>Ga0065711_1001336_pt1 | contig 44759 bp, 17 predicted proteins | sample Hoacrofraction12_FD_59098 | JGI IMG/M metagenome (GOLD analysis project Ga0065711, IMG submission 59098) | Hoatzin crop microbial communities from Cojedes, Venezuela - Epithelial fraction 12 v2 (version 2) | ecosystem: Host-associated > Birds > Digestive system > Esophagus > Crop | place... | reverse complement strand
TAAATGCCTAAACTGTTGTGTTTTCTGTCTTTTAAAGCACTTTTAAATGGATTTTTGTACTTTTAAAGAATTATTTATACTCCTTACAGCTATCATTTGTGTGGTACTGATATCTTCTTCCATGCACACACCCTTGCTGTTTCGTTTTTAATTTTCTGCATCCTCATAGTGCTTTTAATCATTGTCCTAAGTCATGAAGCCTGAGATCCAGGATCTCTGCATTCTGATCTTTGACACTTTACTGCTTTTTACGGAATGGATGGAATCACATTTAGATCTATTTTTTCCCTTTTCCCATGATGAAGAATTAAGCAAAGAAAAGTAAAGAGGAAATAATAATGACTCAGAAATGTAAATGTTTGTGACTGCTCATATGTTAATGACTCAGAGCCTGGGTACGACACCTACAGGCCCCCCTCCAGCCTTAAAATTATCTTCTGATTAACCTCAGTAGTTTAGAGTAGGTAATAAGGGAGATAGAAGCTCAATATCAGTTGTTTATGTGTATTATGTTAAACTCTGGACCTTTAGCCATTGTGTCACAAAGTTGTTTTACTGCTAGTGATGACGTTCAAGGAGTAGGATGGGATGGCAGGCACAGAAAGGAACACCTTCTCATAGAATTTTAAAACATTAGAAAAAATCTGTCTGGATGGTAATTTATTTAGAGTTTGATTGTTGGAGTATCTTTCTTACATACTGAGCTAAATTTTCATAATGAGTGGTATAAGGTCCATTTGATTTGACACAGAAAACCTGTAGCAAGAGTATACACAATAAGCAATTAAGCCAGCTATTAATTTAAACTCATTCTCACAGGTATTGCTGTCTAACCAGACCTCTTTCTTGCAAGCCAGGAAAAAGAGTAGCACCTAACTGGCAAGACGAAAACATCCCTTCCTCTCTGTACTCTTTATCTTGCTATCACACCGTGTCAATATCTCAGCTTCTTCGTACCAAGAGCAAGTCCAATCTTTTAAAACATAGTCTTAGTTTAATTTCAGAGGTAGCAGGAGCAACACTTAAGCTATTTTTAAGCAGTGAGAGCCCTCCATTAGGCTGCAGAAGATAAATGTGGTGTTGTGGGTTAGGAGTGTGTGAGTCCAGTGTTCTGTGAGTCCAAAATCTTCAAGTATTCAAATTAGATTTGCCCTTTGCAACTTGGTGCCTCCTTTACTTATCTGGATTGCTGGCACATTGGTTCAGAGACAAGCACCACCTGCTGAGGGATTTCTGCTCTTGGGACCTTGTTTCCTCCTTGCAACAGTGATTACTGAAGAGCCTGAGGATTTTTACTCATTGTGTTACCTTCAGCTTTATTTAGGATTTTCTTTCTATTTAGGGTTTTCTTTGCCCTTTGCTCACACCTCTCAGCCTTTGTGAGCAATGAAGTTTAAAAACTATGGGGAAAGTGAAGGTGCCAGAACAAATATGTGTTCCAAGGACTCTTTCTACAACTGCATAAAGCATTTTTTGCATAGACTCTTCTAATTCTTCCAATGTACTCAATGTGGCAGTCTTCAAGAACTTTACAAACATGAAGGAAGCAGCATAACAGGTCTGCTACATGGTTTTGTTGTTCTGTTTAAGAAGGGAATGGGATTCTGGTGAGCTGAACCTATTGCTTGATAATATGTGTACATGAAAGCAAGTGGGAAATGTTTCTTATCACAACTTATTTTATCCACAAAAGACATTTGTAGCACTGCCATCACCAGACAAACACTTTAAAATGCATATTTACTTTGAGAAGACACATACATACTACAAGTAGAGTATACAAAATGAATTAAAAAAATTTTTGTGAATAATGATTAAATTCTGAGTGACTATCTTAGAAAATAAAATACCTCAGTGACAGTGCAAGTATTTTCAAGCTTTCCATTTTCTTTTCATTGTTACTCTCCATATTTTTGACACTCACTATACAAGATTGTATTAACCGATGATAGAGCATCATACTGTCTTTTAAGAGATTACTGCTTTTTGAGTGAAGATCTGTTGTCAGTTTTACTAATAATGATTATATCCCACTTGAAACACCAAGGGAAGGAAAGGACACGTTGTCAAAAGAATTCAGATACAGGGGATGTGGCATACATCCCTTTACAGATCATTTGCAAAGTGGTGTCCTTGAAAATACAATGCCACCAAAGTAAGCCTGTTAAGACCTGTTAAAATGATTACAAGTTTTGCTCAGATAACGAAATAGCAAACTGGAGTTTTTAAAGCTTGCTCTTAGGAGAGTCTACACTGTATACAAGCATAAAAAAATCTCCAGTTTCTACCTTTTATTCTTATATTTCTCTACTCCTGTCACTTCACAGATCTTCATGCATTGAACACACTGTGCTATGGAGTTGATCAACTTGACATTGTGAAAAAAGAAAGAAGAAATAATTAAAAAAATAATGTAGCAGTTGAAAAATCTGTGAAAACAAAGTATATAATCTATATTATGGAGATTTTTTTCCCATTTCTGAAAGAATATCCCTTGTTTCTGATGTCTACTTATTCATTACCTGTAGAGTACCATAAACTTCTCCTTATAATACTTATAAGTACTTCTTGTATTTGTGATCCCATTTAAATACTTCTTTTGAGGCCAGTGATCTAGTCCAGGCTCCCATATGCATCAGAATGACAGAAATCCCAAACCACTCTCTTTTGCTCTCTGCCTATTCTCCCTTTTGCCTACAGATTCTCGAATTCAAAATTAGATGTTGGTAGAGTTAGCTAAACTTGTTTGTACTTTCCAAATTTTCCACAATATTTCCATGTAGACATCTGCAGAGGCTTAAGTCAAACACTTCAATATTCAGAAGGGAAAATGTTCATTACCTGTTACTGTAGCAGGAGCCTTAGTTGTCCTGAAAGCAACCTGGATGGTGAGCGAATGGAAACTGAAGCGACCAGTGAATGTCACCAACTCAAGTTTTCCTTAACAATAGGGATCTCTACACCTACCCATACAATCTGTCAGTAAAGCCAAGCAAGGAGGGATTCACCCATGCAATGCTGTGCTCTGATTTGTGCCCTTCTATTTGCTTGTGGGACTAGCATGTAAACTATGAGTCATAGTGCAGGAAGGAAAGTGGATGCCTGCACAAATGATTAAAGCATAGGGACTTCTTAAATTGGACTTTTTTTTGTTAAAGAACATGTATGAAGATCCTTATCTTTAGAATAGACAAGAGGTGCTTCAAAAAGGAGATTTTGTTGGCTAAAATATATAGAACATTTTGGGCTCTAATCCTAGTATTCTCACTCAGCTCCAGGATACCCTTGGGAAAGGTTAAGTGTCTGCATACAAGCACATAAAAATACAGATGTGAATCTTAATGGAGGCTGCATAAACTACGTCCAGCAAAAGGCAAGGAAAAAATATGCTGTTATGTCTTGTCTTAGCTATCTGTTTTTATGTGAACTTTTAGATTTTTTATGCTTTCTTAGAAGTGAACATGAATTCTGAAATCCATTTTGTGCATCCTGTATATTAAGTGCTTACATGGTCACATAGTTGCCATGAAATGAAGTAATAAACCTGATTGTTTATAGATTATGTGGCAAGAAGTTTTGCCATCTTCAAACTAAATAATGGTGAAAGAGATGGCTATACTGCCTGAGATGGGAAAGTTCTTCCTCCACAGCTGGCCGTGTTACAGCGACGTCTGTGTCTTGGTCAGTGTATATGAGAGGTGATGCTTGTAGACTACTGCTGTCTGTGTTTCTGCCATGACACTGGGAATATATGAGTAGACTTTTGGAAAAGATTTCAAAAGAGCAAAAGCCTGGATAAAGTACTGTCTTCCCTCTTTTCATACAGGCCAAGAGATCTGCATTTATGTAAAAAATCTTGCCTCATACAGAGTGTCTGATCACCTTGCAAAGCATACTTTATCTAGAAGAGAAGTTTGGGAGGCTTGGTGTTAACCTTCGAGATGTAGGCAGCTGGACTATGCTGTGTCCACACAGAGTCATTACTAGACAGGAGTCTGTGTCTGGCATGTGTTCCTAGAGCTTGATAAGAAAACCGGTATGTGAATTATTAACTTAAGAGTTTGAGAGCCTCAAGGCTTGAGTATGGAATGTACCTTGTGAAAAGAGGCACTCATCAAGGCTATAACACCATATTTTTTCTTGTAACGGGCCATATATAAATAAAAAAAAAGAGATGAGATTGAGCTTTTAGCAGATATTTAGTAACGACCCTGACAAAAAAATGGCAATGTATTTATTTTTGCAAAACTGGACGTGACAAAACAAAACACAAAGTAGTGGAAAGGTGAGTCCTTACCGATTCCAACTCACAGGACTATTGCACATTCATCTCAAGGAGGTTGAAAAATTATATTCATGGTTTTCTAAAACCATTCTAAGATGCACAGATGTAAGCAGGTGGGCAGGGAGGTGAAGTGATGCAATTTCTTACCAACCTTAGGAATACCTGCTGTGGCTACGGAGTCCTTTAGTTTTGGGAAGATAAGGAATGGTGGACTTCTAGAAAGCCAAAACTAAGCGTATAACACCTATGCTGACCTTCTAATATTTTGTGTAATTCTGAAGTGCAGCTATTTCTAACAAGAAGCATTCTGTCACTTGTTTCACATAGTGAAATCCAGTGGAGTTCAGGGCAGGAAAGGAGGACTGCTGGTGTTTTTGACTGAATCAGTGGGAGTAACACTGATATTACAGAACATGTGTGGTGTGTTATGAATCAGAAATGGATATGTTTCTGCTAACGTGCTTGTGAGGGTTTACTTTTTTAATTTTTTTTGTTTTTATAAAGATCATAATCTCTAAAGATTATATTCTCGGCAACTCGCTGTAAGACTCAGCAATTATATCCAATTTATTAAGGAACTGAAGGAACTGTGGGTCACTTGAATAGTCTTTCTGAAATTGGATTGGTTTTTGGATTTTAGCCTGGAAATCACAGGGATGGTAGGACAGGCAATAGGATCGAGTAACAGATGCTTATTGGAGTCTGACTGGTTTAGCTGAAATAAAAGATTTAAAAGTAAAGGCACAGAAGAAAAACAAGATGTGTAAGAACAGTTATTTGATAAACTAATTATCACTGGCCTTTCAGGTACATATGCATTTCCTTGAAACAATAAAAAAAGAGAAAATACTGAGTTAAGGTTAAAAATGTCTTAATTAATTGGGATTACATTTAAAAATGCTGTGTAATATCATGTAACTTACACTTAACTGAGAACTAACATAGAGAACAGCTGTGTAGGGAAGGCACTTTCCTTCAAGTCCTCGTGTGCAAATTTTAAAGACTCCGATGGATTTCACTGTGATATGGTTAAGTGCAGGCAAAGCTAATTCTGATCTTTTCAAGCATACTGGGTTCACTCAGCATAAAGGACGTTGCCCAGATGTTGTTTGACTGAATAGATCATTTTGTTAGGGCAGGTTTTAAATAAGGAAAATGGGCCTAAACTATACAGAGTTTTGTGTTACTGTGTTTTTTCATGGTATTTTGGTATGTATGAAATCATGTGCTACTTTAAGGTGTCTTAATAAAGGATTATATTATCTTTCTTAAACTCTGATTCTAAACTTGGTAGACCACAGCGTTTACAGTGTCATGGACTTACTTACGTTTTGTAGTGAGCAATCAGGGGCCTTGAGCCCTGTTGTTTTCCTAGTAATTATGTGTGGCCACTGAGTTCCTGCGCAAAATATCTTTATGAAATTTTCATCGAGGGGAAGAACTGTAGTTGTATTTTCGGCATGGTGTGAAGGAATTTAGCTGCATGACTCCCACTAATGTTAATAAGTATTGTGTATCTAAATTGCTGTGCATTGTACTGAAAATTTACCTCTTGGTGTGCTTAGAGTAGAACAGTATGTGTTTGAAATCATCCTCCCTTGAAATAACCTGAAAATCTTGTGAATATGAGGGTGATGGGAAGGCATTCAGAGCTATAAATCAAAAAAGAGTTAGAAGGAACCACACGGAAAACAAAAACCAAAGAGAGACAAAGCAGATCAAACAGCTGTGAAGTCAAACAGAAAGTGTTGGGAACAAATGAGGATGTTCGAAGCTTAACAAAACAGACAATAGAGGAATCACAAAACTGCGTTTCATTCAGGTCATCATTAAACGAATGTACTGTGTGTCAAAGCATGTCCTCAAAATCAGAAATCTCTTCTGCTGATGACTCTGACTCAGACTTCTCCTGTAGTTGCAGATAGTGGTGAAGCATGGTGTATGAATATGTGTAAAAGTGCTTCTATTCTTCAGCCACAAAGTAGAAGTTAGGACATCAGGTTGATCCTCTAGAGGCTGGGAAGTCTAAATTTATATCTTTTTTTTCCTGGACACAGAGGTTAGGAGTTTCACTGTGCCATGCTGTTGAAACAATCGCAACTCATGCTTGCAGTACAAGCTTTGCAATGTCGATCTTTCAGTAAACTGACATGTGTAATCTCTAGGACCTGTGGGGAAGGAGATGGAGAAAGAGGAATTATGATACCTTTGTTTCCTCACACTAGTAGAGTAGGTTGTTTTTGTTGGTCATTTGCCCAAGATAGAACTGCAAAAAGAATCTATAGCGTAGGCTAGGCTTTGACCTGACTGAACTGGAACAGCAGAACGGCTGCCAGTTGTAAATGAAAAGCAAGATCCCCAGGAGGTTTGTGGGAACAATTTTGTCAGCTAGGTTCACCTTTATAAACACCAAATATTTTATTCATTTTCTGTGAAAAAGCGTCTATATAAGATTATAGTCAGAAAGGCTTCAGGGATCAAAACATTCTGTTATTAATATTTGATAACCAGTATTCCAAGGAAAAAAATACGTAAGTTTGTTGAACATGCCAAAGGATTCGAGAAGAACTAAATTTCTAAAAATTGGTGAATTACTGTATGCTTGTGTGATATTTATTGTGATGTTGCTAATCAAAACTGAACTCTATAATAATCTTCATGCTCCTCTGGGTGCCCAGTATTGCTGTAGTGCTGCCCCACATTCTGTTTAGCTCTTTCTTTATAAAAAAACCCAGAAGGTTCCTGGTGAGCAGTAGGAGTTTGAATTAATCTATTTGACATTTTCGGTTTTGAGCCTAAGAAAACTGCCTTGGGATCTCATTAACAAGTTGTGAAAATTGCTTTGTCATTTGTTTGTTGTTTCTGGCAGAAATACTCTGTTATGATTTTGAATCTCCACTGTAGATCTATTCTTTCTCTTCTTTCCTCCCTTGTGTATTTGTATCCATGTATCTGTATCTGTATACAGAGTGAAGTTGCTATGAGGGACAGAGAGATCTCATAATTAAAAAATAACCACACAGCTCTGTGGTTGTCAAGGAAGAGCTGAATATTTCAAAGAGCAATGGCTATGTTACATACTTTCCTTCTGCAAATGTACAATAGTGGTGAGCCACCTGCTGTCTAGCTGGTATGGGGAAAGCTTTCGTTCTGACTCGTTTGATCTGCATTGTGGTTTTGCTTTAGTGTTTTACCTTAAAGGATGCAATACACATCCTTAGTCTGTGGACAGCTTTAAACAAAATGCATCAAAAAATGAAAGAGGTATCAAATTGAGGAGCCTTCAGCAATGAATGCTGCTGTAAAGCTTAATCTGTCTTGGAAAATTATCAGACAAGTATTTTTGAGATTCCAGGCTTAGTGAAATGAGATTTGTATATTTGTTTTATTTTGGCTGTTTGTTTGGAATCTTAAGTTTTGTTACATGGAAAATAAACAACAGCTTTCGTATCTTAGTGCCTTGTCTCTATAAGAGGTCAACACAAGATTCTTCTGAAGAAGGTAATACATCCATTATACCTCCTGTTGTTTGACATGTGTATATAGCGGGCTAGATTTCTTCCTGACAAAAAGCAGTAATTATTTTATACACTAAAATATTGATTGATTGCCTTTTTAATTTTATTCTAGTTGTCTTAGTGTAATTATGTGCCATTTTTATTCATAAATGTCATACAACTCATAAATAGTATCTTCAGTAGTGGTGACATTGAGCTTCACAAATTAAGTATATGTTGTGTGTGTGTGAACTTCTCCCACCCCACTATTTATCAATTTTAATTGTGTAGCCTTTTCTATACATTAGTCAAATGGTTAAACACCAGCAGCAAAAGTAATGAAAAAGGTCTGTTTATTATTAATGAATAAAAGCCCTGATTTAATTCTCTGCTGTTCTTGGCAAGATATTGTATATACCATATGTTTTGATTATGACTCCACAATACTTACGAATGCCACGTGTCAGTGTAATACTATCACACATTTTAAGAAAGTGTATTGCTGTGACATGCTAATCGCTCATCATTCTGTTGCTAAAAAATAGCGTCATCCAATGAAGGAACAGAAACCCAGCCGGCATGAATAGTAAGTACAGTGAACAGCTCAGGGTCTACCTACAAACTTACAGTTATTCATCCTCAGAGAATTCAGCTAGCAGCTATATAGATATGTATTTCAAGAGATATATATTTTAAGAAAATCAAGATAAATTTCTTTCATTATTCTGCATATTTTGATATGAAAGGAATATTCATAAAACATAGTAATTAAAATCTGGAATACTATTCTTTATTCCAGAAACTTAAATTTCAGAGCAGTGTTGATCTTGGATCACTAAACGAACCGTATGACTTGTGTCAAATAAAAATAACACATATTTAAACTCTCAGATGCTTACAATAAACTGTTGTCAAGCATGTTCTAGACTAATACATATTAAATACAAATATTTTTTAAAAGTCGGTACCTTCAGATATACTTAATCGGTCCTACACAGAAGAAGCTGACTAGGATACTTTGTGTGAAATTTTCCAGAGTTAGTGATAAATCATGCCTCTACATAGAACTATTTGCCTTGTATCCTTAGAGTAAAAACCAGTGCAGTTTTGTTATTGTTATTCGTATCTTCTCAAGGACCTCATCCATGTCCTTCTCTTCCAATTACAAAAACTGAACCTTGTCTTCTTTCCTGTATGCAGTAAACAGGCATACATATGACCTTCTGTGCAAGGTCTCACCTCCCTGAGCATCACTTTGCCTTCTGTTGTTGTAATGACCCCAGGGGGCATTCTTGTGTTTCTTGGTTTGTTTTTTTTTTTTTCCTGGCCTAAGTACCTAGTCTTGTTTATATTTGCCATCACTTTGTGTGCTCTTATTTAATATTTAATGCATTATTCTCTCTTTGTTTCACTTAGACTAGTCTCGCAGAATCTAAAATAATGGTGTTTGGGTTTTTTCTGCCCATTTCTATTATGCTTTCTGAATATAGGAAGCATCACATTCAGCTGAAGAATCCAGTGTGTGGCCTACCAGATGGCAGTTGCAGGTCTGGTCTAAATACATACTACTTGTAATAAAACGCGTGAGAATCACAAGACAGTACTCCCTTCCCGCCAATGTGTTTGAAGACATTGTGACTGGTGCAGCCTTTTTCAGACTTAAAGCCTTGAGATACAACTTTTGGTGTCTCTTCTAGTTTTACACTGCCTGCAGTAGTCCTAATTTTGCCCTTAATGAGCTAATAGCAGCAGTCTCCTCAAAAGGTAAGCTGGAATTCAAACACACAGCAATTCTTGTATGGGAACAGACCAGTCTTTGTTTACTGGTGGCTTGTACCAGGTGTTATAGAGAAAAGCACCAGAAGACACACAGATTTTGTTCACTAGCATTGTGTTCTCTGGAGAATTAACTACCTTGATTGTTAATTGATTTTGTAGTACACAAAGCAGTTAAATGCTACTGCTACTGAGATTGATTCAGTGCTGAAATGAAGGCAAGACCTTTCCTGTGATATTTGAATCTCTGGTTCAAAGGAAAAAGTAGGAAAGTAGGAAGTACAAAGGCAAATAAAATGAGAACTGTTCTTTTATCTACAAATCTTTGTTAAGCCAAAGATACCTTCCATGCGTGATAAATAAATTATCTGAGGAGAAAAAGCCCCAAAAAGTTCCTGTTATAGCTGATTCAAGCTGTGTTTTTTTTTTTTTTCAAATGGCTTGTTCTCCAAAATGGAAGGTACAGGCACAGTGAAGACAGTATTCACAGAAATATCAATGTTCATAAATGCAATCAAGTAAGGTTTTCCAGTAGCTTTATTTGAACTCCTTAGTTTCTTTGACTTTGAAGTGTAAGTTTCTGTCAATAATTCAATTTAAAATGTGTTGACATCACTGCCAATCTCATTCACATCTCCAGCAATCATCATCTGTAGAACTTGTCTTTCTTAATCAGTGGAACCCTGAAGAACTTTTCTTGGAGTACCTCTGCTTTTCCCATCCTCAAAATATGACCCAGTGTGTTATAAAAACAACCACAGATCAAATATTGGCAAGTATCATGAATAATTTATCAATTACATTTTAAGGATATTCACAAGTTTTTCAACAAAGTAAGACAACGACACCCACAGTCTTCCTGAAATATCTTCATCTCTCTATACTGTCTTTTCAAGCCATGCAGATTGAGCAGATTTTCTATGAGTAGACCTTGTGTAGAGCGAACCGTAACTGCTCGAAGGGCTGGTGGCTGTTTGTTTCGTAAAGTGGTGGTAATTTCTGTAGTGTAGCAGAAGAAAACTTTTTCATTCAAAACACCCAGTGCTATAATATCATGCCAAGCTCCCCCACAGTCTGACTAAGCCTTTGACTTTGTAATACTATTGTTTCATCAGATTCTTACTCATCTATCTTCATCTATGTAAAGGCTTTACCTAATCAATTATTTTCTTTTCCATTATATACCTACAGGATGTCTTTTTATTTCTCTGTTAAAAGTACTGCCTCAGACTCCTGCTTTCTGCATTTGATAAAAAATGTTCCTAAGAATAAGACAGCCATTAGCAAGCCAAATCTGTGATGAAAAGTGCAGATGCATAACCATAAAAAGATCATACATTCACCAGTTTGCTGTTGTATTTTAAGGTTTCATATTCTGCTGACAACGCAGATGCTGTATTTCATCTTGTGGGACTAGAAAATGCATGATGATTTGTGTCTATGGGAGGAAAATGCCTATTTCTTTTGTTATCTCCCCTTTCTTCATGTCTGTTATTTCTTAGTTGTTTGTATAAAAATCCCAGGTTGCTTTCCTATATTGCTGCCTGTACTGACTCGCAATGAAACATAAGTTCCATATATTCATAGGCAAGCAGGAAAGCATTGCTTAATGATCTTTTTTTTTCACTCACCAGTACTCAGATTTATAGAAATGGCTTTTAAGTCCTTCCTAGATGTGCCTCTGGATAAAACTGATATCCCATACATTTGTGGAAAAGGAAATAAAATATCTGATCTAGATTTATGACCTTACTAATTTTACAATAACTAAACCTATATTTTCTATTGGAGTTCATCTTGTGTCTTCTATTTAAGCTACATTAAGGTCATGTTTTTATTACAAGTTGACCATGAGCCAGCAGTGTGCCCTTGTTGCCAAGAAGGCCAATGGCATCCTGAGGTGCATTAAGAAGAATGTGGCCAGTAGGTCAAGGGAGGTTCTCCTCCCCCTCTACTCTGCCCTAGTGTGGCCCCATCTGGAGTACTGTATCCAGTTCTGTACTCCCCACTTCAAGAAAGATGAGGAACTACTGGAGAGAGTCCAGTGGAGGACTACAAATGTGATTAGGGGGCAGCAGCAACTCTCCTATGAGGAAAGGCTGAGGGTGCTGGGCTTGTTCAGCCTGAAGAAGAGAAGGCTGAGAGGGGACCTGATAAATGCTTATAAATATCTGACGTGTGGGTGTCAAGAGGATGGGGCCAAACTCATTTCAGTGGTGCCCAGCGACAGGAAAAGGGACAATGGGCACAAACAAGCATAGGAAGCTCCAGCTGAACATGAGGAAGAATTTCTTTACTTCAAGGGAGACAGAACACTGGAACAGGTTACCCAAAAAGGTTATGGAATCTCCTTCTCTGGAGATATTCAAATCCTGCCTGGACACGGTCCTGTGCGGCCTGCTATAGGTGACCCTACTTTGGCAGGAGGGTTGGACTAGGTGATCTCCAGATGTCCCTTCCAACACCTACCTTTCTGTGATTCTGTTATTTGGTGATTAACACTGGGATCACTTCTTTTTGCTAAGGTTTCATGACACTTCACTGACTTTGTATGTGTGAAAGCAAATTTTAAAAAAAGATCGCCCTTGTCATACAGAGCCACCAGTTAGATACAGCAAACATTTAGTAAAATTAATCTTCCTGTTCAGAGCCATCATGGGGTCTGTTTATCATTTAAATGTTAAGTAATTCCTTGAAATTAAGCTAAAGTTTTGCTTGTGTTTTGTGCATAGGTGTATGTTTTGTGCATCCATTTCAAATGTACATTTGAAACTGAGCATTTCTCTTTCACAACATTATGGGAGATTCAGGATTCAAGATTCAATCTATGAAGTGTGTCCTTAAGCCTCATTTTTTTGCAGATTTCCCCAGATTTGTAGAGTGCAAAGGATGGTTAAGGACCAAAAATTTGTAGTACTTGATGGTTTTGATTAATGCATTTGGACATTGTGTCTGATGAGGATGAGCGGAGTGTCTCCTTAGGGTGTAACAAAGAGACTTGACCTTTGCAAGTAGAGAAGTAGCACTGACATCAGCTCGAAAAAAAGGAGCCAGTCTTCTAGGCTGGAGTGAAGTCACTGACTAGTGTCTGTCCAGAAGGCAAATTACAATGAAACATGATACACAGAAGAATTGAAGTAGCTGTTAATTTTAGATGTCTACAAGTTTTAGTTATCAACTAATCAACTTCAGTGTAATTACAGGGTAGAGAAGAACAGCTGTTGTCCTGGTCTGGTGGGATTCAGAATGAGACTTTTATCATGTTAGAGTAGAACATTTAGGAATTTTAAGCAGAAAAGAGGGCTAAGAGAAATAAAGGCTTTAAGGTGATTAGTACCTTCTTGTAATCTATCAATGTTTTGTCAGAGGGAAAAAGAAACACTAAAAAGGATATGCTTTCAACATATAGGCCCAAATCCTGCTTGTGATAGACTTTATTCCACATTTGTTCTCTATCCAAAAGACAGTGAAAACATGGATCAGCCTCTGGAGAAAAAAAATAGAGTAAGTGTCAAAGCTCTTCTGTCTTCCAGCAATTGGTGACATCTCAGTGAAATCAGCCTTTACTTGTCCCAGCAAATGGGCTGTCAGGGTTGGAGAAATGACTGGCACGCATTTGCCTTGGAACAGAGTTATCAGCATGTGAAAGACATCTTCCACATTCAGAAAGAGGGAACAGAAACCTTTCTACAGAAATACCTCTGCCACTTGCAGCGTTGTCTATTTTCCCAGACAGACTTCAACAACACTTTGATCTGAAAGAGAGAGAGAGAAAACTCAATGCACACTGAGAAACAGACTGAGAGTAAAGCTATCAGGCAGAGCCTACTGAAAGCCAGTTTAGAGAAAGAGTGTAATATTAATGGCTTGGGAAGTGAATTATGCTTTTACAATACAGCAGTAACAACACAATTAACAACTGGCTGTGGGCATGCTAAGCGGGGACATATTACGTTGACAGCTTGATATTTGTGATTTTGGGTATGAAAGATTCAATCCGTTACGATCTCTTTAAGGTTGCAACCAAGAACAAAGGTAGTTCAGTGCATAAGGAAAGGTTACTGGAAGTCTTTACTAGCGTAAGCATCACACAATATTTCAGCCATTAAAACCTAAACAATCAACACATGAAAGACTAGATCTGGGCGTTGCAGAAAGAGTAATGCTACAGCTGAAATACTGGTCTTTGGCAGTGGCCTGAAAACCATGGTGCTCCCAAGACCTGTTTTTTAGGTGTTCAAAGTGTGAACACCTTTGAACTTCAGGTATTTAGTGAAAACTTCACCTAAAGTTTCCTTCTGTACTGACAACAGTATCCTGTCTGTCCTTGTAGCAGCTATGTCTGCACTGCTAAAAGAAGGACCCATTCCATCTTTGTTGCATAACTGAGGGTCATTGCAAAACATTATCAGAAAGCTCCGTAATACCTACAGAGTACAAAGATTTTGAGACCATCTCTGTATTGCATATCATTGCACTCTTTGCTGTTATTCTCAGGAAGACTGGCAGAAAGACATAATCAGCAGAGCACTGTAACAAGGAAACTGTGAATGCAGATAGCAAATTTGTCCTCAGATCCAGCCTGATTACCACTCTAGTTGTAGACTGAGTCGAAGACTCCAAACACACTGGATAGATACTCTTCCAACGTACGTGTTTTATATATGTTTATTTTTCTCCCACCAAAAAAAGACCAAAATTTTTAATGTACTTTTTGTAGCATGTATTTGTAAGTACTTGTTTTGCTGTAGGGATCAAGGAGCATCTTCCCTCAGTATGTCAGCCAAGAAAAAAAGCATGACACTCAATAAAAGGCAGGAAAGTATCAGGACCAGGAAAGATGGTGGATGGGTGCCTGATGTTAACTTTAAAAAATATTGTAGTTTTTATTCAAGGATCACTTCCAAAGAGAAGTGACTTAAAGGAAATTTTTTTATTACAAAAAACACAAAAAAATCTCTGGAAAGGTAGTTGTAGGAGTAAAGAGTAAAATTCTTTAAACTGGAAAATGTTTACTTTTTCATCCCCAAGTTGGTTCACAACTTCCTTATTCAAGCCTAGGATTAAACAGAGTCAAGCAGCTAGTACTAACTGGATGTTGCTGTGCGATATAGCTTGTACTGCACAAAAATTTAAAAACAAAAGCAACAAAAAAGAGAACCCATAAAAACTTTTAATAATTTGATAGCCTTGTAAAAGCTTTCTATAGAAATTAACTTTTAGGACTTTAGCATTTATTTTCTCATAACAAGGGTGAATCGATTATTGAATGGTCGAATGCACACAGTGCATATTGATTTGTTCATGCGTAGCAGCTTTCTCCCAGCAGGCACCTTGCTGCCTCTAACATATTTTAAATAGGATTACTGCTCATTAAATTACAATGACCTGGAGCAATGGTCAACAAAAACGAAATTGCCTCAGTTCATCATGGTTTGGATCACTGCCATTAAATTTCAGTGGCTGCTTTCCCTAGAGTAAATAGATCTGAAGAACATACATGGTTGAATGCCTCAACTTCTTGGATTTAATCAAGTGAAACTAAAAATTTCATACTTATATGTGGAACTTAAGGAAGCGCAAGGAATTCTTTATTATAGTTTTAGGGCATTTTAAAACTTAGTTTAGATTAAAACATAGCAATCTTTAGCTGATGTGATACGCAGGGTCCATGCTGTGCACTGCTACATTGGCTCCTGCACACAGGAGACTTTATTTTGCAGGCACTGCTGGTCTGGTGGTTAAATCAGGCCAGGAACTTCCAACTAGACTGTTAGACCACATTTATGTTTCTTAAATTTAGAGATGAACACAGAAAAAGGACATAGAAGTCTGATAAAATATATAGGCACCACATCAAACAATTCACACTAGTTTTGCTACTTGGGGACCCGACACTGAAGGTGAAATCAGATATTTAGGAAAGGAATGTTGTAAACATCAAAGAAAAATCAAATTAAAAACTGGCTATACTGAAATGGTCACTTGAAAATGAATGTGAATTCTGTTCTCAGTTAGTTTACAGCTGCTAATTTGGTAAAAATCCAGTTTCAGTAAATTTAGTATGTATTTATGTTGATAAAACAATAAGAGGGTATTCTTCACAGTAGGCAAACCCCCAAGTAATACATCAACAGCTGTATTTCTATATTTTCATACAATAATCTAGTTTCAGTATTCTGTTATGAACAAATATGAATATTGCTTGGCAGATGAAATTCACAAAAGGCTCTCAACTCTGTGATGCTTTTGTTGAACTGATGTTGACAGGATTTAGTTTTTCACTTAACACAGATAATAATAGTCTACATTTTGTAGAAATCTGGTGCAGGCATATTAGCTCAAAGGTACTTCCTTCTGTAGCAGAAATTAATACCATGGTCATATACGGACAAGAGTAACAATGTGTGGGAAAAAGATTCTGATTTGGATGGACTGAAGAAAGTAAATCTTGTATATGCGAGTGCCTGATCTGTCTGCAAAAGGCTGTTGAGGTTTAATCTTTGCTAAACAATATTAGATTGTAAGTAATCATTTAATTTCAGAAGAAGTCAGCATTTATTATCAGCCCCAGTGATTTGAAAGGCCTGGATGTACTCCATATTCCACCATGGTGGAAACCTCAGCTGATTATGAAGTAAGGACTATATAGTGGCAGAGAAAAAGTACAGAGAATTCTGAGCTGGTTGATTTTATAAAATTTACAAAGCTGCATGCAAAAGTTTCACAGCCTTTTGCCATAGCTTTTTGAGCTCTGAAGCTGGTTTCATTTTCACTGGATCAAATCAGTGAGAACAGAGAGATCTCTCTGACATCTATCTGATAGTCCTGTTAAATTTGACACAAGTTTCTTGTTCCTCCCTTGTGCTGGCTGTTGTGTTCAGAAGGCCAGATGATGAACTGCACCAGATCCCTGAAAAATAGTCTGGCAGTATATATGTATGTATCATTATACAGGTTCATAAATACTTCTGTAGGCACAAGGGAAATAGGAATATGCATCTGGGGAATCGCATGGAATTTCAGCTTAGTATTCTTTCTGTCCTATTGTGTTATTAAAACCAATTTGCTTTCCTCTAAATTGGCCAGTGGATGTCTTCTGATGTATTAAGCTTGTAATAAGGAGGATTTAGAGAATGTTTTTTGTAGGGTTGGTATTTTTTGAATTTTGCTATTTGCTCTTTTATTTACTTTTTTTTAAAGACACTTTAACAGTCTCTCTGTAACTTTATTTTAGCAGAGCGCATTTCAAAGTATAAGCAGGTCAGAATGTGTATACTTTTCTGGTTATTGGTGGATGCTAGGTGATGTTACCTAAGGGTATTTGCAGTGATTTACACTTTACAGCAAGAGTATTTGTTGCACCATATTCAATGTTGGTACCTGTACATGGAGTTGTTTTTTCTGTTGAGAAAATGTTGTAAACTCCTTTTTCTCCAAGTGAATGAGCACTCAGAATGTGCACGAGGAGTAAGTGTGGAGTAGCTAATGTATTGCAGCTCACACCTTTCTATGTCACTTTTCTTGGGGCCTGTATCTGCAGATGTTAAGAGCTCCAGATGGGCATAATTCAACAGAAGGATGGATTCTTCTTCATACAGTGTCCCAGACAAGACCAAGACAGGCTGAAATAGAATAGTAAATGGACTAAATAAGCAGTCCTCTGGATTAAAACTGGTATGAATCATCCACATGAATAAAAAAGAACAAAGGATTATATATTTCAAGTCACTTAGAAACAGGAGCTTCTGCAATAGCCAGGGTGACATTTGAAATATTTGTCTTACTGTGGGTTTGTGCATAATATATACACCACGCTTAGCAGTTAGACTGTTACGGTCTTGCTTCATTTGTAATTGCATCTGTAAATTTCTAGATGTCCTCTGTTTCAAGCTGCCACTTTTAGGGGTGGAGATGATGTCCTGTGTAACAGAGGAGATGCTCATGGATCTCTCCAAGAGACTTTCTGAAACCTTCCATAAAGCACTCAGGCTTGTTTCATGTTTTCTAAACAGAAATTCATTGAGAGAAAGTGAATTGCTACATTTTGTGACCAGACTGAAATAAATGGGTCAGTTTCTTCTTCTGGTAAAATCATCATCTGATTTTCATCTAATCTCTGCAGTGGCTCTTAACTGTTTTCACACAAAGTTCTAATTCCTTCTCCTCATAATGGAGACTATGCAGTGGCAGCAGTCTTCTCCTCCCATTCTCTCTCCTAAAGCTCCCAGGACACAAGCATACTTACTTGTATGCTGTCTTACACACCGCTCCTAGACTAAGGTTTGCCAGGTAAAACGGTGTGAGTAATTGTATTTCTTGGTTGAGTGATGTAACTGGAAGCTGTCTCCTGCTATTTTCCAGTTAAGCCAATATTAGATTATCTATGAATTTTTCAAGAATAAAGCATTTGTCCAATTTTTGAGATATTTTAAGACAGACAGAAACTTTAAGCTATTTATAAAGATAGAGGCACTGTCACCCTTTGTAACAGGAACCCAGTGATGAAACCTGGAAAATACAGTAATTGGATTCAAATTCTCTTTTCAAACTGAGCTGAGAAGGAATCTGGATTTTCTCTACAACAGCAGGACATTCCAACTGTCAAGGTAAAGAGAATTATAGAAAAATCTCTCAGAGTGTGTTGAAGATGTTCTGTGTACCGCTCTGCAATCACCATAGTGATTATCTTTCTGGCAAATGTATGTTTTATCAATGTTTCAAATATTGATTTACTTTCACATGAAGACTAAAAGTTAAGGTTTGATTGAGGGAAGTGGAATGAAAGAAAGGATCAATTTTATGCAGGTAACAATGCCCCTTTTAGTAAGGGCCTCTTTCATGCAAATACATTCTGTTCCATACTAGCATTAAGAATTTCTCTGCAATTTGTCAACCACATCTGTATTATCAGCATGTGGTTTTTGTGACTATATTTTCTAATAGAGTTTTGAAACACAAGTTCAAGCAGTAATGGGCATTTCCCATTTTTAGTGGAAATTATTTTCAGTTCACCCAAACATATATTTCTAACTGTTTTTTACTGTGTGTGAGATAGTTGCAATGAGTTACTTTGGATGAATGTATAATTACAGAGTGAATATCAGTCTCCTCACAATCACATTTTCACCTGGTTATGTGGTATACACCTGTGCCTCCTTGGCAGTACAATTGGCATTTTACTGTGTATCAGATTACTCTTGGAACTGATGAAGTACGTGTATATCATTTTGCCCTTTCAGATGATGCTGGGTATTTCATGATGGATTCTTTCAAATTTTACACTTCAAAATTGCTCTGACTTTCACTGTCATAATTTAGCTTGACTAGTCCAAATCCACATGTCATGGATAAAGCAGATATAATTCTATTAGCTGCATCTAACAAAAAGATTTGTGGAAAGTGGAATTTTTTGCCCAGTGATATTGAATTCAAACTAATTACCTACTGTTATTTTCCTCTAGACAAGCAGTCAATGCCACAGTTAGGAAAAACAACAGGAAGAGAGTCCGCATCATTTCCAATCTGCATTGCACATATTCCAAGATGGGAAACTTGAGTGCTTGCTGACTTCATGGCTACTAAATGCACAGCAATTTCACATAACAGATGATGTCTTGATTTTCATTTGTAATTCTGCTTTGTTACATAGCTTGAAGGCTTCATTTTGAAAAGGTATTCTTAACAGTTGTTTAAGGCTTTGATTTTAATAACAGTAATCTGTTAACGTAATTTCACCTTCTGTGCTTATTGGCTGTTTTTAACTTTTGCAGAGCATTTTTGGTTAGTTACATCGAAGCCTGAGGTCTGTTCTGCAAGTAGGCTCTGAATATGCTGTTCCCTGTGTCCTACTGTACCCTAACTTTTCAACAGCCATATTTTCTCAATTACAAATAGGTAACTGGATGTAAGTGTAGAAGATTGAGTTTTACAGATGGCAAACACTGAATGCAAAGTGAAGAATTAACACATACTTTTACACTTCAATGAACAGAAAAATAAAGACAGAAAGTGACTGCTTAAGTGGATAGATTTATTAATAAAAGTACAAAGTAATTTTTATGCTCGTGAGTCAGATCATTTCCAGGTGCAGTCTGCTACATATTTACATATTCATACATGCCACAAAGGTATCAAATTTTTGTAGTATCAAAGAAAATATGGGAGGTAATTATAATAGTTTACGTATATTCCTTAAACTGAAAACTCACTGGAATTCTTTGTTGCTATGGGCTTTTAATTTCATTGGAGGATGCCCAAATTTAGCAAAAGGCTAGATTCTCGTAGGGCGTGACAAATGTGGGACTAAACACTTTCGTCCGTGGATTCTTCAGAAGTACTGCAACTCTTAGAATGATGCATAAGAAGTGGGGCTCATTACCTCCTTCTCTGACTACATATAAAATATAGATGAAGCGTGTTCCACTGATTCTTGAACGAGGCACTATTTTATTGTATGCTTATAGCATGCTAGTCAAAGGATTTAGGTGACTGACATCTAGATCTTCTGGTCAGGGAGTTTGGGTTGATTCTGTGTGAAACTGCAATAGCAATTGGGTCAGAAATGGAAATGCAAGTTGAGCTGAGGTGTCTCCAGGAGTAGGCATAAGCCATTATTTCAATTATTTCAGTTGTCTAACCTGACTTCTTGCTTTTTGTTTGAATGAAACATCTGAAGTGGGATTTAAGCAGGTATTAGGTCTCATACTGAAAATGAAATTCATGTTTAGTTGCCACCCAGACTAGAAGTTACTGAAGTTTGTGCCTACCTTACACTTTGATGGCATTATGAACATGTCCCACTTTAGACAGTGATAAGAAACTGACTCTTTAGTTTTCTTCAACTTTAGACAGTGATAAGAAACTGACTCTTTAGTTTTCTTGTGGGCTTGACTGGTATTCAGAGACCAGATATTTCTCCACTTGGTACCTGAAGAGTATCAGTTTTGTGTGTATTTTCTGTCAAAATACAGGTCCTCAGACATTACACTTGTAGTCAGTCCTGTCTTTTAAGAGATGACCAGAAGAGTAGTTAATGTATTGATGACTCCTTTTACATAATCTCTACAGTTTGATGATTCATATAAGAAGCACAAGGCTTTTGTCTATTTCCCTCTTCTACTGGGAAAATCAGACTTTGAAATTTGAAGTCCCGGGTAAATGTCCCAACCACTGAATTATTTGAAAGCATGTCAGTGTCTCCAGGAATTTGAAAGTTCTTTGAAGAAAAGGGATAAGAACCTCTTTTAAAAATGCTTGCTTATAGTGGATGAAGATAGCTCTGAAATCAAAAATTATGGAAAAAACTGAGATTTAGGAAAGTTTTGCCCCCACTTTTTCTTATGTGATAGTTGTTTAGACACATTCATGTTCAATGTATTGTCTCAATTGTTTTGGCTCCCTAGTTAAAGTGCTTGCCAATTTGGATTTAGTTTTGGGGCACCTGACTCATCCTATGCACTGTAAAGAGGGTGCAGAGAACTGAATACAGTGTTATGGATTTCCATTTGGGCCAGAGGACTTGAAAGTTATGTGTCATGGAACTGATGCTAAAGGTGTGTAGGTCATTCCTTGAACCTAGTGTGAACTAATTTTCATCATGTTGGAATTACTGGTGTGGCAACAACTGATAAGTAGCAGTATCTTACAAAGCATAGCAGTGCAAAGATTCAGCATTGAGTAAAAGAATTCCACTAAGAGCTTTGAAACATGCTGTTAGGAAGGTTATATTGAAAGCATGTGCTGTCAACTGTTTCTGAAGTACCATTTATGACTTCGCACCAGTGTCTTCTTTTTCTATTTGCAAAGTATTGCTAAGCTGAAGGGGCTTTTGTCACTTCCAGTACTGATTGCTAAGATGCTTCTCTCTCTCACTCTTTCTTATTTTTTAGAGAGAGGCTAACATAGCATTTCATGGGCTTCAGTTAAAGTGAAACACTGCAGCAGGGACAGTAAATCAAATCTACACATGACTTGTCCCCTTCATTTTGTGTGCTGGCTGACAGTTCAGTGACATGCTGATTTTGAGTTTTGCTGCTTTCTATAAAGCTTCCTTCCTCCATTACACATTGGTGGCTTTTTTCGCCTGAGGATGAGCAGATGCTGCATAGCTTGTTTTTTTTTAAAGAGAGTTTCTGGGGCCCACTGGCATGCTCTGTCATCTTGGAAAGGTTGTTTTTACTCATGTTTTAGATCTGGAGTGACTGTTTTCTTATTTAATAGAGATTTTGAGAAACTTCCTTCGGATACTAGTGTATTACAGTGGTAATGCTTTGACATGTCTCTCCACATAAACATCACGCAGCGGCGTGTATTGTACCCTATTAGTATAGTGATTGCTGAAAGATGATACTTTCCTGTGTATTCTTAAACTGTTTAGTGGATGACATTAAATTCCACTTTCTTCTTTTCCTTTGAGGCCTTGTGTGCTGGTTGAGAGTTTTTTTATTATAGATTTGGTTTCTGTTGACAAGTGCATATGTGTTGAAATGGAAACATTTAACAGGTAATCACCAGTTCTGAAGCATCTTCTATCTCAAAATAATAATAATAATAAAAATGACCTGCACCTGTTCTGACATGGAGAAAATCTTCTTTTAACATGGAAATTGAAGAATCGTCACAACTGAAACAGCTTGATTTGTGCAGTCTAAATACTTCTTCCATCCCTGTGTTTCAGTTTAACACCAGTGGATATTCTCACTCTTTCCCTTGAGTATTTTTTGACATTTCAGAGATTCTTGCAGTAGAGCAGAACTGCTTTCCAGTCTCTTCACTACAGGGACATCAATCCTCACAGACTGAACAGTGGCAGACAATATTTGGAGTTATTGGAAATCATCTGCCTATACTTTTAAACTGTTAGAGAGGCATGTGTTTGGCTTTACTAGTCTGTACTCTCCCAAATGGTTCAGGCTACTGTTCAGGAGTTAATGTAATCCAGGAACCATTCCTGGTCATTTGCACATGGTCACTTTGTACTGAAAGCTTGGTGAGTTTTGATAATATGCATGTTGGATGTTCTGTTCCCTCCCCACTCTGGAAGGAAGGCATGCTGACGGACCTTGACAGGCTTGAGAGGTGGGCCTGGGGGAACCTTATGAAGTTCAACAACGCCAAGTGCAAGGTCCTGCACCTGGATGGGGGCAATCCCAAACACAAATACAGGCTGGGCAGAGAATGGATTGAGAGCAACCCTGAGGAGAAGCACTTTGGGGTGCTACTTGATGAGAAGCTCAACATGACTTGGCAATATGCACTCACAGCCCAGAAAGCCAACTGTATCCTGAGCTGCGTGAGAAGCAGCATGGGCAGCAGGTCAAGGGAGGTGATCCTGTCCCACTACTCCACTCTTGTGAGATCCCACCTGGACTCCTACATCCAGCTCTGGAGCCCTCAGCACAGGAAAGACATGGACCTGTTGATGCGGGTCTAGGGGAGGGCCACAAAAATGATCCGAGGGTTGGAACCTCTCTCCTGTGAGGTAAAGATGAGACAGTTAGGGCTGTTCAGCCTGGAGAAGTGAAAGCTTCAGGGAGACCTCATGGCAGCTTTTCAGTACCAGAAGGAGGCCTACAAGAAAGCTGGAGAGGGACTTTTTATAAGGGCAGGTAGTGATAGGACAAGGGGTAATGGCTTTAAACTGAAAGAGGGTAAATTTAGGCTAGATATAAGAAATAAATTCTGTACGATGAGCATTGTGAGGCACTGGAGCAGGTTGTCCAGAGAAACTGTGGATGCCCCATGACTGGAAGTGTTCAAGGCCAGGTTGGATGGGGCTGTGAGCAACCTGGTCTAGTGGAAGGTGCCCCTGCCTGTGGCAGGGGAGTTGGAATTAGGTGATCTATAAGGTACCTTCCAACCCAAACCATTCTATGATTAATGAGTCTATGGGCTAGTTGACCTAAGGTCAGATGCTATTTGTGGGCAACTTTAATTTAATTGTATTTTAACAGGTCATTTGTATTACAAAAACAATTCTGTTAGCTCACAGAAGTCTAAATGTTGTATTTCAAGGTTTAGTGTTCAAAAAGTTTCTGATTGAGTACTGCTGAAACGCAAATAATCTCTGAGTCAGAATGGTAGCTAAAGTAAAGAAGAACATACATACTGACATCTCAAAGAACCTTGAATAGCAGCTGTCCAGCTCTCCTTTTTTTTTTTTTTTTTAAAATGTAGTATAGACCGCAAACTCAATAGGTAGTTCCTGAGTAAACTGAAAGTAGAATGAGTCATCTATCAAAGATAGCATGATGCCACTGCTGCCCCACATTTTTCAGCCAAGATTTTGACCTTTCCGTCAAAGACATTTAGTTTCCTTTTAACCTATGATGAGATAATAAAAATCTGGAGAATTAAATAGCTCTTTTTCATGGGACATGTTCAGAAGTCTCTGTGGTATTCAGTGTTCTACTGGCAGAAATCTACTAGGAAAAAGAGCAAATTGACCAGCAGTTTAGGAATGCTTCTAAATGTTGCACCCCTTCTGAGCGTCTATTGGTCTGTGTTTTAAAGTAGGACTCACCAGGAAACAGATGTAGTAAATATGTTGAAGCTAGCCTGAAAAAGATTGCTTTAAAAACTGGTAACATGAACTTTTGGTCTGTATGCATTTTGTCTAGAAACCAGACAATTTTTTTATATCACTGACTTTCTGTGGCAAAGAATTTTGTAGTCTAGTTCTTTGCTGCTGTTCATCAGTTTAGAATTTGTTTCCTTTTGGGTTCACAGAATGTCATGTTTTGATTCTGGCAATTTTGTCTTCTAAGTATTACTTTCGTCGCTTGTGTAGTACTGAAACTAGAGAAGATATACTCTGTGCGTTGCTACAGTTTGGTCCTGGCTTCCTCTATGTTTCTTCTATGCCAGCTACTTGGATAGGACTCCGAGAAAGTATATAACAGATGCTCTTGCTGCTGCTACTTGGCAGGCTACAGCTTTGAGCCATACCTTGATGAGGATAATTATGCATTGGTCTTATAAAATGGTGAGTGCTGCATAAATTAGTGAGAGCTACAGCATTGCTGCATTTAATATGATTATTAAAGTGGCTGGATTTTCTTAAGTAGTTCAAAAGTGATGTCCTACTAGGGGACTATATAATACTATAATGTTTGTTCCTGCAATATTGTGAGAGAAAATGTTCTGTGATACTCTCAGCTGAACTGAATATGTGAACAATTGATGCTGCACATTGAAGGACTGAGCTGCAGAAGTGTAAGTTCAGTAGAGGTTCATAGATCAGATGAAGTTTGACTGAGCATCATCATTCTCTGAAATAATCTTTGTGCAGACTTTCTATTGTAAGGAAAAATTATCACATTTAAAAGTTTGTACGAAACTGTCGCTTGCTACGCTGCTAAATCTGACCTCGTTTAAAAAATCCCATCTTCCTGAACATGCCCCTTTTTTGACTAGCATGTGTTACCAGATTAAAAATCAAGCCATTAACTTATGGAAAGTAATTACGATATGGAAGTCACCACACACTTAAGGTCGCTCCGTGGTTCATAAAGACTTCCAGTCTAATAATGAGAACAATGATGTCACATTCCAAATGTGTTTGATAATGTCTCTACACTTAGTATGTATTTCCATGATTGATCTATCTGTGGGTTTTTTTGTGCCTATAGCTTTGCATTTATGCCTGACCTTTCATCTCTCTCTTCTCTTCTATAGGCTTTGCTGCCTGTCAGAGTTTTTTTGAATTTTTTTAATACTAGTTATCCTTCTCTTCTTGTTTCTACTAACTTTACAATGAGTTAATGTACTACAACTTCCCAGATCAACGTCTATTGTGTGATGGGTGGAGTACTGTAGTTCCCTGGGTCCTCGTTATTGCCCTTTTTGAAGACTGGAGTGACACTGGCTTTTCTCCAGTCCTCAGACACCTCTCCTGTCCTCCAAGACCTTTCAAAGATACTGGAGAGCAGCTTAGCAACAACATCTGCCAGCTCCCTCAGCACTTGTGGGTGCATTCCATCAGGGCCCATGGATTTGTGGGTGTCCAGATTGCTTAAGTGATCTCACACAATCCTTCTCGACTAAGGGAAGGTCATCCTTCCACCAGGCCTTCTCTCTTACCTCCAGGACCTGGGATTGTTAAATGCCAGCCTTAGCAGTGAAGACTGAAGCAAAGAGGGCGTTCAGTAGCTCTGCCTTCTCTGTATCATCTGTCACAAGGACACCCACTTCATTCAGTGGCAACCACACATTTTCCCTAGTCTTCCATTTGCTGGTGATGTAGTTGAAGAAGCCCTTGTTGTCTTTGACTTCCCTTGCCAGATTTAATTCCAGGTGGACCTTAGCCTTACTTGTTGTTTCCCTCCATGCTCTGACACTGTTCCTGTACTCCTCCCAAGTGGCCTGTTTCTTTTTCCACATTCCATAGACCTTTTTCTTCCATCTGAGTTCCCCTAGAAGCTCCTTGCTCATCCATCTGGGCCTCCTGCCTCCTTTGCTAGATTTCTTACTCATGGGGATGCACCGCTCCTGAGCATGGAGGAAGTGATGCTTAAATAGCAACCAGGTTTAATCAGATGGGAACCCAAGAAAGGAAAGTGCTGACAGAACTTGGCCTGTGCTTACATATATTAGTTCAGTTAAACATGGAAAGGGAGTTACTGCTTGAAGATAGGTAGCACATACGGCACTTTACTAGTGGAAAAGACTAGAGCTTACTTAGATCTTCTCTGAACCAATGTATGCATTCATATTTGCAACAAGAATAGCAGATTTGTTTTACCAAGGCTTCTCATCCAAGACTGGGATTGAATTAGTACAGAAAAGATCTAGTGCGCATTTCTCTGATCTCGCAAAGTTGTCGTCCTGGTGCTGAATAAGTGGTTAGAACAGTGTATCAACAGTTTCCAATCTAGTTCCTGTTGTCACCTCTAGTGGCAGGACAAATGTTTTTTCTAAAAAGGACCTTTTTTGCATGGAATTTGAATGTGTCTTTTTGTTATTAGAGGCTCTAGATGATGCTGGCCAGTGCATGCGAAAGACTTGTCTTAGAGCTCCTTTCTGTAGTAGCATCTCAGTTTGTTGGAAAATGAGGATTGGTATGTCCTGGGAATAAATGATGTGCACATAGAGCATCTGCTAAATCCAGTTCTCTTACATGGAAAAAGTCCTTAATCGTGTCTATAGTTTACGAGAAAACAATATCTTAGTATTTGGAATCTTCAGATACTTTATCTAGGGTGTGTATGAAATGAGGAAGTCAGCCGTGAGTCTTGATCTGTCGACTTCATAGCAGTACAAGTACTGAGGAAATCCAGAAAAATTAAAAAAATTTATGTAACCTTAGTCAAACTTTGCAGATTCTGTCTTGCTGACATTGAACAGGAAAGGAAGGTGTAGGATTAATAAGGGAAGTGGAAGTGGCAGACATTTCCCTGGAGAAAGTGACAAGAATGCATAAGGGATTTCCCTGTTGCTGAATCTCAAACCCATTTATTTTCTCAGACCAATCACAAATTAATTTTCTCAAGAAAAATTATTTTCTGGTTTTGGTAATACAGTAAAATCTACTATATGCTTCAGTATTTTCCACTAAATAATTCACAGATTGTGATTTTTAAAATTTTCTATTTTTTGTTTTTTTTAAAAGATGCATAAAGTTTTTTTCAAGAATTAAAGATTGTTTTAGATAAAAAATTGTATGAATCAATTTCTCTGACTGGAGGTTTCTGAATAAGTGCTGCCAGTTCTTAGCTTTACAGTTTCAAAGCAAAGTCCAGCAAAGGCCGGGAAGGCTTTTGAATAACCCTTTATACTAGGCAAAGTGCCAGCCAGCCTATGCTCTATTTGTACTGGCTTTTGTTACAGGGATTCACACTCTGTATTCTCAAGGGAATGGATAACACAAAGCTACGTCGTTTGTTAAAATCTGTCGTAGGCCATTAGTATTTCTAGCTTATTACCTTCTATTAGTTGATCAGTGACCTAGTGGGTGGGTTGACCTTAGCTGGTTGCCAGACTCCCTACCCAGCCGCTCTCTCTTAATCCACCTCCTTAATGGGACAAGGGGAGAAAAAAATGTGGAAAACTCATGGGCTGAGATAAAGACAGGGAGATAAGTCACCATTACCGTTGGCAAAACAGACTCACTTAGGGAAAATGAATTTACTTTGTTGCCAATTAAAAATAGAGTAGGATGGTAAAAACAAAGACAAAACTCAAAACACTTTCTCCCCTGCCCCCACTCTTCTTCCCAGGCTCAACTTCACTCTTTCATTCCCAGCTGCTCCACCTCCTTCCCCGGAGTAGTGCAGGCTGGGTGAGGAATGGGTGTTGCAGTCAGTCCATAACAGTTCCTCTCTGATTCTCCTTCCTCCTCACACTTTTCCCCTACTCAAACATGGGGTCTCTCCCATGGGAGACAGTCCTTCATAAGCAGTTCCAACTTGGGTCCTTCCAATGGCTGCAGTTCTTCAAGGACTGCTCCAGCGTGGGTCCTTTCCACAGGGTGCAGTCCTTCAGGAACAGACTGCTCCAATGTGTGTTCCCCACAGGCCACAGCTCCTGCCTGGACCCTGGCCCCACGTGGGCTGTCCTCCCACTGCACCTTCCTTCAGGCATCTTGACCTACTCCAGCATGGACTCCTTCACAGGTGCAGTGCAGATATGTTCTCCAGTGTAGTGCTCCATGTCAGGGAGACAAACTACTTCACCATGCTCTTCTCCACAGGCTGTACGGGAATTTCTGCACTGGCACCTGGATCATCTCCCCCCCCTCCTTCTTTGTCAACCTTGATGTCTGCAGAACTGCTTCTCACACCTTTTTGCCCTCACTTCTCATTTTTACACTCCACTGCGCATTTTTATGGTTTTTAGAAAATATGCTTTCCCAGAACTGGCACGACCTTGGCTGCAGGGCTTGGCTGTACCCTGCGATGGGTCCGCTGGAGCCAGCGGGAAGCAGCTGTGTCTGGTATGGATCAGCCCCAGCCTCTCCTCACATAAGACCCCTGCAGCAACCCACTGGCAGCACCTGGGCACCAACACCCAGTACAGCTAAATAATGTGGATTTCCAGTGGACAAGCAGTTATCAGTAGATATCATCTCTGGAACTTGCATTAGTGAGACTTTATACAGGCAGTTTTAGTGGAGAAGTCAAGGACTCAATAGGAAATAGATAGTGATTTATCTGTCTGTCCTTGAACCGAGTTCTGCAGGTAATTTCCGTTTATCAGTGAAAAATGTTGGTAAAGCAGTGTACAGACAAGGGCGATATTGGTATCTTGCATTACTTCATTCCTTGGGGAAAATGGTCAGTTCAGTTTTTAGGGTTCTTTGCATGACAAGTTGTATAAAACAGTAGCACTTGTTATGTTATTACGTTGTTCTCAAGGCAGATTTGCATCTTGTTCCCTCTGAGGGTGAAAATAAGCTGTATGAAAGTTGGGCCTTCTAGCCTAAACTAGTCATCTTGCTGTGGTCACTGGAAAAAAGATTCACCTCCAAGAGTACTTCATTCTACCTGAATGTAGAAATCCAAGAGAGAAGTGAGGTGACAGGTGGATGATTCGTTTAGTTTATAGCCACTAACTTCTTGATGGCTAAAGTAAGGCGAGGGAAAACTTGTCCTGAACGGCCATTCTATTACTCTTGGGCTTGGAATGAGCCAGATGTACAAACTCCACATGTTGTCATGATATTTAAGAGCTCTTTGAGAGAAAGAATTTTTCTGAAGATTGTGGCAAAGTGGAAGACATGGATATAATCCTTCAGGACCTCAGGTAGAGTCCCAGACACCGACAAATGCCTCTTCATGCTTTTTTTTAAAGTGTACTCATAGTATCTGATATTGCAGTATTTTTTCTTCTTTCTGTGTCAGATATTCATTCCTCAGCAAGCAGCTTCTTTTGGATCTGATTCCAGGGTCCCTGGAACCAGTACAGTGTATGGCTTTCTGTCTTCTTTCAGTATTTGCAGTCACGTCGTGAAGCCTCAAATAACCTTTATGAGTGTTTCCACCTGAGATAGATTAATGTCAGTCTAAACAATAGCCTCAAACCCCACTGTGCTTTTGAGTTTCTTCGCGCTTTGATTAATTTTAAAAACATGAACTCACACTTGGTATGTGGAAAGTTTGTCGCCTGCATAGCTGCAATGCAGACACCAATGTACAGTTCTGAGGCATGTCAGAGGCATCATGGTCAGCATTTGTGAGAATTTCATCTATATTTGATGCTGGGGCTTTGTCTCTTTAAGATTGTGTCTTATGGTTGTTACCATTCCTCATGTATTCCCCAATTAATTTATTTAATAAAATGTTGAAACACATTTTATTAAAGTTTTGTGGCTACACTAACTGGCTGTAAATGCCTATCATTAGTAGTATAAAATACATCTAATTTTATCATTAAATTGTACTTTTAAGGCAGTTTAACAGCATCTACAACACTTAGGGATGCTTTTGTGTGAAGCAGTGAGCAGAGATGAACCAGAATGGCAACATTTAATGTATTTATAATGTGATATCAAAGTGTTCAGAGGAATTTTTTATGCTATAGAGATTAGAGTCCAAGATTCATATAATGTAATTTAGGTCATTACAGGGTTAAGTCTATGTGATTCTGTAAAGCAGTTTGATACCACAGACAATTAGAGAGAGCGCGCCTCTGTGTGTGTGTGTGTGTAAGTGTGTGTGTGAAAATAAGCTATAGGTGGTAGTTTGTCAACAATCTTACAGGATAGAACAATATAAATTAGCTTCTAGAGCACAAAGTGTCATAGTGGAGGTGAATAATAAATCAAACTTGTAGTTTTTACTCTGTAGACAAAAGTTTTGCAAAAAGCTAATGTTTGATTCTTTACTGTTACAAATATCTGAATTTCAGATTTTGAAAAAAATTTTGCAAAATCCTCTTATTTTCTTTAATTTAGCAGTTACAAAACATGCATAATAAGACATAGCCCAATTCAAATCAAAGCCAGTATAGACTGGATATTTACTGAGTGGGGAAAGTATTTTACAGTAGAAAAAATGGAAATACACTAAAAAGAATTGAAAGCACAACCACACTTTATGCATAAACTCCTCATTTTGCACCGTATTTTGTGCACTCAAGAGGGTAAAGGAACATGTTTGTAACCCAAACCCCCTTTCTGTCAAGGCTTTTATAAATAATTGACATATTTGTCAAGTGATTTAGGCATTTCCACTTCTCATGGGAATATCTGAGCAATGTATGATACTGCTTAGATATTGAAGAGATACCTATCCAGATATCTGCGAAAAGTTAATCAACTTAAAAATTCAACTGCATGTTCATAGATAGTCTTCTGCAGTACTATTTCTCAGCTCTGCTTTTTTAGATCCTCTGCAATATTTTTGGTGATAAGCAACAAATAGTTGTTTATGTTTCCATATTGCTGTATGAAGCTAGTTAGCATGCAGTTGCCTCCTTTTAGTGCAAATATGTGTGTATAGGAAAGGTGTGAGAATAAGGGAAAGTGGAGTTGTTGAAATCATAGTGAAGTAGTGATCTTCAGAGTCACACTCTTCAGATTTTTTTTTATTGCCTGTTAAGTAAAGGGAGAAAATATTGTCCAGAACTGAAGTTCAATGAAAATGAATAGCCTGATATTGAAAGCACAAAATTCAATCTAAAATAATCTTGAACACAAGGAAACAACTATTTCTTTCAGTGGAAGCTCACACTAAACTTCAATTTCCAGTGCAAAAGTAATTCTTATTATTTAAGTAAATGGAAGAGAGCTAGTCTTCAGAAGAGTCAGGCAGTCTGTCTATCTGAACTTTTGATGATCCAGAAACATTCCCTATAACATTCCCTATAGCATCGCTGTGACATCCACATGGATATGAATCCAGTATATGCTGTTATGTGTTCTTGTGCCTTTTCCTCTGCAGTGCAGAGTGTATAGCCACTGCTGTGATAAGCCTTGTTGCTCTTGAAGAATTTTGAAAACAATGTGTTCACAGCCAGCTAGGACCTTAAATTAACACATAAAGATGTGGAAACCATGGGAGAAGGAACTGCTGTAAAGCGTCCTGCAAAGTGAAGAAAATTAATAAAAGATAACATAATTAACATTGGTCAGAATAGCAGAGGAGGTATCTAGTTTCACAACTTCTAATTTAATACAGTTCCATTCTTCTGTTCAAGGTTACTGAATGGATTATTTATTCTGGATAGGGTACAAGTAAATAAATGGAACCTATTGTGAGAAAGCTAGATGGTCAGCTTGGTATCTATCATCAGACCATTTTAAACACTCTTTACTCAAAGTAAGACGAGTGAAAGAAGGAAGGCTGTATACTAGCCCCAAACAGTTCTGGCACTACTGTGATTTGCTCAGCTTCAATGAACTCAGCTGAACTATGCCCACTTGCTGTAGTCTGGGGTCTTGTCCTTAATATCAGTTATGAAACTGAGACAGAAATCAGTGATGTTATCAAATCATAGTTTGACCTGTGAAACAGCCCTGTGGCCTGGAACCTGAAAATATCTGAAAAGGAAGGCTGAGAGGAACAAATGGTGAACCAGGTTGAACAGCAAATTTAATAATGTCACCAAACATTCAGCAAAACCAAANTCAGGTTTTTTGAAGTAGATTTAACATTCATCTAAATAACACCTACTGCTCCAAATAACTTTCACTTGGCAGATTTCAGGAGTATGGGTTTTTTTGAAAATTTTTCCTTAGTTTCTTATTCATTAATTCACTCTTTGTTTTTCATCTAACTCATAGGAATGGTGGACTAGTAGGGTTATGAAGCTTCTACGAAATGGCTATTGCAATTTCCCAAAGTATCTTTCTGGTGGCTGAATGAGCAATGCTGGCATCGATATACCATGAGGTGGCATTGAGTATGGCTGGGCTTTTCTGATCAGGTAATTGACAACTTAGGCATTTGTGATCGCTGGAATTCTGCAGGCACTTCTTTCCATTTCCTTTCCCTTATATATGCCAACATGGAATATAAAACATGAAAAAATGAGGAAAATCAGATTGCATAGCAAGATCGCTAACAAATATCATGACATTTCCTGCTCTTTTACACCTTTATGATAAGAGGTTCTATTTGGGTGTGTTAGTGAGTGGACCTTTTTAATTATACATCAGTATTTTGTCTTTCAGATTGTTGTCTGTTTCACAGTGAAAAGAGGAAAGTTCTGTTTAATAAGTGTCTCATCTGCATGTATTTCACAAATGGCAGCTCAGAAGATATTTAGTAAGATATTTAGTATTTCACATCTAGCTATCCTTTGCAGCAATCACTGCCTTTGCCATACTGTATTTGAGTAAAATGCNCTTGGGAAGAACTATAGATCTGGTTTAAACTAGGTAAGTTGATTATGGATTTCTGGGAACTGAGCGGGAAGTGGTTTTTTTCCAATATTTGATTCGTAGTTCAATGTGTTTCTGCATTATTTGATTGTTGCATGTTCATGGAAAAGCTTACGGGCTGAGAGTTTGCCTGATACAGAGCAAGTGACAAGAAATCAGAGCAAAACTAAAGTAAATACTGCTAGTATTATGCAGATAAGCCTGCTTTATCTTGCGTTAGATCACACATCATTTATTGGTACAAGACTTCTGTATAGCCGTGGAAAGGCTTTATTGAAAAGGATATGGAAAGCAATAATGAAGGTCAATATCAGCTGCAAATTCCTTTGCTTATGGATCAGTTGTGGCCCTAGATATGCATGAATGAAATCTCTTGCAATTTCACATACAGTAAGGCTTTCATCCTAAGCTTATGGAAGCACCGTAAATGTTTGAAGTCTAAATAAAACATACCAGAGGCTCTATGTACTGGTCACATTTTGCCATTAGAGTTAAAAGGGGATGTTGCCTGATTAAATGTGACCAGATACAATCAGATGAACCTACTATTTCTGTAATGCTTTTGAAGAGCTGGACTGCCATACACGTGAACTAGTAGATAAATGTTTATCAACGTATCAATGGTGATTATTGCAAAACTTGAGTATTGGCAGTGCCGCCTCCTGACAGTGCACAAGCAGCACATGTAGGCTTTGCAGTATGATGGTGTGTAAGAATGTTATACACCAAATTCAAGTTCTGTTTCAAACGCTGTTTCCTTTTACATTTCCTGTTGACATTCCTGTTACCTTTGTGGCTCTGTCTTTTTTGTTTAGTGCGTGTGGAGATGGAATACAAGGAAAATTCCTATAAAGGGAGAGGTGAGCCTTTTAGCTGTTCTTGTTGTCTGATCTTGGTAGTTTTGCTTGTAAAATATTGCTTGATCTTTTTCTACTTTTCACTTCTGCATCCCATAAAATTATTGCTTCTCAGATGAAATGAAAGGGAAGGCCAATTAATAGGAAAGGATACTTTGTCATGGACATTGCTTTCAAAGGGTCTTCTTTGATGTAGTGATATTTTATCCAGTGCGGTCACTAAACACTGAGGAGCAAATTCAGTCTTGGTATGTGGGACTACAGTCTTGTTGCCTTTGATTTCAGGAGGAGCTCTGCTGAGTTTATCACCCATCTTTTTATCCAGGAAGACTGTAAAGACATCTTACTAGCTGTTCAACAGATTAACCTAATATTTATGTGTATTGACAAGAAGGAATTGCTCTCTGCTTCATTTTCACTTTCCTTTCAGGATGAGTTAATGCAGACAATATAAACATCCAGGTTTGTATGAGTTCTAACTCTCCCTTTCCTATTCAACAATAATCAGTGTTTGGCAGAGGGAATGGTGACTTGCAGGTGCCAAGTCAATACAAGTCGTGTTGCTTTACTTCTTTAACTGTGAGCTGGTCTTCCCATAAAGCCCTGATTTCTGGTGTCTGAGAGTGAATGGTAAGGAAGTACGGATTTAGAGTCTTTTAAAATTAGGGTGAGTTTTTGTATCTGGCTTTCTGCACCAAACCAGTTAATTAGACAGAAACAATTAATATGGGTGAAATCTGATTGTCAGTAATCAGTAAGCATAATAAAAAAAAATATGTGGATATACTTGGAATATAGCTCATTAGCTTATTTTCTAATTCATTAGAAACATGTAATAATAAATTATTAAGAAATTCCAATATTTTACAATTTTCTAAATTAGAATTCAAGTTAAGTACAAACCACTTTCTGTAAAATCTAATCTCTAGTTTGCTTTAGAACATGATTTCTCATCACAGCATACTAGCTATATATTATGGCCAGTATATTAATTTCTGTAGCAGTCTCATTTATTATGTTGTCAGGGTATTACACATGTGCACATCAAAGCCCACAGACAGTGTAGAGAGCAACTGGAAAGTACTTCTGTGAAACTGGATCTGCTTATTCATTGTCTGTCTTTTGGGAATCCAGTCATAATATTAAACACAGCAATCCCTTCATTAAAAAAGAAAAAAAAAATTTTTTAAATGGACATGGATATCTAGATGCTCGAGATGTGACAATTATGACTTGCTCTATTGTTCTCTGACGTTTCCCATTGCATTGCATCTACTATCTGGATATGGGTCATTTGTGTCTCTATTTTGAGATGCCTGTAAGCAAAACTGCAGACTCAAACGTTCTCTTTTTTCACTCTTTCACTCTCTCTTTCCTTTTTGCTCTTGCTCTTTCATGTTGTCACTCTGTCTCTCTATTATGTCTTGCTTTCATGCGCTCTCACTCTCTCCTTCTCTTTCTTGCTCATTTGCTCTTTCTGTCTTTCTCTTTTTCTTAACGACTTCTTAAAGACTCTGAACACATACACATGCACACAAATACTCCTCCTCCCGAACCTTCTAGCACACTCATTGCATGTGTTGCCACCACCTTTAGAAATTTATAGTGGTGTTAATTGTGTCCGAAGACTACATCAGCCACTGAAAATAACAGCATACCTGGGAATCAGATTGAAGGAGTAGCTTGACCTTCATAAAATGAAATTAACGATGGAGTTTTTCTAGAGTCAAAAGGAGGATATAAGTGGGAGCGCTGCAGATTAACCATTAAGATGCGAAGTGAAAAATGTGGTCTCAGAATAGGCTGAAAAGAGATACTTTTTCCGTCTCTGTACTGATTTAGTTGCACAATATGTAATACTATACTGCAGAGATTCAATGAAAAATAAAGACATCTTAGTTATGTCAGTTTTCATCTCTATATGATTGAATACAGTTGGTCAGTATTTAATATTTTCTGAATAAAGTAAGTAGGGTCAGCTCTTGTGTGTTTACAATTCAGTTAAATCTCATTAATTTCAGATGGAAATTTAGTGTTTAGCCACATCATTGGAGTTTCAGTCAATTTCTTTGTGTCTGCTTGATCACCTAAAGTCTGTAAAATATAAGCAGAGAAATATAGAAGAATTTTAAAAGTTTCTACTAATGTTGGAATCCTGGTCTTCAGAAACTTTTCTCACTTGAATTTTGACAATGTAAGGTCTACGGTAAATGAAATGCTTTTGTTCACTTGGTCCTTGCTGGGATATTTACCAAGTGTTCAACCACAGTTCCTGAATGTAGGATTTTGAGTGGTTTCGAGTAGTTTCCCATTGCCTGAAACTGCCTTGCTGATGAGGTTGAGTATGTTGTTTGGCATAATTAGAAAACTTTCTTAAGAGACAATTTATTCTTTGCAGTGTGCCAACATGCAAATCCTGAAGGGCACATATTTTAAATTAATGAGTCTTTGCAATACAAGAGTAAAAAATGCATTGTGGCTGGAAAGTTTTGCTTTTCAAGAGTAGAACGTTAACACATGAATGAAACTTTGATAGCCCTCCATTAGCAGGCTTGGTATGCACTCATGTTAATAAACAATTACACATATATAAATCACCAAGTGGGTGCTACCACATGAGCTGGGGCAGGTAGTACTTAGGTACCTGTCAGGGTCTGTTACTAACTAATGAAAATTAAAGCATAATTACCAGAAGGTGATGACCTGGCAAATCAGCAAGACATTTTTATGGTTTGGCTGTGGCCAGCAACAAAAACACCACGCGGCCGCCCCTCCCCCCAGTGGGGTGCGGAGGAGAATAGAAGGAAACGGGCAGAAACTGATGGGTTGGGATAAGGGCAGTTTAACAGGACAGCAAACCAAAGGAACAGTGACAACAACGATACAGATAAGGAGAATACACAAAACAAAACAGAACACAGAGAGAAACTCTCACCGCCAGTTGCTGCCGCGCGCTCCTGAGCCGTGACTGAGATCCCGCCGCCCAGCTCCTCCTCCCAACCGGAACGCAGCATGATGGCACATGGTATGGAGTGCCCTGCTTTGTTTGGCCAGGTGGGGTCAGCCCGCCCGGCTGTACCCCTTCCTGGATTCTGGTGAAAATCAATCCTGTCCTGGTCGAACCCAGGACAGACATTCAAGCAAGGACGACCTACATAGCAGTAAGAAATCCCAGCAAAATTAAAACATCTGAGAACCAGAAAAAAATAACTCATTAGCAGCAGAGAAATTGTTCTCAGGGGATGAAAGGTGGGAGGGAATAGTCCACAAAAGTCAAAGACTGGAAACTGTAAAAAATATCTGTGAGGATCTATTGTGTCCAATACTCTAAAATGTCAAGCCAGAGACATTATACTAGCCTATCAGAAACTTATGCATTAATGAAATGATCCAGAACAGTACCTATCCAACAGTAACAGGATTTCAAAATACATTAAGGAAATATACGCTCTAAGACTGGCAACATCATGGCCTGGGCATTTTTGTCTGTTTGAATTAGCATCTAATGAAAGATGGAATATTTTATTTATTCCAAGTTTCCTCTTTTTTGGCCTTCTGATTAATAAGCTATTCTTTCTCTGTATGTTCTCACCCTGATCCTAGAGCTACCAGGGAAATAATCCCTAAATGACCACTGCTAAATATGTCTAGAGGTAGGAAAAAGCAATGGCTAGGAAAAAAACAATCAACCTACCAACCGACCAACCAGAACCCACAAAACACACTAAAGCACAAAATAACACATGCACAGAAAGAAAATTAGCAGAGTTAGGCTGCAGTCCAATCTCTGTAATTCTAGGGCACACCCCCCTGATAAATAAACTTTGATGAATTTTGCTTTGGTTTCTTACAGGACTGTTTCACTTCCAGTGTACAGGTCAGCCACAGTTAAATATTCTTTAAATAGTATTTAATGTTTGTCTAAGCTTCGGATATCTACAATGAAGACTTCAAGCTTAGCTGGGAGAAGGAACAGCTTAAACAGAATACTGAAAGAAACTGTGTGTGGCAGCCCCTCTACTGTCCGCCTCAAGAAGCTGCATTTAGAAATTATGCTAAACTTTAAATCAATCATTAGAGAGCCCACTGATCACCATAATGCAGGACTGACAAAATATCCTATGAAAATTAAAAAAAGAAAAAAGGCAGCAAATGGAACAAATCGTATCATTTTTCTATATATATATATTTGTAGGTGTACAGATACATATGTATCTGTATCTATATGGATGTATACAGTTTTGTACTCAAGGCTCAGAAGAAAGAGGAGATCTTTGAGGAGATCTCTGATACTGAGTTGATGTTGAAGTACTGTAATGATGAATAATTTCATAAAACACAGATGCAAAGAAAACAGACTAGCTGTTAGAAGACACCTTTTCTGTCCAGCAGGGAGGCTGAATATTGTAGCTTGTCATGCCAAGACCTGTATTTACTATCATCTTCAGTTCGGAGAGCATCAGTCTCCAGTATCTCTATTATACCTACATTAGAAGTGAAGGTTTAAGCTTAAAGCAGGTAAAATATAGAGATATATTCATAACATCAAGAATGAGTGAAAGTGGCTTTTAGGTTAAACCAGAAAGTTGTAACCTGAACACTCCTGAAAGGTTTTACATTTTTCTAAATCACGTTTGGGGGTAAAAGAAAGTTAGTGATTTATGCTACCAATTATAAAGCAAATTTATAATATTTTCTTCTAAATTCTTAGTTTTTTAAGACTGAAGAATAAGCTGTTTTCAGATCCTACTATTCTCTCCAGATATAGTAATAAATTTCTCTCTTGATGTTGGAGACTTCAGCTTTTATTTTTTTGGAGTTTAATGTATTATGATCAGCCTTGTAATTTTTTGTATTTAGCAGAACATTAGTTACATGTAGAAGAACAGTATAAGATCCTCTTGCTATTAGTGTTTTATATTACTGGTTTCTGTATATGTCTTAGCACACAAGAGATGTTAACAGAAGTTGTGTTTCCGCTTATGAAGCCTGGGAGGTGTCACTGTTCGTTTTTTTACTTTTACAGCGTGATGCAAGTACCAACTAGGTTTTTTTTGTTTGGGCAAATATATAGTAAACCATAGGATTACTTTTTGAGGGCTCAAAGCAAACCTATTTTGCATGCTCTTGAACTAATTATTTCATTATTGCTTTATTTGGGTCACCTAGTGTGTTTGGCTTTCCTGCATGGTAATCAACAATACCTATTTTCAGAGCAACAAAATAATGCCAATGATGATCATGATCATAACAGTAATAATACTCTAATTGCAATAGGAAACCTCTTTTGGCATTATTTCCAAGAATTTGCATAAAGAAGGTCAACAGATTTGTACTTAACGCAGTATCTAGAAGCGTGCAATGATGTAAATGCAAGAAACAACAACTTGAATGGACTTTTATCAAAATGCAACATATAGAGCAGTTTCCCTCTCAATATGACTCATACCTGTGTATGCATCCACTAGATCTGGAATATGTATATCTCAGAGAGACGGAATATAGGAGTGTTGGGGTGGAGTATTCAAGACGATGTAGCATAATCCCTACATGTTTGAGAGTCAATGGAATTGTGCTTAAACACACTAAAAACGGCTTCTTTCGCTAAAAATGGTCTTTTGTTTATCTTGTAGTATGTCCAAATGAGGCATTGGAAAATAGAGAGACTACGTAGATAGTGGGGTTGTTCTTGGGAGAAAAATGTAGATTGTTACTTTTTAAGTTGAAGATCCCTAGTTAGTTCTAGACCACACAGGAAACGTGGTGGGAAGACCCCCATAACTTAAGGTTTACTTAGATTTGCTGACAGTATGCAGTTCTAGTCATATAAAAGTTATTTATACTTGATTTATACTTCTAGTAATACAAATGTTATTTATACTTTAAAGTAACTGAAGAATTGTTATGCAAAATCATATTCCTTATGAATTCAGATAATAAATAAAATGCATTGTTATGAACACAACTTTTGTGTTTGGGTGTAGAGCCCCAAACATGTGGTCATGGAGTATAGTAAGATAAAGGTATTATGGTAAAGAAAGATTGCTAACAACCTGTTTTAGCTAAGAACAGATTTGGCAAACTTTGAGCATATGGGGGGATCAGGAAGTGTATAGCTTCAATAATGTGTGAATCACAAGTTTGCAAACTTTGAAGTACATTCATTTCTATGTCTATTATACACTAAAATTTTAATCTGTGAATGATGAAATTTTCACATTTAAGAAGAGCAATGCCTGCAATTTTGCTGTGGCTGTATCTTGGGGTTAGAAAACACTTGTTATTTCCAAAGTTCGTAGTATGGCAATGTTATCTTTTTGCTCTTTGTTTGTGAATACTGTACTTGTGACGTGATGTTCCATATGGAACAATTAAATTAACATGTTTTTTTATTGTTGATCTATAAATGAAAGAAGTATGTGGTGAATGAATACAACTCTTGTAATACTTATCATAGCATTCCTTGGGATGATTTGTGTGTGTTTTTAACACAGAAAACCAAATTTACGTAAATATTGCTTTTAGTACTTTCTCATGCCTAGTCATGCAGTATATGTAGTCAACCATTTTCTATCCATTGCCATTTTCAGAATTTTTGCCCCTGATGCCCAAGTGTCAAATGTTCCACTTAGCTCCATGGCTAGTCCAATAACTAAAAGCACACCCATGTTTCTAAAAAAAGCAAAGGAGCAGAGACCTGTGCATATGAATACATTCTTTAAAAAAGTCATTTAGGAGGAGTTAGAGGAAAAGCATTTCCACAACTTCAAAGGTGTGTTTCAGAGGTGAAAACCTCCATTAAATTTAAAAGGAGAGGAGAAAAATAGTTACAAGATACCGGCTAGACTCCTGAAATGTGATTTAGTCATTGAAAAGCTCACCAGTTTCCCAGTACCAAGAATGCTGTAAACAGCACCTTTATATTAGGTTGATTTTAAGTAGAACAGCATTAGCCTGGAAAAACACCTGGGTCAATACTGATTCCTGCATCTCAGTTTCAAAGTTCTTGTCTATCATTATCTATGCCAACACCTGCATTTGAAAATACTTCTTTCAATTTAGGGTTTTTTTTTGTGTCTATTGCCTCAGAAACAATAGTGTGTACATCATACATATGTCCACAGTGCGATTTTTCTGTGTCTTTTCTTGCTGGAGGCAGCATGACGTTCTCAGGGCAACAATTTTCAATACTATCGCTACAACGAGAAAAAAAGACAATGTTTTGAACTTAAATGTTATTTCTTTGTAGAGATGCATAGTAGGGAAGAAAGAAAAGATGATGCCTAATGTAGACATTGGGGGTATGCATTTTTATGATGAGAGAATGCATTAGCTATTTGTCTGGGTCTGCATTAAGATGATAGATTTTGTCACTGTTAAAGTGTTAGGCAGCCTACAACCATTCTGTTATCTTATAAGCTTTATGTTTTTTTCAGGGGTGTACCTTCTTCATTTTGAATATAGGCAGCTTGTAACTGAAAAGAGCATCAATATGTAATGTTTTTTTCCAGATTAAGAAATAGCTTTACTATTTAACCTGCTTTAATGTTTTAGATACCTTCCCCCTGCCCTGGCCAGGGTGTTTATTGTAGTTTGCACCTACGTGGGTGGACAGTGGGATTCTGTGTTGTGAGGAATTCCAAACTTTGTTTAATTTCAGTCTGGGGAAAAACCACGTGAGACTGAAGTTTCCAATAACTGCAATGCAGAACATAAGGTCACTTAAGGAAATAAAAATATTTCAACCGGGCATGCTACTTCTCAAAATTTGAGACTCCATGAACAGACAGGAAACTTGGCCTCCTTTTGACATTAAGGCAAAATCCCTTAATCCCTGGCTTTCTGGTGATCCTGGAGGTTTTCTGGTAATCTAAGACTCCAAAAGCTCAAGCAGAGCCTGGACTTCCAGATCAGCCCACCAGCTCGTGTAAGTTGGATTGTCTCAGGAGTCAGCTGCTTCTAAAGACAGGCAGCTGGCATGGCAACCAGGAGGCTGTGAAGTCCCTGTCTCTGAGGCACGTACGAGGTTGCTGGTCAATGAATAGCCTGGAAGGCACGGGTTTTTCATCTCCTTCATGGCTTGCTTTGGTAAAATACTCTGGATGGAGAAATTGGGACGCTGAGTAGCTCTGAAAGTAGAGATTACTGTGGGCTTCCTGACTACCATCATACCTTCCAAGCACTACGTAGGCTGTGAATAGCCCCTGTACAGTACCCAAATGTCTTGCCAGTGATGAATAAATATGCAGGCAAGTAGAGAGTTTTGTTTGGTAAACCTACCTCTATTCTTTATGAGTCAAAATTTAAACATTTTCATCAAACATGATTTTGTGGGAGAAGAGGCATACCAGCAAATCGGTAAATGCCAATATATTTTCAGCAATTTTGTAATTCAACTTTGGACAGAAGCAAAGACTGGGAGGTAGATTAGAGAAAATTCCAGAAGAACATGAGTTGTGGTAATTTTTGTCTGATTATAGATGCAGACCTGTTAAAGTTACAGGTGTCCATTTGGGCATTAAAGTGCTTTTTATGAAAAGGAAAAATGTCTATTGTACAACTGATTACCCTAGAAAATATAATGTTAAATAATTTAGGAGACATGACAGAAAATAGGAAAAAATAAATTATCTAAAACGGATAGATCAGAATTTCTGCTCTACTTTTTGTAACAATGAGTGAGGGATTGTCTATATATGCAGAGAAGTAGACTACCTAGATTTATAATGTGGTTTTGTAGACGACATAAAATTATATTTGGACCAGTACTCTGTAATATCTTCACCAGTGACATAGACAGTGGGATGGAGTGTACCCTCAGCAAATCTGTAGATGTCACCAATAAGACTGGTGCAGTTGACACCCTCAAGGGACAGGATGCCGTCTAGAGGGACCTGGATAAGCTCGAGAAATGAGGTTCAACAAGGCCAAGCGCAAGGTGCTGTACCTGGGTTGAGGCAACTTCAGGTATCAATACAGGCTGGGGGATGAAGGGATTGAGAGCAGCCCTGCAGAGAAGGACTTGGTTGTACTAGTGGATGAAAAGTTGGATGTGAGACGGCAATGTGTGCTCACAACCCAGAAAGCCAGCCATATCCTGGGCTGCATCAAGGGAAACATGGCCTGCAGGGCGAGGGAGGTGATTTTGCCCCTCTAGTCTAGTTAAACCCCACCTGCAGTCCTGCATCCAGCTTTGGGGCTACCAGCATAAGAAAGACATGGACCTTTTGGAGTGGGTTTAGGAGAGGGCCAAGAAAATGATCACAAGGATGGAATGCCTCTCCTATGAAGAAAGGCTGAGAGAGTTGGAGCTGTCCAGCCTGGAGAAAAGAAAGCTCCGGGCACACCTTATCACAGCCTTTCAATAATTAAAGGGGACTTATACGAAAGATAGGGACAGACGTTTTAGCAGGGCCTGTAGCAATAGAACAAGGGGCAATGGTTTTAAACTAGATGAGGGAAGATTTAGACTAGATATAAGTAAGAAATTTTTGGTAAGGAGGGTGGTGAAACACTGGAACAGGTTGCCCAGAGAGGTGGTAGGTGCCCCATCCCTGTGACATTCAAGGTCAGGTTGGATGGGGCTCTGAGCAACTTTTATCGAGTGGAAGATATCCCTGCTCATTAAGAGTGTGTTGGACTAGATGACCTTTAAAGGTCCCTTCCAACCCAAACCATTATGATTCTATAATTGTGTTATAGGATGGAAAGTACAATCTTGTGCTTCAGGATTTTACATAGTCCTTGGTTATTGTGATACACAGATGTCTGTTAAAATATTTTCCAGTACTTTCTTTTATGTAGCTAGCCACTGTTGACCTCAAGGTACTAAATGAGGAGGGCTGCAGACATAATCCTTTGTAGCAATGCCATCAGGTCAAGAAAAAAATTAAATATAGATCTTAGGTAGAAGCTAATTAAAGCCTTGCCTGTCTTCTCACTCAGTCTCTGATTCATTAAGAACAGCATCCCCATTCAGGCAAATATTAGTAGATTATTGGTTTGGCTGAAGTTGGTAGGATTTATATTTAAAGTTAAGCACATATTTAAGGGATTTCCTGAACTGTAACTTCAGTTCTAATTTTGGCTGTTTTTGTTTTCAATCATGATAATAAGATTTAAGAAAGCCAATGGTGTGGCAAAACCCAAATCTGTAAGGGTCTTAAAAATCCAACAAGAAATCACCACAAGCAAGTGAATTTTTACATCTGTTGAAGGAATTGCATAAAGATCTCTAGTGTGATAACATTTCCAGGTCATTTCTTCTTCTCCTTACAGTGCTCTGCTGTCATTATTTGGCAAGATTCAATGCCTTAATGATTTCTTCAAGTAATGCTCCTTTTCAACAAGGTTGGAGTCATCTAGTGAAAGAAGTGAAATCATACTGTGCTTACAAGCCAAACAGTGCATAAAAAAAATTGTAGATTAGGTGACAATAAGGGTGTAATGAACACTTGGTGGGAAATGGATTGTAGATGGTCTACAAATAGAGGCTCCCTATCTTCTGCTAATGTCATGTGGCAGTTCAAAGTGACCAAATTTATTTGAGAATATGCTCCTCACTGATGATCTCTAAACTAGTAAATAAATCTTAAATATATTCTACATTCAGTAACAAAGAGTAGTGCTTCAAGACAGACTGATCTGTTAAGTTTGGATGTATTTTACAAAGGCTTAATTTTATTTCTTTGTTTCAAAGCACAGCAAACAGTAGTGTTCTGCCAATCGTTTGTCCGTTATTTGTGACTGCACATGTAGTCATGTTAGCGAATTGTTGACAATGCTAGCCTCCTGATCTGAGAGCCGGATCAATCTGTATTTAAAAAGGAACCATCAAGCAGGCAAAAAGTTCCCAACTAAGATGTCAGTTAACTTCACTTTTCCTTTTCTCTCAATAACAGCTTTCAGGCTTGAGTGCCTAAGAGAAAAGTAAACAGGAAAAATATTCTAAGGAGAAATATGATACCAATGTACATAAATAAAAGACCCTAGTGTTAATAAAAATAAATACCCCCCCCCCC
>Ga0065711_1001335_pt1 | contig 44762 bp, 20 predicted proteins | sample Hoacrofraction12_FD_59098 | JGI IMG/M metagenome (GOLD analysis project Ga0065711, IMG submission 59098) | Hoatzin crop microbial communities from Cojedes, Venezuela - Epithelial fraction 12 v2 (version 2) | ecosystem: Host-associated > Birds > Digestive system > Esophagus > Crop | place... | reverse complement strand
CCCTCAGAGGGAAGAAGTTCTTCCTCATGTTCAGACGGAACTTCCTGTGCCTCAGTTTGTGCCCATTGCCCCTTGTCCTGTCACTGGGCACTACTGAAAAGAGCTTGGCCCCATCCTCCTGACACCCACCTTAGGCTCTAACATTGTCAACACTCACCTACTTGTGTAGAAGTTTGTAGTATTGCAACATTAGTTGATAGCTTGTGGAGGGAGGATTAACAAGTTTTCATAACTAGCTTACCTTCGTGGAAAAAACACTCCCTGTACATCCTGTGCTAGCCACTGCAATTAAATGAAATTAATTGTATGAGCGTGTAATTTGACAACTTCAATAAGATTACTGAGCATGCAATTTGCTTCATTTTTTATTTAAATCTGTGCATAATATTATTTTCTCCTTGAAATATGCAACTGCCCCGTATTAATGTAAACCAGCCTACAGATAAATATCCATGGAAACCAGTGGGAAAGTGTGAAACTAATAAAATCAGTTCCTAAATATTACTGATTTCATTGCCTGTATTTTTCTTTCTGTGCACTAGCAAAATCTGATAACAATTCAAAATATACTAATATATTTCACACTAAAATAAGTACCAGCTAGATGATGATGTTTACGTCAGTAGCTGTTTGGTATCTCATCATCTTAGTGAAGGGTATTTAATGGCAAACCTGACTGATAAACTTATTTCTATAGCCTTTTAAGTGTGGAAACAAGCATTATGCCTCAAGAATATAAAGGATTTAGTAATGAAGTCAAAACTTATGTTACTGAAAGATTAGATTTTCCCACTGGTCCTTCCATTTCTCCTATTTTTTTTTTGTATTTCAGCCGTTTTCTGTTGATGAAGGTTTTGTGATGAAGATGAGAGATTAAACAGATGCACTTTTTACTTAAGAAATGTGACCTCCTGTGTATTTCTTGGAGACTACCAAATATGCTTTTTAGCAGGCTGTCTTGTGTCGTAGGATTAGACAAAGGCTTTTTAACAGTTTAACACTGAAGTTAGACTTTCAGTCTATTTACTCTTTTATTTAGCACATGCTTTGTCACAATTCAAAGCTAATTTTAAATAAAGGTGAATTAGAGTAAAACTGTACGACCATATTTGAATTCTGCAGATAGGTGGTGATGGGTATCTACAGTATATTCCTCTTAAAATAATTCTGATCAGAAAACTCAAAAGTGACTGAAGTGAGTTACTTTATTTTATATGAAAATTGCGATAATGATTCTGAATAACAGTTCTATCTTGCTCTAATGGTTTTAAATGTTTTAGATTCATTTAAATCATGCTTACGATGCCATAAAATGATTTTCATGAGGTTAACAAAATGCATTTCTCTGAGTCACCTGCCACTCTGCCAAATGTCATATCTTTTCATCAAAACATGCTAATACTAGAGTCGTGTGGTGAAGGAAAGAACCAGAATTATGTTACATAGGAGGACAATAAGCTTTTCCCTTTGTGCATTCTGAAAAACAGCTAAAGTGAGTTAGCTAAAACTCTCCAGGATAATTAAACTTGTATCAGATGCTTAACAGTCGGAACCACTGTAATTTGCTTAAGTGGGAAATATTGTGGAACCCTAATACAAACTTGTGTTTGCATACAGTGCCTGGAATTAAGCTCTTTGCTGAGTATACTGAATGTTTTGGAGCAAGAACCAACCCCACTGCAGTGAAAGGATGTTTGATTTACAAGGGAGAAGAGAACAGCCCCCCATATTTCACTCTGGAGAGAACACTGAGGAAGAGCACTCACACCTTTGCGTGTTGAAGTAATGCAAATAGGGAAACTGTAATATGTTATAAATGTCTGAATCAAGAGACAATTTGTTTCAATTGTTGGAACTGTAGCAGAATAGCTTGGCTATTTCAGTTTGGTCAAATTGTATCTTACTTGAGGACAAAGTCCCATAACCTTTTTTGTAAATTAGGATATACTTTCTATGGACCCTAGTGTACGTGAAGCATAAGCAGTGGATGGAATCTGTGTGGGTTTAGTTTGAATAGGCCCTGGATGGTGAAGTAGTAACAATGGTATAGTATTTGATAAAAAGTTAAAGAATAAATGCCCAATGTTGTTAATGTCTATTAATAATCTATGTAATCTCTTTTGTTTGTGTATGAGACAGAACCAGAAGGAAAGGCAGGCATGGGGATGAAGGCAGGGTCTTTCTGTTGAGAGGTTCAGCTTTAAAATTCTGCAGTCTGAGCAGATTAAAATCGGAGAGGACAATTGCGTGTAATGTGGTGTTGAACACTTGCTTGCAATGTAGTCATCTCTGCACACCAAAGGATTTGTACAGAAGAATTCAGTGATATTTAATTGGATTAATTACAGTGTAGGGAAACTTCACCATGAGGTGAGTGAAAATCGTTTGAAATGCATTGAAGCAGTTTGCTGTTTTCACACAGTTACACTGGCAGCCTTAATATGCAAAACTGCCACTGAATTCCAGATGGCAAGATACTGCCGCACAAGCTGGCTGTGCTGCATGAAGACAGTTTCACCCTATTTGCAAATAGGCAGAATTAGAGTTGACCATTCAGCCTGAACTACTAGGATTTCCTGCATGAGTGCATGGTTTTTGAAGCTTAACACTGCACTGCAGTAATGCTGCACTGTAGTATATTTAGTTGATGGGTATGACTGTTCAATAAAAAATATAAAAATAATTATGTTAACAATAAAGTAAATTTAGTGAGAAGTTTATTAAGCATATGCATATTCATAGGGTTCAATATACACACTAAATATGCAAGTTATGTAATTTGTATTACTGAATAGCCTTCTAAAAAAACTGCATGAGACTTTAATGGAAATTTGGTATAATTCAAGCCGTTTCTGTGTGAATGTAACAAAGCAGACATTTTAGAAATACCCTACTGCATTTTGGTTATCACAGTCTAGTTTCACAGTACAATATAAGCTTTTCAGCCTGTGAAATCCATTAATAACCACATTAAACCTTCTCATATTGTATGAATTGTCAGGTTTAAATGATTCTTTTTTTAAAACAATTGTCTATCTCTTGCTTCTTGCAGTTTGTTAAAATGCTATGTCAATTTACAGTGACTGGGGGAATTTGACACAGAAATTTTAGAGGGGGAAGGAGCTAATCATTGGTTTACCTAGCATGAGTGCTCAAGTGCACATGAAGAAAATTAACTAATTCAAAATTTAAATGAAAAATTCTATTCACGAGTGGAATTGCCAAAGTTTAAGTTGAAAAACCTTTGGTTCTTGAGTTCTAAGGAGTGTAAAAACTGTTGGTAAACTTGTTGAATAGCTCAAATATTATTTTTATTAAGACAAATGACAACGTATGTGTTTTAGAGTACTAGTTAGTGCTTATGAAACACAATTCTGCATTGAAATAGATGGGAAACAGTGTTGTCCTCTGGTAGTTTTTGAGGTTCAGCCTTGAAGTGTTTCCGGTATGACTGAGAATCCCAATGCAATGAACTCTTGTATTCTTTAGGTATAATATTGTTTTTCTGACATAAGATATACTCCTTGGATTAAATATTTCCCCCTAATGCCTAAAATAAAATGAAGAAGTAATTGTGCTCTTCCATGCTCCTAATATTTAGTAACCTTCAAGGGCTGTGAGTCTATTATTTCCTTTTATAGGTTGTACAAGATAGAGAATCCATTCCTTCCTCTACCATGTATATAAATGCAAAGGACAGTGAAGTGTAGCTCAGTGAATGTAGAATATTTCTGCCTTAGTCTCTTACCTGTGTGCCTAAGCAAAGAACTGGTTTAATGCAAATATGAAATAAACTGTGTGACATTGCAACTAGGTTAGAAGCCCATTGCTCTGGGTTCTGTAAAAATGCAGAATAGTGGTCAGAGACTGTCCCAGAGTACTTTTAATAGTCAAGACAGAATGGGGCAGGTGATCACCATTTTACAGGTGAAGAATTGAGGCATAGGGAGAATAGTCTAACTTTCAGGTATGCCTACAACTTTTGGACACCCGATTGAAAGGAGACATCTGAAATAGATGAGCAATTAACATGAAACAAGTCCTATTAGAATTACCTAAGAGGAGGCATTTCAAGCATGGGTTACCTTTTAAAATATAGCACTGAACACTAGAGGCAGTTCCTGAAAAAAATTTCAAAACCGTCTACTGTTGATTACATGCCACCTCTAAAAAGTCAAGCCGTAAGTGATTTGTCCAGGATCACAGTGTTACGAAGTGATCTGCAGTAAAACATCAGTGATATGTGACAGGACAAGCAGAAGCTTCCATCATGTTATTTATAATAAAGTTTAAGGAGAGGACGTAAAGTATGTAACCTGTTGAATGTATGCTTTTCAGGTGTTCAAAGCTATGAATATTCCTCAGATCAGAAACCCTTCCTTACCTCCTCTAGAAGATATGCCTGAAGCCTATCACATGAAGATAGCTCTCCTTGGTGCAGGACCTGCAAGTTTAAGTTGTGCTTCCTTTTTGGCTCGATTGGGCTATTCGAACATCACCATATTTGAAAAGCAGGAGTATGTTGGTGGCTTAAGGTAAAAAACAATGACAACAAAGTACTTTTTCCAATGATTGTAGAAAGCATAGCAAGAACTATTGTGTGAATGTGGTTTATGCACTATCCCTTTACCTTTACCAAAGGAAGAGAGTAGAAAATTTCAGATCTGGTTCACTTTTTTTTTTTTAATTGAAATAATTCATTATTGAAGTTAAAATAGGTACAGCTACAGGCAAGCTTTAAGAACCTGGTGGCTATCTCCTATATTTTCTTCATATGACCTCTAAAATTCCAGGGTGCAATTGTTATCAAATAAACACTTCAGAACATTATGTCAGGAACCATTTTCCCTTATTCAAAAATTTTTAAAAGATGGTGAAGTACATGTAGCCCTGCATAGTGAAAGAACTAGTAGATGTTTAAAATGCTTTCGACAGAAACTAAATTGATGGAGAATTTAAAATTCAGAATGCTTTCCTCAACTACGTTATGCAAATAGAGGTGACGGTGAATAAATCCATTTTGTACACCTGGACTTGCAGCTTTAGTAAACCATACCATAAGACTGAAATAAACCCCCTACAAGTCTCAACTGTCAACAAATTGCGAATACACAAAGGAAGGTACCTTTGCAGTTTTCCAGTGTGGTTAACACTTGGCTGATATTTGCATGGTATCACGTTCTCTATGCTAGACGATGAATTTTTACCACTGTACAGTTTCTGAGATTGTGTCTTACAAGTATAAGATAAAATATTTCAGAAACTGACTAGTGGATACCAACTCATTCAAAATCAAAGTTAAATTGTACATGTTAAGACCTACTTACACTAAAGTGTTTATAAAATAACAACTGAAAACAAAAAGAGAAACAAGGGCGATGCACTCATATTTCTCATCGCAGCATCACCGAAATCGATAGAGTTGATACTGTTAATTAATTTGATCCATAATGTCATAATGTGAAATACTTATTCAGTGCTCTGGAAGATAGAGAATCAATGCTGGAGAAGTTGAACTGATTACTTGCATTTTCCCCAGTGAGGTTCAGAAGTATTCTACCTATTTATCAAGGTATTAATACATAGGCATTTAACATGGAGCTGTTTTGCTTGAACTGGTTGCCACAGAGAACTGCAATTTTAGTATATGAAATACCTATTCACCTGTTGAGTTGCACATGTTTTTGTAAGTACCAGGTTTAAAATCTGTTTTGTTGCTGTAAATTACTAAGAAATAATGAGATTTTTTTTTAGCAATGAAATTTTACTTGGTGACAGGTTAGAATCATGGTGGACTCAGCAATACAATGCAGTACTTTCTGCAGTTGCTTACAGTGCTTACAGTACAATGTTGCAGTTGATTACTATGTGCTTGAATATTTGGAGCAATGTGATCTTAAGCTGCATCTGTTCTTCATGTTTTAAGTTGAATTTAAAAAAAAGCTTAGCCTGTTGTTTGTTCTACTGCAAAAAGCCTTACACTAAGTTTTGCCTGTTCTGTTAGTATCCTTAATGGTTAAAGAGTACATTTTAAAATGTATTTCTTGCTTTTGAGTCTTAAAGAACACATAGCAATGTTGTGGTTTAATCCCAGCCAGCAACTAAGCACCAGACAGCTGCTTGCTTACTCTTCCCCTCTCCTACCCTGTGGGATGGGAAGGAGAATGAGAAAAAGTAAAATCTTGTGGATTGAGATAAATAAAGTTTAACAAGAAAGTAAAGGAAGGGATAATAATAATAGTAATAATTATATATATAGAGATACACAAAACAAGTGATGCAGAAATGCAATTGCTCACCATGCAATGAACAATACCCAGCCTGTCCCCGGTCAGCAATTGCTGCCCCCCAGCCAACTCTCCCAGCTTATATACTGTGCATGACATCATAAGGAATAGAATACCCCTTTGGCCAGTTTGCATCAGCTGTCCTAGCTGTGTCCCCTCAAACCCTGAGATGCTGGAAACATCACCTGCACGGGTCTTCTCCTCCAAACCAGGACAAGCACTCAAGGTCAAATTTTACTTCCATTCATTGTAGAAAGTTTCACACCTGGTTTATGGGCATCAATTCCTTTTATCCTTATTTTAATTTTGGAACAGAAGAGAGGCTGGCCTGTGGCAGCGATCACCCATTATTGCATTTGTAAGTCTTTGCACTACATGTAACAAGTTTACGTTGTTGATGGGTGTGTTGTCAAGGCTTCATAAACTATGGCAAAGGCTAACAAGACCAAATTAATTTTGAATTTGGAATCAGCTGTTTGGAAGGGCAGTGCTTGTGCCCTTTTTCAGTTTGCTCTGCCTTTTTTAAAATGTTTTTACCTAGGGTGTTCCTTCAAACACAAGTTGCCTGATAGCTAAATTTAATAATATTGTGACAATAGAAAGGTGTCTATTAATTGCGGTTCCTGTGATGTGATATTTAAGCATAGCGTAAGTCTGTGGTTATCTGAACATGTCTGAATTTTTCACTTTCACAGGCAGGTTTTCCCAGATTTCACCAGTTGTGTAAAATATGTGCTTTATAGTAAGTCATGCTCTTGCTTAGAGACTGTGATCAAGCTTCACTGTTCATTCTTCTATGCCACTGGTTTACAACAGAACAAAATATTTCTCTCACTAGGCCAAAGGGGTTTCCCTTGAGCAAAACTAATGTGGGTTCACTGAGAAATGCCAGGCACCTGTCCAAGCACCTCTAACTTGGATCAGATTTGAGTAAGAGGTGAATTTGTGGCACACTGTTCCACCCACTGTATCCCTCCTGCACCTCTGCCCCATTTCCTTCTTCCCCCTCTGTCTCTTCGTTGCAGAGTCAGAGACTGTCTTCTGCTGCTGAAAGAAATTGTATCAGAATTATTTATGTCCCAGTAGACTTTCATAAGATGCTTATTTTCATGGTAAATGTGCATGTATGTGTCCCCACAGAACTGTGCATATTTATATAGGAACATATATGTACAGTTATATGTACATGTATGTGGGTAGTCCACTGCACAGAACTGTAAGTAAACATTTAATAAGAGAAAATAAATGTTTACAAATTCTGACAGTGACATAACACAGCCAATACTGTTCTGGGTTCTTCTAAGAGTCATGGAAATGACAGACCTTCAACAAGTATATAGGTGGCTTGGGAAACAGAACTTTCATTTTTATATTAGATTTCTTTATTGAATCTCTGTTGCAAAATCATACTGACACATTAATTTCTGCCTCAGACACCTTTTTACTTAGCATGGCCTATGGAAGTTGTATTGTCATGACTCGTTCATTATATCTGATATATTTAGAACACTTCATTGTACACTGGTCAGGAAAGGTGAAGACATGGCAGTGTTAGAAATGATAAGGAGGAACACCAGTTTCTTATCAATATAATTACAGTTGATACAACGTAAAATAAATAAAATCCTTCTGGCCTGACAAAGTTAGATGGTAAAGATGGTGTGGTCACTAACAATATGTAAAATAAAGCCACAGTGAATCTCTTGTGCCAGTGCGTTGTTATGGAAATGGTGGAACCATTAATTTGAAAACGGATTAGACTGAAGCTTAGAAATGTCTGGGGAGAGACTTTCACTTTTCTGCTTACTCAGTTTTTTTTATCTTCGTTGAACAAAAGTATCTAGAATAGAACTACACTGTGTTTACCTGTAATGTGTTTTATGTCATGGATTTTGAACTGGCATAAGTAGATGTCATTTTATTGGAGATAAAAAATCTGTACTGGTAGATATAAATTGAGATTCTGCAGTTTTCCATGAAGGAGATGAAGATGTCATTTCTAATGTTCCCCAAAAGGAAGAAAATGCCAGCTAATAAACGTGAAGTCAAAAAGCAGACTTTAGACCAAGAGCTGATAGAAAATTACTGACTTTGTCCATGCTGAAAGATCATACAAAATTATGAAGTAGAAATGGAGGAAGGTACAGTTTTAAATATCATTGCCCAAAATAGCATATGCAACACTTTTTTAAAAAATGTATGGGAAATTTGATTCTTTCTTATTGAATAGCTTAGTGAATGATTGCTGGAAGGTCACTGTGCTTTTAGTAGCCAGGAGATCTTTTCTTAAATGGGTGTCTTAAGTTTGTTTAGTGTTACACATTTTGGTGAAAAAAAGGAATGGAGCTAAAACTCTTTTGTACCTCAACTTGACATATGTTAAATGGTTACCTGCAAGTTGTGGGCAGGATTGGCCTCAAGGTACTGCCTTCCTGGCCTAAGTTTTTAGCATTGGGTGAATAATGCTGTTTTGTCACTCTAACAATTTAAAAAAGCTGAAGTCAATCTTCAGCACTTTTCCAAATTTCCAAAATTAACTAAGGTGTGTTACAATTACTGAATTTTTAACAAATAAAAAATGCTTTCTTCCAAACAACTGTTGGTATTTCACAAGCGTTTTCATTTGTTTTAGTACATCTGAAATCCCTCAGTTCCGATTGCCATATGATGTAGTGAATTTTGAAGCTGAACTTATGAAGGATCTTGGAGTGAAGGTAATGAAAAATATATCCTGCCTATATATAGCTCAAAGAAAAAAGAACAAGAACTCTGCCAAACATTAGCAGCAAAATGTCATGCACATTAGTAAAGAACAATTAAAAGCTACGCTAGACAGAGGCAGGAAGATGCTTCCTCTTGCTCAGGGCATTTGTCTGTCTCCTGTCTGAATGCCACTAGTTTGGAAAAGGGCAATCAATAGTTCTCATCTGGCATGCCTGCATGTGATTAATTGTCTGTAAGAAACAAATTCCTAAATTGCTTTAGGGGTTCAATGTAGCTATTGGAATGATTTGATTTTTTTTAATCGAGTTTTTTTCATGCAAGTTTGGCACTACTTAAAACATTCTTATTTGCTACTTCTCTGTTCATTTCCACTCCCTGAGTTTTTTCTTAATGGTGTATGATACAGTCTTGCATCCAAGTTAATTTTATAATAAAATGCACCAAATTAAACAAAGCGTTAACATGATCATCCATTATAAACAATAACAGTCATTCAACTTCTTGGAAAGTAATACTAATGCATTATTCTGTTAAACAAATATGTGTTTTTCACAGATAATGGGAACATTGCTTTATTGTTAATTTAGGGCTTGAGCTGAAGATTTAGATCGTATTTACAACTGCTGCACGTTTTAATAGAAGTTACAAATGTGGAATGCATCACTGGATCAAGTTTTTGAGTGCCAGGAGGGATAATATGTTTTTAACATCATACTAAAGCGTTCAGTGAAGCAAGAAATTCTTCTTGGAATCTTTCATGTTGGTTCGTATTGTAAAAGCAGTAGACTGTTGTCATAAGACCCAAGTGAGAACCTCATCCTGCCCAGGTTTTATAAAAGTGCTGGTAAGATGTAAAATAAGGCTTTAAATGCCACAGATCTATTTTTCTACTCTAAATATCCCTTTGCAACCCTTGAAAAGACTGACAAAATAGAGGTTGAGATAGGGATGGGGCTAAAAACAGGGCACTCGGACAATTTTAGATAAAATTGCTGGGCGTAGGCTCCTGGGAACCCTCTGCAAAACTCAGTTCCTCAGGGCTCCCTGCTATGACAAGGTCTCCAGAATGGACTGATAGAGCCACCAAATCATCTTTACCTGCAAGTCCTCTGCAGGGTTGAAGTGCAGCAGAGAATCTCAATGTAAATTTGCTTCCAAGCTCTGCCACTGGTTTGCGATTGACCCTTTGGCAAGCTGGTTAACTGGGTACCTTAGCTTTATACCTCTATAAGCTGGACATACTTTCTGGTGTTTACTTAAAGCATTTCAAATTTGTGGTGGAAGGTGCTGTATTGTGTAAATGCTCCGTAGTGCTGTTTATTCAAGTAATTCTACTGAAATTAGTAAGAATTAGTCAGCTGAACAAGGATTACAGAGCTAGGCCCTAGGAGTATTATGAATCCCCACATAAAACAGTATTGCCATTTAAATTCCTTCATTAGGTTTTCATAACATATGTACACAATAGGATAAAAAAAAGTAATGACAATTTATGGAATGTATTTTGTTGGCAGTGAGCATCTAGTCTGTATTCTTGAAAGGATTACAACTGTATATGGCTTTTGTACCTCTGATAACATCTATACTAAATCTCCAAAGACAAAAAAAAGTCAGCATTCTAAGTATTGTACATTGTATTATACATCAGACTTCTTTTTCACCAATAAGAAAAGTGTATTAAATGGAATATAGGCAGATGCAATAGCAAACAAGATATACAATGAATGCAATGATATACAAGACTAAACTGTTAAGGTTGCAAAGTATAGCACTTATACAATAGAGCGTGGCATCTTGTAAAGTGAATACGGAAGTGATATAATAAAAACTGGGGGAAAACATTCATATTCAGAGATTCTAAAGTATGGAGATAAAACCACAGGTACCTATGTCAAGAAGTAGAAAATATCAGAGGAGGAGTCACACACATTTTATGCACTCAGAAGCCTTGGAGTTATGAGCAAAAGGTATGTGTGTCTTCAGTTGCGTGACCTCTACACAGGAGACTGTGGTAGTTGGTTTGCTGAACACGTGGCACTTTCCTGTCTTGTAACAATTATAGTTACTCAGCCTGTGCAGTGGCTGCTCAAAGCAGGATTGCTGGTGCAACATTGGTTGGTGCATAGTCTACAAAGATTTTTCAGCTTTTGCTTCTGGAGGTGACTAGTAGTTGAACTGAAACAAGTATAGATTATAGGTGCATTTTGATTACTGTGACTTATTACTTTCAATAAATGAGCACCAATCACTGCACTCTGGACATTGTTGCTTGTCTAAATTAGAATTAATAATTGCAAGTTTAAATCAAAATTGATCTCATTCATAACTTTGAAAACCTTTGTTAGTTTACTATGCAGAACAGTCTGCTTCATTATGTGCAAATAGGGCATGCTGTAATTTGCACAGAATATTCTTCAGACTCCGTCTCTGGCCCAGTGTTTTGCAGGCAGGTTTTCTGAATCCACAAAAACATCATTGGCTTCACTTGAGGGTTTTTGACATAGAGGTGTCCTAGCTAGTGGTCTCAGTGCAAAATTCAGGCTGTGAGCCTTGAGAGCGCAGCACAAAGCAATACCACCTTTCCTTTGGGACTGGCGTTGCATTCTGCACAATTGGAGGCCTACCAAGTGCCTGATACTGTGTGGGAAAACATTGCTTCGTTTTCTGTTCAGAACCCCTGTTGATACTGAATACTGTCATGTCTTTTATTTTCTTTATTTCTCTATAAGAGGCTCATACTTTCACTAACGTTTCTGCAATAACCTAAGCTGCTTGCTTTATTGGTTGGTGTGCTGGGTGATCCATTTAGCGCACATTCCCTAAAGGAGAGTCTTGCTTTGACATCATGTTTCTTAAATTCTGATTTTCATGTGGGAATACAACCTCTTGTAGTCAGCACTGAATACAGCGATTTACTTACAGTAGAAAACTGCTGTTTTCAGCTTTGCTTCAGTATTGTATTCCATACACAGGCTTCATTTGTTTGTTTATCTTGCTTTAACTCTTTTAGCTTACAGCAGAAACCAAGCTAGCCCATGGTGGCTCCCATCTGAGAATAGTCTGAAGGTACTTTTTACCAGGATCTAGTTTGGGCCACTTGCTTCAATTCGAGCCAAACTGGCTTTTTAAACCTGGCTTGCGCGAGGAGGGGAAAATAAATTTGCTTTGTTCACGAGAAGATCCTGTGAGATGTCTGTATGCAGGACACGATAGAAAGTATTTTCAAGTTATCACATTAAAAGCAAGTAATCTTTAATTCTTTCAGATAATTTTTAGTAAAGGCCTTGCAATGGATGGGATGACACTCCCTACCTTGAAAGAAGATGGCTATGAAGTGGTCTTTATTGGAATAGGTAAGAAGAGCTCACTGTCCTGTGTTTTGTCATCCTGAAATTGAATGACTGTCTAAGAATAAACTGTAACTGTAAACACTGTATCTGTGTTAAAAGCATGATGTGAGACAGCTTCAATTTGATGCATTATGAAGTATGGAATATAAGGAAAATTAAACAGGAAGCTAAACTAGCTGTCAAGACAGTTACTTGTTAAAATTGTCACATTTATAGGATAGATTTTTAAGCAAGATGAGAATGTAGCTGAATGTTTGTTTAAATAGTTAAAAAATGGATGAACTACAAAATTACTGGCAATTAATTGCCATATTGGCCTAGGGTGATACACAAGTTCAGTTTTCAATTTTTGCAAAGAGCTTACTCATACCCACTAATTACTGAGTCTTATATGTAAGCCAGTGATACCATGCTTGGTTGCTTTTTTGCTTTCCTCCATAAAAAACATGTGAAATCCTTCAGAAGGGCTGTAGTGAAATGTAATTATGGGATGAGTTAACAAAATAAGCATGCTTTGACTTAACCTAAAAATGGCATCATAGGTCTGTCTTCTCTTCTATGCTAAAGAAGTCCTGCACCTGCCTGGTGTCTGAATCATTGCTTCTTTTTAACGTTAGATTAGAATTGTTATCCATTTGCAAGTATTTTGAAGTACAGCTGGACCCATCGCTGCCATATGATAGGCATGTTGAGCAGGCATTGTCTACAGTTGGTTTGAGGCTTAATGCTCTTTATTGATCTAGACGTTGCCTAAGTGAACATAATAGGAAACAAGTTGTCCAACTGTTCCTCCTTCCTATTATTGATTACAGAGATGTAATTCTTAGTACAGCGACAACTGTTGTTTACCATCTGGATATGCAGTATAATAAGCTCTGCAGGTCTATTCTGCCATGTGATTATAGTACAGAGCATTGCAATTTATGTAATCCTAAATCCTCACATTGTTAGTGACCTTCCATGTATAGGAATTCTGTTGTGTCATATTTTGGTATAATTACATACAAGGCAACAGTCCAACTTATCTTCTTTAGTGTTTTAATCTATGTCTTTCAAACTGCTTTGTAAAAATCTCACCAATGAGCGATTAATTCATAAATAAACATTTGTTTTCTGAGAGTGTAGCATTTAGGAAAAAGTTATCAGTCATTTTTGGAATATCAGCATGATAACCCTGCATTTCTGACTCAGAAATTTAAAATAGTAGTTCAGTTAAAGGTTAGCAAATATAGTGATTGAGAACTACACATAGGATGGAATGTTTGATTTATGTCTGTGGGTTTATTTTCTGACCTTAATAAAGTTATCCTAATATAAAATATTTTTGGTTAGAAATATATATAGACAACATTGTGCCATAGAGACGCTGTGTAAAGAGATACAGCTAGAATTTTAATAAACAAGAGAAGGTATCTGAAGCATAATTCTCCTGTAAACCATGTGTTCATGGATTGTATTAGGAAACGGAGGGTATAAAGTTCCTACAAAGTTTTGTAACTGGAAGCTGCCTTGCATTCATGATGAAGTTGGTCCCTCTCTGTGCCTCCATGTCTGCCTGTCATCTCTCTTTTACAGTGCTGTGTTAGACATTGGACAGTAATGTGGCCTTGCACACTGGTAGTGAAAGATGGAGGACAAACTAAGGCGTTACAGATTTCTGGGGTTAGCTATATTAATGCAATAGAGCATTTATAAACTCAGCAACAGCAGTTTTTCCATAATGAGTCTGTACTGTATTTCTTTTTGTGTTCTTTGCCTACTGAACAAATATATATTCAATGAAATATCACATTTGAACATTACCCTGAATCATGGGAGTAAAATAAGTAGAGAACCCTGCTTACATAAAATAGAAGATTTTTTTTTTTAAAGGTGGTTGTAATTTGCTTCTGAATTAATCTGTACCTCAATGGAAAATAAACGTGGTAGTTTTCAATTTTCTGTATTAGTGGAAGAAATAAAAATGAATGCTTGTGTAAGAGAAGATGAAGACCCTGATGAGATGAGGGAGTACACTGTGAGAGAATTTTTTCATAGCCATGTGATGTTTGAAGAGCACAGCTTTAGTCTTGCAAATGAGATGGAACTCAAGAATTTATCAGTCAGGATTGTAGAAGAGTCCATGTGTGATTCATGAAATAGAAGAGCATTTGTAAATAGCCAGCTACATGAGGGCAGTTGGAGATGCGAAGAGAACTTTGAAAGCTATTTTCCACACAGTTATGCATCAGGAGAAGTCTATTGCTCTGTAGGAATGTCGCATGAAGTAGGGAAATTATGTTCCTCATCTGGGTCTATGGAAGGTACAGCACAGGTGACTGAGTCTGATCACTTCTAGCAAGTGACCATATTGAAGAAAAATGAATAGCAAAGGCTTTCTGTGAGAGCTCTTTGGAAAGGTATTAGAAGAGTGCTCTAGTCAACGTATTTGCTCTGTTTCAGACCTGAAGGGTAAAGTATTCCCAAGAAGTTCACAAAGTGATACAGGTTAACAGCCTTACTCTAAAATAAATAATAAGAAAAAAGATACTTAGCTTCAAGTCTTTGCTTACTGAGGCATTGAGACTATGATGTTTTATCTTAAGGTGAAAGACTCGCTGCAGCCAGTAGGTCTGGTGCATTTAGGTCACTGCTTAAAGCTCAGAAAAACATCTTGTACTAGACCTGAAAACTAGCAGATGGCCAGTAGGTGTCACCAACCTTTGGCAACTTCTGGGGTCTCAATTTGAGTCACACCTTACCTCCGTACTATTTTATTTTCCACCATCTTTCCCAGTTAGGCTGTGGCTGTGTGTATAACATTGTAGAGACTGATGTGGAACTTGGGGTTACAAAGATACATGCTGAACTAGCAAAGACTGGATCCAAGGAAAAGCTTTCATAGTTACCTGGATAAGCGGTAATGAAAGAGATCAGTCTGGACTAAGGCACAGTGGAAGCCAACACTACCCTCGGGTAGCAGAACCTCAGAACAAATGGTAGGTGAATCTCAGTCACAGGATTGCCTGTTACCAGTTTTGCCTTTGATAGTTCTTTCCTTAAATCTCCTGGTTTTTGCTTACCTGAACTCTGTTTCATCCAAGAAGTTCCTTATGTGGTACTTCTGTTTCTTTCTAGAGGATCAGTATGTGAATTGCCTCTTCCCTGTCCATCATTTACTCTCATGGCCTCTCAGTTTTGTCTCTACAAAGACGTATATTTTGCAACATCTGGCAATAAATGTATCTTGCATTTTGTATACAAGGACCTAAGAGATAGACCATTCTCCTGATTTCAAATTACAGCAAACATAAATATTAAAGGATAGTCCATGGATCTCGGTTTCTTACATCAAAAGTAATGATAGACAATAGCACACATGAGATCTTTTTCACAGGACTAAAAGGCAGCAGCCAAACAAAGGAAGGAACAAATATATTAAATTAATATTAAATATGTTCTGGGAGTCTCTACTATTTTTTTTAGTTCTCTTTTCATTGTCATTTAGTTTGGTGCAATTTTTAAACTTATTCAGTCTTATTTCAGTGGACAGTTAAAATGCTGATTAAGAATTGGAGGTGTAGAATAGAGTCCTTAAAATTTTAATTTTAAAATTCTGTTTTATCTTCCAGTTACAAGTCTCTTGGTTTTATTTGGTTATTCATAATCATTGATGAATAGGAATTAAATCTCCCAATTGAACTTTCACAGTTATAAACTAATCTCTAAAACTGCGCATAGAAAAAAAAAAATCAGCTCTGCTTTTTACTAAGAAGTGTTTGTGAAGGATTTGTGATTGAGCTGACAAATAATTTTGAAAATTTTGCTGTTGAAAAAAAGAGTCTTGCATCAGTTGCTGCCTTTTTAAAACACCATAGAGACTCCCCGTAACAGAGAATCGGCATGCTGAGAGCAAAAGGAGAAATCAATGATGGTGTGAGGGGCTAGAGGAGAGAGCACATGGTCCTCAGAGATGGCAAAGTAAGGCAGCGAAGAGTATCTTACAGAGAACAGGGTAATCTGAATGCTTTGTGTTCCTGTGTCTCTAGGTTGATTTTCAGGATAGAATACTTAGGATTTTTCCAAAAAATGTCTATGTGTATGTGTCTCACTTGGCTGTAAGAGAAAATGCAGAAATACTAGGCTTTTATTACTCATTGTTTTTGAAGTTCAGCTACATTCTTTGGAAAACAGGATTCTGTGGTTCTGTCTTTTTAAGACTCCACATTTGTATATGCATTATATATTCTTTTTGAAACAGAAAGTACAAACCAATTTTTTTATGAAACTGTTTACTTGAATGAAAATGAATGACTTAAATATTTAAAGTGTATAGGGACATGTTTCATGTGACAGTCAAACAAATATGTAGAAAGGCTGTCACCAAAAACATATTTTCTGCAGACTTTTACACAAACCTCTGTCCTTATTCTGTAACATTTCATCATAACATAGGGGTTTTATGTAACATTTACATTCTTTTTATATAAAGTTTGGATAAAATATATCTTGAAAGAAAGTTTTATTTGATAAATTATTAAAAAAAAAAAATCTTAAGTCCCCATTCCCAGAAGTTGCTTAGTAGCTTTAACTTTAGTGACAGTAGGCTTAAACTTGCGGCACTAACTTTCTGGTTAACTTCTTATTATAGGGCAAACACAGCTAGTAATGAAGCTTTCTTGTTTCTTCCTCCATCTTGTGATGTTGCATTGCTATAAAGTCAGTTTTATTGTATTAGAGTATTCAGAAGTTCTATTAAATACTGCGAAATGGTAAGTTAGATGAGCGTACCAGAGTAAATCTAAGTAGATTGTTGCTTGGATGTATCCTAAATAGTATATCCTGCTTGCAAGGGTTAAAACCGTACATTAGAAAGAAAAAAAAAGTGAAATCCCTCGTGGAAAGAGCCTCTGTGATAATTGCAGTCATTCATAGTGAATTAACATAGCATTCAAACAATAATATAATCAGATGATTCTATTGATTGGAATGAAATTACACACTAAAAAAAGAAATTAAAAGTCCAAGCATTGATGTAACTTGTTTTAAAAAAAAATCCTGTGAGATTGATTTACTGTCTCTTCCCCAAAAAGTAAGTAATCTCCTCATGCCTGTTATTATCTTCTGATTAACTATGCAGTGCCACCTGGTGTGCAGATGGGAAGAATATTACACATCAAGAGCTCTGTTCACACCCACCCACACAGATATAAACCTATGTGGCAAAAAGTGAACAGATGTTCATTTTAGTTGTGCTATAGGAAAAAATTGTGCATCATACTTCTGATTCATAAACTAAATTTGGAGGACATGAAATCTGCATATGGGCCCTGTAGGCCCATGGCCAGCACAGACATTTATGGAGGAAATATGTCATATTCAGAATCGTTCTCATTTCACGTTGTGAACAGACTTTTATTTGTTTGCTTCTCTGGTTTCGTTTTAACTTGCATTTCTGAGTTTTCTTTTTCTCTTCACTTGCTATTTCACTTATCACCTCCAAAGGGAGAAGTTTAGAGGGAGAGTCATTTGATAATATATCCAGGATTTATCTGTTGGTTGTTCGTTTTTCAGAATTGTTTTCTGTTTCTTGGCATTTAAGATGTTCCTAAAATTATGCTTTTCGGCCTCTTGGTGAAGACCTGTTTGTCTCAGTGGTGATGTAGCAAGTCATGTAAAATATAATACATTTGGTTAAAGATGGAACTGTAGTACAAGCATTGCGTAGCCTTAGACTCTTAGGATCTTCAGCTCTATTTTTGTAGGGGTTTTGGTGTTGTTTTGTATTATTTTATAATTTCCTAAGTATTCTGACAGTACATAGATTATACAGTGTTTGCTGCAAGGAAGCTGAATTCTAAAGACCACATGAAACAACAGGCAGGGGAGAAAAATAATATGTTGGAAGGTAGTGCAGGATAGAATGGTGTTGTTGGAAACATGATCAACTAGTTACTCAGAAGAAATATGTGCCTAGCTTAATTTCTGTGTTGGTTTTACTGATGCTTGTAGACAAGGGTTGTCACTGTCTCAGAATCTTGCAAAGACAGTGCTTTTCACCCAGGATTTTGAATGGTGACAACAGTGGCCTTTCAGGCATCAGTATCCTTATGCAATAACAGATAATACATGCCACAGAGACAGGGAAAACACTTGGAATTATACTTTATTGTGACAAAACAAAATACTCAAATCCATTTAGCTGTGAAAAGCTGTGAGACTTTGGTATCAGATATAATCAGAATGAAGTCATCAAGATGAGTCATAAGTCAGAGAGAGTACTTTGAACAGTTTGAAGAGCATTGGTGATGAAGAGCAGTGGCAGCATTTGGACAAAGCCAGTTCAAAATATTTCACAATTGCATCACAGAAACCTGAATAATTTGAAAATTAAATTTAAAAATATTTTTTTTTAAAGATCCATGAGAAGGTCAGTGACAGATGCATTTGCAGTTTAGTAAAGAACAGGATGAAAACTGCACATTGAACTGCAACTGCATGAAATGAAGTCCCAGGGAAGAAGGCCTACAAAAGTCTGTTCAATCAAGTGTAGGACTTCATTATAGTCAGCCTCCTGGAGAGCCTTAGCTCATGGCTCACAGCTTGTAGAATGAATGCGCCCTTCTAGAACACCACATTTCATAATTTTTTCGTGTCTTCTGTGAAGAGTATTATAAACAAATTACACCATAAATTGGTTGTAATACAAAACTCATTAGTTCTCAATATTCATGTTGTTCTCATCTTCTGCTACACTTTAAAAACGTTTTGTTATTAAAAGACAAAAGAAATAGAGATATATTAGAAAAGGAACTCCGTGAAAGAACCTGTTCTTACATGCTTATAGCAGATGTTTGAACTTGCTGTTATTTCCAGTGCAGCATCTTTCCTGGAGACCAACAATGTACATACATCCAAGTATTTTTGTGCTTGAGGCATCTTTTTCTACTATTGGCATTTATAGTAAGCTGTTCTTCCAATTCTGTAGTCCTCGCTACTGCTCTGGACATTGGTGGAACATTCCTGATAGATATCGGAAGCAGTAGGCAATTGAAAACTTTTAGGGCCCTGATGAACAAAACAGCTTATTTATAATAAATAGTCTTAGGACACTTTCAAAAAATACTAATAATCTGCCCTTGGGCATCCTTAGGTTTTTCCCTTGAAAATTACACAAATTTTCATGCTCTTATTTACTTAACTTTCCTACCAAAAAACTACTTAGCAGAACAATTTCTACTGCACATATTTTACAACACCCACTCCTGTCTCTAAGATGCTGGACAGTTTCCCTGTAGAAATGCTCATCTAAATATAATGACAAAATCAATTTGATTCATATTGTTTTAAGAGTAGTTAATTTTTTTGAATATTTTGGTAGATCAATTCATCTAACATTATTTAGCACTTTTTGGGAGTTTATTCAGGCTTTTATTTTTAAGCATTTTGATGTTTGAGAAGTATATAAGAAAAGAAAATATTGAACAAAATGGTGATGTTAGATATTGCTTTTTCTTATTTTGATGTTATACACTTCAGTGCTTTACACCTAAAGAAAAGAACTTTGCTTGCTTCCCGGTTGTTTCCCAAAGTTGACTCCAGGAGTCAGTTACTTTTATCTCTTAGATGTACAAGTATTAATTTTACTGCCATCTTTTTACTTCCATGTTAATATTCAGACACAGAATGAACAACCCTCTAAAATACAGCTGGTAATTTGGTGCGTATCTATTTATTTCAGTTGAGCTCTCTTTCCTTTTAAGGACAGTTGCATGTGGTCCAATATGTATTTAATGCAATCAGATAGTTTTTTGAATTGTTGTTCTACCTAATATTGTCGGAGGACCGACACAATACAAAATTTAAACAATAGCTTTAGAAATCCCTTACCTTTTTTCATCTTGCTTACAAAAAATAAAAGGCTGGTTAATAACCTAGGCTCATTGCATTTAATTTTTTTATTTTTAAAGATCGTACGGAAATAGGAAGTGTATCAAAATACAGTTTCTTTAGTGACAATTATTAGTGAGAAGATGGCAAGCACTTTTTTATGTGAATGAATAAAGTTTTAAGCAGTCTTCCTGTATGCATTTATGTCTCATAAATACAGTGTTTCTGAATTCATATTCCTTTCGCTGCCCACCCAAGAAGGAGTGTATCGACTTACTGAATTGATAAGTTAAGACAAAGCCTGGATTTGTGCAGTGGGTTTGTAGTACTTGTTGAAGAACTTTTAGAGATGGCTTTAGGAAACCTTGCTCTGCTGATTCTCTGCTTCTCAAGTGGTCCCTAGGAAGCCACCGCTGAACAAGGGCAGGGCTCAAGGCTTCCACCTGACCTGGTGGTTGTTTTGTGCTTCTGAGTCATCTGCTTCCCTGTTCATCATTGCTTAGTAGTCAGGCCTTTTTTGATCTAGGAGCAGTTTGGTATAATGAAGGACAGTTACCTCATTTTGGGAAAATCCTGACACCTGGACGTGCTTGAGGCCAGTTTTGGTCCTTCATATAACTTAGGGCACACTCACTAGTGATTCTGCTTCTCTGGGTGGGATTCATAATGTGAGGGCCTTCTGAGAACTGTAGCCGTCTTTGTGGTCTGTGCCCAAGGGAATCCCTCAGTCCTTCCTTAAGGCTCAACACATTAATTGAAAAGCTTTCCTATTCCAGTGAGTTTTGTAATTTACTTATCGGATAGAATAGCTTCTACCGTTATGGGAAGACACATCCACTGCCTTCCAGCTCTCTTTAGTTTTAATGGAATGGCAGTTTCTAAAGGCAACAAATATCTGAGAAGAAAATTCTACACGTTCACTATAGTAAGTAATATTTAACTAAGCTATGTAAGTATTTTTGCTGCTGTATCTCGAATTTTGAGAGCACAGAGATTATCCAGGCTTTTGAACCACTTGTCATGGTCATGATACTTGAAAATTGTTCTTTACTATTCTAATCTATACTGTTTGGAGATGCCAGTTGTATGGTTGCTTTTGCTGTGAAATTAGAAGACACTGTGTAAATACATATGTTAATGATTACTCTGACTGTGTATATTATTAAGATACAACATATAAATATTATAGTATGTATCACATGGCAAGTCTTTTAAAAGAAATGTTAACAAGTATGCAAATATTTCTCTGGATTTTTGTAGTGTACTGTTGTGTCCTATAGGCTTGAGATAAAATTCGACCTTCCTTATGCATGAAGTCACATGAATAGTCTTCTGTGAACGTTTTCTAGTATCAAACCATATTCAAAATTTGGCACTCTCTTGGTGATGTCACAAGGTGTAGGGTATATACAGTAATTAAGATTCGCTGTTTGTACTGTTACTGCTTTCAGTTTATTAATGCTAGATTTACTGTAAATTATCTTTATAAAACAATATTTACAAGATTAGAAGACAGAAATAAGCATACTAAGTACTCACAGTGTTCGGAAAATGCTAATACAAATTACATGTTTATCTAACAAAGGAAAATACTTTCCAAACATTGTCCCTGACAGTGTTTTCTTTCACAGGAAATCCTTTGGCTATTATTCATTCATTTGTGCTAAAAATGTAGTAAACTGAACATGCACCGTCAGAGAAAGTGAAAATGCATTCAAGAAGTAGTATTATGATTCAACATTCCCTCTAGTGATCTTTGGTGATTAATTTTGTAGGAAGAAAAAAAAAGGAATAATGAGAATTTAAAGATCAACAGGTTTCAGCCAATTCATCTTTAATGTTAATACTGCAATTGTGTTGAAGTTACTAGTCACTTACCAGGTAGAAACTTTTGGTGTATTACTACATTTCTAAGAAGTGTCAAGGTTTTGTTTGTTATTGTTTCACTGATGTGATGGAGAATGGGGTAACTCACTGCAGATTTCTTAGGATTTTTATTTTTTGTGAGAAATAATTCATTGTTGGTTTGTGACTAATGACAATAGATGGTTGTTTATTTGAGTGTGTTGTGTATTTTCAAATAGATTCGAACAGTTTAGTAGATAGTGAAATTTCAGTACCTGGTTATTATTTAAATTGAGGTGACATCCTTAACCATTATCAAAGACTGTTTCTCAGTAGTACAATATTTATAGCTCTTTCTCTAATACATTGGATTTCTAAAGTGAGAATGGAACATATCTTCTAAAAGAAACAGTGATTCTAGTTTTATAGTTCCATATTGTTTAGTAGTTAGACATTGAAAATATCACAGTTCATTATTTCAATATACAGATGACTTAGACATGATTACTTTTCTATTCACTGGGAAACACAGGCTTGATGCTGCTATTATGGCCCAATGCAAATCTTTTGTAGGTGAAAAATGATGGCTCAGTTTTTATCTGGGAGAAGATTTCTTAGCCTTTGCAGAGTTAGAGAAGGGTTGCTTCAAAACCAAAAAGAAATGCTCCCAAGAAGATTTTACATACTTGGGTGACCATTTTTAGGTTGCTTGTGGCTCCCGAGTTTGATATTCTACAACTGTGCTGTAGAAGAAACACTGTTGGTGGCTAAGGAAAAGAGGAAAATCCAAAACATGAAGCGTTGTGGTGCCTATTCTGATTAGATTTTAGGCACTTTTAATGATTTGATCCTCCCCTGGGTGAGATGACTTATTCCCCACGTGCTCCATGCAAAGCTCGGGAAGGCCCCGGCAGTCTAGGACAGCTCTTCCATGCTGGAGCCTGAGGCGATAGCTGAGGTCAGTTCCTGCAGCCTCCTCTGCAGTTCAGCACAGAAGCTGGGGGCATGGCATGCTACACCAGGGGTTAGTGTGGTTAGCTTGAGTTCAAGACTACTACAGATCCTGAAGCTGTTGCATATTATGGGATTTTGAATTGCCAGATTGTCTCCTTATACTAAGAGTTTGAGTTCTTTCCTTTTCCTAGCAGAAATAAATCTGCATAGTTGGGGGAGATAGACGCAGTGACCATTCTGTGCAGGAAGCGTAAGGTACTCAGTTGTTGTGTCTGTACTAACCACTGGCATAAAGTTCCTGCCTGTTTTGTTGCTGTAGTAGCTGCTTGGTAATAAAGCTTGGAGTTAATTTGCATTAAAAAATTGATTCCCTTCCCCCAGTAGATAGAATCTGAAGAAATCACCCTTAATTGTTACAATCCATGCCTTCTTTGTGCACAGCTTTTTTTCTGGAAAGCCCAATAAAATTAAGTAAAGTAAGTTTTGAAATCTTAGCACTTCTTAAATCATAGAGACAGAAGAGTCTTAATACATCCACTACACTGGCAAGTTGGTCCCTTATTTTTCAAATGCAAATATGGGCCTTTGCATGTGCTGAATGTGCCCTTTATTGTATTGAAGCATAGAAAAAACACATTGTACCTCAGTCGTTTCTGTAGACCTGCCATGCTTGCAAGAATCAGCCTTGCAGAGTGAATAATCATAGATACAAGTGTGGCATTCAGTGTTCATTCAGAAAGCTACAGAATATGCAAACAAAATATTTAGTTAAAGGAGAGTTGAGTGGATTGCAGCTGTGGCAGGAGATGGTAGTTGTTTTTAACAGGAAGCCACGTTCATTGCCTGTAATTTTTCACTTCGTTAATAACGAACATATAAATCATGCCCCATAGTAGGTCACTGGAGGGAAGCAGTGTGATGTGATGCTCTGCTGAGAGTGAGGCTTTGGGCTCTGGCTGTTGGCCTCCTGGCTGACTCTTCATTCTTCGATACCATCATATGGGAGTAGTGAGACTTGGCACTAAAAGGGCTGTACAAGTGCTCAGTACTGTAAAAGTGCTGTGGAGAAGCTAGACTGTGTTCTTGCTGGCTAACATTCAGGCTGTTTCTTAGAGCTGTGGAAGTCTTCATTCCTAACCACTTGTGATTTGTGCTCCTTCCCTAAATTTCAGTTCTATTCCAGTATTTTGAAAAAGATGTGTAATGACCAAAATAGAAAATTAAATAATGCAAATCACATTTTGCATTATTGGCATGAATCCAGCATTTTCTCGACGATCACAAGGAAGTTGAAATTTTTTATAAAATCACTTCTTACTCGCATTGTACCATTTTCTTTAAACTTCCACCTGTATTCCCCCCCATTGCATCCTACGTACTGTTTCCTGAAATAAAATTTTAATTATTTATCAAAAAGGAAATGTGTCTTGCATAATGCCTAATATATATTTATGTCATTATTTCAGATATGAAAAGATCTAGACCAGAATTAGTTTGCTGACATAGTTACATTTTACTTACATGTTGGAAAAGAGCTTTGAAGACAGTGTGATTGCATTTGTGTTGCCAATTTGAAGAGCAACTTGACTTTCTTTCCTTCAGTTCTCGAAGAAAAATACACCTCTGCTTGTATAACACTCTTGCTAAAACTCCTCGTAGTAAGATCTGCCATGCAATAGGAGTTTCCATATTTCTAAACACTTCTGTACCTTTATGCAGTACTATAAGGGTCAGGAACTAACCAGTGAGTAAAAGTCAAAACTCAAAATGAGGTGCCTTTCATGTTTAGCACTAGGCAGTGATAGATAATGTGTGATTAATGAGCAGCAGCCTTACTGTGGGTGAAAGCATCTATAAGAAATGATTTATAATTTCAAAGGTATTGTAAGTTTACTGTATCTTGTAGATTCAACTATGTGTGCCTGAATAAAATAAATGAGATGCAACATGTGAAAAATGAAAACACATTACTTGTAAAGGATGTGTCACAAGCAAGGTATTTTTGTTCAAGTACACTTTGTCATGGGGATTTTTAATGTTGCTCTGAATACAAATCATTTAACTGGTTCATAAAATTGGGATTTGTCACTGATTACTTGTGCATAAACTGCAGTCAGAAAAAAGACATGTTTTCCTGTCATGTAAAGAAATTAAATCCTCATAAAGTTTTTAATAAAGTGTGCCAATTTTTAGTAAAATTGGAAGAGGTACTGCTGTGTCCCTTGAACCTATTTTCACACCCTGATTTGTCTGCAGAATTTAGTGCTAAAGGGCTATAACGTAGTAGTCACATTGTATTTAGTAACTTAGGGTTATCATTGTTTATCAAAAGTTTTGTTGAAGATCCCAGTAGATTCTGTTCATAGCATTTGCTTTCTTCACGTACAGCCTTTTCTGCTCAGTACTTCATCTTCTTTTGATCTTACGGGCTCCTCTATAGTGGGAGTTAGAGAGTAGAAAAAAGCCTCTTTATCTTCAATTCTCTTTTCATAGTATCTCTGAAATAAAAAGAAGAGGAAATTAATCTTGTCCTCGGACCATGCCTTGAGCCAGTTCTTTAGGGTCCTTGAGTAATGTCATTGCTTTGAGTTAGAAGGTTCTCTTGTTCGTGGAGAGGTTGGCTCATCCTCTCATCAGGCCCTATAAGTTATTTTTCTAAGATGTACTAGACAGTTAAAGCAATTATGAAAGTGGAGGGCATCTGGTTTTACTGTCACTGGATTTCATAAAATAGAGCTCCAGCAGTGTTAGCAACTCCCTCTCTTTAATGTGGAAGACACAAACTGACTACATTAAAGGAGTGACCTTTCAGCCTACAAGCTGAGTGGAATTAGAGCAGCTTGCCAACCATGAGGTCTTGGTAGTATCTCTGCAGCAGGTGTTGGCCTAGAGAACATATGGAAGAACAGCTGGACACTAAGTCCTCTGAGCTCTCACAGGATCTTGACCCATGTAAATTTATAGTGAAAGGGGGGAAAAAACCCAAACCAAACAAATCTAAAAAAGTAGATAATCAGCATTTATAGTAATGCTGCATGGATGCTGCAATAATTTAGTCTAGCAGCCAGATTGCAATTTCAGAAGCAAAAGCTGTCAGAAGCAGTGTAAATCTGATCATTTCTATACTGAAGGATCTGAATCCAATTTCCTTGGTCAGGCAGCGAAGTCTGTAAGCTATCAGGCATGGAAGAGGACAGACCTGCTGCAAGTCCATGTGCAGGATTCTTTTGTAAAAAAGGAATTTAGAAAGCCAAGCACAGTTTTTCTTCTTCCCTTGTTGTGCACCAAATACACAAGAAAATGATAGCACACCTTTAACTGATATATCTTTTAATACCCTTTATCATTGCTGCTGTGTTTAGTGATTACTTTCAGCTTCCTGAATTAAGCTGGCTAACAGTGGTGTAGAAGACCTCTAAAATGCCACTGAATTAATGTAAGGGTTAAGGACAGAACTGTTTAGTGCTGTGGTCCTGTGAGAGCAGTCTTAGTTTTGTCAAGGATCTAGTGAGATTTTCACATGCAACATGCATGTTTTCGCATACTTTTTCTTTAGTAACTTTGTGGGAGTGGAAAAAAGTACAGCCTAGCAATGTATAACTTTTACGCATATAAATTCTGATCTTGTTTCCACTGAAGTTATTATTAAAGAGGTTGATCGAAGCCATGTGTTTTGCATCTAATGTTTGGCTTAAATGAAGAATTACATACTATTGACAGCAAGTTGGGTGCCTGGCCCTTTATATATAGGCAGAAATAGAAAAAGGAAAAGCCTATTATATCTTTTACTTGCAGTCCTGAGCATGAACCGCACCAAATACACTCTTACTGCTCTCAGGAGTGCCAGAAATGTGCAACTACTACTGCTTCTTGACATATCACCTTTTCTAAGCACTAAATGCAGCTATTTGAGCATCATCATTTCATAGCAGAGACCTTGCCTTAAAGGCATGAGAGAACTTAAAGGTTGTGGGATAGACAAGCAAAAAGCGAGACAACTCAAAGTTGAAAGGGCAAGTTCCTTCTTCAAATGTATATCTGGAAATCCAGTCTTTGTTGCTAAGTCTCTACAGACAACCAAATTTGTCCCAAGACTAACTTCTAGTTTAGTTGCTTAAGAGATGAGGCAACAGAGCAAGAAAGGAAGAGCCTGGTTTGAGCGAGCAATATGTATCGTAAGCTTTGTACGGACCAAAGAATCATTTAGCAGCCTCTATCTCCAGTTTGTCAGAACTTCAGTTAAAAAAATGAATTGCTGTTCCTCATGTATGCATGCCTCAGTGAACGTGTGGGAGGAGGACTCTGCAGCTTTGTTATTGCCAAGCAGGATACACACTCTGAAAACAGCATCTTCTGCCATCCCTTCTCAAGGAGGACACCATTCAAATACCATGCAAGTTTTATTCTTCGCATGTTCAAAAGTGTTCCCAACTTGTCTTGACGTACTGTAATATGAGGAGCAATCTTTGATACATCACTTTTTCTTTACATCTATATTAGTAAAGAAAGGATGCTGACTCATGTAATTTTTCTCCTTTGCCAGTTGTATTTATGTCAAGGGTTGGTGCAGCTACTGCTTTATTTAGATCAATACACAATGGGAAGGAACAGTGTCAGATACAGGTAAGGGCTTGAATCCATGGTTTAACTTCAATGAGTTTTGCATAGAACAAACCCAGCTTGCTAGTCAAGACAGGTTTCCTGCTACATACTTAAAATCATCTAGAAAATCTGTGACTGAACATATTGAAGCCATTTCTCATATTTCAGTTAAGGAATAATATGGCCTGATTGCATGGCAAATGTAGTGTTTATAAATAAAATTTTTTGTACAAGGACAAAAAGTATTCTTAAATTTCTAGATGATTTTTCATTATTTTAAAATAATTTTCAGTGGCTAATCTGGTTCGCATATAGAAAAACATGTTGTTAGTCTTTGCTTTAAAGTGTCTCTTGAAGTTTCTGCCATTTTAGAATCTAGATGTAAATTGTATTAGCATTTTAAAATTTGAAAACATTCAAGAGTTTGTACTCCAAGTATGTGTGGAAATGAATGACTAATTATGAGTATCCTTACTAAAGTCAGGAGTTACTCCCAAAGCAAGTAGTATTCACAGCTGTTGAAATATATTTTGCAGTAATATATATATATATATAATCATATATGCATATATTATGTTATATTATAAATGCATATATTATATGTGCATATGCACATATTACATTCACAGAATCACAGAATCACAGAGTGTTAGGGGTTGGAAGGGACCTTTGTGGGTCATCTAGTCCAACCTCCTTGCCAGAGCAGGGTCTCCGCATAGATATATATGACAAAGTATATATTTTGTCATATGTATAACCCAGAGGTATGCAAAAGTCCCATGTTCAAGACAATGTTATTTTAAAAAGACATTGATTTGGGGTCCTTCAGCTGTTGTGTTTGTTTTCCAGTGCAGTGAAACTTGGATAATAAGCCATGATATGCAAGAACTAAGAACTAATGCTTCAAGATAAAGCTGATTATGTCATTGTGTGCTTTCAAAATCCTATGCTATTTTTGCTCATGTTCTTCAGCTGGAATGGAATTGTATCTATAACAGTATGACTAATTATCTTTACATGCATTTATCACTAAATAAACTTCACACAAGACAGCAAGATTGTTTACTTAAGCAGTATAATACTGGGAATGGAAGATAGCTCTAGAACATAGGATTACATTGCCAGAATTGCACTATTTATTAAGCTATGATAACACTAATGTTCGTCTTTGATGTATAGCATGTGTGACTTCAGCTGAACTTGTAGAGAGCCTTAAGGATGTTTCATTGAACATTTAGTATGGCAGCGAGCCAGAATGCATTTAGCCTAAACCCAGATGACAGGTTGGTAATGAGGTAGTGATTGATGACCACTGCTTCTCTATGAAAACCTGCTTGATATGCTGGGGGGGAAATGCATTGCTAGCTCGTTTCATTTCACTCCCTCTGTATTAGTTATTCTCAGTATAGAGGACTAGCATTGGCTGCTCGCTTTTCGGTCCTGGTTTCACTTTTAGATGAGAATTAAGTTCTCAGCTGAGATTTTAGAAGCGCAGCCCTATGGCTACATTTATGTGTAATTCAAATCCTAATTTCAATGGATTTTTATTATTAAAAATAGCTGCAGTTATATCACCTATAAAATACCCTATAATATTCTTATTACCTGCCCCTGTAATTTTACAAGTCCTGTGATTCACCTCCTGTACCATCTAAAACGCGTTGCTTTCCCTTCTAGTATAAAAAGAAAAACTTAGCCCAAAGGTTGTAATACATTGCTCAGGCAGACAAGTCTGAATAAAAGACTACTGTTTATTTTGCCTAGTCCTCTTGGATGCTTCATTGTAAAGACACTTTGCACTGCTTATTCAGATGATGGACAAACTGTTGTTCTGTGCACCAGGAAGGATATTTAAGGCCTGTCCTTCAACTAAATTCTAGCATGATGTCTGAATAAGTGGTAAGAAGAGTTAGGAGGAGGCAGCAGAGGACAGTAGGGTTTATGTCCATAGCTGTACACACAGAGACAGGACGTAGATTAGATGTCCCCAAAGCTGCAGGATAACTAATGGGATCACATTAAGGCCCGGTTAGAAATCACCCAATGATGCAGCAAAGGGCACTAGGGCAGCATAAATATCCAGTGTCAGAAGAGACTCATTATTAGTGTTTTCACAGGCAGAAGTGTCTCTTGGTCAGGAATGGATGAGGAAGCTTGTCATTCTAACCAGAGTAACATTACACTCCTTCAGAGTGAAAATGCAAGGAAAATTGGGATCAGTGGTAGAATCAAGAGCTAGAATAAGGAGATGATGAAGCAGGGCTGAGGCAGTTTCCATTCCCCTCCTGCAGCTGCTGGGGATGAAAGGAAAGGTGACGTGCCCCGTGGGGGGTGGAGTGGCTGGCTTTTCAGCAGGGAACCAATGCGATATCAAAAATGCAGATTTGTGGTGCGTTTGAGAACATGCACTGGACCCAAATGAGGGAGCCTCTGTTGCTGGGGTTTGCTGCTGGGCATTAATGGCAGGACAGGTTTTGACTTGATAAAGATGCATGTCTCTGAGGCCAACTGAGGCCTGTCTGATACTGCTTGGCAGCCAGGAACCAGCCACCTGTAATGATTATTGTATGTCTGGGCTAGTGATAATCACTCTGGGCAAATCCAGGAGTACTTCTGGCATGATTCCAAGAAGGGACAAAGGAGCAGGCAAGGCAGGAAATGACTGGATATCATAGAATCATAGGTTGGAGAAGACCTCTAAATCACCAAGTCCAACCATCCGCCCAACAACCCTATGCCTACTAAACTATATCCCGAAGTGCCGTATCTGCACGTTTTTTAAACACCTCCAGGGACTGTGACTCAACCACCTCCCTGGGCAGCCTGTTCCAATGCCTGACCACTCTTTCAGTAAATAAATTTTTCTTAATATCTAATCTAAACCTCCCCTGATGCAACTTGAGGCCATTTCCTCTCGTCATATCGCTAGTTACCTGGGAGAAGAGACCAACACCTGCCTCACTACAACCTCCTTTCAGGTAGTTGTAGACAGCAATAAGGTACCCCTTCAGCTTCCTCTTCTCCAGACTGAACAGCCTCAGTTCCCTCAGTCGCTCCTCATAAGACTCGTTCTCTAGACCCCTCACCAGCCTCGTTGCCTTTCTCTGGACATCCTCCAGCAACTCAGTGTCTTGCTTGTAGTGAGGGGCCCAAAAGTGAACACAGTACTTGAGGTGCATCCTCACCAGTGCCAAGTACAGGGGCACAATCACCTTCCCACCCCTGCTGGCCACACTGTGCCTGATACAAGCCAGGATGCCGTTGGTCTTCTTGGCCACCTGGGCACACTGCTGGCTCATGTTCATCCAGCTGTCGACAAACACCCCCATATCCTTTTCCGCCAGGCAGCTTTCCAGCCACTCCTCCCCAAGCCTGTAGCGTTGCATGGGGTTGTTGTGACTGAAGTGCAGGACCCGGCATTTGACCTTGTTGAACCTCATATAGTTGGCCTTGGCCCATCGCTCCAGTCTGTCCAGATCCCTCTGCAGATTTCCACTGATCTATGAACTGGTGGCCACTACGTTTACAAGCGGATTTGTTTGGTACCACAGTTCATCAGGAAATGGACGCACCTTCCCTTTTTGTGTTGATGCTGGGGAGAACATTTTTATCTGCTTGGGAACCTGTGCAGGAGCACATCAAGTGAGAGCTAAGGTGATCAGTAATGCCCCTTGGTGGCAGAGAGGGTCCTTGTGGAATTACAATGATCTTCAGAGGAGACCCGAAGGAAGGGGATAGTCAGTCCTGCTGTCAGGCTCAGGGAGGGGAGATGGCCACAATGCAGGGCTGGATTCAGATGCACAGTGCTGAAGTTTGGCTCTATATGCACAAACCAAAAATGATAGACAAGAATCATGACGTGGTCTATCCAGGTCATTTAACTCCCACAGAAGCAAAATTCAGGTTGTTATTTTCTTACTAAACTACACCACTTTGATGTTTTCTTTCTTCACATGGCTTTCACCTTTAATCTCACTCACAAACTTTTTGCGAACCTCTGTTTATTGAATCATAAGTTCCTTAGGGAAGTCTGGTCTCCTGTTTTTACTTTTGGAAGGTACCCACATAACACATTTTCAATACCAAAATAATAGTTCAGAAATTAATATCTTTTAACTTACATACGCCGTTCATTTGATGGGAACTTGCATTCCATAAATTCCTGTGTATGGCTGTAGCATCCCCAGGGCAGGTGTTCTGTCCTGATTGCTGCAGAATTTGTCAACTCATGTTTGATTTAAGCATTGCTTTGTTATGAATGTTTTGATAGAGTTTGTCAATGTTCACACTTATAAACTGTCCCTAATTGAGATGACCACATTTTGTTGCTCACTGACCAGTGACAGGATGGAGCAGGTCCACTGATTTTTACTCTATTCCTGGAAAGACCTTAATTTTTACAAGTAGTGGCGAGTGAGGACATAGTCTTTGGGTGGAGATTAATGGCCATATGGTGTTGTTGCTTATACACTGGAAAGCTTAGTTATTTACTGTAAAATCTGACTCAAAATTCTATACACAAAGCAGAGACTCCTACTTGGTTTGTTTCCATAACAACATACAAAACAACATCAATCAGTTATAGTAGATCTCCACACTCCATAATGAGGGATGCAGTTTTAAGAAATGTGGGAGGAGTTCTGTAAAATGTTTTTGTGTTAAAAACAATGTTAGGCCTTGTTCTCACAAAAGCTTATGCACAGACTTCGCTTTACACAATGCAAGTAATTCCACTGGCATTTATGGCTATGTCTACACAGCTCTGATGCAGTGTCTGGAGTGACTATGCACGCCGCACTGTATGGCTTGTCTGAATGACTGATGTATGAACAAGGTTTTCCTGAGGGGGAGCTTGCCTTCTGTATAGGGAGCAAATTTGGTCTCGACTCAAGGTTTACCTCAATAGACAGTGTCAACAGGCCACTTTAACTTGCAGTGCATGGACTTCACTGTGAGTGTAAATGTTTGCAGTACAACAGCCTAAGATACTGTAGAAAAGTGATCGCAAGAAAAAACTGCTCAAAGCACTTGCTTTATGCAGGAAAAAAAATTTACAAAATTATCTATGTGTCTTTAGAATGTGGTATTTTAAGCCAGTGGGACATCTGCCAGAAGTATATATGATATTCTTCCCTGGTAATCAGGTATGTTCATGCCATCTCCACACTTCCTACAGTGTAGCAGTCAATGACAGATACTGCGATATACAGCTGTTACTACATCACAACTTCTTCAGGGAGCCAGTTCCACTGCCCCATTAATGCCTTGTAGTGATCTACAGAATGAAAAATTTCAAAATCATCAAAAGCGAGGTATTACTTCTCCACTACACTTACTACTTTGCTAGAAAGAGCTTCTTTGGTTTTTGTGTTGTTTGCCTGTGTTGTTTTTTTTTTCTAATACACATTATCTATATTTTGAAGTACCAACCTCAAATGCTTTAAGTTCTCCTGGCATTTTTTAAGGCAATGATATAATTAAGTATTTTCTCTGAAGCACCTTGTAGCTGACAAATTCCTGGGTCCCTAGGCAAGTGGTATTTTGAGTCTTGTTACTTTAAGTTGCTCCAGAGAAAACCACTGGCAATGTGAGCCTGGAAAGGAAGGGCTGAAGGGGTAAACCCTGCAAAAATTGAGGGAGAGTTGAAAAAAAATGGTAGTTTAAGGGGAGGCAAACAAGAAAAATATGTCTACAAGGAAATGAAACTGAAAAAATTAAGGAAACATAAAGGAAAAAAAAATAGCTATAGTAGAATGCATAAACTGAAAAAAAGTGCAAACTGAAGGAATAAAGATGAAAGACATAAGCAATATCCATAAAGTTGATAAAAATTGAAAGGATTAGAATAAAGCAAAAAACTCATATAGCTATTTTCACTATATTTTCAATAGTTTCCTTCATTTGATAACGTAAAGGTCATTTTTTTCTTTTAAGAAGAAGAGCAAATGAATGGAATAGATTCATTTTGCTGAATTTGGATCCTTTCTGTTCTTTGTAAAATATTGTTTGTCACATAAGCCAGATAAGTAAGATCTAAAGTTATAAAAAGAGAAGTATTTATATAAATACCTCTTCTGACTGGTCAGCTGTAATGTGTTGAAAAATGGGGAAATGTGTGTATTTGGAGGATTTTTACATTGGTTTTAATTACATTACTTATTCAAATGAAAAAATAAGCATATTGTTATGTCAGCCAATATACTGGGTTTTTTTTTCAAAACATAATTCAATCACAGCTCAGGTTGCTAGGTGACAGGTAACAGAAGACGTATAATTAGACATGTCCAAAGGAAGTCAAATAGTGGAAACTAGTAATCATGAAGGAAGGTTGCCATTGTCTGTGCTGACACCAGATGACCGTCTCATTCAAATGTACAGTTCATTAAATAGTCACCTCCTGCTCTGCTTCTGCAGCTGAGCTCTTACTACTCTGTATGGAGTCAGTGGAAATAGCGGGACTTTTAATTAGGTGCTAATTTTGATTTACTCTCTGAATAACACTTTGACAGTGTATTATTCCTAGGTTTTTAATATTAGCATTCACATGTGTTTCCCAAAGACAGAGGGTGTAGCTGCCCTCTGATATGTGCGAATCTTTCTACCTGTGTCCACTCTGTCCAGGCTACTGGCAAAATAGCTATGATGTGACATGGCTTATAGGTATGTTCCATCTCCTTAAAACAAGGAAGGGAAAATAGTTGCAAAAATAAGCATTTTACAATAATTAGTAGATATTGGAGGCTTCATTCCTGTCTCTAGTCATCGCGGATCTCCTCCAGTCTCCAAGGCCTTTCTAAGACCATAGAGAGTGCCCTTTGAAGGACATTGCTCACCTCTTAGCACCGTGGTTCCTGCGTAGGGCATAGGTGGTCTGGGTGCCTCCAGAGCTCCAGTTGCAAGGAGCACTGTCATAGGCAGGAAGTAGTCTGCGTGTTTCCCGGACAGTAAAGATTCTGGTTATGAAATATCCACTGTTCCAGCATTTTAAAATCCTGTTGTGTGAATGCCCAAGAGGCATCACAGCCTTGCTTCTAATGTATGGTCCTCAGCAAAGCACTTATATTTCTTCACACATCTGTAAAGTGCAGGGATAAATGTTTATGTGTTATCTGGATACTGGATATTTTGAGGATTGCCTGCTTGTGTAGCACCTTGAAAACAGAAAGCACTACAAACGGTAGGTGCTATTTGTTACTATTGGTATCAAAATAACTCATGCAGCCGACCATAGAGTATAGCTTGCTGTCTGCTAACTTATTTGCATTTCTATATGCAATGAAAATGGGAAGATGTTGCTGTAATACCACTACCTTAATTTTACAAATTTTATGGCTTTTGCAATACAGCCAGAAATTCAGCATGCTGCATTTGTTATACATTTAATTACAAGGCTTCAGAAATTTTAAATATTCTATTTTCTTTTTTGCTTCTTCAGTGTCGTGATAGCATTGCATTTATGGCATCTTTCTGATGGCTCCGTTTGAGTGCATCATTCTGTTTATCTCTTTCCAGGTTTTTCAGTAATCTTCATTGGTTGCATGAATGACGTTTCATTAATTAATACTCACGTATTCTGTAAAATCTATGTGATTAGGAATTTTGGTTTCAGTACAGCATTCTAAACTATCTGTGTAAATGATTGAATGAATAAACAAGTAAATAGCAAAGTCCCCCAAACCTCCCCTGTGATGCCTCAGTAGTAGTCTCTTTTTATCTTACAAAGACTGCATTTAGAAATAGTTTTTTTTCTTGTCCCTTCAACAATTTCTTCATTCAAATATTCTGAAATATGGCTTAATTAATTACTTTGTTCCTGAGCCACGAGTCTCTAAAAATGGCTTTTTCTTTTCTGTTAAGTTGGTGATAGAAATGACCATGAAAAAAGCAGCTGTCTGATATATAAATATTTATCTGCTCAGCATTTGATTGCAGACTCAAGAGATGTTACAATCCTAATCCCACCCTCCAAAAATTTAAGGGCATGAGCTTTTGGAAAGACCTGTACTTACAGGTATGGAGCTGTATCAGTGCATATGCTTGGTGACGTGATTGTCAGTGCAGGGTTATCAAGCTGATAGATTTCATCGCACATGCTATACCTTTAACATACTGATTTTGCATTTGAATGCATAAGTGAATACTTGTTTTCTACTTACATGTGTACTATAATCAGAAGTAAGGTCATGGTCACCAGAATGCGGAAGTCAGAGGTAGATTTTTTTTAGCAGAGGATTCTGCTTATCTGGGTGTCTCTCTTACACAACTGTTGCTGTTGCTAAGGTTAATTAAAGTCATTCTGTGGCAAGTGTTTAAGCAGGCATTGTCTAATTCTATATGTGAAGCAAAACTAATTTATCATTAAAGATACTGGTGTGAAAGGCTTGGTTTGGTGTAACTGATTTGGTGATGCTGAACTTCTGAAAGACAATTTTGTAAATAGGGCAGTGGATGTACAAATCAAGGTTTTCCAATCTGCATGGTGGAATTTTTACATGGACTTTAAGGAAGCTCCAGTATTGAACAGTGTGGGTTGTAACCTGTTAGAAAATTACATCAGATACAGAATTACTGTTCTTACATGTTGCAAACTTCTGCAACTGTACATAGTGATATTTAAGAAGTTGTTTTTAAATACTAGTAAATGAAATCATCTGAGAATGGACAAAAATTGTAATCAGTTTTTGATTTAAAGGCATTGGCCTTCTCCTACACTCCTATTTTACCACATTCATGAGTATTTTTGTTGAATAAGACAAGCCCAACTCCATCACTTTACTGGGAAAGGGACTGTGAGTGGCAAGATGTGGTTTCTGCACACGGGTATGTGTGGTACTGAATGGAAGCATGGAAGGAAGTTTTGGAGTGATGGAGTTTCAAAAATTAACTTTGCAGCCTTGTGCGAGAGCTGTATTTTCTAGTTCTGCATCCCTGAGCTTTGTTTCTTTGTAGCATGGGTAGAAGAAGAAAGGGTCTGATTCCTAGTACACTGCCACTGGCTAGGAGAGCTCTGTAACCGATAGAAACATGTAGGGCATGTGGAAAATGCCTGTAGATGCCTGTGTATTTCTCTTAATTTTCTGTGAATGTCTGGTACCTGCTTCCTAATAGACAATACTTTTCTTTTACCTAACTGTATTAGTGGGTTTTTCAAATCCCAGATAAAATATTTGGAATTTTTTCCATGGCCTAGGACCTCAACTGGGGGGTATTTCATAGAATCATAAAATAGTTGGGAGGAACCTTTGGAGATCATCTAGTCTAGCCTCCCAGCTGAAAGCAGGGTCAGCTAGAGCAGGCTGCCTGGGACTGTATCCAGTCAGGTCTTGAATGTCTTTGAATAGGTAAGAAGGCTTGCTCTGAAAAATCTCCTGCCACTCCTGATGTTCTTTGCCTCCAAGGCAGTCTCTCTGCTAAATAGTGCATCAGTAATGTACAGACATACAGATCTTTTAGAAAAAAAGGTGTGGGCCCCAAAGATACCTAGGCCCCAAATCAACCAGAGTATTTAGGTGCACACTCAGGAAGGAGTCTGTTTCAAGTACAGCATTCAGTTTGGTCCATAACACATTTAACTGTGTTACAGTTAAAGTTAAATTTCTGCAGGAAAACTTTTTTCAAAACTTGGTTTTATTGTGAATGCTTTCACAAACGTATCTGACTTTCACTACCCAGCTTGCCTAAAAATGCCAGCTGTGTTGTTCTTCTGGCGCACAGGTAGTCCCAAAGGACTGCCAAGTATGTTTCTGAACAGATTTCCATATTCAGAAGTTCTTGTACTGATTGTGCAAGATAGCATGTTTATTATCTCTTGATTTTTAGTGTATTTTTGTTTCAACTCTAACCAAAATGTTATCAATGATTGTATTTTATAATTATATAATATCAATTATTCACCACTGGCAGAAGCTTTAAAAAAAGTTTGCTGCTTTTAGAATTTCTGTTTTACTATTATAGTGTTAAACTGAATAATTGTTTCTCCTCAGTCTCTCTTCATGATTTGCATGGGCAATATTTCTGCTAAAGAAGACATAGATAGAATGTAGCAATTTTTTAGCATGAAGGAGTTGAAGACGAGCTCTGTGCTTTCCTGATTCATTGATTAGCCCAAGAAGTCTGATAGTTAACTCACAGTTTCCAAACAGTGTCAAAATAAGCACTTGCAAGTTGCTGTTGACATAATTGAAGCTGAATGTATTAATTTTCTTAGTGATACAGAAATCAGTGCATTTTAATACTGATTTTGGTCTGGGTTTAATCCAGACCACAGTGAAGGGCCTAACGCTGTGCACAGCTAAACTTTTTAATTGTGTTGCACTTAGCCTTTGTCAGATAGTGGCGAGCACAGCAAGCAGGTAGGTGTTAGTACTGGGTAGACAGCAAAAAGTGTCTTGATAGTGTGCAGAGATTACTTTGTATAAAAAATAGACAGAATATTTAAAAGTAGCTCAGTATGTGCTTGTTGGCATTACAGCGTATCCTCAAAGCCCTTGACAGTTTTGAAGAAAAGTTAACTTTTAGCTTAAAATCGAACAGTGAAATAATAAAATACAGTAGACCCCCAAATAGTCTTTATTTCAATGAGCCTGATTTCGGGACCCCCACAGAAACCTATCTTCAGTTTACCTCCTGAGGATTAATAGAAAAGCTGCATTTACTAGAACTGCCAAATTTTACATTTGACAAAAATTATATCTGTTCTAAAAAGAAAGAACAGCACAAACTGCATCTTAAATTTAGGCTAGTGGCATTGGATTTGGGCACTTCAAAGCAATTTCAAGAGCAGATTTGCATACAACAGAAACCTGTAAGCAAATTGAAAGTGCTGTTTGGGATTCATAGAGGAACAAAATGCATACTCCATCTCTGACATAATTTGTCTTGAGGTTTATGAAATAATTTTTCATCGGATTATAATATTTAAAGTAATTAAAGATACAATTTACTATTTAATAAACAATGTGGTTTTTAACTTCATTAAGGATGCTGCCTTTCTTAATTGTAATGGTCCAAAGGGTTGTCAGTGAACTGTACATTAACTGCAGAGATAATAATGATTTTATATGCTAATAATTTTTAAATGAATAACTCATGTAGTTTTTCAGCCACATGGGGAAAATAATTTACATTCTTAAAGCTTACTTTGGTATTAACCCCTTTACTTGGGGAGAGTGGATATCCTTGTATAAAATGTTCATTTTTTTTATATTGGCACTAATGCAGGCATGTAGGACCCACTGGTATGACAGGATTAAAAGCAGCACCATTAGACAAGCATGAACATTTCAGAGTGAAATCCTTGTTAGAGGACCTATTGGGACTGTGTAACTTGATTTTCTGTTTATTGATCAAATGCTTCTTGGTTTTGTTACTGTCTGAAATTCCACTGGGAGAGAATCTTCCTGCTGTAGTACTACAAATACAAAAGTATGCACTAAGAAAACATTAAGGATTCACGCTCACTCTTTGGTATGTTTGTGTGGCTGGACTAACATTAGTATGGGTCAGATGCCTGTGTCAGGGAAAGCGTACCCTCTCTTGACCATATTCACACCATTGGCTTCAGGCAATATGAGGCATTTAGTTTTAACTTTCTGAAACAATCATCTCTCTGGACATGGCCATCTCTTCATGGACTGAAAAGGGATGTGCTTCATACCTTTTTGATACTTTAACAAGCGTCACAAAAATTGGTTGTTTCACACAAGAAATATAGATTTTCCATTTTGAATTTTTTACTTAACCACCAAAAGAATAAGATGAAGAGGAGGAGGAGGGAGCTTGTGTGCATGTCTGTGCAGATTTCTGTACCCACAAGCCGAGTACTTGACCCATGGTCTTCAGTGACAGTGTTTCACTTCATGTTCTTGACTGTTCAGTGTTGAGGAGGCATTTGGAGATCTTCACCATCATTTGTCTGTCTTTTTTCGAGATAGTAGCCTTACAGCATCAGAGGTTCAAGTGTGTTATGTTTCTGACCCAAAGTACCAGACTTGGTGCTCTGTCAGCAGTATGTGAAACACCCAAGGAAAAATCCGGCACTTGGTGAGAACGGTATAATTAGTTAATAGACACTCTGTCTTTGAATAACAAATTTCATATGAAATGCAATTTATGCAGATATTGGGAAAAGATTAAAGTTTTAATTAATGGATTAAAAAAAGCCTTAGACATTTTATGACTTCTTTTGGTTGCTGACCATTACTCAGAATACGGCCTGGTCAAAGTTTGAGTTTGCTTGGTTATTCTCAGTATGTGAAAGTATGCAGGGGTAGCTATATAGTTCGTGTAATGTTTCTCGGCTGATCTACTTGTGTAAGAGGGTATTACTTTAACAGAATTTTTACATAAAACTCCTTGCTACTGCTGCATTTAAAAGGAAAGGCAGATAAGTATGTGCTTAATGATAAGGTCATTGATGTGAAGTGGGTAAATGACCTGAGTGAGAAAGGTCATTGACCCTCCATTATGTTAAAAGAATGTTGTGTTTGTTGCATCATACTCTGTACTGACACACAGCATGTGATAATCTGAGAAGATAAAACCTCTAGCAATGCATACTTCTTACTCACCTGCAATTACAAAACTCTGTGTTCTATTTTTCTGAATTGATAGAGAGCACTGGAGCATAATCATGTTGAAAGTGTCTCTCCAGAACATTGTTTTAAAGAAATGAGTAAGAAAGTGTTCTCAAATGTTTTGAGAGATGATTCGTGACACTGGAGCTGCTGTCGAGGAGCCAATATAGCCAAGCCTAAAATATGCAGTTACAAGAACTCTGGAGACATGCATTCTGACAGTGCGACAGATTCAAGAAGCACTTTTTCCTACCAGAGTAGGTTTCTAAATTTGCTTTCTTCCTGTTCTACATTCAGATACCATTGTCTGATTAGACTAATTGGCTGGCAAAATTGCCCTCTTTTAAATAAAATTAGTTTGGAGGTGAATAAATACCATCAGGAGCCTCAATTACTCTTTTCTTCCATAATAATTGTTTCTCTTTAACAGAGCAGAACTAGGCTTTTTTATTTCTAGGGAATTTCTGTTTAGTTTATATATGATACATTTCCAGAAGGAATGAGTATAGGCAGTCTATTTATAAACCTTTAAACAAAGTAATCATAATGGAATGACTGACCTCCACCTTACCTGCAGTGGCAGTAATGGATACAGCTCTAACAAAGAACTGTTACTTGATGGTATTTTAACAAAGCGAGCTTGCTTTAAGTCAGTACATGTGCATTTTCCAGTGTTTTGTATTGTCTTCTGAAGATCCAAAATACACTGAGGATAACGCGAATGAATGATAGCTAGGATGTGTTCTTTCCTTGAACTGCTGGTTGTATTAAATACACAGGTCCTGTGCAGACCTACAAATCTATAACATCCGTTTCAGATGAATTCGGAAACAAGGGGCTGCATTCTTTCATTCTTGGTCCAGAGATTAAAATTGATCACAGAAGACACAAGGGAGCAGATTGTAGTATCACAGCTCAATGTGGTTAACTGGGATAGTGCACGGCTTCTGTTCTACTTAACTGTGTGCATACAGGTTACAAATATTGATTGCAAGGGTCAGTGAAGGCTGGAGGGAGGGTATGTCGCTTGATGCTATTTGGTAATTTTTAAGGGACAAGAGCTATGAACCCTTATAGCAGCTGGGACGGGTACAGTTTAAATCTGACAAATGGAGATTTATGTTTGTGTGATCTGGCAAAGCCCTTCAGGTAGAAATAATAAATGGAAATTTGGTAGGTTGTTGTATCATAGGTCAAATAATGTGCTGTAGAAGAAGGAGAAAAAAAATTTAATTATTACCTTTTCATCAGAATGCACTGATGATAGGTTTTCAGTTGTAGATCTATGCTGCAGAGAAATGAATAATGTTTAGAAGTCTTTTTTTGAGGCATCATTTTATAATGTATGTAAAGATGGTTTACCTGAAGTGATTAAAAAATGCAGTGTAGGCGGAACAATATGAGAGTAATTACTGAATAAGCTTTATAGCATCTTTTTCTTCTTCCATGTGGACAAAACCAGTGTATTAATATTCTAAGATTTCAGATAAGACAATATAATATGTTAACAAAGAACTGGGAAACAATATTTTTTTCCTATATTGAAATTTCAGATAGAGTGTTTTCTTAAGTAGCATTTGGAAGACATTGCTGGTTTACACTGAAGACTTTCACATTTAAAAGAAAAAAAAAAGGTTTGGGTGAAACCTTGTTATGGTTTAAAAACGGGAATAACCAGAAAGTCATATTTTGCAAATATTACTATTTAGCATGTGGGATTTTCTTCTTGGATAAGTAAGATTTTAGGAGTATTTAATATAGATACAGTTATATAGGGTGCAAAGCTGTAACTGAGCCTGCTTGTTGTTTCGTAGTCACCATATTCAAATAGGATCGAAGCTATGGAAGTAGCATGCAACAGAGTAATAGTGGGGGATTCAAGAGAAATGGCTACAGTTAGATATTTCTATGATTCTTAACTGTTCTGTTTCATCAAATTTAGGAAACAATATTATAAAAATAATTGTTTATATTTCTAAGACTTTGATACGACCTATCAACTTTTATATTACTATTACTTCAAAAGTACAGGACAATTTTAGCTAGTACAAATTGAAGTTATCTCGGTACACCTCATTGCAGCTTCCTTGCTGTACAGTACTTGAGATCTGACCAAAGCTATTATTCCAGAATACTAATGACTTAATTATTCCTCATTTATTTGCACAGGATGAATTTGCTGCCTTTGATAGATTTTTTTCAGCTGTTGCTTTGCAACAGTGTAGAGGTCTAGTATTTATTTTTCTTTGTGATGCTAGCTAAACATTTGTGGCTTTATGTTTGTGAATGTTTTCCATCAGATTTGTTCTCATTTTATCCATTCCCTGTATATTTACCGTAAGAAGCTTCTATTGATCCAGCTTTTCAAGGTTTTTTTCCATTTTTTTTGAAATAAAAAATTAATATGAAGAGATCTTTTCTGTGCTAACATTTGATTTTCCCTTTGTAAATTTTCATTGACATTGAATATTCCAATATGCCAGCATGACTGCCTATAAAATGGACATATTAGACAGGTAAGTTACAATGAATTGGCTTGAGGAAAGAGATTGTTTCTGTTGCAAACAGCTATTGTAATATTTTCTGCTTTCTTTTCAGGAATCTGTTGCTCCCAGTCTCTCCATCCCGTTTATTTTGCTATTGCTTCTACATATATAGATTTTCTATAGTGTATAAAAATCACTTTAATGTGAAATATTGTTTCTGAGGTGATTTTTTGTGTCCTTCAAGTTACTGATAGGCAGTCCCCAAGGAGGTGATCTTACTTTTGTGACCACTTCACTTCAGCACTGTGTACTGAACAAAAGTAAGCATTGGGGCCAGTTTCTGCTCCTCTGGTGTGGTGCAGCGTATGACACTGACAAATAGTATCTGGCTGGTGTCTGGAGGAAACGCAGCCCCGCTGTGTCTTTCCTTTGGCATATTAGTGCTAGGAACATACCTGTAGAAGGAAGAGGGAAAGAAACTGACAACATTAGCATGTCAGATCTTAAACTTCAGCCTCCCTGCTATGCCAGTTCAAGGATGCTCCTGAATAATGACAGCTTATGCCAGTGGTGAGAAGATGCCAAATTCCACTCAGGACTAAAAATCCAGTTCATGTCTATTGTAAGCAGATGGGAGCAAGCTCTTTTCCTGGGTTGAATGGTACATTCTTGTGTTAGAGATGGATTTGACTGAGATTACTAAATGCATTTTTGTTAGTGACCTTTTCGGATTTGTTGCCACTATAACAAATGTTACCAAAATGACATAAGAATGGTTTGCAGCAATGTTCCACTTTGTTTTTACAGCAGGTGTTTATTCAGTTACTCTGTATTGCAGTGTACAGAACTCATGTTCTACAAATCAAGATTCATAGCAAACCATTTCAGTGCTTAAAATCCTGCAATAAACAATACCAGCAAAACAGAACCAGAGGGAAGGTAAGCAGATTTCTGCATTCATCCTGCTCTATGATGAGGTTTACTTCATAGTAATTTTCACATTTCAGCAAGTCCTTTCACCAAGACTAGCATCCTCAGTTTGACTGTTACTTCAAGTAGGGGCAACATTAAGTATCAGTTTCCAACCTGAGAGGAAAGGCTAGAATTACCATCTGTTCCTTAATTTAGGAAGCTGTATATCTTTGTCCAACCTAGTATTGCTTCTTCTAGTGCATCCTTTAAAGAATTATGTTTCAGAAACACTTAGTGATACTCTGTACTTCGGTTCTAAAGGTATGCATTTTAGAAGAGTGCTTTTAGAGGATAAGTGCTCAAGTCAAACTGGGATTTAAAAATAAATATGGTGCTTAATTGAATACCCAGGTATTCAGAACTACAAGATCACCACATAATTTTTTCAGATCTTTGTTCAATTATCTTGAAAAACTGATGATTTTCACTAAAATGCATTACCTTAGTCATACTTGAGTGTATGTACTCCAATAAAATGCGAAGTGCAGGTCACATATATTGACCATAATAAAATTAAGAAGAGTAATTAAGACTAGACGTAGGCTGTGGAGGGTAGGCTAAAGCCTTGAGAAAAGATGGACTGATTACAATGTAACCATGCAACAATGTGCAATGTAACAAAGTGCTGAGGTTGCTGCCAGATGTCATTGCTGAGCCACTCTCCATCATCTTTGAAAGGTCCTGGAGAACAGAAGTGTCTGAGGGCTGGGGAAAAGTCAATGACATTCCAGTCTTCAAAGAGGACAAGAATGAGGACCCAGGGAACTACAGGCCAGTCAGCCTCACCTCCATCCCAGGAAAGATGATGGAGCAGCTCATTCTGGATGCCATCATTAAGCAAGTGGAGGAAAAGAAGGTTACCAGGAGTAGTCAGCATGGATTCACCAAGGGGAAATCATGCCTGACCAATCTGATAGCGTTCTACGATGGCATGACTGGCTGGGTAGATGAGGGGAGAGCAGTGCATGCTGTCTACCTCGACTTCAGCAAGGCTTTCGACACTGTCTCCCATAATATCCTCCTAGGGAAGCTCAGGAAGTGTGGGCTGGATGAGTGGTTGGTGAAGTGGATAGAGAACTGGCTGAATGGCAGAACTCA
>Ga0065711_1002293_pt1 | contig 44789 bp, 35 predicted proteins | sample Hoacrofraction12_FD_59098 | JGI IMG/M metagenome (GOLD analysis project Ga0065711, IMG submission 59098) | Hoatzin crop microbial communities from Cojedes, Venezuela - Epithelial fraction 12 v2 (version 2) | ecosystem: Host-associated > Birds > Digestive system > Esophagus > Crop | place... | reverse complement strand
AAAAAGAAGGAGAAAAAGCCCTAGTCGTCTAATCCATAGCAGAGTGGCCTCTGGCACATGTGTCGAGGGGAGATTAGACTTAAGAGGAGATTTTATTTGTTTTCCTTTACTAAGCGCTTGTTCAAAAGAGTCTCTGTAAATATTTGAGTTGCTTTTCATAAACACAAAAAAAACCCAAAAACCCCAGCCTCAGACAAACCCCAAACTTAAAAGCTGCCTGTAAAGTTTCATGAAAACCTGCTCTCTTAGCCTTACTGTGAGCAGCTGCTGCCTGATTCTCACAGCCTCCACTGCTCTTCCCACTCGGTGGTTCTCAGGTGCTTTAGTAACCCATCTCCTCTTTGTTTCAGTCGTCCTCCCTCATCTCTAGTGCCACTGCTGCTGCATTGTTGAGCTCTGGTGCTGTTGACTACTGTCTGCACGTGCTCAAGTCTTTGCTAGAGTACTGGAAAAGCCAGCAGAATGACGAGGAGCCCGTAGCCACCAGCCAGCTCCTGAAACCTCACACTACATCTTCTCCACCCGACATGAGCCCTTTTTTCCTCCGCCAGTACGTGAAGGTGAGTCCTACCCTACGCTGTCAGCTTTACACAACCTGCATTAGAAGGCTGCTGCACAGAAGGAAGTAAAAGCATCTTTGCAGAACTGGTTTTCCCTTAGTAGTGCAATTCAAATCCGTTCCCTTAGCACGTAGTTACAACTAGGATTGCTCCAGGTTCTCTGACAGAGCACCCGGGCTCACTGTATCCATCGATGCAGTTCTGTGGAGCTGCTGTCACAGTTTCTGGTTGAAGTGTTAATCTTTCTGAAGGGAAGCTACTCCATCGTGTGACTCCTTTTGTTTGGCAGGCAGAATTTCCGAACCACCGCTACTTATTGTGGCAAGGAAGCCTAGCAGTTGATGGGGATTTCCACACTAAATCCTAGACTTGTTCAGCCACCGTGGTGCCTTTATGCGAAGATACTGATGGGGGGGGGTTGATATATGTACAGGTGCAGTGAAAAAGGCCTAGTTCAATGCAAGAATGCCTCCTAAGTTGAAAACTCGTATATTAAAATGCCTTATTAATACAGACTAGCTTACTGCATCCTAATAATTACCATCTAGTTGAAGTCCTCATGCAGGTTTGTTGGCTTTTTTTATTTATCAGTTGGGAGCCGTTCTTCTGGCTGCAAAGGTGCAGAGGAGTTTTGTTTTTAGAAAATGAATAAATATACCCTGTAGCTTGTAATGACACTGCACTAGGACCGTTCGGTGCCAGTGCCTGATTGATTGCTCTTGCTTTCAGGGTCATGCTGCAGATGTTTTTGAGGCCTACACTCAGCTCCTGACAGAGATGGTGCTGCGGCTGCCCTATCAGATCAAGAAGATTGCAGACACAAACTCCCGCATCCCACCTCCCATCTTTGATCACTCCTGGTTTTACTTTTTGTCTGAGGTAGGTGAGAACGTGATACACCGACGGGTTTTAACAAAAAAATTCCAGTAATGTTAGTTTCAGGGGAGAGATGAGCTTTTGCAGAACTGATCTCGGATCCGTCTCTGATTTGTAATCCCCCTTGAAAGAAGGTGAATTGTTGGCTTTGTTTCATTCCTGTTTAACGGGAATCTATAGGAAAGCATATGTGAAAAATAAGATTATTATTGTTTCCTTTAAATCAGTGCTGCCAGAAAACTCAAATAGAAAACCTACTCTGAGATGGTACAGTGTGCCACCGTGCTCGGCTGTTGGTACTTAGTCCTTAAATAGGAGATCAGCAAGATGTTTGGAGCATATCTTTTCAGTTCCTTTGGTTGTATAGCATCCTACTTGAGATAACAAGTTAGCTTACATTTGCAAAAGTTTGGGGAAGGATTTCTGAATTAGGCTTGACTAGCTGTTTATTTGAGGTCATGGATGAGAAAGAATGGTTTTTAGAAGCGGTTTCATAATTGCGCAGCTCATGATGCTGCCGTGTTGCTGTGCAGTGTTTCTTCTGCCTGTGACTTGCATTTGCAGTGACTTTACAGTACCTTAAAGCTGACAGATTCTTAATGCATCTCCCGTACCTTTTCTTTTTGTAAGAAAACACATCATATTTCTGTTGGCGCAGGTTGCCTACTGGTGAGTTCACAGTGCTGACGTTGTAGGCTTTTCTTTGTCTAGTACCTGATGATCCAGCAGACTCCGTTCGTGCGCCGCCAAGTCCGCAAGCTTTTGCTCTTTATCTGTGGATCAAAGGATAAATACCGCCAGCTCAGAGACCTTCACACGTTGGACTCTCATGTTCGTGGAATTAAAAAGCTCCTAGAAGAGCAAGGCATTTTCCTTCGTGCCAGTGTGGTCACAGCAAGTTCAGGCTCTGCCCTGCAGTACGATACATTGATCAGCTTGGTAAGGAAAAGGGTACCACTGTACCAGGAAAAAGCGTGTGTTGCCTTTATGTGAAATGTCAGTGATAGAAATACTGACACGATGTTTAATCCTGTCCCGTTGTGCCTTTCAGATGGAACATTTAAAGGCTTGTGCAGAGATTGCCACACAACGAACAGTGAACTGGCAGAAATTCTGCATTAAAGATGACTGTGAGTTCTTTCTCTGAGAGTATTTGAGGGAACAGAGGGGATGCATTGTGTGTCTTGGTTTGCATCAGGACTTCTCAGATGGGGAAGCTCAGCAGAGAAGAAGATACGGGGACACAGCTGAGAGTTTTGAGCAGGACTGAACTGTTTCCAGTACCAGTTATCACCATGCTCTAATTGCATCTGTTCCTTAGCTAAAATACACAATATGGTGTAATGGAGAACTTGGAAGAGCAGGAATAGGAGATCTGTGTTCTCTTGCTTGCACTGCCGTTGTTCCAGTGTGTAACTTGGGATGAAACCCTTTATTTACCCTGGGTACCCAGATGTTATGTTTGTGTAGTTTAGGGACAGGAAGCTGCTTTGAGTTTATGGGATGGCCTTTGTCACATTCAGAGGTTTTTTTTCTTTTGGGCTGGGTTTTTTCTTTGCTTGCCTTTTCCTGATTCAGACTTCAAAGACATTCTTCTTCTCTCTGCAGCGGTTCTCTATTTCCTCCTTCAAGTCAGCTTCCTGGTAGACGAGGGAGTGTCGCCGGTTCTTCTGCAGCTACTGTCTTGTGCTCTGTGTGGCAGCAAAGTGCTGTCTGTGGCTTCATCCTCTGGGTCGTCGAGCACCTCTTCCACCTCTGCTGCTGCAGCATCGGGCTCTGGGCAGCCAGCAACGCAGAGCAAATCCTCCACCAAAAAAAGCAAGAAAGAAGAAAAGGAAAAGGAGCGAGAGGGTGAGCTGCAGCTGTGCCCTCTTCTGTGGTGGTCTTAGGGATGAAGTCTGCTCCTCTCAGCCTTTCTTATTTCTATTTAGAGAGAACTGCTTGCTTCTCGTTGTGATAAATACCACTGTGGTGAAAGGGTTGTGGATTGTGGCAAGGGTACTTGTACACTGCAGCAACAATTAGGAGAGAAGAGCAGTTTTACTGTATGTAGGTTGGTGCAGGTCAAAGATGAAGCGGCATGCCTGAAAAGTTGGGGCTGAAATCAGATGCTGGGTATATCCCAAACCCGCTGTGAGTATTTATTAACTTGAGTGGGCTTAAAGTTATCTAATAGAAGTTGCCTATTCCAGGATAAAGTAGCTGCCACCTAACTTGGCTATTCTGGGTTTAGGAGGTTGAAATGCTCATGGGAATTAAAACAAGTACTGGAGAAGCACACCCAGTTAGCTCTGCTCTTCAATGATGATGTTCAGACTTGTTTCCTCTGTCTGACTTGTAAGCTGCGTTGGAGCCAGGGCTGCTGCTTAATGGGTATCCAAAGTCCTGGGAAAGTAGTTAAGCTTTCCTATAAAAGTCATGGGCATAAATTGTCTCTTGGCTTTTCTTCAAGGAGCCATTTTGCTTTTCTCTATCAGACGATTCTCTGTGAATCTTTTCACTGCCCCATGGTTGATCCCGTTCTTTTTATCACAGTGTGTAGCACATTTCTCAAGTCCTTGCTGGCAAGTTTTCCAGCAGTTTTCTTCTGTGTTAGTCAGGAGTCCTAGGTTATATTTTTGGAAAAAGAAAGGAACATTAAACTTGCTTGTTGCCTGAAGACAAAATAATTTGTCCTAATTAACGTTGCTCTGTGATCTGTAACATGAGAAAATGGCCTGCCTGTGAGGTACTCCATTCACCTGTTTTCTTTAATCTTTCTTATGCCGCCCGGTGTCCCCCAGGCGAGAGTTTGGGCAGTCAGGAAGATCAGCTGTGTACAGCTCTGGTGAACCAGCTGAACAAGTTTGCTGATAAGGAGACCCTCATTCAGTTCCTGCGTTGCTTCCTGCTGGAGTCCAACTCGTCCTCCGTGAGATGGCAGGCCCACTGCCTCGCGCTCCACATCTACAGGTGAGCTGGGAGGGAGCCTCTGACCTGGCTCTTCTTGGGCAAGCTCAGCTCCGTTGTGAAGAGCTCCGTCCTTGTGGAAGAGTTGATGGTTGAACCTGTGTCCTGAGGGATGCTGCAGCTTGCAGACGATTGCATCCCCTTGAATTGCTCACACTATTTTGCAGTTACTGGGGCTGGAGGTAAGTAGCTGTGACTTATTTGTTACTGATAAACTTGAGTTATCATCTGCAAGAAGCATTGTATTTCTGTCAGCAGAAGCTGGCTCGTGACATCTATGGGAGTAGGTACTTGGGGGCAAGTGAATTTCTGGGGCAGATGCAGACTCACACAGTTAAAAAGGTTGGGGTTATTTAGGGAAAGGCACACTTCAGGGTGCTGAACTCCTTCAGAACTCTCTTGCAAGACAGCTGCTTTCATTTTGGAGAGGGCTGGAAGACTGCTGGTGGCAAGATGAGATGAGATTTTGCTCTGTGAACTCTGCTGCATAGCAAGAGAATAGTTTCCAAGTCCACTGAACTGTAGCATATATTTTCCTTTTGAATAAGACTGTGTGCCATGCAGTCTGTATAGCTATATTTACAAGCCTAATTGGTGTGTAATCCATTCAACAGGAACTCTAACAAGTCTCAGCAGGAATTACTGTTGGATCTCATGTGGTCAATCTGGCCAGAGCTTCCAGCCTATGGAAGAAAGGCTGCCCAGTTTGTCGATCTCCTGGGATACTTCTCTCTGAAAACACAGCAGACTGAGAAAAAGGTACGGTGCCATTCTGAAAAGGAGGTACAGCATCCCCGGTCCTGCTGCTTCGTATCGTTTATGTTAGTGCTTGTTTATGATACAGCTGGGACAGATTTTCTCTCAAAAGAACTTCTGGGGGAAATTGTTTTTTATTCCCAAAATTTGAATGTTAAAAAAGGCAGGGTCCTTAAAAAATTGGGGAGTGTGGATTTTTTGTTTTGTTGTTTTGGGATTTTTTGGTTTTGTGATTTTTTTTTTATTTGGAAGAAAACTTCTTTCCCACAGGAAGCCGTTGTAGGAAAATACATTTATCTGCTAGCTGTAATTCATAGATTTTTGATATTTCAGCTCCTAGAAATCTTTTGTAACCATGACTTTTGAACAAAGGAAGTGGTAGGGTTTCTTAGGGGCCAAGTGGGCTTGAGAACAATGATTTAGTCGCACTGATACTTGCATGTGTATGCTTAAAGAGGTGGGAATGCCTTACAAATCTTGACAGGCATTTGCACTGATTGGCTGACAAATAGCACTGTTTTTGTGGTAAAGGTCTAATTTTAGGATCTGTTACATTCCTGGGTAATGATTTAACCACATAAATTCCTGTGGGTATCGTGCGTGCATCTTCTAGGGGATGTGGAACACCACAAGATGAGACGTCTTCATATCTTTGTAGCAATAAAAAAAAAAGCTTTGCGGAGACAATATTTTCCTAATTGTATTTCAGTTGAAGGAATACTCCCAAAAGGCCGTGGAGATCCTCCGTACTCAAAACCACATTCTTACCAACCACCCGAACTCCAACATTTACAAGTGAGTTACTTCTGACTTTGATCCATTTCACTGAAGGCGCTTTTCAGCAGACGAGCTGCGATCCGCAGGGGCGTACACAATTTTCTAATAAAATTGTGGTGGAGGAAGGACCCCTACTGAGATTGCGTGCTTGCTGCAGCTGGCCTTGGGAGAATAGCAGATTCCTTTCTGCCATGTGAAAAACGTGACATTCTATGCACTATCAGCAGAGTTTGCTGTTAGCTTTTTTGCTTTCCTTTTTGGTAAATGTTACAAAATAATAGGAGAATATAGACTTGCAGAATTAAGTGTTGTGTTCTTAGTCATACCTTGGCAGTTAATAATTACACTATAATGCTGCCTAGTGAAAAACAGTAGTTTTCAATGTTCTTTATATTGTAACGCTTCTGTTACTAAATCTGGAGCTGGGGACTACAGGTAAACTAAAACTATTCTGATTCAATGGCTTGTGTTTAAAACACAGTGAATGCCAAGTTACATATGTCAGTGTTCTTCCCCTCCTTCCAGCACGCTGTCTGGGCTGGTGGAGTTCGATGGCTATTACCTGGAGAGCGATCCTTGCCTTGTCTGCAACAACCCAGAGGTGCCCTTCTGTGTAAGTGACTACTGTTCTTAAACCCTTGCTGATAGCAGAGATCCCAGCCGTTTACAGCAGCATGGTTTGCTGTGTTTCTGAGGTTTTGGGGATGTAATCCTGTAGGCAGTGTGTCCTTGTTTTTGTCTTCTCAGTACATCAAGCTTTCCTCCATTAAAGTGGACACGCGGTACACCACCACCCAGCAAGTGGTGAAACTAATCGGTAGCCACACCATCAGCAAAGTGACAGTGAAGATAGGAGACCTGAAACGCACCAAAATGGTCCGAACCATCAACCTCTATTACAACAACAGGACAGTGCAAGCCATAGTGGAGCTGAAGAACAAGTATGTTCGTTCATGTTTTCTGTGTGCAAGTCACTGAATTTGGCATTATGATTTCTACTGAGCTGCCTGGTTTCTTGTTTTAGCTAATGTTCCTTCTTAGACTGTTACTCGTCTCTGTCAACCCATGTTGGGTGGGATTGTTCTGAATCTTCTATGATAAATTGTTGAAGAAAAGATCCGAATTTCACTTAGAGCTTGAAATGTACCTGTGAAATTTGTGTATGCAAACGTTGTACAGGCTCAGTTTTAAGCACCTAACTTAATTGTGTGGAAACCAGTATTAGTACCAAGAGCACCTCCTGGAGAGTTTGACTCAGAGAGGGATTGGGGCCTTGCAGCATGTCCAGAAATGCAGAAAGCATTAACATTACTTGTTTGAAGCCCTATAGTAGAATTAAAATTAGAAGCTGGATGGCCTAACTCTCGCCTCCTGCTTTACCCACAGAAAATGGCTCCTTTTCAACACATTGCTCAGTCTGGAGCCAGTTCTGTTTATATGCTTTCCCTTCTTACTTCTTGAGATGTTCTCACCAGAATCAGATCTTTTTGGCTTAGGGATTAATCTGTGCCTGCCGTTTATTGCTTATTTGAAGTCTTAATCCTCTGTGACATCACAAGTGGCTGCTGTGGAGAGGATTATGATGTCACAAAGAGAGGATTCTGACTTCAGGTTGAGAATAAGCAGTGGGAGCAGATGTGATCTTTAGAAATAAATATCCTGTTTTCATGCAAATGTCCTTACTAATAAAAAAATGGAGGTGAAAATCCCTAGAAAATGTCTGTAGAATTAAAGTTTTTCCATGAGGCATCAACAGCTCTTTAATCCTAAACAGTCTCTCTCTATGAAGAGGATAAAGGCTTAAAATGTATTTCTGGCTACATATCATGTCAATACAGAAGCTAAGGAAACGAATCCTAGAACTGCTCTCCATTCATCCCATTTAAAGTAGATTTGGAGCTGAGACGGTTGCGTTTGGCTTCTCTTTGTACGTGGGCAGGGAGGGTACTTCCCCACTGAAAACCGATGCCGCTTTCTTTCCTTTTCACAGGCCGGCTCGCTGGCACAAAGCTAAAAAAGTCCAGCTGACCCCAGGCCAGACGGAGGTGAAGATTGATTTGCCACTGCCCATTGTGGCTTCAAACCTGATGATTGAATTTGCGGATTTCTATGAGAATTACCAGGCTTCCACGGAGACCCTGCAGTGCCCGCGGTGTAGCGCGTCTGTCCCAGCCAACCCGGGGGTGTGTGGGAACTGCGGCGAAAACGTGTACCAGTGCCACAAGTGCAGGTACGTCATCCTCCCTCCTCCCCACGGAGCCAGCGCCAGGGGTTTACGGAGCCCTTGTGCTGTTGCCCAAGTTGGATGTTCAACAAAATACCCTGCTATTTAAATACATGATTCTGGTTAATACAACTGCACAATCAAATTAGTCAAGAAGTATAAAACAGGCTTACAGGGATTTAATGTTAATGCAGGCTAACAAAGGAAACCTGATGCGGCAGTACTGAAAGAACACAGAAGTTTCAGATCAAGCCCTCAGAAGTTTAAAAAAGCAAATTCCCAGGAGGAGGTTATTTTTGGCCTGCCCGTTCAAGGGCTTGAGGCTGGAGTTCAATGATACGATTGCAGGGGGGTTTCCCCACAGGATCCGTGACTTAGCGTGCAGGACGGACAGTGCTCGCTTGTCTGTTCAGAGCTTTTGTTGTACTCTGCTCATTCAGAACAGGGCTCAGGGTGTAATTTACTGTGTGCTATTCAAGCTTTTACTACAGTATTATAAATCCTTCTCTTTTGTGAGCTTTGTCTCTGTATCTGGTATCTCTTCTCCCCTTATTGCTGTCCCATATTCCTCTCCCATCCTCATGGGATTCAAGGTGGTTAGCAAGTTCTTTAAATAGAGCAGCTGATTACTGGTATATTGAAAGTTTTCCGTATCTCTTCTTGAATTGTGGGAGCTATAAATCAGTTCATGTCATGCTACTCTAGTCTGCAACAGGATAATAAATATGCTGTAGCTAGTCCCACTGCAACTGGGTACAGAGTGAAAGCTATTGAAAGCCTCGACCTTACAGAACAAAATGGTTTCCTTTTGTCTGTGTTCTCGTAAAGGGCACAGTGCCCTAGTCTGACGTTCTGCTGGGAATTACTGTAGTTAAAGTAGAATTCTTGGGAACAAATTCACATCTGTTTCTGCTTTTTCTGGCCAGAATGTGGCACCGCTTCTATAAGGAGTTTTTTGTTGCCTGATTTGTAGGTTTTTATTCTCACGTACCTCGTGTATTTCACTTGTGGCTTCCCCAGAGCAGTTTGGTAGGTTAGATGTTTTAAGGGCCATCCTTCTCTTTTACCTACTGAGTCCATTCCCAGCTTACTTCATTGCCCCAGTTACCTTGATAAAGCTCATCTGCATTCTTTGACCTTTCTGGCTTGCCTTTCAGATCTATTAATTATGACGAGAAAGATCCCTTCCTTTGCAATGCCTGTGGGTTCTGTAAATACGCTCGCTTTGACTTCATGTTGTATGCCAAGCCTTGTTGTGCCGTGGATCCCATAGAGAATGAAGAGGATCGAAAGAAGGTGAGACTAGTTGCAGATTCATTAATGAAATGCTATATTTCTTGGCCAAGTCAACAGTGTAGGGACATCAGAGGTCCATCCCACTTGGGAAGAACATGAAAAGCAGTGCTCCTTCAAGGCTTCTCACTGATTTAGTCCTGATTTACCGTCTTGCTCCACTAAATAAGTAATTTTACAGAAGGTATAATTCACTGCTTTACTTTTAAACTAGCTATCTAGTACTGCATCTCTTTGCCTTGACGTGCAAGGGGGTGAATTTGGGTTGTGCTGTATGCGTTAGCATCCCATCTGAGGAGCCTACTAATGAATGAAGAACCCAAAGGGTGTGCTGAATATAGTGGTAGCAGAGTGGTACTCGTGGCAGAAGCGAGGTGCAGGATTACCACGTATTTGTTTTTCTGTCAGAAAAAGGCAGAAGAGGCAGAAGACTTGGAGGTTGGTGGTTGTAGTTCTGTAGAATTAAAAATTGTGTCTAAACATAAACCAGGAGTTTCCTTTCCTTCTTTGTTCTTAGGCGGTAACAAATATCAACACTCTCCTGGACAAGGCTGACCGAGTGTATCACCAGCTCATGGGACACCAACCACAGCTGGAAAACCTCCTGTGTAAAGTGAATGAGGCGGCTCCTGAAAAGCCACAGGTAAAAACAGACAGATGAATCTCGCACAGAACCACAGGCTGGTGAAACTCTGGCCTTTATATTGCCAAGAGCAACTGAAGGTCCTTGCCTCAGATGCTGTTCTGCAGTAGATATTTTTGTGTGTAGCCTCCATGTATGATTCCTTTTCGTTTTCCCCTCTGTTACAGGATGAATCTGGTAGTAGTGGAGGGATAAGTTCTACCTCAGCTAGTGTGAATAGATACATACTCCAGTTAGCCCAGGAGTATTGCGGTGACTGCAAGAACTCTTTCGATGAACTTTCCAAAATCATCCAGGTATGATGTGCTTTGATTTGAATTTGGGTTGTGTGTTTTCTTCTGTCGCCAGATACAGTGCGTATCAGAAATAGAAAGTAAGATGTTGCCATTCTGTGTTAAAGGATGTCATTAACACTAGGTGATCAGCTGCATATTTTCAGGGACGTAACAAAATAATAATTTCTAAAAGCTATGGTTACTATTAGTACTATGGATTTGTCATGTTTCCAGTGTTACAGTGCATGTAATGTAGACAACAAACCTTTAAACAGGGAGTTAACTGAGAGTTAGGCTGGTACTTCTAACGGATCTCCCAAGTCTGCCGTTGACATTAAGGATTTGAAGTTTTGAGATACTTGGTTAAAAATGTTGCTCCACAAAATACACAGTGCAAATATCCCATGAATGGGATTAGCGGTTATATGCTGCCTCACAGTTCCACAACTTTCATGTCTCCTTTTCTGTGTTTCCAGAAAGTGTTTGCCTCTCGAAAGGAACTCCTGGAATATGATCTCCAACAGAGAGAGGCAGCAACGAAGTCCTCGCGAACCACTGCCCAACCCACGTTTACTGCCAGCCAGTATCGTGCCTTGTCTGTTTTAGGCTGTGGCCACACATCATCAACGAAATGCTATGGCTGTGCCTCAGCCGTCACTGAACACTGCATAACGCTGCTCCGGGCTTTGGCCACCAACTCTGCCATCAGGCATATCCTTGTGTCCCAGGGCCTCATCCGAGAGCTCTTTGACTACAACTTGCGCCGGGGCGCAGCCACTATGCGGGAGGAGGTCCATCAGCTCATGTGCCTTCTGACCAGGTTAGGTCTGATTCGGTGTTTGCAGCCCTCTGACTTCCAGTGGGCTCTGGAAAGCCGCGTGTTTGTGCATGCACAGTCAGAAAGGAAGAGCTTTATGGGGGGAGAGATCTTAGATCAGCAAACTGTAGGCTGGGACTGCTTGTACGTTTGTTATCCACTAAGCCGAAATCCCAGGAGCCTTTGTTATTTAATACGAGCCCAGCATTACAGTGTTCTCTTTTTCCTTCTGGAATTAGGGACAATCCAGAGGCCACACAACAAATGAATGACTTAATCATCGGGAAGGTTTCTGCAGCTCTGAAGGGACACTGGGCAAATCCAGACTTGGTGAGAGACTCCAGTGTTTTCCTTTTTCTTGTTTCTGCCCCTCTGCAACGGCTGGTATATTCTAATCATCGCATCTTCTCTCTTACCATGGTCTAATTGTAATATGGAAGGTGTTTGTGTCTTGATAGGAGTTAAGATAATGTTAGAGTCAAGCAGAAAATTATGCGATTAGGTATATGCACAAGTTTCCACAGACAGTTCTGCCTGTCCTGGCTGTCGCTTGCAGCTCTCTCAAATAGGTTGCTAGTTGTCCCAAATGGGCACGGGATTAAATTTGCTTAGATGGATGTGTTTTGAACCTGTGTTTTTTAAATATCAGAAGGCAAAAAGGGCTGCTGTGTCACCAAGGCTTCTTAAGCCTTTGAACATGTGTCTGTGTTACAGGCTAGCAGCCTCCAGTGTGAAATGTTGCTGCTAACAGATTCCATTTCGAAGGAAGACAGCTGCTGGGAGCTCCGACTGCGTTGTGGTGAGTTCAGACAACTAATGTGGAAGCTTTATTTTGTAATGCTATGCCCAGGTCCATGCACTGTAGTAAGATTTTAAGGAAGGGAACTGATGACAACTCGGATAGCTTGTGATTAGGGTTAGAAATGGAGTTAGCACCAGATAGCTTTGTCTTGGGGTAATGTGTTTCTTGAAACAGGAGTGCTGAGAAGTAGAAAGATGGAGGTGTGAAGGGAAGGATGGCAAGATTCTCTTGCTGTAATAGAAAATAATGGTTTTCCATCCATGGCTGCATGGGAATGTGGTAGTTTTGCTTGAGGGTATGAGGTCTTACCTAACTCTGAACGCTTTCAGTGTGCTGTATAGAGCTGTGGAGGTGTCCTACGTGCAGAACTTGGAGTGGAATGAAAATGTTTGTCTGTCTTTTCAGCTCTCAGCCTCTTTCTGATGGCAGTGAACATTAAGACTCCAGTGGTTGTTGAGAACATCACCCTCATGTGCCTGCGCATTCTTGAAAAGCTGATCAAGCCACCTGCTCCAACCAGCAAGAAAAACAAGGTACTGCCTTAGACAGATGCTGAGCAAAGCATCTGAAAATTTGCTGATTAAAGTCTGGCACACTGATCTCGGTGATGAATAACTGAGTGAGGAGCCAGGGCTTGCTTTTCCTGATCATGGTTATTAGGGAAGCGCAATCGCGTGACTCTTGTCTTTGCAGACTGCAAATTACAGGTAGCTGCTTCCCGTTTTTTATTGGTTTTTATTGTTCTCTGGTGGCTTTGACCACTACTATTCAAAACTGGGCTTTGCTTTTTTCCACTCAGATCTGAGGCATGGGGAAAGAGCTACTTCAAAGCTACGGCTTGGTTATTTGGGGCAAGGTTTTGGTGCTTTCAACAGCTTTGTAGAATCAAATACCTAAACGTTGGTAGAATCAAGTACCTTTTTTAAATATAGAGCTACAATTCTGATAACATTTATATTGATTGGCTGCTCCTTGATTGTGATGTAGGATAACATTTGCAAAGGAGAAGCTATCTTTCTGCTTTGGTCTAGCTATCTGATAATCACAAGTGGATGTTGAAGATGGATTTGCTGATATTTCAGTAGCAACTGCAATGAGGCATCTCTTAGTTCATCATTAACATAAACTGTATACCCTGCTCTTGTCCAAGAGCTGCATTGACCTATTCATAGAGCAGGCACAGCTAGTGATCGACCAACAGGAGTTACTCTTAAGGGAACAGGCTGTGGCTTTCTGGGGAATCATAGAGCTTTTTCATTTGTTAGGATGTGCCTGTGGATGCTCTCACCACTGTGAAGCCTTACAGCAATGAAATCCATGCACAAGCTCAGCTGTGGCTCAAGAGGGACCCCAAAGCATCCTATGAAGCTTGGAAAAAGTGCCTCCCTGCCAGAGGTAGTCCTGTGCTTTTAACTTGCTGCAATTTTGTGAAGAAACCCTCCAGGTTTATTAAGGAATGTACTGCTGTAGAGTTGTGTTGGTTTCTGTCCCATGACATCTGATACCATCTTCACACTTAGCTGTGTAGTCCTTAGAGACTGTAGCACTGACTTTTCTGGGCTGTGTTGCTCAAACCCTGAGCAGAAAATGCGGTGTGCCTCAAGATAATCAGGGGAATGTGAAAAACTAAACTTGTTGCTTATTTAAAGTGATACCAGCCAACTGAAAAGCTGATTGAATTCCCTGAGAGGCTATGGGATTTGCATCTGGCTTGGAAGTGAACATAGCACCAGGCAGAAGTGAAAATGGCAGCAGAAAGAAATTAAGAAGCTACTCAGCTTCTCACCTGGAGTTTGGAGAGTTCCAGTATGGATTAAAAAATACAATGGCAGTTTGCAGTTAGCAGCTGATGACACTTCTGAGCTGTGTTGAATATTGCAGGTGTAGATGCCAAGGGGAAGTCTCTCAGCAAAGCTGAGCTTCACCAGCTCTACTTGTCGGAAAAATATGTCTGGAAATGGAAACAGTTCATGAGTCGTCGTGGGAAGAGAACTTGCCCTCTGGATCTCAAGCTGGGACACAACAATTGGCTGCGACAGGTAAATGTGGGTAAAAACTCCAGTGGGATGCAACCCCCAGAGCCAACCGTCAGAGGTTATTGGTAGTTTGCCACATTTTATGCGCTTTGCAGATGATATGAGCAGTGATACTTGGGGAGACTGTGACTCTATCTAATTCCAAGTGAGGTTTGCAGCTTTGTTCTCGTAAAAGGACTACATCTGAACATTTATCCAGTAGTCTGCATGTTTTTAAACTCTGAACCATTAATTGCCACGGTGCTCGTACCTGTTCACTTAGCTGCATTTTGACTACGGAATTTTCATAGGTCCTGGGCAGAAGTGTTACTTCCTGTGTGTGTGGATTAGTATGTCACCTACACAGCGCATTGTTTAAATGTTGTGGTGGCAAGCAAAGTAGGCGTTCTCACAGAATCAAGTCTTTGGAAGAATAAGAGAGTGCTGCCACCAGGTCACCAAACTGTCCTAACATATGCTGTGCCTTTTTGTAAAATATCACTAGTTTATCTGTGTGCATCGAATAATGCCATCTTTTGATGCTCCTGCCTTAGGTGCTGTTTACTCCTGCCACTCAAGCTGCAAGGCAAGCTGCGTGTACTATTGTGGAAGCTCTGGCTACCATCCCCAGCCGCAAACAGCAGATCCTTGATCTCCTGACAAGGTATTTCTGTGTTGCCACATTTTGCACCTCCAGGATTATTTTTCTTTAGTTCCCATGAGAATCTCTCCCTTCTTCCAACTTTTCTCACACCTCTCCCTTGTATACCTCTGGTTCACAGGTGTTTTGAGGCTGGATTCTAAACCTTAATTAGCTGGGATGGTGTAGTTTTAGGAAGACCTTTTCTATATTTTGCTGTCTGGCACTGAGCTATTGCAGTTCTGTACTTTTTCTGGAGGTAAGCAGATGGTGTTCAGCTGTGTGGACAGCATTTCCCCTGCCTCTTAGACAGCAAAATAATAGGGTGAACTCTCTTCCAACTCCTGTGACATAACTTACTCCAACTGATGCTAGTAGCACAGCTGGGGAGCTCCTTTTTGGGACAAAATACCACTTTAGCCATTGAATAATGAATATTAGTTATGCTCTTAGCTAGGAGGGCAACAGGGAGGATAGATTTCTGGAGGCTTTTTCTTTCTTTCCGTGGTGTCCTTAAGCTGTGAATACCTCTTGTGACTGTGAAGTGGTTGTCAGCTTGTGTTTCTCTTTACTAGCTACCTGGATGAGCTGAGCATTGCTGGTGAGTGTGCCGCCGAGTACCTGGCACTGTACCAGAAACTCATCAAACCGGCCCACTGGAAGGTCTACCTGGCAGCCAGGGGTGTTCTGCCCTATGTTGGCAACCTCATCACTAAGGTATGGGCTTGTGTGGAGGAACTAGGTGGTAGCAGAAAGCTTGTCCCTGACCTGTCATTTTGGCTTCTTTTTGGCTTTGAGATCTTCATCTCTTTGTTCAGTGCCCTGTTGCTGACCCGTGCCAGCTTTGTCAAGTTCACACTTCTGTGCTGGCATCTCTGAACAGCAAGAGCTACAGTGGTTTTAGCCCCAGCTGTAGCATTCCTCAGCTCAAACTGACTGGTACAGGTTAACTGGCTGCTCTCGGGGCAGCTGCACTAAGCGGTACAAATATTGCTACGCTGTCTTGGCACCAGGTCCAACTTGGAAGCTGTCTTAGCTGCCAGACTGGACTCCAAAAGCCGTTGACAGCAAGGGAGGTGTGCTACCATGTCTTGAGTGTGAATTACAGCCTGTTGAAGGAGAAGCACTTTTAAATTGCAGTCTTAAGAGTGTTAGGTCTCAGGAGTTCTCTGTGGTGATCCCTGGTGCACCCCAGAGAGGCAGGTGACACCCTCCCTATAAATTCTGGCCTTGAGTCCATCATGGAGGGCCACTAGAGCAAAGCAGTGGTGGTAGGTAGGTGTGGAGAGAAGTCGAGGAGGATGTTTGGGGTAGATTTTCTCGCGACTCCCCCTTCCCTCCCCACTGCTGCATTACAGTTCTGGTTTCTGTGGCTGGCTCTGATTCTTTGCTGTGTTCCTTTGCGTTCGGTGTTAGACACTCGCCAGCTAGTCATTATTGGCATTGCAGTTTCTTGTCCTAATAGGCTTGCTCATTATTTTTAGGAAATAGCTCGTTTACTTGCCTTGGAGGAAGCAACACTCAACACGGATTTGCAGCAGGGATATGCCTTGAAAAGTCTCACAGGTATTTGGTGGCATCAACGCACGTCCTGTAGTAGGATTAGAGTTGGGGTGATTGTTGTGCTGTAACAGCAGAATATCAAAGAGATGAGATGCAGTGTTTTGCAATTGTCAAGCATTGGATTTTTGCCAACAATTTAGCACTTAACTCCTAAATGGACTTTTCCATAATTTTTATGGCCAGTTTCAGTTTATAGTTACTTGAACTGTAGTAGTGTATCATGAGCAAACTTCATCGTATCACTTTTCTTCTCCATTTCCTAATTATGTTTATTGTACAGTATAATTCCTGGGACCATTGTAAACACTGCTGATTTATTCCTACCTGTTGCTTCCTACCTACTCGATCTGTGGTAGCTTTTTTGAATCTTCTAGGATATACTTTTTCTGAAACTTGTTGGAAATGGAACATCATTAACTAGGTCATTCTTTTTTGTATCCTCTTCCATGTTCTTTAGAAATTAATGGTCTAGTTCATAAGCCTGGCTTCTTGCAAGAAACAGCAGGTTGATAAATATGTCGTGGGGAAGAATCTAAATGCTCGCTGATTCTTTACTTACTATAGGAGTGACCAATTTGGTGATGTATTTGTTAGACACCTCCCACACTTGCTGTCACATCGTCGGAGCTCGCTTAAATATTAGAAGGGGAGTAGTCATCTGCTTTTAAAATACCTTGTGACAGAAAAACATCAAGAAGTGCAGAATTTTGCATCAAGCACTTAAGAAGCTCCCTTTCCTCCTTCCCTCACCATGGTCCCGTATGGTATAATTGACAAGGCAGTGCTCGCGGGCCAGGGGTTTTGCCTCCAACCATTCAGTTCGTAGAAGTGAGCTTTAAACCGCAGACTGACAGTGGGAATTGTTACAAGCCATTTCATTGTGCTGCTCTTAGGATATCATGCCCTGTGTGCTGGCCACGTGAAATTCAGAGCTAACAAATCAAATGGTCTCTCCCACTTCCTGAGTATCTCATTGCTTTATAGGTCTTCTCTCTTCCTTCGTGGAGGTGGAGTCCATCAAACGGCACTTCAAAAGCCGCCTGGTGGGTACGGTCCTGAATGGGTACCTGTGTTTGAGGAAGCTTGTGGTACAGAGAACAAAGCTGATCGATGAAACCCAGGACATGCTGCTGGAGATGTTGGAAGATATGACAACAGGTAAAACCACCTCGGTTCCATAAATCCAGAGCCTGGGTCAACCAAGATGAAAAAGCAGATAGTTACAGCCAGACAAAGAACTTCCTTCTAAAAGACTACTGTAGTGAAGGGGTTTTTTACAGCTTGAACCTTCCAGTGTTGCCTTTTGGCACAGAAAAGATAAATAACATTCTTGGAGTTATCTCTCATTTTCCAGGAATTTTAACCTCCTCCTTTTTATGGGATTGCTTTACTGCAGTCCAAGTGTGCAGAGGGTTTTTCTAGTAAACATACCAATAAGTAGCGTTTCATCTTTTGAGTAGAGGATATGCAGAAGAAGAGGACACTGAGTATGGTGCTTATTGCAGACAGATTTATTGCATATGCTGAGTTAAAATGGAACCTGTAACTCCTGTGTCTGTTTTAATACTTCCGTTTCTTGGCAGGCACGGAATCTGAAACCAAAGCATTTATGGCAGTGTGTATAGAGACAGCGAAACGTTACAGTCTGGATGACTACAGGACTCCGGTCTTCATCTTTGAGAGACTATGCAGTATTATCTATCCTGTAAGTACAGAGATGGCTGTAGCATCGCTTAGAAAGTGAGACTTCTTAAATAGATATAGTTGCTTGCATTTTGGAAAAAAACCAATAGTGTCTACAATAATGATTTAAACTAGCCAGTGTAGAACAGTAGTAACATGGTATCCCTTTTGGGGGTTTTAGTATTCAGGTTCCCTGCTGTGGCATGCTCTGTGTAACAAAGCAGAACTGGTAGTATTGTTTCATGCTGAGGAATTTGCTTACTGAATGATACTGGACATCCTCTAAATGCCACATGCGCGGCAATGTACTGCAGGATGCACCGGTGACGAAAGGACTGAAGGTTTAGGGCCATCCGTAAAAATGCAGGAATGGGAGCCTTGTTAGGGGAGAACTTACTCACTCTGTGCTGCTGTTCTTTAGGAAGAGAATGAAGTGACAGAGTTCTTTGTAACTCTGGAGAAAGATCCCCAGCAGGAAGACTTCTTACAGGGCAGAATGCCAGGAAATCCCTACAGCAGTAACGAGCCTGGCATTGGGCCACTGATGAGGGACGTCAAGAACAAAATCTGTCAGGACTGTGACCTGGTGGCTCTGCTGGAGGACGACAGTGGAATGGAGGTGAGAATGCCCAAGTGTGGATTTCTTGCACGGCTATGTGAGGACGCCATTTCTAGGCAGCTGATGATTGCTAGAATGGTGATGCAGTATGAGCTTGTTCTTGACTTTTTATTTTCTGCCTTTCAGCTTTTGGTGAACAATAAGATCATCAGTTTGGATCTGCCTGTGGCTGAGGTCTACAAGAAGGTGTGGTGTCCCACTAATGAGGTATGTGTTACCTTCATATACGTTAACAGCACAAAGCACCTGTCCTTGATCTTAACAAAAAAAATGAAAAGAAAAAAAAAAAAATCACACAAGTCAGAATTTATTTTCTGGCATGTAATTTCTTGGGTATAGTTGCTCAGCACCTGTTTGTGCTCTCTGGGGATAGACTGTTACTCAGTTCTGCAGCATAAATGATTTAAAAGCACAGAGCTGACCCAGGTGAGTGTACTGAACTTACCCAAGCAGCGTATCAGATACATGAACTGTCATCTTGAGTAACAAACTTTCTTACGTTCCTTTGGGGAAATAGCTGAACTTTGTGTCACCGCCTTTCAAAGCACATTTCACAGTCCATCTGCACGTGACAGTTTGATGCGTGTGTACAGACAGGGACACCAGATTGCTCCGTCAGTCTGCACTTCAGAGACGAACCAAGTTATTTATGCAGAGAGAGCATCCGATGTTTCTCCATATTACTTTGCACTTCTGCTCTTGTGCCTTTCTTGTAGGGATCTCAAGAACTTAACAGGTTTCCTTCTCCCAGTTTGCTCCTAATAGTGTGTATTGCCTGTGTTTCAGAGGAAGAAACGGACCCAGCAGTCTTAAGGGACTAGTCCACCATGTCACAGTAAGCTTGTTCCACATGTGGATGTGGTTGAGAACAAGCTCTTCCCTTCCTCCTCTTATAGCCACTAAAATAAACTCTCATTAAGAAGGAATCTATCAGACTAAATCTTGCCCGTTACAAATATGTTCTTTACAGGCACTGCTAGTAGCACTTGAGATCATAAAAGAAGACTGATCTGCCCAAAATTGTTCATTCCTCATTTACTCTTGGGTTGCAGTAACCTTTGACTAAAACCATTTGTTTGCTGTGCTTGTGGGGAAGAATTCAAACAAAATGTCTCTTTCCAGTGAGTTATGATATAGGGAATGGTTCTCATCAAGCTTTATTTAATTAAAAGCATCTTCTGTACAGCAAAATCAAGCCCAAAGCTAGGTGCCCGTGATAATTTTTTAGTAAGGTACCAACTTGGTTAGGGAAGTGAGTTGCTGGCCTTAATCTGTGAATGCTAATTGAGCTCTAATTGAGTTACTGAGGGAAATCGTCGCATGTGCTGCCCCAGCTTGCCTGCCTGCTCGGAGCGGCGAGGTGCCGTCCCCGTGAGATGCCGAGCTGTAGCCGACGTGCGACTCTCCCAGGATGCAGTGCTGATGGTGACAGGCAGCGTTTGCTCAGCATTACTGGCGACGAACAGCTTTCATCTGTCTTCCTTTGTGTGCACCTCCGCAAAGCGCTTCTGGAGCTGCAGCTCGCGTTCCCTAGGAAATAGACAGGCGCACAAGAACACAACCTCAGGCCCCTTTTTGTTTCCCTTGTCTCTCGCTGGCTTTTTTTGTTCATCTGCCATTTTACCAGGGCCCCTGTGGTGTTAATTGCTGGTCTCTAGCGTGGCCTTTGAGCAGATCTTCCCCCCGAGGCTTTCCCTGTGCTTATGTATTTGCTGTGACATTAAGCAGTGCTTATTCCACATTAGGCTTAGTGCGCTCTCTGACAGGTTTTCTCTCGCAAGGTCTCTTGCTCCCAAATCTGGGATTTTTCTTTTCTGCTTTTTATTCAGACCTATGGATTAAAATGGAAAGTTTAGTGATGTTGCTGTCATTTTTTCCAGTTGGAAATGCGTCTGGAAAACTAGCCCTTTCCCAGGGTGAAAGCACAGCCTGTGCTTCAGTGGGTTTGGCTCTGTCATTTTAGTAGTATAGTCTTACTGAAAGCTCATTAAATTGCCTTTTACTCCTCCTCTTCCATTTTCCATCACTGCAGATTTTATCTGTTTGAAAGCAGTCATACAATTAGCCTTTCCTACTTCATTTGCTGGGCTGTGCCTCATCCCTGTATTTCCCAGGTATGCTGTGCAGTACCCTCGCAGGGAAAGGTTGCCATGGAAAGCAGGCATTTCTCTATGGATAAACACATTTTGTTTGGCTAAGTCTTTCACTGGTGCTGAAGGAAGATGCTGGAGGAGGTGTAAGGAGGAAGAGACTGTTTATTACCAGCCTGTACATCCAATTGGCAATGCCAGGAAAAACTGGACAGACCAGTAGATGAGTTACTGATGTTTTGGCAGGTGGTGGCTTTGCTGCTGTTTTTAATTCATCTCAGTAAGGGGAGAGTGAGGGAATGAAAGATTTCTCTATGTTACCATCCGCAGTCAAAACAGCACGAAGGAGAACAGAGGCTGGTGTGTCTGTTACACACTGTAATGAGAACTGGGCTTGTGTATAAGTATCCGCAGAGGTATGGTTAATATAATGCTCTCCTCTCTTGCAGGGGGAGCCGATGAGGATCATTTACCGCATGCGAGGGTTACTAGGAGATGCAACTGAGGAATTCATCGAGTCTCTCGACTCTACTACTGGTAATGCACTTGTCTCCTGAAAGCTGGGATTAGATTTAAAATCTGAGGTTCACTGCGGAGCAATGACACTATTATCCTTACAGCAGTGAGCTTGAAGTTGATTGACGTTGCTTTTGCTATATTTACCTGCTTCACCTGGAGTGGAGGAGGATTTTAACAATGTGTTAAGTCTATACTTTAAATGCAAGCACTTGCATGGCACAGGACCATTTTGCCTGGCCTTTCTTCGTATTCCTGCTCATAATTCTTTTCAAATTCGATCCAGCTGAAGTGACTTGAGCTGCTGGTAAATGTGTCCTACTGTACTCTCCATTTTTGCTTCACTGTTTTGTCCCTGAGCTTGCCATATTGTGGCTGCTTCCTCTTTTTACAATCAGTGTCTGTCTTGTAGATGAAGAGGAGGATGAGGAAGAAGTTTATAAGATGGCAGGTGTCATGGCCCAGTGTGGAGGCTTGGAGTGCATGCTTAACAGACTGACTGGAATCAAGGACTTCAAACAAGGCCGGCACCTCTTGACCGTGAGTCACAGCTGCTTTTCTGTCAGGAGTCACATGCTGGGAAGTGCTACAAACGATAGTGAAGTTTAATTGTCTGCCTTGTGTTGCAGCTCAAGTGTTGGAGCAGAGGTTTCAATTCACTAATTCATGAAAACCTGAGAAATTCCATTTTTCCCTTTCCTGTTCCTCTTGGTTAACAATTCTTTACAAAGACTTAGAAGTGTGTAGAAGCTGAGGAATTGGTAAAACTAAATCCTGTCTTGCTGGAGTGATTGTTCTCTACCTTGGCTTTATTTGAAAACCAAAGCTGTCCTAAGGTTAATACTGGTCTAAAAAGCCTGGCTTGTACTTTACCCCAGAAGTCTGGAATCCAAGTATATTATCAGGCGCTTTTAGTTTCAGCAAAATCCTCCTCCTCATTTTGAAGGTTCTGTCAAGAAGGCATTCTCTATGTTTTGTAGGTGCTGTTAAAACTGTTTAGTTACTGTGTGAAGGTGAAAATAAATCGTCAGCAGTTGGTCAAGCCGGAGATGAACACTTTGAATGTCATGCTTGGAACTCTTAACTTGGTAAGGACAACCTGGACTTCTCATAAAGTCTTTTCCATGGACTCTGATGAATTTAAGCTAACTCTGCCTGTCATGCTGCCAACAAAATGACAACTATGAGAGATTGTGAATACTGCTGGACTGGCACTGCAAATTGTCTGTTAGCCATTCTATATCTCTTAGTGAGTGGAAATGTGTGGGTCAATTAAACCAGTTACTGCTGGTGTTACAATAACTGCTGCCCTCTTCTCCAGGCTCTGGTGGCTGAGCAGGAAAGTAAGGACAGCGGAGGAGCAGCCGTGGCAGAACAAGTGCTCAGTATAATGGAGATCATACTGGATGAATCCAACGCAGAGCCTCTGAGCGAGGACAAGGTGAGTGCTTGGGGCTCGGCGCACGAATGGAAATGTTGACTGGGATTCAACGCTTGCAATTATCGTATTACAGTGATGCCGAGCTTCAGGAGCTGTAGAGGTGTGCTGAATGGGACTCTAACCCTTGTTACGCTTGCTGGCGTGTCTTAGCAGGCCTTGGAGGTGGGGCAGGAGGAGTGCCCTGAAGCAAAAGCACTGCAAGGTTTCTTTTGGATGATTCTTGCACAGTCGGGGTGGGGGTTATTAGGCACTGCTTGGATCCCTTCCTTGCTGCTTTGGGCCACAGGCCAGGAAAAGACAAGAAAAGACGCAGCTCTGCCTTGTTTTCTGCAGTGTTTTCGTACATGTTGAAAACATGATTTATTTTCCAGCTAATTGAGGATAAAAACTGTATCTCAACTACATTGAGAATGAGAAGAGTTTCTTGGTCACCTTTTGAAACTGTTGGTGTATCGGAATCTCTCGTCCTTTGGGCTAGAATTGTTAGACCTTTGTGATTAATAGTAAGTGGAAGAAATCAGTTGTCAGCTAGAGGAGTTGCTACAGCCATTCCACGAGACATATGGGAATGAGGCAGGGTTTTGTTCTTCATCAGGTTATTTTATCAGGCTCTAGAGCTCTAATCCTTAAAGACTGGGGTAGTCTACCAGCTACTAGAATGAGAGTTTTCTTGAGGGTTGTAGATTTATTCCTGAGCGTAAATCATGCTTTTCTTCCTTTGCAGGGTAACCTCCTCCTAACCGGTGACAAAGATCAGCTGGTAATGTTGCTCGATCAGATTAACAGCACTTTTGTCCGTTCCAATCTCAGCGTCTTGCAAGGCCTATTACGCATCATCCCTTACCTGTCCTTTGGGGAAATGGAGAAAATGCAGATCCTGGTTGATCGATTCAAGCCCTACTGTAACTTTGATAAGTATGTTGTCATGTTTCAACTCAAAGCATGTAAAATCAGTTGTACTGACAAGTCTGTACCTTTTCTTTTTCCTCATTGCTGCTTACTGCAGAGTAATACAAAGCTTCAGAGATTCCTGGTGCATGAGCTTAATTTCCTATTTCACTTCTAAGCCATTTTTAAAAGAAATGTGAGCATGTAGCTTGAGAAATAGGACTTTAGAGTATATTCTGAGATGAGAAGGGTCTGAGTAGCTTTTCTGAGTCTGAGCTGGAGTAGGCATGTGCCTACGATAATGTAATGAGAATTACAGGCAGAGATTTTTGGAGAGCCTCCGAGCTACCATTTCTTCTCTTCATTCAGGTATGATGAGGAGCACAGCGGAGATGATAAAGTTTTCCTGGACTGCTTCTGTAAAATAGCAGCGGGTATAAAGAACAACAGCAACGGCCATCAGCTGAAAGATCTCATCCTTCAGAAGGGAATTACGCAGAATGCCCTTGACTACATGAAAAAGCACATTCCCAGTGCAAAAAAGTAAGAGTCAGTATTTAATGTGATAATCCTGAACATCCTTCTCTCATTTCATCACCACAACAGTCTTCCAAGAAAGTCATTAACAAGTCTGTGTTCAGAAGGATTTAGATTTGCTACAGCTGCAATGCAGAGGGTCTGGTGAGGCTGTGCTGCTACAGAGATGGGCTAAGAAGCCTGTAATCTTCCAATTTGGTACCCATCCGAGATGATTTCCTAGATAGCACGATTGCTTGTGTTTCCTGCCTGTTCCCTACCTATTGCACTGTAATAGAGCTGTTGTTATTGATGACCAGCTTGTGAGCATAAAACAAATCCCAGAAATAAGAGTCGACACAAGGGCTAGTAGTGTGCACAACGTGGGAGTGTGAATGTCACTTCACCAATTAATGGAGGAGGGACACAGGGGGAAGGGCGCTTGTCTTGCCTGCAGCCTGTGAGCTGCGAGCTGTGCTGCTGGCTGACTGCCAAGTGCCTTTTCAGCACGGGTGACTGCCCTTCAGCTGCTGCCTCTTGTTTTCTGTCCAGTTTGGACGCAGACATATGGAAGAAATTCTTATCTCGACCTGCACTTCCTTTTATCCTGCGCCTGCTCCGTGGACTTGCCACACAGCACCCTGCGACGCAGGTAAGGAGACTGTCCTGAAAGCCAGGCAGGACGTGGCTGGCTTGTTACGCTGCTTTTTGTGGCTATATTTAAGTAGTTATTTCTGTAGTAGCTGATTCTACGCTGTTGTTTGTTGGGCTTGGAGAGACACACCAGCTTCAGGTATCATCTGTTAGTCTGGAAAAGTCTGGAGGACAGAAGTTTTGGCTTAAATATTTTCTCATGCTGTGTGGTGTGAGATTTACACACCAACGTGAAGAGAAGGTAATTTAGGACTGTGAGCTATGTAGCATCGATAGGCTTCTCAGGGCCTGATTACTGTTTTAAGAATGCTCCTTATCCAACATTCACATCTGACCCCCCTCAGTAATGGCCAGCATAGAGGCAAATTGCTCCAATCTCGTACGCAGTTTTAGGGTCCAGGGTCCATAAGGTAGGAGCATCAAAGAAGAAAGTAAGACACTTGGCAAAAATTGTGCTCCCGCTCAGTGCTTCTGCTCAGCTGTTGTGGCTGGGATCAGAGGGAATGGTTACTGTCAGGTTCACCCTTTTTCTGCAGAAAGTGATATGTTTCAATCCCTACTAGGTGCTAATAGGTACAGACTCGATTACCAACCTGCACAAACTGGAGCAGGTGTCTAGTGACGAAGGGATCGGGACGTTAGCAGAGAATCTTCTGGAGGCACTGAGGGAACATCCGGAGGTGAATAAGAAGATTGATGCTGCCCGGAAGGAGACGCGTGCAGAGAAGAAGCGTATGGCCATGGCAATGAGACAGAAGGCCTTGGGCACTCTGGGGATGACGGTAATGTCTGTTTGCACTGACGGCAGACTAGTGAGCTACTGATCTTTTGTTTTTGTCTTGCTAAAACTGCCACACGAGGGATTGTGTGAAATGATTTACTGACCTGTGTTGCAGAGCTCAAGCCCACAGTTTGCCTGGTGCTGCTGGAGAGTAAATATGGTTGCTAGTAGCAGGCTGGGAAGTGGGTTGGGCATTCCTGTTACAGTGGTGGGGATGGTGGTGGTCGTCATTGTCTTTATAACCTGTTTGTTTTCTCTTTCAGACGAATGAGAAGGGTCAGGTAGTGACCAAGACGGCGCTGCTTAAACAGATGGAGGAGCTTATAGAAGAACCAGGTCTGACTTGCTGCATCTGCCGGGAAGGATACAAGTTTCAGGTAAAGTGAGATAACACTTGCAGAGCCCTCTCGCCAGCTCAGGGGACTTGCCGGTGTCCCGCTGCACGAGGGTTGGTGCGTTGGCTCTGGGAGATGAGGAAATCTCGAGTTTGGTTCTTGGAATCAGCAGTTCCAGAGGTGGTTGGGAAGTGGAAGTGTGTGTCCAGGGAAAGCTGGATCTTTTCAGTGAAAGCTGGAAAAAAATTTGCTCACTGTGAGTTTGAGGTAGTGACTGGGATAGGTGGAATCCAGTGCAGCGTCAAAATAGTACAAAGTGTGAACTGTTAGAGTGAATGATCTCCAACATAGCTGTTGTGTCATTGCAGCCTACGAAAGTCCTAGGTATTTATACTTTCACCAAACGCGTTGCACTAGAGGAGTTTGAGAACAAGCCCCGAAAACAACAGGGATACAGCACAGTCTCTCACTTCAACATTGTCCACTATGATTGTCACCTCGCAGCGGTAAGGTACGTTCTGATCACAGGCTGGATAGTGGTGGCTGATGCTGCTTTCCAAGGTGGTTTCTGAGTGCAGCACTTGGCCTTGTAACTCAGGATGAGTTTGCTTCTGAGTTGGTCACTTTGCGGCCTGGAGACAGCCATGGGCTCTTGTGGTCTGCTTCAGTGAGCCGAATACAGGTCAGGCCTGGACACTGAAAAGTGAAGTCTAAAGAAGCTGTGGAATTGTCAATTTTTTGATGGTTTCGTAGACAAAATCTTACATACTTCTACCTTGCCTGGGTGTGGCTTGCTTTCCCAATGCAGACTTGCTCGCGGCCGTGAAGAATGGGAGAGCGCAGCCCTACAAAATGCCAACACCAAGTGTAATGGGCTCCTGCCAGTCTGGGGACCTCATGTGCCAGAGTCTGCTTTTGCTACTTGCTTAGCACGGTGAGTAGGAAACGTTCCTTCTCGACCTGTTTTGAGTTTGGGTGGGTCAGTCAGTAGGTTACCGCAGAGACATGCAAGTTTCAAACCATGGAATCAAAGATGAGGGCAGATAAATCTTAGTAAACCTGATCCATTTCAGATTCTAACACCAAGAGTACGTCTGCTAAAACAGCGCAGGTGTCTGTTTGCTTCTGGGCTTCATATAAATAAATTAATGACGTCCTTAGCCCCCAGTCACTCCTGAAGGTGCAGTGTGCAGTAACAATGTTGATTCATTTGCGGCCCAATGACCCTCTGCTTTACAAAAGAAACCTCTGACACGAACAGATTCCCTTGTGTAGCTCTGCAAACCCCTGATGGATGGTAAGGAGTTCCAGCAGCCTGACCACTGACCTAGAGCAGATGGAGGTGGTTCATCCTGTTGTCAGTGTTCTGGTCCAGTTGTGTTAGAAATCAGGAGCGGTAGCATCTTGGATGCATTTCAGCCAAGGAACTGTATCCCAAGCCCTGGACATGGGAAAATAGCATCGAGGAGTGTGTACGTGTATGCAGATGGAAGTGGATTTGCCAGAGTAAGCTGAGGGGTTATTCGACGGTGGCAGTGCTCACATTTTTCTACCCTGTTCATTCTTTAAAGCTTTTCTATGGGATACTTGGTCAGATTCTGAGCTATGATGTGGAAGAAGAAACTGCATTCAAGTTTTGGAAGGGTTTTTAATAAAGTAACACTTGCTGCTGTTTTTCAGACACAACACGTACCTCCAGGAATGCACAGGGCAGCGGGAGCCCACCTACCAGCTCAATGTCCATGATATTAAGCTGCTATTTCTCCGTTTTGCGATGGAGCAATCATTCAGCGTAGATACTGGAGGAGGAGGAAGGGAGAGCAACATACACCTCATTCCATACATAATCCACACGGTGCTCTACGTCCTCAACACGTCAGTACCTTTCTCTTAGCAGTAACCTCTGCCTTCCGGTCTTAGTCCCAGAGGGGTCTGTAAGGGCTTCAGCCTGGGCTTTGTACATGTATGTGGCAAGAAGGGCTGGAAATCACACAGAAGATTTGGGAGGAACCAAATTACACATTTTAAACAGACTAGTACAGCTTTACGTTGTTCCCAGTAAAGCATTGCTGCCTGAACATGCAGGGTAACAGAGAACCTGTTGAGTAGAAGCAACTGGGAATTAGCTTCTCCTTCCATTCTAGATGTAATTATTACCTCTGGGGTGAGCAACAGGATTTAGATTAAAGAAATGCTGCCAGCTTAATTTTCTCTGGATCAGACAGAAGAGAGACACTATGATGAAGTAGTTGTTTTTAGTTGAAAACTTAACCCTGGTATCCTTTTATCCGATGTGAAAATGACACAATCGGTCTTGTTTCCAGTTTTGACATACTGGAATTCTCCTGTAGTGTTCAGGGTCATCAGATTTTCCTGATGTTTTTAAGTTGTTTTCCTTTTTTTTTAATTATTATTATTTTTTACGAATAAACAGCAGCATAGGAACACTTCTGCTGAAAGGTTTCAGTAAGATCTTGCTTATGCACAACACAGTAATATAAGGATGTGCTTTGGCTTGGCACTAAGCGTATGAATCTATAGGCACCTAAATGCTTTGGAATGCATGAGGTGGTTCTGATAATACAGTACTCAATGCGAAAATGTAATGCCCATACGCCTTTTATTTGTGTAATTAGATACTAGAAAGTCATACTAATTGGGTGAGGGTATAAATGTTAAGATACATGCCTCTTCAACCAAGGTCACTCCAAATGGAGTGCAATGAAATCTCTCTCGGTTTCCCGCCTGGAACTAATCAACGTTTTGGCTCTAATACAATTTGTCTATTGTTTTTAATATCTATCTCCAGATCCCTGTGCTATTGTTTTTCTGAGTCCCTTGGGAGACAAATAAATGAAACTATTCTTTTCATCTCGTTAGTCTGCTTACTGGCACCAGAGAGCCCAGAACCCGCTGTGCGGCTGTTGTAAGAAAATGCATTATGTAGTTTCCAGACATCATTTTTTTCTAAAGACACGTCGATATTAAATGGAGAAAATGAAGAGCTACTAGTTGGCTACCAGCTGCATCGTGTAGCAAATGGAAAGGTCATGCAACGCTGACATGCAGACACAGCTTTATCTGCTAGGATGCTGCTTTATACCTTCCTGGTGGGGAGAATATATCTGACTTAAAAATTGAGTCTTAAAAAAACCTGTCTGGCAGCATCTTCCCAATGAATTAGAGCAATAGACTGTGGTAAAGTGTGATACATATTCACAAAGTCTGCTGTAACACAGGGTTTGCACGGTCAGCTCTGGGGTGTCAGGACTCCTGAAGAAAGGAGGAAAAAAAAAAATATATATATATATAAGCTTACAGTAAATGCACTATCTTTTTGTTTTTGAAGTTAGCCTGCATCTTCTCAGCGATTGCTTTTGCGGTAGATGAATAGCATAAATTGATTCTAAGGTCTGGCTGTAGGAGCTGCAGTCGCGTGCTCAGTGTCAGATGGGAGATGGTACAGCCAGAACACATGGCCTGACTGGCCTGACTGTTTTTTTCCTCTAAAAAAAATGAAAAACAGCTCTACACTAGTATTGCTTTACAGTAGTATTATCCTCTACTGGGGCAGTGCCAACTGCCTTGCAAACCTTCCTAGTACCATATGCAGCTCTGAGGAAAAGTGAGTTTGCTAGACTTGTATGCTCCACTGGGAGCAAATATTCAACCAGTGGATGAATTTGGGAAAAACCTGGTACTGCAAAGCTACCACTGCTTTTTGCTGTGCAGGACTGTCTGAATGTAGTACCTCAGAGCTCCTGAGATGCAGGAAATGAACATGTAAGAGCAAGACCAGCTGCTGAAGCTTTTCTTGTGTTTCAGAACACGAGCAACTTCGAGGGAGGAGAAAAACCTCCAGAGCTTCATGGAGCACCCCAAAGAGAAGTGGGTGGAGAGTGCCTACGAGGTGGACGGGCCCCACTATTACACCGTGCTGGCGCTGCACATCTCGCCCCCCGAGAAGTGGAAAGCCATGCGAGTGGAGATCCTCAGGAGGCTCCTGGTGACCTCCCACGCGCGGGTGGTCTCGCCGGGGGGAGCCAGCAGGTTAGCCACTGCCACTGCTGCCTTGCTGGGGTGCTGTCACAGGAGCCTGCGTGCGTTAGAATAGCAGATATTAACCCTTCCCAGTAGCTTTGTGCTCAGCGTTGCAGAGGCGTGAGCAGGAGCATTCAGTTCTTGTTTGGAGTGGGTCAATCAGCTGATCAGTGGGAATGATGCTTTTCCTAGGAGTACAGCTCAACGTAGGTAAATAGTAAGATGCTTATTTCCCTCCTGCCTCAAGCGGAACGCTGTAGTAATTTCTGTTGTGTGCTGTTTCGGAGCTGCTAGCGTGCTCGTTGCTTGCCTTACTGAAGAAGCTGTTTCTGCGCTCTTTTGATCAGTGCACCAGCTTCTTAAATAGAAAAATAGAAATAGAAATCAAATGCCATTGCTTTTAAAAAAGAAAAAAGAAAAAATAGCAATAGCAATTTATAGCAGCTGTCAAGCACTTGAAGTACAAGAATAAGTGGCTGTGCCTGCTTGACAAAGGCACATATTTCCAGAGAAGGAAGAGGAATTCCAGTTTCTGAAAAGATGATATTAAACAGCTGTCATAATTAGGAATAAATTCATTATTACTCTAAGTCGCCTGTAAAGGGCATTCTTATTCTGATGACATTAATTATGTGTTTGATAAAGTCATCACATTGTAGTAACACACAACACAGCATGCATCAATGCTATTAGAGGCATCAAAAGGGAAAGAGCCTTGAAGGGGCTCCTCTATTGATCCCTGTGCGGGTTTCTGCTGTTCAAGCTCAGCCTGCTCTGTGTTCGTGTCTCCTGTTCCCACCACCCTGCCCGAGTTCGGGGAAAGGAGCTTTAGCAGTTACAGGGAGATGCTGTCACAGAGGTCTGTTTTCTCATACACGAGGGCATGCACCTTTTCATGTGGCCTGGGAAAGCAAAGCCCCTGTGTGGTTTTGCTGTGGATGTTTGATGTTTTTTAAAACCCTCAGTAAATGATTCTGTTTCTTTCCCAACTTACCTCTAAGCATGTACGTAATAAAAGCATACTGAAGCGGGCATAGCAAGAAACTTCCAGCTAAGCCATCCAATCTCTGGAATTTCACAGGAAAATGCTCAGAAACAGTTCTCAGGAATTATGTCAAGGTTTATTCAAGGGCTTTCTTTAATCCTTGCAGACTGAGAGAACGCAAAGCCTTCCGTTGATAATACCTCTCAGAAATAGAAATACGACAGTTCTGATTTCCAAGGTCTGTGCTTATTTATTCTTGTGGAAAATCAGGAAGAGAGCGATGGACGGTGAAATGCTCTGCAGAGAAGTGCCAATACCTTGAATTTGTAGGCTAAGGCGAAGAGGCAGCCAGCGTCTGTAACATCAGAGCACTATGTCTGCGTACAAAAGATCAGGATTAGCATTCCATGTTAGATGCAGTAGGGGTTGTTACCTGGGAGCACCACCATTCAGAGCACGTCGAAGGTTAGCGAGATGCAAGGACTCACTGCTGCCTTCGCCGGGGGAGATGGAGAGAAGTGGCTATAGGAGCCAACAGTGCATCTAAAAGCAGCTGAGGATCAACTCGTGATCCTAAAAAGGACCTGTTAAGTGTTATTAATGAATATGCAAGGAATATTCCATATTCCCTTGCACTTAGGTGAAGGCAATAAACACTGCCTGTGCCCTGCCCTGTGGTTAGGTGTTATATCCAGCTGCTCAGATGGGTTAGTCAGTGTAAGACAGATTTGAGGAGAATCTAGCCAAAAACGTCTTCTGTCTCTGCCAGGAGCTACAGCTATCGCTGTTCGTCTGCAAGGCCAAAGTGAGAGATGCTCAGCACCTTCCGTGTTCTAGAAACGCTTTGTATTTAAACCCAAAGATGAAATGACTAGAATGGATAGGAGTTCTGAGTTTGCTCTTTTTTTTATAAATATAATTTACAAATTCAAAAAAACTGAATCAAGTGACCAGTTACCTGTTCGTTATTACCAAACCAGGAATTCTCAGCAATTACACTTCTCGGTATAGCTTTCATCTGGAGTTTGGGAGGAAAATATCCTTTTGATTTTTCTTTCCTTTGCTCCTGACTGTGACCTTTCTAAAATATTCAAGAGAGAAGCGAGGCTCCCAAAGTGTTAATTTCTAACTTTCTGCTGGCAATCCTTTCATAGCTGATGAGCCTGAACCAGCTTATGTTAATGAAAACGCGGCAGCTATTGTATGAAGTAGCTGTTCCAGAAGGTAGCCACCAGACTTAACCCACAAGGGCCTTTTAGTTTTCAATTAAAGGAGCAGACTCCAATTAGATCAAAACCATGCACATAAAAAGAAACTCTGTCTTGCAGTATTTGAGAGTCTAGAATTAGCCTCGCTCTAAGTTGCTGTTCTTCCCGTGGAAATTTAGTCACCTTTACTAATTGGTTTTCCTTTAAATAATTAAGCCTAGCTGCCCAAGCAGGCTGCCACCTACCAAGCTGTCTGTTTTAAGGGCAGATACATGCAGACTTTTAGAAGAAGAGCAGCAAAATGTTCATTTCCCCCCAAAACCCCCAACATGTGGCAGATTGCAGTTGGGCCCGTGGTCAGGCGATCCCCTTTTGTCTTGCTGCCTTGCATCAGTGGCAGCTGGGCTAGTTCTAGATGCATAAAAAAGGGCGCTTTTTTCCCCAAGCTTTTAAGTGGCGAGCAGGAAGCGGCATGTGATGGAGGCAGACGTACCTGAGAAACGCATGCAAGAAAATTCCAAACCCATTAGAGCTGCTGGCAGGAGGTTCCGCCTTGCCAGAACCTGTTCGTGATTAATCCTATAAACTTGGGGAGCTGTTAGCCCAGGACGGCTCCGCACCTTTTATAGCATTTCTTCAGCCAGATGCTGAATTTCCAAAAGAAGTCCTTTCATGGCGATAGAATAACCAAGAAGGTATGAAATGGAAATTCCTCCATTTCAAGCACAAGCTGTCTCCCTCGGAGTCTTTCAGAAACGATTTTGTGAGTTAAAAGCAGAAATACTTTTTCTGTCACTGAGGCATACTGCATCTGAAACCTAGATTTAGTTCTTTCTTCAGGGATCTGCTATACTCCAAGCAGTGAGCGTACAAATGGGGGCTGCGCATTGTTTTTTCCGGCTTTGATGTTTACTTCCCATGTAGTCTGAGCAGTCCGCTTCCCTCTGAGCTTGTTTTCTTCCTGTGAAATCAGGTTTTATCGGCTAACTGCTTTGGTTACACGGGGCGCAGCTGGTGAAGTGACTTCCTACCTGTAGGAATCGGGGCACAGAAATCGTGGATGTCCAACACTTGTTCTGTGTCCAAGAGCACGCAACGAAGCGTACTCAGAGCTATTCCCCATGTGTGTTATTGATAGGCTTTTCAGCCGTTGCAGCTTGCGTGCTATTCATCAAATCGGTTACCAAAGCTTAGTAAAGTGATTAACTCGAAGATCAATTTCATTATCTTCCTAGACTGGCAGATAAGGCAGTGAAGGAATACGCAATGTACCGCTCTGGCCTTCTCTTCTGGGCCCTAGTAGATCTCATTTACAACATGTTCAAGGTAAGAAAAAACATCGAAGTTCATCTGTATCGGCTTTCTAACTGGAGCAACTGCATGCATTTGAAATAGAAGGCAGAGTTTGAAGCCCCTTTTGCAAGACCCTTGTAAACAACATGTTTCACCTTGTATGGGCAGAAAGGCCGCAAGAGGCTGCCTGTGCTTGTTGTACCCCTTGCAATTTGGTGTCTGAAGAAATGAGAGACGTTTCCAGTTTGCAGCAGTCCTCCTGTATGGTGCATTTGCTTATTTTTTCTGTTCATGGCTCACTAAAGCAAGGACATTCAGAGCTGCACCAGGGAAGCAGCTGAGTAAGGAAGGAGGTAGGGGCATCCACCAGGAACAAACCTGCAGTTTCCAAAGAGGGTTAAATAATGAGGGTGAGAAGGTGCCTGCCATCTCGTTTGCATTCCGTACAAAAACATTGTCAAGTCACATATGGGGGAACTTTTCCTGTGTGGCTTGTTTGCCAGAGGCAGGGGATGCAAGTCCGAGAGCAATGGGAGAAGGCATCAGGGTTTGCAGTTATTCTTCTAAATAGTTATTTTTTGGACTGATGTGGTGCCATTTTCCCCTCTCGTAGAAGGTGCCTACCAGTAACACAGAGGGAGGCTGGTCCTACTCTCTTGCTGAATTCATACGACACAACGACATGCCAATACACGAAGCTGCAGACAAGGCCCTGAAAACCTTCCAGGAGGAGTTCATGCCAGTTGAAACGTTTTCCGAGTTTTTGGATGTGGCCGGTAAGCGTGTGCTTTCCCTTTTATAGGCTGTCTTGTGCAACTCGTGACTGCCGCTTGCTTGCGACGGCAGCATTCCTGACACCGCTGCAGCAGCTTGTTTGTACCAGGCAGCGAGAGGAGGAGACCTTGGCGCTCCAGCTGTTGCCCAAGCTGTTTCAAAAACAATTGGGAGACATGCTTGAGCATCCCCAGACAGGAAAATTCTCTCACCTGATCCTGCCGGTGTTAAACATACGTCCTGACATCGCAGCTGAAGGGTGGGCTGGGCTCGGTGGGGTTTGAAGGCTGGCAAACAGATGTGACGGCGTGCTAGAGGCAGCAGTCCAGTGCAGCCAGAGTCCCTGCCGTAGGGATTTTGGTATCGCCAGGAGCTGCTGAGAATTCAGCTGTGGAGAGGCTGCTCTTACTTCCATCATGAATTAGTTGTACCCCAGGCCAGTCTCTTGCTGTCCAACGTATGGAGCTGTCAAGCAGCCAGCTAGCAGGGTCCCTGTAGTAGCTCTGTTGCACAAGAGCAAGTGTGAGTTTAACGTATGCGCTTCGGTCCCTTCTGCACATGCATCCCACAAGGGTTTATCTTCGTCTTGTCCGTACTTAAAATAACACTGCAGCTGTTACCAACTCACACATGCCCTAGCACAAAGGCCTAATGCGAGCTGGAGAAACCGCTTTGTGGGTCTAATTATTCTGTATTGTCTTCTTTTGTTTAAAGGACTCTTATCAGAAATCGGTGATCCCGACAGCTTCCTCAAGGATCTTTTGAACTCCATCCCCTGAGCAGCCAGCACAGAGAAGCGCTGGGCAGAGACTGCACTAGTTTGCCTTTGTGTTCCTCGTCGTGCAGTCTGTCCCTACCCTGAGGAGCGCTGTAGTTTTTTTTGGCGGATTTTTGGTGTTTTTTTGTTTTTGTTTTTGTTTTTTTTTTTTGTTTGTTTTGTTTTGTTTTTTTTAATTTTATTTTCTACAGTTTTTCTTCTTGGAGTGATTTGGAATTTAGATTTGTTTTATCTTGTATTTCAGTGCTTCTGTCTGTAAAGCCTTGTGTATTCAAGCTGGTTGAAAGAACTTGTACAGAGATGATTCCAAAACAATTAATCTTAATGCTTTAGTGTGCACCTCTTTGAAGTTAAATAAATCGAACAAATGGGTTAAGATGGGTTTGACTAGTACTTTAACTATGCAGTAGCCGAAATGCCAAGTTCTTTCTCATCTTTTCTTTCAGAGCTCCTTCTCTCGGGGCTCAGAGCTGCTGCTCTTTCGGGTCCAATAGTCTGGACAAGGAGACGCAGGAAACAAAAGGCTGGTAGTGAGCAAGGAAGCAGCCTGACACCGTCTTTACTGATTGTACGTTCAGAGCAGGTTTCCCCCTGTGGGACACGAGCCTGACGAGACTCGTGGACTGCACGGACAGCGGTTCCTTCCGCCCCTTCTTCACCTGGGTGAGGGCAGCTGTCCCCGCCGCAGTTGGCTGCCCTGACACTTCGTGTTACCCCTCTCCAAGGCATGTTGCGTATCACGGTGTCTTTCCCGACTTTACTGTCGCCAAGGCTGTATTCAGAGCAAGCGTGCATGTTGCAGCCTCCGATGGCGACGTCACCTCTCGGAGGGATGCTGCTCACAACGAGTTTATTTTCTCTCTCTGGTAAAATTTTCAGCTTCAGCAAAGTGCATGGAGAACAGACGCCGCACGCTTCTTGAGCCGGCCACTCGCCATTCCAATAGCTTGAGTTTTGGTGTGCATGCCCTGACCTGAAGCCAAGTACCTGCTTTGAATACAGCCTTGCCCTTTCTCACCCAGTTGTGCATGCTGGTAACTTACCTTTACCACCAGTTCTGCTTTCCTGTAACCCAGCTGACACGTGGTTAAGCTGGAATCTAATAAAGCTTTCCCTGTCTTCCTTGTCTCTGTTTGAACTTGAATTTCCGCAATCCTAACACAGTCCCATCCCATAAATAATAATTATATTAGAGGCTGAATAACTCAGCAACCTATTTGATGCCTTTTGTTAGTGTTGAGCACTCATTATGATTTGGCAATTAGCAAATAGGTGAAGGCGCAGTGTTTTTCTTCTCGCCTCCGTGGGTGCTTATGTCACTCCTGGCAGGAGGATTTGGTGCTGGGGAGGAGTGCTGAGTAGCAAGTTGCCTCGAGGAGTTCGGGTCACTGTCTCGCGAGGGACTGGAGGACGTGTCGGTGGGCTGCTTTGTCGGCTGCGTAAATCTGTCTTGCCTTGTGAGGGTACCGGAGGGGGGCTGATGTGTGGAGTTTGTCCTTCTTCAGTACAGCATTGTTACGCTTCACCTGCCTTTTCACCACATAAAAGAGAAAAACACACCTTGTTTTAAAAGCACTGTAAAGTCAAACCTAACAGTTTTCTCTCCAAATAGGCAGCTGTAAGACACCTATGGGTGGATGCCGAAGCGTTGCTTACCGATACCAGCGTACAGTAGCTTGGGCAATCCTAAAAACCCTTTTTGAGTAAAGGACCTTTCGAATCAGTATGATCCCTGAAAGCAGCAGTGAACAGGTAACAAGAAACCGGGTTTTTATGACTGTGGTTCTAAAGCTTCTCGCAATACGGAGAGTTCAGGTGCAAGACTGAAACCCCACCGCTTTTTGACTTTGTCGTTTGTGTGAGATTGGCTGGTTAAGCTCTGGACAAAAACTATTAATGTGATTTGGAAAGCTGGGAAGGAATACTAGGCTGCCTTGCTACCTGCTTACTTCTCTTTTCACAGAGAAAGACATCTTTTCCCCTTCAGGCACAGCCTCGGCACGCCAGGCTTCTGCTTCCCAGCTGTTGGCTCGCTGGCACGAAGGATGATGCTGCAGATACCGGGCGCAGTACCTTTCTTCAGCTTGCCCAACAAGGTAACTGCAGCGTCGCTCCGGTTTCTGCTGATGCAAATCCCGGTATAGCTCCGTTTATGCTGGCGCAGGCCTCTTGTGAAAACAGTCTCTGCTGTTGCAGGAGCTGGTGAAGTTACCAGCAAAATAATGCTTTTTCCACCCGTGCAGTTGGATCAGCAGGTCCTTAAAACTTACCAGGAGCAGAACATGATCACCTCTTGCTCACCGATGTTACTAAAACTGCGAGGAAGCAGGATCTCTGGAGGCGGTCATAAACTGTGTCCGTACCAGTACAAGCACAGTTGCAATGAACTACTCGGAGCTACTCGAGCTGGTTTTGCAAAGGCCAGAGATGTGTTCTGGAAAACAAAGGCGGTGTATCAAGCGGCTCGGGGCCCAGAGACAAGAGGGCTGTGATTTATGGGGAAGCCAGATTTGAAAAGAAGGTGGAAACAGCATGATGGCGCTTCTGAGGAGCAGAATAGCTTGGGAGGGACTAAAAACCAACAGTAACAACCCCAGAAGACCTAGAGAGGGACAAAAACAAAACAAAAGTGTTGTGGAAAGTTTCAGCTGAGGCAGGCCACACACGGAGGCTCAGACAGTCGCAGTACAAAGGCGATGCCCTCCAGGCTGCTAAATCCCCCGCCGGCTGGGGAAGTCAGCAAAGACTTTCGGGGGAAGCATGTTACTTAAATTAGAAATAAAAGAGGAGCAAGACTGAAAGAAAACGCTTCAAAATTGGTAAAATGACTCAAACTGTTGAACCTGACCCCTACCTGAACAACAGAGAGTCAATCCTCTCTCTCAAAAAAAATAGTTTATTTGCTAAAGACATCTTTTGGGGAAAAAAACACATCCTTTGCAATGCACGAGAGCCAGCGTGACCTCTCTGATTGCTTTGAACCTGGCTTTGTGGGCAAGAGCTTCCCCAAGATGATCTGATGTCCTTGCGAGGGCTGTTCACACCGTGTCAAACTCTGGTAATTGTTCATTAATTAATCTTGGGAACGATGCTGCCTTGCAGGGTGAATAAAGCACCCAGCCCTGCCTCAGGCACTGGCTTCGGCAAGGACAGGCCGGGCTCTCGTTCCTGCTGCAGGTAAAAAGACCCCTGTGAGCCCAAATTCACTTGCTGCCGGTGCTGCGATGCCCCAGACCCCTGGGGCAGGTGGTACCCAACAGACCCGCCTGGCTCCCGGGGCTCGCTCTTACAGGCGGGAAGCCCTTGACCTGGTATTTCGTGATGTTTTCCTTTGTCCTGCTGCCTCTTCCGTTTGCAATTCCCTTTTTCAAGCCAGGCAAATGCCCTTTTGGAAGCTTTGCACGGCTGGGTGCTCCTTCCGACAGCTGTCCTGCCGGGATGGGAAGCCTTCCTCCCGCTCCTCTCCATCCCACTACCAACGCTTCCGACTAGCTCTGCCTCCAAGCTTCTCTCCTGTGTTTTGTCTCTTACTGCAATTGTCTGGAAGTATTTTCAAACAAGCGGTGGATTAGAGCTGCGGAGCATAAACACACAGTGAGCTGAAACATTTCGATGCCATAAAAGATTCCCTGGACTTTTTCCGATGCTGGAAAAGTGATTTATCTCCCTGGACGTGTGTCCACGTGGCTTGTTTTTCAGGCAGGGGAAGGACACGGGGATCACATGCACTCAGCAAGGCCGTGGCAGAGCCTCGATGATTATGTGGGTACGTCTCGGGGCTGCAGTCTCCAGTGCAGAAATCTGGAGCGAGAAGCCTTGTCCAAAGGTTTTGGGGAGTCTTACTGTGTGCGAGCACACTCCGTACCAAAGGCTACCTCAGTCCAAAACAGCAAAAAACCCTCTCGTATGAAAACGCTGCCAGTTTCTGCCAAGACGATGCTGAGACGTTGCTCAAGGAGCCTACAGCAAAGAAGCGAGGCATGAGGTGTGTGCCACTGAACCACATGAAAACAGCTCCTGCGGCTTACACTGGCAGAAAGGTTTGCATCGGGTGTTTGCTGAAATGGGGTTCGATGTTTTTCTTTTCCCAAAATGCCTCCCAAGATGCCTGAACCGCTGGCTCTGGGAAGCGCGGAGGTTTTTCTCCGTGCTGTGCAGCTAATTCCCAGGGAAAGACCCCCAGTTTGCTCATCTGAAGGGCACAGCGTAGGGCTGGGCTGTCCCTGCTGCTGCAGCATCGTTAGCTGAATTACCAGTCCCTCCTCGTCAGCTCCTGGCTCTGCAAACCTCACCTTCTCCCGTCTTGCTCTCAGCATCGCCGGCTGCTGCGTGGGCACCGCACCGGCACGGTCCCTCGCCTGCACGGACCTGGATCGAGCCCCACGTGCTTTTTTTGGCCGTTGAGCACCTTTTCCTCCAGCAAGATCACACCAGGCCCCACCAGCCCGATCCTTGCTGTCTCCATCGCAGCAGTAACCGCTGCCGCCGCGCCGTGAGCGCAGCCCTCGCAGCGCCTGCTGTGCAAACGGCGGGCACCATCACACCGGCTTTGCCGTCCGCCTGTGGCAATAAAGCGAATCTTCTGCAAAATTCCCTCCCTGCCTCAGCCTGGCCTTTCGGGCCAGCCCTGTTTGCAGTTTGGGACTTCATCCTCACCGATTTATGCCCCATCGAGCTCGAGGACTAGATCAGACATCCTCCAAGCAGGTAAGTGACATAAACAAGTACGAAAAGCACCAAGTCCAGGTTCCCAAGTTGCCTTTAAATATACCAACGAAACCAGGCAAGTTTTTAGCGGCTCCGGAGCACGGCCGCCCTGCCAGCCCAAGGAGCCGCTTCCCCAGCGCATCTTGGGAGACCTCCCGTGGTCCATGTAAGCTTGTCTAGAAGCCGCCCCTTGGGTCCCATTTCTGCTCCCTGCCCGATTCCAGAGAAGAAAATCAGATTGGCCTTGACTTGTTTGCTGCGCATCGCTGGGGTGCAGCCCGGCCACGTTCTGAGCCCAAGCAGGGATGATTCACAACTCACGTGTACAGAATCGAGGGCACGGGGAAAAACGAGCCGCGCAGCTCGCAAGGACCGCTGGAAAAGATGCTTGGGCGAATTAAGCACAAAATCACTGTAGGGATGTCCTGCTGGTACACAAAGTTGCTTGGGGGAAGCCAGTTGCAACCGCCTGGACCTCCAGGAATAGTTATTCCCTTGCTGGTTTCCCAGAGGAGGGAAAAAAAAAAAAATTATTAAACCCCTATTTGCAGGTTTTTTTGGCAGGATCGATGCTGCTCATTCACATTGATCGCTCAGCTCATGGAGGAACCACCGGCTCAATCCCTTTTATCAAAACCCCAGAGATCAGCAGAGATCCCTCTCCTTTTCCTGAAGGGGAACGTGCCGGTAGGAAGAGATGCTTTTTGGTTAAAATTAAAAATAGAACGGTACAAATGACACGTTGAGGGGAAGCCCTTGCACTGCATTTTAAGGCTGAGACCCGAGGCAGGTTAGAGGCCCCCGGGCATCGCCCCCCAGAAGGCAGCATCCCCAGCAACCAGGATGGGGAACGTGGCTTTCAGCCCTCTGAGGTGTGGAACGAGATCTGGCCGCTGCCTCTTGAAAGGTTTTATTTATTTTCATAGTGCTTGTTAAGCTTTTATTAGAGCAGGATAATCCCGTGCTCAGTGCTGTTCCCTGCATCCAGGCTCTGTCGCTGCAGGTCCCAGATTTGCAGCAGGAGTTACAATCTCTCTCCAACCTCCTCTCCTGCCCCACAATGACTTTTCCCTTCGTCCCACCATTGCCACGGGCCCGGGAGGGATCAGACACGTTCCCCGCTGCCTAATTCGCGCAGCCGGGAGCCGCAGAGCATCCTTCCTGCATCACCCCAGGAGCATCGGGCACGATGCGATGGATTCCCCACTCTAAAAGAGCTGGGGCTTCCTTCTGGAAATGTGCCACCGCCCCGACACTCCTCTGCCTGACTTAGCCTGCTCCTTGTAAAATACAAACCGCTTTTAGGTGGATCACAACCAAGCCCGAGCTGTGGGCGAACTCCAGCCAAACCTGGTGCAACCCTCCCGCGAGTCCTCAGCGACCTGCAAACGCCCGGACCCGCAGGAGAAGTGGTCTCCATGTAAAGAGCCCAGGTCTGCTTTCGGGGCCGCTGCCATTAACCCCAACCTGCTCCACATGGGGAATACGTTGATTTAATTTTTTGCATTAGTCTTATGCCACTGAGGAAGCAGAATAACACCCTCCCTACAGCCCTTCTCTGCTGGGGAAGGTGTACGATATAAAGAAGGGCATATATTAAGCAGGAATTGCAAAAATTAAGCTGTTTGTGGTTTAAGTTCAGCTTCGGTGTGTGAACAGAGACTGGGCTTTTAAAAAAAATATATAGAAATATCAAGAACGTTGTGTTTAGTCTTGGCTGGTCGTGCCAGCGATGCTGGGTCTGGCATCTTCTGCATCTTTCCCTGCCGTGGGCAGGGGCTGGAGGAGGTGGAAGAGGAATAAAGGAGAAGCTTTAATCTGGGGGAGGAGGCGGAGAGCAGGGCGGCCAGGGACACCCGCTGATTAATGGGCTGTCAGGCTGGCATCGCTTAGACGTAGAGATCTTTACCGTAACAATGATAACCCCAATAATTACTGTTATTAACAATAATCCCGCTTAGCGCTTGTTCTTTCCCAAGCGTTGTGGCAACAGGACCTCGGTAACCCTCGCCGCGTGCCCTGGGTGCTGTCCGCACCCCGCGATGGGAATCGGGGATGGGAAAGGGCCGGGGACGCTCCTGCGAAGGCTGCAGTCCTCTGGGGCCCGACCACGAGCCGCAGCCCTGGGGAGCAACGAACGCCCGAACCAGCGCCCCAGGACAGCACGCGTAGCCCGGCTGATCGCTCGTTTCCAGCCCCTACCGCGTGTTCGTGGCGATGGGTTGCGTCGGCGTCTCTGGTTGTCTGTTGGCGTTGGCGCTCGCCCCATCGCCCGGCGGCTCAGCATCGGCGTGTCGGGACACCCCGCGAGCCGCTCTGCGGGCATTTCATCCCGGTTACTTCTCCCGGGCTGTTTTGGTTTTTTTTTTTAATCTTATTTAATGAACAAATATAGTGTGTTCTAAACCCAGCGCCGACCTTTAATTATTCCTAATATTTGATGACAACAAGCTAATTCCCAAATGATGACATCAGACATTAAAGGCCCATCTCCCGAGTGCCAGGTCATTAATATTTCTCTTCCCCTGGTCCGTATTTTGCCTGCTGTAAGCAATTTTGATATAACGAGCTCGGTGACTGCATGGGCTGGCGCAGTGGAAAGGTATTCACCAGCCATAGGCCACGGGGCTGCGTTACGGGCTGGGAATCACGGCAAGCTGGGCGTCTGGCTGTCAAGGCGCTCCACCCGAGGACCTCTCCCGCTGAACCACCCCGGGACATTGGGAAATCCAAGAGGGCAGCCGCTCTGAGAGCTTCGGCTCCTTGACTCACTCCGCTGACACCAAGTTTTCTTGCGGCCGCCACGAGCATCCCTCCGGGTTCAGGATGGGAGGCGGGGGGCTGGAGCGGTCCGGCGTGCGACAGCAGCCGGGTTCCCCTCCGTAGGGCACAGCCCGTTGTCCCACGCTGGTGGAGAAGGAGGGGAGGCAAGAAATGCCTGCGCAGGGAGCGGGGTGCTCAGAGGAAACCCAGCCCTGGAGCAGGGCAGGGTGCCCAAGCCAGCTACATCCAGTGCTCCCAGCACCAGCTCCCACCAGGAAGCTTTCTTTCATCCCGTGTTGTGCAAAACACGTCAGGCTAAAACCCCACAGCACGAGGCACGAAAACACTCAGCTAGTGGCTGCTGGAAGAGAGGTTTGGATAGGGAGCTAAAAATATATCCCAATAACTGTCTTCTGCGCTCTGAGCTTCTAATGCTGCTTGACCCGGCGCGGGTTACAAAGCGTGGGGGAACGGCGAAAAAGAAATCGTGTCACATCTTTTTCCCGAAAGACAAAAATTCTTTGAAAGTTGTCCCACTTTTAAATTAATCAGGCCAGGGTCCACCTGCAGAATGAAAAGCCTAACGCCGACAGGATTGACAACCGTGCACTCGGACACGCACAAATGAGCGACGCGGCATCCTGCGATTACCCTCGACGAGCTGCCAGAGCAGTCGCTGTGCCCTAAAACACACCTGCGGTGGCCTGCACGGGCTTATCGATGCATATTTGCTGCTACGCTCAACACATGCAAATATTTGGTTACTAAGGAAGCAATGAATATTGCCACGGTCTCCAAGGAAATACTGCTGAGCCACGCCACGCTAGCGGGTGCTTCGCGCTCGCCCTCAGCATCTTCATCTCTCGCCGCATCCCTGCCTCCTGAGTTCACCTGCCCTTTCGGGTTGAACCTGGTGCAGAAGCTTTTTGTTTCCAAAATATTTACATCATCTCCGTGGAGAAGCTCATCCCCAGCCCAGGTGCGAGGAGGTGGGGTTGGGCTGAAGTCACCCGGCCTGGGTCCAGCCTTTGCGTGCCCAGCTCTCTGCTGGCGGGCTGAGGGCGACTGTCGCTCCTGGGCCGCGCGGGAGCAGACCCGCAGCACCCCTCTTTGTGCGTGAACTCGTTTTTGCGGCGCTGATGCGTGTGAAACCCCCAAATGTGACAAAGTGAGATTTTCATCTCTGAAAAAGCGACTGGAGCAATGGAATAGACCCGCAACAGGAGAAGGTGCTGGCTTTAAGCAGCAGCTCCTGTTTCACGTGAGCTGATGGAGCTGGTAGAGAACACATGGGGGGACAAACCCATCGTTCGAGGAGGAGAAACCTCCTTTAAAGGCAAGGAGGAACCCGCAAGGAGAAACAGTTGCTGGTTTTGTAACCGCTGACGTAGCTCATTCCTCCCCCATTATCGATAGCAGCCGACCTGCCACATATTTTCTGTTCCTGCAGCGTGACGTGACGACTGATGCAACTCCCGACACGATCCAAGGGCTTCCCTTATAGGGCTGGAAACGATAACCCCGGTGACTAACCTGGCCCTTTCTCCGCCACGCGACACCTCGGCGATGTGCGAAGAGGCGCAGCCCTCGCGTCTCCACGCGACGAGCGGGCGCGTTCGGCGGGGCCCGAGTCACCGGAGGAGTCACAGCGCGTTCTTGCCCCTCTTCCCACGTGCCGGGTGCAGGGCACGGGCGGGCAGGGAGGGTTTCGGCTCTCATTTCTCAAGAAACAGCCCCGATGCTGGCACAACCAGGGGATCATGCAGGGGAAAGGGGCCGGCTGGAGTCAGAAATGCTTTGCCGGCCGAAATCACGGCTGGGATGCGACGGGTCTCATCGCAGCAGCTCATCAGCTGCTAATCCCATTGCCCCGCTGATGCTCATGCACCATCTCTGAGTGAAAAATCAACCATTTTGGGGAAGGCATTGTTAAAAATTCCACTTATTGCAGCAGCCTGGTTTGCCCAAATACCCTTGTTCAGGCAGCAAACTGCAGTGCAAGGGTACGAGCCCCACCTGAGCTATCCGAATCCCAGTCTGACCACTGAAGCTTGCTGCTTGTTAAATGGCAGCCTCTGAAAGAAGCTGCCTCTCGTTACTGCAGAGTCCAGGGTGAATAAATCACCTTTTTCCATCTCCGAGGTCGGTGAAGAGCAGGCTCGGGCAGTTACCGCAGCCCGAAGGAATCGGAAGGGGGATGAGGGAGGGATGCTGCGATCACCGGGGCTTCGGCAGAGGTGCTGCTTCACCACGCTGCCGGAAAGCTGGAGTCGGGGTGGGCTCTGCTAAAATTATCGAGCTGGGCATTGTCAAGGGCTGGACTGTGGAGTTTTCTGGATGTTAAGCCAAAGGATCTTTGCTTGTTCATTTTAGAGGAGGATTTATTCAAATACAGAAAGCGTACCTCAGCGGCGATGCACATCAGCCCAGGGGAGCATCGGCCCAGTATGGACGCGCTGGCAAGGCTGCTGAGGTGGGTTGGGTTGGGTTGGGTTGGGTTGGGTTGGGTTGGGTTGGGTTGGGTTGG
>Ga0065711_1027944_pt1 | contig 44794 bp, 27 predicted proteins | sample Hoacrofraction12_FD_59098 | JGI IMG/M metagenome (GOLD analysis project Ga0065711, IMG submission 59098) | Hoatzin crop microbial communities from Cojedes, Venezuela - Epithelial fraction 12 v2 (version 2) | ecosystem: Host-associated > Birds > Digestive system > Esophagus > Crop | place... | reverse complement strand
GGAAAAAAAAAAAAAAAAAAAAAAAAAAAAAGATATGTATTCAGCAAGTCCTCAGCTCCACTGAAAGCAGCGACAGATGTGGGGGGGGAGGGAGGGAGCGAGAGAAGCAAGCCTGCAGAAGTTGCATTAGGAAGAACCACGACCTCAGATGTTACTTAAAGCAACACATGCCATGCTTCCCTGTGCAAAAGCTCAACAGCGCAGAGCTTCCCAATGGAAGGAATTTATCCCATGTGGATTTTTAAACATCCTCCGCTATTCCAACAAAAAGTCTGCACATTAACTAGGTTATTGCGAGCAAGTTCAAGCAAGTCTGACCTCAAAAGGAAATAGGGGACGCACAGTTCTACTGGTGCACTTTTGAAACTGAGAATATATACAGAGATAGGGAGGAAATCGGCTTCCACCACCCTTACGTAAGTGATAAAAAACAAGCTTCACAATTATGAAGACAAAAACCAATCATACATAAAATCAGCATAAAATGCTGAGCCAGCATTATTATTTTTTTCTTTTGTCCAGAGGTTTGAAAAAATTTGAGCAGCTTCTGCCATGTATTTACAAAAGAGTGGCCTCTAAGAGAAGATGAAAGTAGATGTATTTTGTTCTCTCTCTTTGTCAAACTCCTTAAAAAATTCCAACATATGAGAAAAGCTCTGAAAAATCTCTAGTATAACTGAGAGAATATATGACAAGAGTCAATATACATACTTTGAAACAGAAAGTGTAGAAACTAATAATAATTGCTAAGCATATCTTCAAGGGTATTAGTAAAGTCCATAAATATAAAGAGACAGTACACAGTGCTAGTACTGAGTTACAGGAACAAATGTTACAAAAGAAATGACGACTTTATAAAATTTTATTTGTTTAAAAAGCCAAAGTTATTAGACTACTTGTACTAAAAAAAATACTTGCTTCCTCTTCTCTTCACCTCCTGCACTTACATGTTAACCTAAATACACACTAATCCAACAGCAATTTTAACTGTCTGTCTTTCTTTACCCCATCTTCTTGATTCAAAGCAGAAGAGCTCATTAGAACAACCAGCGATTGTTTGGAGCCACAGCTTTAGCAACAGCTGTACAAACACATCAAACTCAAGTTAGGAACTCTGCCATAAGCTTAACAATAATATACTCATATCATTTAGCTTTGGGGCTATTACAGCAACTTCGGTCATTTTCTCTTTCCAAATGTTATACTACCGTAGCCCTCAAAAAATAAACTGAGAAAGTAATTAAAGGAATTGGGAGGGAAGATGGAATAGCTAAAAGTGAAAAAAATCGGTCCTCCAAAATTTCTATATATAAAAAAGATGCTTAATCTTTATCCAATTAATGTATATTAGTGACAGTGATAGAAACTAATTGTACTAAAACTGCTTTGCGTCGTAAAACGTTGAGCTTTTCAGAGCACGCATTACCTGGAGTACTAATGAGCAGAGCTAGGCCCTTGCAGCCGTGCCACTGCGATCAGCCTCCACACCGCACAACTAGTGACAGTAGGCGATGACAGACACCTTCCTCCGAGCCCAGTCCCACCTCAACAACTACATTGTCAAGAGCAGACTTAGACGACAGTGATTGGAAACCGAACTGGTTCTAAACTTTTGTCTTCAGATGGAAATGTAACCTGAGCAATGCAATGAGAGCACACGTGATTTTAATAAAAGGCAGTCACACTGGAAGTGTAATTTTTTTTAAACAGACTCCCAGTCAACGTGGACTAGCAGACAGCTATTGAAATTCCTAATGCCAAACTGCTGCAGAGATGCCTTTTCAAGATGAAGTATTTTAAGTGATTTGGAAAGGGGAAGATACTCCTTCACAAATTCATTAATCTTGAATAAAGCTTGACTTAACAGGGGAAAGATAACTCCTTGGTATAGATGCATTTTAAAACAAGCAAACAATAAATTAATGGAAGATGTGACACTTTATCTCAATGTACAATTAAAATACACTCAACACTAAAAACAAACTCCATCATTGCCATGTTTGTTAACTTGATTACAGTCTCTTCAGGAACAACATAGGCATTGCTGAATTCTCTTTGGCACAATCGAGCCCACATCATGTACAAATTAAAAAGCTACATTTTGCCATGCAACTTTTCTGCTGTTTTTATTTCCTTCAATTATTCCCAATAAAGGCTCAGGAGGAAGGTGACGTTGTGAACTGCCTTGTCCAACCAGTGATCTAAATCTTGATTCTTCAAATTATTCCCCAGCTCCCATCTGTCTCATGTTACGTAAGTGGCCACATGAAAATGATGTGCTAGGATCATGGGAGAGCTGTCCAAAACTGGTCTGGAAGTAGGAATCAAAAGGAAACAAAGAGGGAAAGAAAAAGAGCAAACCAGCTTCTTTTGAAAGGCAATAAACCAGAATTCTTATTGTTCGTTTTAATTAGCCCCGAAGCAGGGGGAAGGGGGGAATCTGTATCAACAATAACTTCTACACAACAATAATTACTGCTACAATAAATCACTTTTTAAAGTTATAGACTCAACTGTAAGCCTAAATTTAGGAGGAAAACAAGTTACCTGGAAGAAACAGGATAAGGAATTTAACTAGCTTCTATTCCTTTTTCTACTGAAAAAAACATTTCTTTTTCTCATCAAGGCCCCAACATTTCATACAATGCCTCCAGACAGCTGATCTCCATGAACCTCTCTTCTTAGGGCAAACTACCCCATGCAGTTGGATACTTTGAGTGGTGTTGTGTTTTGTTTTTTTTTAAACCACTCATTTAAGAAGATTGACTGGAGGTGTCCAAACCCATGTTCAAACGCAAGGAAAAGAAGAAGAAAAAAAAAAAAAGAGAAGTGGTTTAATAACCATATTTTACTATTCTCTGTGAGGAAAACCAGTCTTCATGGGTAAAGGATTGTTAAGATTACTGATGTCGTCTTTTCAAAGCAGGATGGAATATACTTACACCACCTAAATTCTGTTGTTCTCATTACCTCCACTAAAGGAGAGAGAGAGACCCAGTGCAAGCCTAGATGAGCAAATGCAATGGATTGTTACAGCTGCTTGTAGCCATGTTCAAAGGCAGATTAGGAACACATTGTTCATTACTAGTCTCGCAATGAGCACCTAGAGGAAACTTTCACTATGTAAGGTGATAGCTCATCGTATGGAGCTGCCTCGCTGAAGTAATTTGTTTAAAATAGAGGTGTAACGTAGCAAGAGGGAAATTAAGTTGAAATATGAATTGAAGCAGTTCTGCACTGCTCAGTTTAAGCCCATCCACTCATTACAAACTTTTGACCATGATACAAAATTGTATGCATCAGATGTTTAGTTACAGATATTGTCTGAGAAATGTGGCAAGGAGGTAAAGAGACACCGGTATGAAATCAAACTCCACCCTTCTGTTCAAAGTTTTATCAATATTCCTTCTGGTGTGTCTCACTCTCTCGGAAGCCTTCTTGGGATTGACTACTCATTTTCCCATCATCTTTTTGAAGCTAAACCTAGAAGTTCTTCACTACTTAACATTTTGAATTTGCCTCACTAGCAATACACAGGAATACAGTCATCTTAGCAAAATCCAAAAGTGCTTATATATAAACGTGTTTTTCTTATTACAGACACGGAGTTACAAGTCCTCATTACATGAAGTTTGTATTATAAACCTAACTACATTTCCTACAGAAGAGCACACATTTTCCATTTACATCTTTCAAATATCTTTAAAACTAGGAGCCGAGTAGCTGGTTTGAGAAGGAGCTAGGGCTAACAGGCCCATTTTAAATTACCCTGTTTTCATGCAGTACTTATACAAGGTCAGAACGGAAAGGGCTGCAGTGGCGGGAGCCGACTGCCAAGGATCAGAGGCAGAAGGCTGCCTGGGGCTAACTCCATCCACACGTCTGATCCGCACTGCTGCCCAGTCTTGGCTTATTTCACACAGCAGGTAACCCGCCTGACAGCTACATGAATGAAGACACGGCTTTTTCAAGTGACTGAAAAGATATATCCAAATTACAGGAGACAAAAATTAGGAGCAGTTATGATAAAACTATGGATAATCGTGGATCTTCTCAGCTCACTCAGAGCAAAAAACCTAAACCTCAAATCTTCAGGTTCATGAGTAGGGATGGCAGTTATGAAAGGACATCAGCATCTCTCTGGCAGAAACTCCTACACCTGAAAACTTGCTGGCAATATCTGACATGTAGTTTCAGTTTTTACTAACAAAGAAACAGCACCTTCAACTAACTCTCTTGCAAGTCCTGCAGCCTAAGGATTTGAAAAAGCCACGCTGTGAGAACAGTGAGGAAGAACATACAGGTCAGGAAAGCAGTACCTTTGCATATGTAACTATATAGCTGACACATGAGCTCAGTGTCAGGAGGATTTCTGTTGCATGCTCTTAGTGTAGATGGAAAAGCACAAACAGCACATGCTTAACAGCTTCCATCTGTATTCTAAAAGAATAGACTTTCAAAGTGTAGAGGTGGATCTATGCCAAGAATGACACCAACCTATTAGTAATACTGGGCACTCCCACTGCATCCTCTGAGTCCAGTCCTCAGAGACCTCTTATCCTCTCTTAGACACCATTTGCTAACAATTACTCCATAGTAAAAGCATCCTGTTTTATGGATGAATTATTTCTGAGGCTTGATATACGATAAAATGTTATGAAAGAGGAAAAAGAAGGCTAGTTTGATTCATATACTTTCTTTTAAGCAATCTATTGCACATATAATAAAAGCATTTCTTCAAAGTCAGATGAACAACCACCTCCCCTCCCCCAAACCAGCCCCCGGATAGTTAATAACTTCAGGATAAACTCTGATTTTGTAGATTTATTTCCTGGATTTCATCCATGAAATTTGCCCCTCAAATTTCCCAAGTGAAATATAGATTCACACGATCCACTTAGGGACTGAAACACATACATCCTATTGTTTCTTCTAGCTCATAAGGTAACTGAAAAAAGATGTTACTATTTCCAGTATTCAGTTCCAAACTACTCAGCACTCTCTCCAGCCAAATAACCATAAACAACTTTGATAATTATCCCCGCTTGCCTCAAATGCAGAGCATTTTTAAATTACAGGAATGGGTGGAATTACCATGAGAATTGGTTTCCTCCTACCATCACCGCTGCCTTCTCCAACTGATGTCAGATAAAGGCGAAAATACAATAATTATTTATCAATTTCAGTAGTGTCTTGCCAATTCATTACTCTAAACCCTATTCTCTTTCTCCATAAATCTGAATGCATTTTTCTTCCTTCAGACTTTGTGAATAAGTGGTGAAAAAACTCAGATCATTTAATTAAACAGGAGTACATATTTATTAATTTCACATGTACACTAACATTTTAATGATGAAAAACCCAAACTTTTTAATTGCTCAACTCTTTAAGCAAAGCCGAAGCCTCAGTTACAGTCTTCTATGACTAAAACGATGCACTAGAGTACATTCTGAATATTCATCTAAATCCCAGATTGCCAGTTTTAAGTTTGCAGTGGCCAGAAATACTTCAGATACAATTTTTAGTCTTTCCAGTTCAAGAGATGGCACAGCTACAGTTATACTGGGGTATGCAAGTAAGCTTTGTTCCCCTATTACGAAAGGCTATTGAGCTTCCTTACAACATGGTCTGCACACATGGACATCTGTTTTTAAGAAACAGAAAGAGAACAATGAAGAATGTTTGTGTAATCATGTATGCTTGCCAAACAAGACTTTGTACATGTCTATGATCCTAATTTACGGTAATAATGGAAAGCATCTTGCTGATCGGGATTGACTACACCCAGCACTTTTTAAAACACGTTTCCTAAAAAATCTTTGGAGGTAAAAACCAGATAGATCTGAGCCTGACTAACCTCTGCAGCAGTAAGAGTTCAAAAATGAAGCAAACAAGCTCCAGTGAAGACAGGAGAATGCAAAGCAACAGAAAGGGGAAAAGACTCAGGCTGTGCCGTTAACAGACCTCCAGCTGACTAGGCAGTCACAGCTCCGGGTGAAGGCTTGCTGCAAGATGTTTTGCTGCAAAGCATTCCATCTATCAATTATTATTTGTAATCGACTCCTTTCACCTCCACCTCCCTCCAACATACTCTGTACTTGTTTACTTCGAAAAACTTGAATAATTGCTGTTTTAGGAAGTGACTGCACAGCACGGGGGGCTGCTGAGCAGCTTTCTGAGAACAGAGCTCTGCTGCTGGGATCAGAGATGATAGCCTGCCAACATTAACTCCCTCTGGCTGGTACTCCAATGCCCCGTTACCTTTAGAGGAACTACTGAGAGCTTCTACCTTCCCACTGATGGGTGACCCTATCTTCAGACATCCCCTCCAAGATTACTTTCCGCTACATCTTGATTTCATGTTTGCAACCCTTCTACCATCCTCTCTCCTCTCAGTCCATCTGTAACAGCAGACTGGACACTAACAAGTGAAACAACATTATAACTTGCCTTTTGCTGCTTATTTTAAGTATTCGCACACAGCATACAGCAACACGTATGTAAGACTTGAACCTAGCCACAGACAAGTTGCATCTGAAAAGGAAGCGTCCCAACAGCTGCATCAGCTCCAGACACTGAAGGTCAGCACAGTTTTGTCCTGCAGACATTTCAGACTGTTACATACGAGAATCAAACTTGTTCTGCAACAACAGTCCAAATACCAAGGACAAATACTGTTGCCTGTTAAAATTACAAGGGAGGAGGAGGACAAGACCCAACAACTGAGTTTAATATGAACATCCCTACTCCAACCTCTGTGCTTCTCCAGTCGAGACTGAAACAGCACAGCTTTCTTCCATATTACATTTCAGAATCTATGATGCATCTAAATAAATTTCACACAGACCAATTTATTTCCCAACCACTCTTTTAAAGCTCTACTCCAAAAAAACATTGCTTCTCAACAAAAATTTAACAGAAGCGACAGATATTAAACAAACTATGATTTTTTTGGTTTAGCAGCAACATTCTAAGAAAATTTACGCTAAGCTCTTAAAACAAATGACTAACATTAATAACAGTTTCTCATTTCCACAGTTCAACTAAAAAAAAAAAAAAGTAGCACATGCATTTTACACGCTTTTTCTGAAAGAGCTTACTGTGCAGCATCCCAGTAGTTTACAGAGCAGAGTCATTCCACAACTGCTCCCTTTCCCATACAGGTCCTTTCTGTTGTAACCTGTGTTTTTTGACTGGGGTCAGAGGGAGGGGAGAGGCAGAGAGCGAAGGAGAAAAGAAAGCATCCTACTAAACTGCTATGATTTGAAAACATTCACCAACCAACCCACCCTCCTCCTCCTCCCAGCCCATTATCGCTATCGCATATAACTGTACCTAAATCCAGGATCCAGTATTTACAGCCACTCGGCTGCCCGTTGCCGCAGCAGGTAGGATTTACTGAGTGAAGCGATCCCAGAGTGTCAGTCTGTTTAATCCTGTTCGGCATGGTGAGGAGTCAGCTGTTCCGGTACCCACGGCTTACAAATAACCTACTCGCCTGCACCCCAGGGATGTGTTACAGCTTCTCCTGGAGATGTTCACCCAGATAACATTACAAGCAACGCCATCAGATTGAGGGAGTCGCTGTTATCTTCTCAGTCTGGTTTAGCCCCCTGCCCTGCCGTCAGAGCAGCTCCTCTCTTCTAGGGATGCTCTCCTCTGACTCACTGAACACAGTTCCAGTCTTTAAATTCACATGTGGGAATAGCCAGATGCAGCAGATTACACTCTACCGTAACTACCCTAATTGAGGCTCAAGTTGATCTTAAAAAATACAGCAAAGCAGCTATTTTCCCTCTCAGACTTCAGAAAACATACAGCCTAGTACCTCTACAAAGCTTTATAGTAAGTGGCACGCACAAAACCAACCTTTAACACCTCTTTTTAATTTTACAGTGCCTAGTTTGTTTTTAATGCTTTAGCTAAAGCCATAAATACAAAAAGACGGACATTTTCTGGTCAGCTAAACCATGCAGCGCTTGCCCTGCAACTTCCATTTTCCTTGACAAAACCTGTACCAAACAACAGACTCTGCCCTTACCTTTGCCTTCTGTTGAGCCTTGTTTGTGAAAAACGAACAAATTGAAACATTAGAAAATCCACACCTTTTGATAAATTCATTTAAGATCTTGCCCTGGTTTAAAATGCATTTCAGATCTAAATTCATATTCTGCAACATAAGTTTCTAGTTCATCATGCTGTCTTCCTGTTCAGTAAACAGATACTGTGTGTATTTTATTTTATCTATGCCTTCTTCACCTATCACACCACACAAGCATTTGTCTATAATATTCATTTACAGGTTGTTTTTTTTTAGCTAAGTGCTATTACAAAACTAGAAAAGATGCTTCCCCTGAACACCTCATGACCTAATTTTAAAGGGCATACAAAAAGCTACAATCACTAGAAAAATAAACCGCTATGAAGCCAAAGCAAGGATTAAATTTCTGTAAAAACAGAAATCAAATGCTTTCATCATTTTGTCATGAAAAAAAAGAGCCCTAAAATGAGACTGAATAGTTCTGTAAAATACACAAGCACTTAGTGGGAAAGAAGAAAATAAAGTAGCTAGGGGGTTGCCAATGACAGTAGCACAAACAAATGCATGTAATGCAAGGATAAACAGGAATTTTCTGTGGAACTGATAGCGTACAGGGCACTAGAGTCAAAGAAGGATTACCATCAGCATTTAACATAAATTGCGTACACACATTGCCCCGTTTGCACTATTAAAGAGCTGTGCTCACCCTCCACCTGAGACTAGTTTTGTTTTCTTCACATTTCTAAGAAAAGCCACCCTAAACTCTGAATTAGTTTCTCCTTCATAGCCTCCTGCACTAAAGCCATTAATTCTGATTCCTTAACATTTTTCTTCTGACCCAAGACGACTTTGAAGTGACACTGAATTCCGAAGCTGGGGGAGGGAGGAAGCACCAGAAGAAAAAACCCTCTTTCTTCAGGACAAGCGATTTTTATAGGTTGCCACCTACGGTGAGACTTCCACTAAGGCTAGTTTATTCTTCATGAAATTGTAGAACATCTGAAAATGATTCTGGTTTCTAGTTGAGCAAGAAAAATAATAAATGAAACAATCCCTTTCCTGTGTTCCCCAGGAGTTCCCACGCACATTGAGCATACTAAAGAATATCCAGCCATTCTGCTTGTAGCTAAACTCTCACACCTTTAACATTTAGAAAAAGTTAGTGAAGTTATAAATATAGCTTTAAAATAGTGATTTGTAGGAAGCCTTCTGACTAAAACACAGCAGAATCTATACATAAAACTGGCTTTGGGTTGGTTTTATTTTGCTTTTTAACTGCATGTAGACTGGCCTTGTAACATCAATAATATATGCAGGAAGATATTTTAAATGCTCTGGGAACTTCGTCATTTGCAGCTTGTTCTTCTGCTCCTGCTCAAAACAAACACCATTACTTTTGGGTTTTGCTTCGGCCCTTTCTCTTCTCACAAGACAAATCTGACAAGTAAATCAAGGTGGTGGGGAGAGGGAAGAACCACGTGAACCACTACATAAAGCATATATCACAGGTTACATGGTTAAGAAAGGATCATGGATACGTAACTGTCTTCGGTGGATACAACTGTTGTAAAAAGCAATTGCTCCACAGCAACACTGGAGTGGAGATAGCAGACTCCACATAAACGTGCTGCAGAGTGACTGCGGTTATTAGGTCAGAATTTGACTGAAAAACAGCTCAATGCATATACTGAAACAACCGTCTTAAGGTCCAAGACAGAAAGCTCAGAGCCGTAACTTGCTCTACTGAAGTATAAGCAAAAGGGAGATGACTTCACGTCACAAAACCGACATTTCTTAATTTAACACACAGGGACCATTATTTAGTGTAACCGTCATTTTAGATAAGACTTGAAGACCCAAAGATGTACCAAAATTCTCAGTTTCCATCGGAGACAGTGACCTGTATCAATATACGTAATTTTAAGACCAAACAAGCAGCCTATTAATGCCTTTTTACAGTTTACTTCAGGCTCTACCACAAAGCTCTCTTTGTCCCTTAGCTCCATCAGGTTTTCTGTATTCCAGCGCCTTATCCTGCATTAGCTCTCACTGCCTGCCAGACAGCTCTTCCTGCAGCTCCTTGCATCAGCAATTTTCTGTGGGAACTCATCCTCAGTAATAATGAACCAGTTAGCTATTCTTATTTCGGCAGGCAAGAATACGTCTATGCGGAGAACACCTTTCGGCAACACCGAGGCCGGGCACAGAGCACCAGCTCAGCGCAGAAGAGGTTGGATTGCACCGCCTCATTTCTGAAAGCAAAATACTGACGAAAGGCCCTTCAGACTCCCAGCAATTTAAGGCATTTCTCAGTTAAACTTGTGACCAAATAAGCGTCCAGGTGAAAATTTTGTCAATGGCTGTTTCATTGAGATTTTAAAATTCCAGGCAAAAGAGCCCTCTCACTTTTAAGACAGCATTTTGTCAGAAACACTGCACCCCAGGGAGTAAACAAAGAAACGAAAAAAGCCCAATCAGAAGAACACTGCATATCCTCAGCAGACACGGTAGCACATACTTCATACGATACAAGTAAATGAAGCATCACACACCCACATCTATTACGACAGCGAAGGAATGGGATCAACTTTCTGCAGTTAATCTCGGGGCTCACTGATGGGCAACGTCAGACTGCCAAAACCATTCTGAGGTATTAACACTTTGCCAGCTCACTCCACCACAGAAGTAACACTCATCAGTCTTTGCCATTGACAGACAAGAAATTCTCTTGCTACAGCTTCAGCTTCTCACAAGTACCAGCTCCCAACGGAGCATCTGCAGCCACCGTTTGCCACTGTACTGACCTCCCTCTGGAAGTGCGACCTCATCCATGGCTACCATCAGCCTTGCACGTGAGGATGGAAGCATTCATCCCTTCTTTCGTTTAAGATGACAACGGGAGTTAAACTGACTGCATTTCTCACACACCAAGACATTTGCATGGTAACAGAAGTAACAACTTAGCTTATATTAAACCAAGGATAAACAGCATTCTAACATAATCTTTGTAAGGCCCCATTACAAAGGGGGGGCCCCGTTTTGCACCATCTTGGGGAAAACAAGCAGAACAAGAAAGGGAAGCTAATCAAATGCAGAAATTTAATTTTTAAACACCTATTTGCGTTGCTTTAGAGCCTGAAAAAGAAGCCAAAGAGCCAACCTTTTTTCTTTTCCCTTAATATCTACCTTCTGTGAGAGAAAAAAAGTTTCAAAGATTATAGCATTAAAAACCCAGCTTCAAAATCCAGTGCTATACTCAAGTAAATCTAAATCTGTCTTCCCCGGAATCTTCCCCCTCATATTCCAGACATTCCATTTACAAGAGTAATTAATATATTTTGAAATTAGTACTACAAAGTCATTTAAAAAATTCTTGTTCCTCTTAAAAGTGAGGAAGCATATACAAGACAGTTGAAATTAATACAAGAGTGAATTTTTTATTCAGTTCCGCCAGTGTCCAAATGTCACTATTTTAAAACAATTTTTTAAGTGATCTGAGACAAATGCTTTCATCATTTAGAAGTGTACAGCTCCTACAATTTTAAGTCATGTTTCTGCATGTGGGACAGAAAAGATACAGAATTCTCCAGAACTGTGCAGGACCAGAGACAACCCAGACCTAGAGCCAAAGTTAGCCACAAATTCGTAACTACTGAAATTCTTGAATTAAATTAACATTGCACAAGCCAACAGGAATTTTACTTACAACATGCATTTCCCATTAAAAACAAAAAAAAATCAGGCAGACTTTGCATACAAATCTTATCTTCAGCAAGTTAAGACTCTCTGCCTCACACCAGAACAACACAACCAAGAAATTGTAGAACAGCAAAAATTCATCAGTAAATAAATCTGAGATTCAACCTTCAAAGGTGAGCTCCCACACTATGATTAAAATCCTGAAAGAGGCCCAACTTTGCCATTCCTCAGTGTACAATGCGTCCACAGTTTAACTGCTTGGAGCACAGCTGCACCGCTAGGATCTGGTTTCTTCAGCTCCACGCACAAAGATCATCCTGTTCCCGAAAAACAGCCTCGCTGCTCCTCAGCCTCACAGATAACACTGCCGGTCTGCACGGAGCGGAATCATTACAACAGGGGCTCTTTGGACTTACATTCAGCGCGTTGTTTCCTGTTCTTTACTACTAGTGCTGCCAGCTGCCAGAGACACTTTAAATTGAATCAGTCAGAAACTGTATTTTGCAATGAATTGTGTGAACATCCTTAATCTGAGATTTCCAAGAACTCCTTTCAAAATACCGGGGTGTTTCAATCAAAAAACCCAAAGAAACTAGCAACCACCTCTAACAAAACATGCAGGCTATCTAATCAGCTGGCAAACCTGGGAAAATGAGTTTCTGATTGAAGGTAAAGAGATATTTTCAGCTGAGTGATTAATACCCTTCCCTTCTACATCTTGTGTAAAGCATTTGTCAAGAGCAACTGATATCAAGACACTCAAGTACTCAGGCTCCAATTAAAAATACTGGGAAATGAACCATTTATCGAACTATTCAGTCACCAAGGCCAGGATCTAAACAAGTCCTTCCTGTCTCCAGCTTTGCAGAACATGCCCTAGCTGTTGCTCATGTCTACAGTAAGAAAGAATATCAAAAAGCACACGACATCATAAACGCTCTCCCATCTTAATCATTTGGCTATTATTTTCTTGAGTTTTAATTCTGTTCTGCGCTGTAGCCAAGGAATCGGAGCCTGTATACTACTCTCAAGAATGAAGAGGCCTTTCAAAGAAATGATGAGACGTTCAGTGTCCCTGGTTTTCTGTTTATCTGGAAAAGCTTTGGGAAAATTCTGACTCCTCAACACAGTCACCACTGCAGCATGCCAAATCAGCTTGAAGGATCCCAGCCACTGTCAGCAAAACCACAACAAACCAGCTTCAGATAATTCAAACAAAATCTTTTGGATGAGTGCAAGGAATGTTGTTCCACATATATTCACTGCTTAGCAAGGGGTGGGAGGGGAGAAGAAATACGCCATGCTTCGTCGCTACATCGGCGAAAACACAAAAAGTGTTCCAAGTGAGAAATACTTGCTGCCCTAATGAGACATACTGAAGAAACACTCATTTTTGACATTAATTTTATTACCCAAGTTACCCTTCATCATCCTTTTTTCTTAATTTGAATTTTCTGATGTAGTCTCCTCAACCATATTTAAGACACCCTTTCTCTTCCCTTCCAACTCCAAGAAAAAAAGGATCCAGCCCATTGGTATGAAAAAAAAAAAAAAAATCTGGTCAAAACAAGATTTCATTTTCCAAATCAGTTGTAACTGCACATAAAGGAGTTGAGCTTCTTTCTAATGTAAATCTCTTAGCTAATTATCTTAACTGGAAATGCATGCAGTCAAAGACAAAAGAAAAAAGGTAAGAATATATTCACCGGAAGTGTTCAGAATATCAAATTATGTTCTTGACTTAAAATTTATTTAAGTCACTTAAAAGCAAAATGAACAGTTCTAGTAACCAAAGTAGGTCATTAAAAATAAATACTTTTAAAATTGGACACGTACTCCCTGTAAGAAATACTGATGTTGAAGTTCCATACACGCGCACCCAGAGGAACTGCCTTCTGCAAGCTGTGTGGGCTACCTGCTGGTTGATATTAGTGACAACACTTTTCTTATTCCCCTTCTGTGAAGTTCAAATGGTACAAATGCATTTGGTTAATTGCACAGCATATTCATCAAGACCTCTCCCCCTTTCGTCTCTCTGCTCAGTACAGCCTACCAGCACCATGTACACGTTACAAAGCAGGTTAAGTTGCCCAGAACCTCTAGGTATGGCAGATGGAGCCCAGCCATGACTCAACACCCTGCTGCTTCTGCAAGCAGGAAAGGCACATGGGCACTGAAAGCACCTGTCTGGATTTCAAACATCAGCAATTAACATAAAAAAATTACATATTTTCACAGCTTCCTTTATTATGTTAAAAGATACTTAGCAAAATGAAGCAACCTCCGCAATTCCTCTGCACTACATCTAACAGGAGAGCAAAACCAGAAATGGGCATTTTCTCTCTCTCTCTGAGTCTGGATCTCACATGCTGCATTTTTGTAAATTGTAACCACAGATTTGTTACAAAACTGATTTAATAATTGGAGGCTACCTTTGCCATAGCGAGAAGCAAAAGAAGGGAGCAAAAAGCTACAGGACAAGGGTTTATTATTCTACATTGCCTATCAGATGTGAAAACACAGAAACACTAGAAAACACGTACTGCCAAACAATTCCAGAAATGTGAGTGTTTCTGCATTGTAATTAACATTTATCTACACTGAATTATAGATGCAGAGTATTTCAGTCCTGAAAAATACAAGATTTTTCTGTTTGGGTTAGACAGTACATCTTTTACTTCCATTTAAAAGCATGTTAGCTCTGAACATGGTTCACAAATCTGAAGGGGAATACTTTCTACAAATTACATCACCACCACTTACTAAAAGAGTGAAAACGCAGTTTACAAAATAGCCACGCTAATTCTATGCTTTAGATATTTTAGAAAGCGACGACACTCAGTTATCCTTTAGGAGAGCAATTCAAAGTTTAGGTGCGAGGAAATTTTTTTGATCGCCAAAAAATTTTTGTACATTCCCTTTTCCCAGTTAGTTCCTCCTAAACAAAGCACGCCGTCATGGTAGAACTTTTAGACTGGTAACAAAGTTAACTTCCTGAAGCACACAAAAAGACCTAAAGAGACTCTAAATCCTAATATGCATGCCTCTTGCTGACAAAAATATGAGGGTAGTATTCTTAAGAACTTAAACTTCTCCAAAGGGCAATACTGTATTTCAAAAGCTCACAATCTGACAAAAGTGTTATCTCCTTCTGCAATTTAGAATGGGATTTTGCCTTATAAAAATAATAAAAAGCTTTTATGTGAAATAAGAGACTGCCTAAACAGATAAAATATTTATTCTCGCATGAAATTCACTACAGAAATGTAAATGCTTGTCAACACCCTTATAACTTCAATACCAGAGTAAGGCCTTGTTATTCCACAAACAAGCAGACTGTAAAAGAATACTAATTTACTGCAGTGCTGAGGACCGCAATCTCAGCATAGTCTCCTGAAGATGATGTGAGTGAGCATGGGATCCCATAGCCTGGGCTTTCACTCCAGCAAGCAACGAGGACACAAAGGAAACACAGCACGTACCTCCAGGGTACGATCTGCTGTAAGCACCTTTTCTTTAGTTGTTACTCTGGGCCTATAACCAGAGCTCTGAGTCAGTGGTTTCCAAACTGATTCCAGTTCCACTGCAAAAATGATTAGAGGACTGGAGCACCTCTCCGATGAGGAAAAGCTGAGAGAACTGGGGTTGCTCAGCCTGGAGAAGAGAAGGCTGCAGGGAGACCTTATGGCAGCCTTCCAGTACCTGAAGGGGGCCTACTGGAAAGATGGGGAGAATACTTTCAGCGGGGCTTGTTGCGATAGGACAAGGAGTAATGGCTTTAAACTAAGGGAGGGCAGATTCAGACTGGATATAAGGAACACATTTTTTACAATGAGGGTGGTGAAACACTGGAACCGGTTGCCCAGAGAGGCAGCGGAGGAAACATTCCAGGCCAGGTTGGATGGGGCTCTGAGCAACATGGTCTAGTTGAAGTTATCCCTGCTCACTGCAGGGGGGTTGGACTTAGATGACCTCCAAAGGTCCCTTTCAACTCAAAGCATTCTATAATTTAGTCCTGCCACATCTTTAGGATGAAAGGACAAACACACCTAAGCCTGTTCTACTAAACCAACCAGCAGTTAGAGCACATGCATTCTGTTACTAACACAAAACACACGAGGACAGAACAACAACCAAGTCAGGTCATGATAAATAAACTGTTTAAAAAGATTAGGTACTGACATAAACATTTTAAGATATGTGGTTAACAACTTGGTGGTTTTCACCAATCAAGCTTTTCTGTTTAATTTTGCTCAAAGCATACTTCAATCCACTCACTCAACCAGTCTTCGGTCTTTTTTTTTTTCTTTTTTGAAAAACTTTCACTTGATACACTTTGTTAGTGAGACCTGTTTTCTTTTGCATTCTCTTTCAGGATATTTTCATCACTACTAATTCCCTATGTTTAACATTCCTAAGTATCTATGCCTCTTATTAATAAGGGGAAAAGCAACAGCTTGAACTTCGACCTTGATGACCCCATTTACTTCCATGTCCCTTAAGCTTTTCTGTAGAAAGCAACAGATAACCATTCAGCTTTACTAGTTCCTCTTTGCAGGTGGCCTCCCCGGCAGCTTTCCTTCCTTCAGGCATATTTGCAGGTTCTTACACGCAACTAGATTTCCCTAGACTCTGTTAAGAAATCTCCATATCACTGACACTTTAAAGCTTACATTAACAAATGAACATACGCCTAATAAGGCTATGATCACACTTCGTGTGGTGCAACAACTAGTGCTTTTCATGAGCAGAAATACTTTTTATGATTCCTTTCTATTTCTTATGTGGAATGAATATATTTTGGGACAACTTCTGATATCCTCACAGACACTAAGCGGATTTCAAGACTCCAGGAGACACTCAGAACATAACAAGCCCATGCTGGCAATTCTAACCTTTAGCATAGGATCACAGGATAACTCACATATCCACGTAGTCCAACCCTCTGCTCAGAAGGATGGGTCAGTTATGAGATCAGACCAGATTGCTCGGGGCTTTGTCCAGTATGGTCCTGAAAACCTGACAGATTTTTAACAGGTTCTTGTACAAGGGACTTTATTTCTGCTACACTGTAAAGGATTAACATACAGAAGGTTGGACACAGCTTGTTTACGATCACAGGGAAAATGACTACAGGATTCTGGTCATCAAGGACAACTTGATAACAAGTTTACCTGAGACAGCCTTTATTATTATGTCTGCATGTTGTTTTTAATAAAATAATAATAATATAATAAATGTCTTCTGTTGCTGTAGGGGTTAACCATTATGTATCCATGCTAGAAAATGCATCCTGCAAATTTCTGAAAAGCGTTATGAGTAGTTTTCCTGGGATCATGAAATGTTTTTATGATGCTATTCACTTATCACAACAGCCTCTTTTACACAGTTTGCTCTAAGAATGTCACCACTTATTTGCATAACTTCCATATTAGAAAAATATTAATTTAAGTTCAATAGTTGTCCCAGATAGAGAAGAATGTCTTGCTATTTGTACTCCACTCAAAGCTAGGAAAAAATACAAGCATGTCCTAAAACTATACCAGTTATTATGCACTCAAAATAGTAGCAAGACATTGCATAATGAAGTGGTGATTTGAAACCAATGCCAACAATTTATGAGAGGTCAAGGGCATCTGTTAAAAACCTTCTTACAGAGTTCTGTTAAAAGGGATGCAGCATTCCTGATTTAGCACACGTAACAGAGACTAATATTTTACTATTTGATTGCAGGAAAAGTGAAACGAAGGCAACGGGACACATACTTTCAGCAGCGTCCTCACAAAAACAGCATTGGAGGAAGTCAGTGGAACGCTAAACCCTGCTACTTCCATCTGCAGGCAGTGATAATGACAGATGATGATGTGATGTAACGTGATGACGTCCTGAAAGACGTACAAGAACATCTGCTCTAGCCTGCTCCTCAACCATTTCCTCCTCTCCACTAAACACATAAACCTGGTCTTGGGAGGAGTATTTAAGAATACTATCCATAGTAGCAAAAGTGCCATAAAACTATAGAGTCAGAAAAAGAACAGATGACCTTACGGACACTGTCAGTATCATCCAGTTCTGTGACAGAAGTAAAATGCAACAGATGCAAAATTACCCAGATGGTCCTTGGAAACGAACAGCCACCCCAGCTGCAAAAAAATACACATCAATAGCTCCTTGTCAACTGCCATGAACAAGGCAGTTACCACGCAGCTGCGACAACTCTGTGTCTCCAGGAGCACTCTCCTGCCCCAATGGGTGTCCCTAGCCCCGCTCTCCCTGTCCCTCCAAGCGACTTACTCATCGAAATGGAAGAGGAATGCTTTGTGGTTGCTCTCAGGTGCTCTTCACAGCAGCAGCTCTGAAGTTTAATTCAACCCAAAGCACAATACAGGTAACAAAGACAAATCAAGAAGTAATTTCTAACACCGAAGAAACTCAACAGTTTGTTTCACCTGAGAAGGGACAGTTAAGGAAAATAAACACCACTCCAGGACGTATTTCTTCAGCTGACACATATGATATGCAGGACGGGATTTTAGTTTGTACTCTGTTCTGCCTCAAAACCTTGGTTAGAAAAAGAAACTGCTGTCAGAGAAAGGCTAATTGCAAGCAAAGTAACAACTCTCTTGGGAAATCTAAAGCCATCAGAATTGCTGGTTTATATTCACCTTCTACGTCCCAAAGATCAGCTGTGCAAATACATCTGTTCTGAGGCACATACTTCTTACACGCTGATTTCCTTTCCAACTACAATATAGAAGAGCAATGTATTTGGCAGCTGTCTGGGACTGAAAGTGTATTTGAGTCAGTATTATAAAATTTCTTCTTTTTCTCAGATGTAATACTGAGATCCCAAGCAGGGCAAAAAGCTTTCATTACAAAATTTCAAAAATTCCAGAGACAAATTAACCACATACTTGTGCCCACAAATAGAGTCAGCATGGGAAATACAGATATATCTGACAGGTCCTCCTGGGCTGGGTTATGGCAAAAGGAATAGCGCAGGAGTTAAGGTGCAGATGATACAGAAATCAATCCTATGTATACAGAAATCAATCCTATGACACTTCAGAGCATGCACAGACTTGACAGAGAACTCTCACAGAAATTTAAATTATGAGATTCATTGAATCTCCTTAACTACTTTAAGACTACACAATGCCAAGGAAGCAATTTATATAGACTTTAGTGTTTATTCAAAGCTGAATTAGAATCTGGCTGTTAATTCTGACCATCTGATATAGTCTGGCTATAAAGCTCAATGCAAAGATTATGATCTAACTGACCACAGTCAACTGCTGACATTTTATTGAAGTTTATTTATGCTCAAACCATGTTTTTAACCACAAACTCAACTAAAACCACAAGGTGGGAAAGTCAGGATAGAGAATTCTTGTTTTACTTTATACTGCAGCTATTTTTTACCTGGCCCAATGTGTAAGAACAAGTTTGGACCCCTCCCGCCCCCCCAACCTAAATTCAAACTATCTTTGCAGCTATTAGGCTTGCTTCTTGGCAAAATATTTGTAACTACATGGAAATACATGATTTCTTGGGCTTTCAAAACAACTGATAATTGTGAAGTTGAACTTCAGCAATTAAAATGCCAGCACCTCTGTTCAAGCTCATGTTTGCCCAATAATTAAGTCTAACTGACACTTTACAATCTCCAGCTAATTTAGATCAGCAGAGTGTGAACTCCAACTGATTGCTCAGCTTTGCCTCCTGTGAGCTCCTCATAAAGCTTTCTGTCAGCTGGTTGTCTGGATGGGCAGCCTGTTATTTGGAAATTTTATGAGGAGGCAATTGATTCATCAAGAAACAGAATTCTTGGATTAACGTATAGTGTCTTGTACAACTACAGCACATCCCTCAACATTGCTTTCTGCACGCCATCGCGCCCGGCTGCGTAGCAGAAGCAGAACCCTTTCTGCACAGTGCCCTGGAAGCTACAGTCCCCAGCTTTTGCTGCGTGGCCCCATGGCAAAGCAAGTACCATACCTACTCCTTGTTAGGAGTCACTTTCCCTGCTGGCCTGGGCTGTATCTCATTTCCTGCAGCTGCAAACGCTGTCAGACAGTCCCACCGGCAGCGCGTTGGCTCCGAGCCACGGGTGGGGATCCTTTTTCCTTACACAAGGCCCGTGCTTCGCTTGCTTGCAGTCTCAAAATCAGCACATCCTCCCCTTCTACAGCCTCCCTCTGCTTGCAAGCAAACAATTGCTGCCCAAGTCACTTCTTTTTTTCCACTACGAACAGGGAGTCCTCCTTCAATTATCAGACTGGATTCCGATTTTACTTCATCAAGTTCTGCTGCTGCTATCCAGAGCTGCTTCCTCCTACATAACAGTATTTGGACTCAACATGGAAACGCTCCCATTTCTCAGTCATAACTTTCAAAGCTTTTGACTATATGAGAGACATTTTACCTTTACTCTCTCCGCTTCCCCTTTCATCTAAAGTTAATATTCTGAATAGAAGGTCTCCAGTTGTGCAAGAGCAAGCTTACTTAATGTAACAAATTCAAGACACTGTTTTCTCCCATTCTGTGGCCTCAGCTATAAAATATCTCTATTTTCTGGGGAAATATCTCTAGATCACCTGTGCAATTTCTTTTTCTTAATTCCTGAATAGCAGGTCCCCATAACAATTCAAGAAGAGCTCCGACACCTCCAACATCTGCCCTAGATCACTCCATCCCATCTTGCAGACGTAGAAACGGCCGTACTACACAGTTCTTTAAACATACATGTCAACTTTTGTCTTGGTAAGCATCAGCCGTTCGATCCTCCTTATTACAGTAGATTCTTTGAGAGATAACTACAGTCAGGGTGGGGGGGACTACTGAAATAGCATTTTTCTGTTTATGGCACCAGTCAGGCGAGTATCCTGAGAGTAAAACCAAAAGCCAGTATTCAGTATTGCAGTGGTGCATGGTCTGTCATCATGTTACACAGACTTCACCTGCCTTTCCGATCTGAACAGACATATACAAATACCTGGATTATAAGAATGTATAGAATAGGCAGACATTGTACCTCCAGGTAAAGAAACTGATCTCTGTGGCCAAGTTTTGAACCAAACAGATAGCAACATGAATTGGCAGTTAGACGTGGTCCCAAAAAACCCCACAACTTCTAAAGAAGACCTGTAAATGTCAGCCTCACGAGCAAAGGCTTGTTGCAGCCTTCGTAGCTCTCCAAACAGTAGCATCTACAGAAGGGATATGATGGGCTATCACAAATTCTTCAGACTTCAGAAGTACTCTGAGTTGGAAAAGACAGTGAACTTGCGATCTAAACAGGCTAGAGATTCACAAACAACTTTAAATACCTGCCAATTTTTCTGAACTTACAAGTTCAATTTCGTTCCACTGAATACTGTCCCCTGCCCTTTACCCAAAGCTCTGCGGCTGTGTAAATGCCCTGCAAACAAAGGAAAGAGAACTGCACATATAAAAAGGATGTACCATGGAATGAAAAGAAACCCTTATTAAAAAAAAAAAAGGAGAGAAGCACCAAATAAAACAACAGGAACATTCTTTCTCCTCCATGTCCAATAACATGTGGGGAATCATTGCAGAAAAAAATGTTGCCTTCTGTATTATGTGTGAAAAACATGTTCTTCCAAAGCTAGTAATTTATTTTTTGTAGAGTGCACCAACTGTTACTCAACCTCTTCACTACCCACTTGTTTTTTTCCCTATTATAAAAGGGATTTAGATTTTTTAAAATGTACTCATCTGTAAACTGCATTGTCAAATTGATTAAATGACCCAAATAACTTACAAAAATAGATTTGATATCCAGCAGAGCTAGCAAGAGGTCTGCAACCTGCAATCGACCCTCCCTGTAAATGACTATCTAGCGATGTCTTTTTTCTATGTAATGCTTTCCCCATACTCTTAACAAAATGCTTTTTCTCTTAACTATTATAAAAATTTAAAGATTGAAGATACTGTAAATGCCTTTTTTTTAACTATTGATGCTGATTAGATATTTAAAGTAATACACATTCTTAGAGGACACAACACCTACAGTTGTAGGCAAGTGATGAGGGTCATTTTTGGGGCTGTCTTCTAACATAAGAATAAAAAGTTACCTTTCATGGTTGGCAGATAATATGTGGACAGACAAGGAATGACCGAGATCAGCTGTCAGAACTAAGCTTCACTGAACGTATTTTTTGCTTTAATAATCTTTCACGCTACCCTACTTTGGATAATCATTTCAGATTATTTAAGGCATTAAATACCACCCAACATTTCTGTACTCAGTGATGAAATATTGTTTTATACAACTAAAGAACCAGTGGTAAATTAGAAGAGGTTTGCCATTTCAAAATTTTGAAGCTTACTTCACCTCTGATATGCCATGGCTTTCCAGCTTGTTTAGCTGGCAAATGGTATTGACAAACATTGTTGAGAAGATCAGAATTGTAGTGTCCATAGCTAATGAAAGGACTGCAAAACTCTTTGTTTCAACAAGCCATTTATACGGGCTAAGGCCTCAATATCCAAGCAGCCCCCCCCACCACTTCTGATGGTGATTGCCTCCCTTTATTTCCCCTTTGGAATTACATAAAACTTCTCTCTTCCTGAGCCTCTCACAACAGCTTGCGATGCCAGACATGCACAAATTCCAGACTCGTGTCTACTGCACGTGGCTTAGCCCATGACCTGTACTGAATTACTCAGACCTGATGCTCACACTATGAGTCTGAAATATGACAAGTATATTCAGCCCTAAAAACTCCAGAGGGCAATATCCTAATTTGATGAATCATTCAAAACCTCTGAAAGTTTTACTGAATTATAATCAAAAAACAGAAAGAAACAAGCAAAAAACGGTATTAAAAAGACTGAAGTTGCAGAATCAAGCACTAGAAATCTAGGAGGTACAATATTTAAAAGTTGTCCACCCACATACATGGACTGCCTTAAATTATGCAAGTCATTCACTTGTTCTCCATTATGGGGGTTGTGGTTTTTGTTTTGTTTTTTTAGAAATTCATACCTCAATCAATGCTCACAATAGACAATTCTGAGAAGATCATCTAATTGTTTTTCCATTCTTCTGATTAGCATATTGCCCAATGCCTTATTTAAGGATCTTTAATCAAATGCAGCGTTTGAGAATGAATAATTGCTTTGTGGGATTGTTCGAGGTACTTTTCACTATGGGGGGGAAAATAAAATCAAAGCACCCCACTAGTTTTGCTTAATTTTTGTAATCCCTCTGCAAAATGAACACCATTAACCTCCTTCAAGCAACAGAAAGTTGAGGTAGAGACCAAAGTTTAATGTATCCACTGGTTTCAAGTACCCAGTCTAATGGCGTTTGGTTTTTTGCCCCTCCCCAGATTACTTAATGTTGTGTAACAGTTTGCATGTTCAAGACTGTTCAGTCACTTCAGTCACATGCATGGGAAACTTTATAACTCAAATATCCAGCTCCTAGAACCTGACACCCTGTAATGTGGGAATAAAAAAATCAGCAGCTGCTTCTTACCAGCTAGGGTTTAGATGGCATGCCATCACATCCCACAGAAAGCCTGTGGCAGAGGCAGGGACTGAAGTGACTTCTGAGGCTGCCTTCAACCCTGCAAATCATGCTCATTCTAGCAATGGCCTTCTCTTCTTCAGTCTCCATGATTAATATAACTAATTTATGCTCTTCATTTCAAAGCAACATGTCAAACAGAAACTAAAGTAGCTTTACAATGCTCTGCCACATTTTCCCCAAACAAACAGTAAAGAAGAAAAAAAAAAAAAGCAATACAGGTTATGTCCACTGGTTTGATTAACAAAAATAACCTCTCAGACAAAAACAGCTCTGTCTCTCCCTCAGGAGTCTGACAGGCTCAAATCTCCTTCATATAACATCTATTGTCCAGTACAATCTGCCTCTACTAATAAAATTCTCTGCATTCGAAGCTGAAGGCCCCTGGCTCCAAAGGAAGCTGGATTTACCAATTCTGAGTGTTGTTAACAAAAAAAATTACAAAAACATCCTGTTGACGTTTCCATGATTTCACCCCCTTGTGAAAGAAAGAAATGTTTCAGTGATACCCGGCTACACTTTCCAACTGTATCATCAGAACAACTGCAAACTTTTTCTATCCAAATTATTATAGGACACCAGAGGATGAAAAAGTTTTCCAACGATACAGCTCAATCCTTCAGACCTCCCCTCCCAAGGGCCCTGCATGCAGGAAGTTCCTGCTGTGCATGCTCCACATGTAGGAAACACAAATTCTCCCCTCTTTCAGCCGAGCCAGCAGTGTCTGCAAAAACTAGGAAAAACTGTGATAGCTGGGACGGACTGAATAATTGAAAAATTTGTGGTTATATTTACGAAAAACTCTCACAGACAAGAATTTTGTGTTTTGGAAAAGAAGTTTTCCCCAACATCGCTTTCCTGCTAATCTTGTTACTTGCAACAACAAACTTTTTGAAATGTATCTTTTCCCCCAGCATGTGATGAAACACCTTCTAATAACTGTTTTTCTGGTGGTTTTTTTTAGTTCACATTGCTTTCTGTTCACAGGCTGCAAACTCAAGTAGTTTCAAATGAAGCAAGCAAGCAAGCATTTTCTCTAACAACAAACTATTTTGTGAGCCTGGGGAGTTTATGGAGCCAAAGGACTACAGCACACCAAAGCCTTAAAAACTTTCAAACAATTATCAGTTTTTTGTTGCAGCCTTCAGGGGCACATTCTCCTATGAATCTGACAAAATACAATTTCAGAGCTGCTCTGGGAAGAACGAATGAATGTGCTGCTGCTACTCTGGAAAACTCAGTTAAGTAAAATACAGAAGTCCAAATAGCCAATTCCTCTGCCAGGGCATACGACTGCGTGTATTTACCTTTTCTGTTGCCGAGCATGATGTTGTCATGACTTCTTACTCCAAGGTTTCTCAGGAGCCATTCATATTGCATGCTGGGGATTTTCTTCCCTCCCCCGTTTCAGCACACGACAGGTATAGATTTTCCTATCATTGCAGCTTGATCTAACACAATATATAACTCTGTTCACCACCACACAATTTGCTTAAAGCTCTTCCCAGTCTTCAGCCACGTTTTCACTTAACACCGAGAACTGCCGACTGCTTATTTCAGAATAGACAGTGTGGCTGCAGGCTGCTAAAGCACTGTGTTTTATCCAATTCAAAATTAGAAACCAGAACAGCGCAAGAATACGGAAGTGCCTGTTTGCACAGTACTCCCCATTCGCGAAAACTCACGCTGCTGACAACAAGACTTCATTTCCATCGTTTCTTACCTTTGTGGTTAAAGATCCCCTCCATCTCCATACTACTGCGAGAGTGAGCGATGCAGAGCGACCCGCAGGGGACCAGGCCTTCTGCAGCTGGGGACCGATCTGTGGTTCGAACCAGACACCAGTCAGGCTTGTCATGGGGCCTCTCCAGGACCTCCACCGTCTGCCCACGGCGGATTGTCAGCTCATTACTGTTGCAGGCGGTGAAGTCATGGATTACCACCGTCAGCTCGCACCCACCAGACAACTGTGAGGGGAAAAACAAGCAGGAGAAGCCAGATGAATGCTCGTTATCAAACCATCCGTCACGCACCATTACCTATTTAGGATTCCTGGCAGGACTCGTATTTTGGACGAGACGGCAAGCTTCTGGGACTTTCCACATCAAGAAGAGATCATTCCAAAATCAGGCATTCTGGCATTTTAGAACAGATTTTTAACACTGCTTGTCTCTGCCTTTGTTCGAAGCGCACTGGTTGTGACAGTGCTGGGCGGAGGATTTGAGCGGTTTTTCTTGCTAGACTGCTCCTTACCCTGAAAGCTTAAGTAGCAGTTGCTTCAGAATCTATTTTATGGCTGGTAATTGGCAACAAAAAGCCAGGTATTACTAAATACACTCAATCATGAGCTTTGTTATCTTGCAAATTCAAGGCAGAAAGAGGGACATTTTTCAAATGAGCTTACTGCCTTATTCCTACCCCACTCACAGTTTACCCTCCACCTACTCAGGCCACAAAATCATCCAGGATACACCATAGCTAGTTATAAAAATCAGCGTAAAGTTCTTCACATAAGTTTCCCAAACACTTCACTATTTGATACAAAAATCTACATGGGCTTCCAGGTTTCACATTTTTGCTGATTTCCCAAATAAAAACACACAAACTTGAATTAAAAGCATGCAAGCTCAGGGTTTTCCTCCCCTTCTTTGAAACACCCATTAGAATTACTTTGCCTAAGCTTAAGTTTCCTCTCTTTGATTGTTTCATCTGCTTTGATGTGAAATGAAAATTATTATCAGAACTTTGCAAAATTTCCCAAGATTGCTCAGTGCCAGAGCACCCATCAAACTTCAGCAAGCAGCCTGGGAATTCCTACTCCTTCCATACCACAATAGTGTTCCAGGCTACTTCAGTTTTCCGTGTGTGAGTATTTCTACAGCTCAGGCTGCTTCAGTGCAACCATTCATATCAGATCTCAGCTGGTAGGCAACTTCAGAGAACTCAGTAATTTTGGACCAAGCCAATAAACTCCTCCTACTCAGCGAGGCGATCCTGCGGTGCTCCACGCTGACAAAGGAGGACAAACACCCTGTGCGAGTTCCAACTGCAGTAAATACAGAAGCACGTGCTACACCAGCATACTGCATGGTACCTGCCGTGTTATTTTTGACTCTTCCACGACTGCCAGCTATGTCCCATGAGCTTCAGGAAAACGAGATAAGAGACTGCGCTGTTACTTATTTATTAGTTTTCATTACAAGCCTGGAACTGAAGCACCAGGTAGGAACTTTTCTAGGGTAAGACTGTTTGTTATCAAGCAAGGATTTCAGAGCAAATGACAAAACCAGCAAAACCCCAGGAAGACTGAAAGGCTATTTCCAGCCTTCTCCTCCTCAAGCCTGCAAGAAACGACAGGACATAACCCCTAGCAGATGGTCTGCACTAACTCCAGAGCTTTCCCATGGTCTCTGCCTGCTAATCTCACCAGTTAACATTGTTAGTGTGTGTGCACACGAAGAAGAAAATAGTTTTCCTGGGGGAAGCACGGGCCAAGAAGGGCAGAAAAGCCTCATATATCTAGTGTTTAAGGAAGATAAATCGGGTTGCACCCATTTAGACTCAGGCTAAAAATGAATCACATTGCTTCTACTACATCTCTGCAGACTGCCCCAATACCCAAATTACGGGCGGGGGAGGGGGGGAGCACATCTTCAAAACATGCTACCTCCTCCCTCATTATAAAGTTTCCTGTTCCCTTACACTCTTTCTCCATATTATATTAGTTTTCACTCTATGCATAACTATGCCAAAGGGGAAAAAGTAAAGAGCTTTCCCTTGTTTTCTGGTATTGATTTATGTTACAGCTTTCTTCAGACAAACTCGGAAACAATTGAAACCATCTGTATGCCTGATGGGGACTAACAAAAAAGCTGATGAAGTATGACTTCCAAGGTGTCCAGCGCAGATGAATTGTTTCTCAGGAGAATCCCTATCCGTCCCAAATCAGTGCAAGCACCAAGACAGTAACAAGCTGACACTTTCCAGAAACTGCATTTAGTCTATTTTCTCCTAAATAGTTCTGGTGCTCTGCTTGCTTTCCTGACCCTTCACTTCCTACAAACAGGGATTAAAACATACTCTGTGACCAGTGCAACGGCCACATGTTTTTGGCTTTAATATAGATGTTATTTCTTCTCCTCCTCCTAATAAAAAAAGAAGATCTCAGATTTTATGTTCACTAAGTATTTTTTATGTATTAAGGTAAAGGAGAAAGCAAACAAAGGCTGTAGGTGGCTATGTCAGACACTATTAAAGTACAAAAAAATCCCAGTCTTTCAGACTGTGTGGGAATCAGATATCCTAGCTGATCAGAATTCCACTGGAATTCAGTATTCAATCACACTTCATTACACTGTGTAAAGACACTTCCCACACGCAACTGTTAGTTTTACACCGTCCTCAAACAGGCACTAATGCGGTTAGATGCAACTTAGCGCAGCACTTCTCCACTGTCTAAGACACAAAAACCAACGACGTTCTCTACCCAGCACACCATCTACGTCATCACGGAGAACTGACCGAAAAAGCATTCACCAGTTTTTCCCTCCTTTGGATGACATCCTTTCTTTCTCCCGGCAACAGTTATGGTTAGGAAATGCTGCTTTCCTCTTTGTTTCATTACTCACTTTCTCTCCATAACGCATTTTCTGCGAGCAGTTTCATCTTTCGCACTGATTAAATGCAGTTGGACAGCACGGGGTGTCTGTGATTAAGCGCATTGCTCAACAGCTGCTGTTGGACAGCTTTGGCAAGGCTCTCTAGGCTAGCTGGAGGGAAGAGCAAGAAGCACAGCACAACAGGGAGACTGGCTTGCACTGAAGAGAAAAGAGTTACAAATCATCTAAATCCAAATTTAGGCTGAACAAGGGCTTTACATACTTTATCCATCCTTCTCAAGAAACCCTTTATGTAAACTGAATTAATCATGCATGATAAAAATAAATGAGGCTATGTCTGAAACATGGAAACTGGAGAGACAGAGACGAGATGAGAAACAAAAGCCAGACAGAAATAGAACCGCAGATTAAAAAAGGCGCAAGGTTTAATTAAACAGCTTATCATGGGACACAGTGTCTTGCTGTTGCTGAAATTAATGTTAACCATCTATGTTCATCTTTCTGGGGCCTTTTAATCACTGTTGCTTGTAGAGAGGAAAAAAAAAAAAGTAACACCAACTCACAGGCTGAATACACTCTTAGCGTAGGTTTGCTGCAGTCAGACACCACACCAAGAGTTCATCTGTCACCGGTGTCTGGGAAGATCACCGCTGACAAGAGTTTTGCCACATACAACGGCCTTAGCATCAGGCCGTATAACCTCCTCTCAGGACTGCAAAATTAAATTTACTGTCCTACGGTAATTTTACATTGAGGGGAAGGAAAAAGAAAGAGAGCAGCTAATAAGATTTCTCAATTATTTCAAGCACGAAAATCTTTAATTCCCTTTTAAACTGGAAATAAGTGTATCATAGAAGGAAAGAAATGGGAGACACAAGAGAGTTCTGTCTCAAATAACGAATATTTTGCTTTGACCAGGTAGCTGCCCAGACTTGGTTTCTGACTCTGAAGAGAGGCGTATACTCAAAGGCATGTCTGGTTTTTTACCAGCATTTTTTCTACTGATGGGAGCCTTTTCTCTTCTGCAGGCTCAGCTGGCAGAACTAAATACTTGTTTGTCTCCTGCAGTTTCAGTCCTCTTTCTGTTTTCCGAAGTACTACACACAAGCTTAAAGAAGCATGAGAATGAAATACAACTTCACATAGACAGCATTACATAGTGTTACCAGCTGGGCAAAAAAGACAATTTGTTAAAAATAAATTACTGCTCCACTGACCACCCTTAGCAGCTAGTACAATTTCTACCACTGATAACACCTTATGACAGCTCTTCTTCTAAAAGTCTCTCACCTTCTCAGCTATCAAAATAGTAATTTAGATTATTTCAGGTTTCTACCAGCCCACCTAATAAATGCATGAAAAGACCTATCAGATCTACATTGGTTCCTTCAGCCTTCCCATTTAATTTCCTATGCATTGGATCAAGTTCAAAAGAGGACATTAGGATCAGATCCAGCTCTGAGGCTAGGAACTGCTGAAAGGTGGAATGAATGGGCCAAGTGTCATCTCTTTTATTCGTTAGCCACCTAAAATGCTGGCTATGCAGCTACAGAAGGTGAATGGAAGGAATGCTGTGAAAGGTGAAGGGCAAAGTAATTACTGAGAAGAGAACAATAAGAGCAGTCATTCAGAAAACTGAGATGCTCTGACAGAGTAGAATTCTCCCTCTCAAAACATTTTATATTTCACTCTGGACTCCATTATACCTTCCAATACGTCAGGATGGGTCATTGCTATGGATGCATTTAGCATGTCTTGCAATGTGAAGATACACCCCATGATATTGAAAACAGGCTGGAAAGGGATCTTAATTTAGATTCCGCAGCCTTCACAGCTACTCTGCTCTAGGGCTTCACATTTTCATACCTATAAAAAAATATGGCAATCATTTATTAAAGGTAAGTCCTTTGATCTCATTCCATCCACTGAAAATATGGGTAAAAGACTGGTCTGTAACTCTGTGTAGTAGCTTTTTTTTTTTTTTTTAAACACACTTCAAGACCTGAAGTTCTTCCTCCTGCCTTCTTTCTTTAGGCTCATCAGTCCCAACTCTTTATCTTGCCTTGTAAGTTATGTTTGGTAGACATCTAATCAGTCTCCCCTCCCCCTGGAACTCTTTCAATGGCCCACGAATTTGCTAAAATTCTGTACTCAAAACCGGATGCAGTATCTAATAGATGCCTTACGAGTGCTGAGTAAAGAATAAGGACTTTATGTCCTGCAGTTCAGCATCCTACTTCTACAAGCCAATACACGGCTGCTTCCCTGCCCCCCACCTTCATAATTGCATCATGCTGTTAAAATAATAAACAGCTTGTGAGCCTCTATAGCTTCTAGATCATCTTCTCAAAAACTGTTCAATGCTCTCACTGTTTTCCTTAGTAGTTAACTCTTTCCACCTATTCACATTAGCTCAAACGTGTTCCTATTAAATTGCACGGTATTTTGCCAATTAATTTCTCCCACTTGCCAAGACGATTCTGAATTCTAATTCCGCTTTGCAATATAGTTTTCAGATGACATGAAGCTGGGAAAGATGTCAGCTTTATAAACATATGGTCTATTGCATCATCCCAGTCACGACTGAAAAGCAACATGCAACAGTGGAGCCAACAATGAAAAGTTACAATTCTAGCCCCCAAACACAGGGTGGAGAAGAAAAAAGCTAATAATGAAGTTATTATCTATTGTTAAAGCATTTCCAATTATGTCGGAAAACCAGATGCAAGGAAAGAAGGTCATCTGGACAACACTCAGTCACTTAGTACCAAGGCTAAGGATTTTTAGCTCTTTCAACGTATCGTCTCTGAGGAGGTCAGAAAGAGTATTAAGTTGTGGATAAAGGATTTCATTCTTGATACTCCTTCTATATAACAACTTAGCACTTCTAATCAAAACATTTATTTTAAAAGAATCAACTGTCTGAACATAAAATTGGAGAAAATAAAAGACTGGTTTCACTTGGCTGTTGATTAGTATGACATGTTTCCTATTTGTTGTCTTTTCTTAATCACAATAGTGGATACACATGAACAGAAAAATGTTTAGAAACAGCATAATAAATGATACAGTGCTGAACATTTTTACCACTTGATTGACACTACTTTAAGTTAGTCAATATTTTTAATGTTTCTCAATTTGGAATCCCAGCTCAGTCTGCGACATGCTTCAAATGTGACTGAGGAGTTCCTCTGCTCCATCTGGCTAACGACATCAACAGCACCTAAACTCCCTAAAACTGTTTCACTCCATCTCTGTAAGACATTCATACATACGTACAAGCTTCCAGGCTGAGAAAATAGTCAATTTTAAACCCCAAATGGACTGCAGCTGGTAAGTTTTCAACATATAAAGTAAGAAATTACTTCAGATTCAGCAAGTGTTAAGATAATCCTACAGATTTCACTGGCCTCCTGCTTGTTACTGTTGCTTGCTAATTTTTAGTTTGTATTTTTAAGCAGATTAAAAATTTTCTCCTCTTAATGTATTTAACAAACCAAAACATATAATACAAACATTAAAAAAAGCTATTCTGCTAATGCACACACTTTTTGAAAGTGCACAAACAGCAAATTTCTTCCTTGGCCTTACAGTACATGGCACAAGTAACTCCAAGGGTCTCTCCCAGTTTTCAGTCTGGATTTTCTTGCCAAAGAAAAGTCTAACAAAAATTTTACACACTAACGTGAGAACTCGAAGCTACTTTAAAAACAACACTATGCTCACTAAACAACTTTAAAACTCAATTTTTCAGGACAACATTTAAAAGGATTCTCCATTCCTCCTTCTTTTAACTTACAACTCCTGTTGAACAGGTTGTTGGTAAGACTCCACTTCAGACTGGAAGACAATCCTGAGGGCATTTCACTTGGCCAACTGTCTTGGCAATTCTCACATGATGCACAAAACGTTACAGGAGGGGCAAGAGGAGACAATCCATGCTATTCCCCTCCACACAGCTGAAGAGGGGCAGTGGTTGTGCACGGCAGGGATGGACTACGTCACCGCCATTTGAACGGAAGCACAAGCCAGCCAGGCTGCACACACAAAGCCTGACATCTCAGCCAACAGTCAGGGAAATCAGAGAGAGCAGGTCTTGCTTTTAAGTGTGCTAGATTACCCAAACTCGTAAGAACACAATGAACTAAACTGTTTGCTAGCATACACAACACAGTTTTTGTAAATCACTAAATCGCTGAATAAGAATGCTAAGAATAAGACAGCAAAACAAGAGTAATCAAAGTACTGTATTTTTGCTCTAACCAACCATTTTTCCCACAGACATCCTTAGAAACCACCACCAAAACCACAGACCAACTTCCGCACAAATGCACAAGATCAAAACATGGGCTAGTTTTCACAAACACAAGAGCATCCCAAAGCACCTTATACTCTCCTTCTTCAGCCCTCCTCTTCTTTACATGGAAAAATGAAAACCATAGAGTTTAAGTTACATGCAAAAAACAAAGAAAACTCTCTTTTAGATGACAACAGGAATGGTCAAAATGTTACTCTGAGAATCTATCCACTTATCTGCCCTGTAATACACTGATTATTTACCTGTGTAGTTTGAGTGGCTCATCAGAACAATTTTGCCCAGTGAGCTAACAGGCCAGAAATCCCTAACCACAAGCTATACAGCTTCTAGGTTTCAATTCCTTCTTCTGTTTGACAAACTTCTATTACCCATTTCTACCTCCCTCCAAGTTCCTAACACTTCTCACTTGCCACAAATCTTCTTTCAATTCCAAAGTAACAGACACATGTTTAATGTAAGAACTTTTAGTCTTCCGATGCCTGTCTGTCTTTCACCCACGAGAAACTCTGTTATCTTTAATGGCATAACCCAGCCAGAATCTACAGGCAGAGATGGAGGAAAGGAAACACTAGCATTAGAATCATATGATAGTGTTGTGGGTTACTCCTCTTTAATATGGTGATTTCCATCAGGTCCCATGCAGAAAGTGAACACTCCTACTCTCTAACCCATGAACATTGGATAGTGTTTTTCCTTCACAAAAGTAACCGTGTGGCAATCACCAACGGCAAGCTGACACAGAAAGCAGACGGTATGTGCTTTCAGAAAGGCTAAGACCAACATCAAGAAAAAATCTGTGCACGAATATCAAACTTTATGGAAAATAAAACCTTCTTTTTAAACTGGGTCATATCTTTGAACAATCTGCAAAAGTGAGGGGTCCAAAATGGTTTCAGTTTGGAACAAGCGTAACTCCTTCGTGACCTATTAAACAATGATCCTTGCTCCCCCATGGTATCAAGGTATGTTCTCTATTGTGTATGGCTATTTTCAAGAGATTGAGAATTTCCATGCCTCCTCTCTGAAGGTTCTAAGGACTAATCTTGGGCACTAACCCACACTAAGGGATGAATCATTTGCTCTCAGAACAGAGCAACAGCTGGGAAACTTACCTTGTCGCTGTCTAGTGTGTTCTGGGATGTTCGTGAGGCAATTGAAATAGTATCAGGTTGGCTGCTACCATCTCCCTGACTGTCCAGGTCCTCGCCGTCTCTGCAAGTAATTCAGTTTTCATTACAATGTTAGCACTGCGTTTCTAATGTGTTAGTTCCCTACTTGCAGCTCTGAAGGGGCACCTACACAGCGTGGCAGCAGACACCTTCCAGACAAACTAACTCAAGGAAAAATCAAATATTCAGCACTTAATACTTCGTTCTACGGTTTAAGAGACCAGATTCATTTGCTCAAGGTCTACACCATGTAGAATTAAGGCAACAATCAACCAGCCAGGCAACTTGCACAGCCACTTAGCCACAGCTATCAAGCGACACTCAGCCACACACTTTAAGCTCCATGAAAGCACACGAAGGACCTGAACAACACAGACAGAATTGTAAACATCTGTTCAGAGCAGAAATCTTGACAAAGTCAACATTGCAGGAAACTAGAAATTAATTATAAGATAAAGCTGGTCAAAACAACTCTTGCTTTTGTCCAATTCACAGAGAGTCATGAGAAATTCAACACTACAGAGGCAAGAGTGCCATTGTGTACTTGGAGATCTCAGATTATTTTAAATACTGGTTACCTTCTTCCTTTCTGTTTTGTTGTTGGTGCGGTTTTGGGGATGTGGATCGGTTCTTTCAATGCTCCTTTCAGATGAATGGTCCTTTCTTGTATCACTTCCCGGATGTGTTTGATCCAGTCCTGTTTATTCTCTATACTGGATGCCTTTGATATGCAAAAGAAACAAAACCCCCACAATGGACTATTTTAGCTGAGAAGATCCACACATACAGTCAGCTAAATAAACACAAAGAGGAAGGCATAAAGAATGACTTTGTGAATAATTTTTGAAAACTTCAACAGAGAAAAAGAAATTCAAGCTAGTTCTCTTCATTTTGAATCGCCAACACTACTTTACACTGCTCAACATTATTTTGTTCATTTAAGAAACATTTTATGTTAGATTCAAATCCCTCTTTCATTACTTGAAGGCTAAAGCCTTGTATGCATCTCGTGCGAGACAGGGTGGATTGACTTAGAGAATTTCAGTAGTAACACTTTGAACATTGGTATTTTAAACTCCTGCTACATTTTAGGTCAGTTCTAACTGTACATAATGATCTGCTAATACCAAAAGAAAAATTAACTTATTTTGCAATGCATATACTTCCACAGCACATTTCATGTATTACTCCTCCCACTTTTGAAACATACCTGGAAGAAGAAAGCTAATTTAGGGACTGGATTTTAATAACTGCCTGCAGCATATCATCTGTATTTTTTAGATACCTGGAAAACACTTGATATCCAGCTGCCCAACCTGTGATCTGATTGTTTAATCTGATTTAACCCTGCACCTGAAATACTATTAAATATAAACACTATTGCAGATCTTAAAAAGTTATTATATATAACTTCCTACTTCTTTTAATTGCTGTCTCCTGAAATAATTGATTTCAAATATATTATAAATATTTAATATACTATAAATATTTAATAACCGGGGATTCTAAAGGGATGAAGAAAGCTGCCGGAACGAATGAACAGTTAGGATAAAGACCACTGTGTTCTTTTACAAACAAAAACATTTAGGAAAAGAAGTCAAACACAAAGTTTGGTTAAATCTTTTATTTAAGTTTTCATGGAATTTACTTATAATACTAATGAACTAAGGAAATCCTAGTTTCCAACCTTCAAGAACAAACAAAAAAAATTGACAAAATTGTTGACAAGCTTCATATACCCTATGAGTTACCTAAATATCCTCGGCTCTAAGTAAAGAACATGAACACCTTAAAGGGATCTTATGTAGAGAGCCTTAAACAGAACCCCTTACATGGCTCTGCCCTGGGAGGATCATTTCAGACTGCAAAGCACTGTCTGTGAAATTATAGGATTATTAAGACAGAACAAATTGTATTATTCAGTGATGTTACATTTGATTTCCTTGCACTCATTGACTGCTGTCACAAAAATAATGTGAGCTCTTCTCAGCCCATAATTCTCTAGGAAAACATATAAATTTGAGTGGCAACATGTAAATTTAGTAATGCCATTTAAAAATGGCCACTTGAGTAATCACCAAAAATACATGTGAAAACATGAACAAGTTTAATATTAGGTGTATTAAACTATAAATGGGAAGATGAACTATTTTTGAGCTCAACACAGCTAAGAGATACAACAGAAAAGGTTCAAAATTGACACAGTCCTCTAAATATGTCAAATTACCTGTTAGCTACTTGTGGTATTACAAAAAAGTTCTCCAGCTGAAACAGTAGGTCCCAGGTTACATACCAGTCGCAGGACAAATGGATTTAGCCATTCTCCTGGCTAAGCAAAGAACACTAGTGATACCAGTAACTTCTCCAGGCACAAAATTTATAAGCATTGCATGCACTCTCATCCAAAGGCAAATATCTTCAGAAAAACTTGTAGCCCACAGAATGCCATCCAGAGGGACCTAAGCAAGCTGGAGAAGTGGGCCCATGTGAACCTCATGAGGTTCAACAAGGCCAAGTGCAAGGTCCTGCACACAGGTCGGGGCAACCCCCGCTATCAATACAGACTGGGGGATGAAGGGATTGAGAGCAGCCCTGCTGAGAAGGACTTGGGGGTACTGGTAGATAAAAAAGCTGGACATGAGCCACCAACGTGCCCTCGCAGCCCAGAAGGCCAGCTGTATCCTGGGCTACATCAAAAGCAGTGTGGCCAGCAGGGCAAGGGAGGTGATTCTGCCCCTCTACTCTGCTCTGGTGAGACCCCACCTGGAGCCCTGTGTCCAGCTCTGGAGCCCTCAGCACAGGAAGGACGTGGAACTGTTGAAGCGGGTCCAGAGGAGGGCCACAGAAACTATCAGAGGGATGGAACACCTCTCCTATGATGACAGGCTGAGAGAGTTGGGGTTGGTCAGCCTGGAGAAGAGAAGGCTCCAGGGACACTTCATTGCAGCCTTTCAGTAGTTAAAGGGGCTTCTAAGGAAGATGGGGACAGGCTTTTTTAGCAGGGCCTGTTGCCATAGGACAAGGGATAATGGTTTTAAACTAAAAGAGGGTAGATTTAGGCTGCATATAAGGAAGAAGTTTTTTTACAATGAGGGTGGTGAAACACTGGAACAGGTTGTCCAGAGAGGTGGTACATGGATTCCGGATCCCTGGAAACATCCAGGGTCAGGCTGGACGGGTCTCTGACCAACATGATCTAGCTCGTTGCAGGGTTGGTTGGACTAGATGACCTTTAAGGTCCCTTCAAACCCAAACTATTCTATGATTCTATGATCTTTTGAAGTGTTTCCATTTCTGCATAAAAATATGGGCCATGATAAACAGCATCACCAACAAGCAGCCATGAGTTGAGCATGAAATGCAACACTGATGCCATGACTCGACTGGCATATCACTTGCTCTGTCACCTAGTGTCTGAAGTCTTCAAGCTATAGAAGTCCATGGGATCAAACCTCTTCCTACTCTGATTTGTGAAAGCAAGTTTGTTTAATCTTTCAGTAGACCACCTCTGCTGTCAAGTCATGTGAGTTAGATATACACAGCACAGAAAGGAAAATTATGTCAGCAGCTGTCCCTCTCAAACCAAGAAAAGTCATCACTTGTTGCCTTTCCAACAAGTATGAACAACAACTACAAGACTTAGTACAGACTGTACAAGCACATCTACTAAAATTACCTTGAGGACAATTTTGTTGTCTGAAGTTGGTGTCCTTCCAACCCACAGAGCAAACTTGCAGGGATCTCCTTCTACATGCTCTGTGACACCCAGTTCAGAAGTCTGGAAATAAGAAAAATTTTTTAGGACGACAAGGCGCTTTTTTTTTTTTTTTTCTCAGAAGCCACAAAGGGATGCTAATATTCTAAATAACTTAGCTCTGCCATTTATTTTTAGAAGCTTAAGGCTAACTCATATGCTAAACAAAATCCTTTATTCTGGTGGCAGTGGTGGAGTTTCTTCAAAAAAGGAAGAACTGCAAGCTAAACAGTTTTTCCTGTAAAGTAAAAATAATTAATAGCATTCATAATCTGAAATGCCAAATGGCTTATTTTACATTTTTGACTTGACAATAAAAGCCTTCTAAGTAAAGTTGCCTGGTAAAAAATAAGCGTTGGCTTGTCTCCTTGTTGATTTCCATAAGGGAACACTCACTACTTATTGATTTTTCTGTTTTCTCTTAGGTAAAATATGCTTAAGAGCTCCCTTGGTATCTTCTGAAACTCTGACCTCTTTTCTGCCAAAGGAGCCTTTCCTAATGTGTTTCCTTTCCTCTGAAACAGATGAAATAATTCAGAAATGGAGTTTCCTTGGAGAACTCTGTGGGACAACTACATTAACAATCAGTCTTTGGGAATGTTCTAACGTCAGACCTTAATAGCTAATTATCATCCAGAATGTTTTCACCTTCCAACTGGAACACACCTCAATCATGTGAATTGGCTTCCAGTTAAATCATATAGGCTCTGCTCCTAAAGAAATTACAAGCTAAGAAATATAGCTCATACAAAAACCCTCACTGTATAACACAACTGCTAAGCATTCTTACATTATTAGAAGCTGTATTTTTCCCCTCATATGTATCATCACTAGCAAATACACAGTCCATTGCAACAGATGTTGGATACACACTACCTGAGTAAAAGGATTTTATTTTCTTGTCTCGCTTGGATGACAATTCATTTTGTTGTTTGGTTTTGTGGTTTGGTTTTTTTTTTCCTAAAAATACCCTAACCCAACACACCCACCCTTTCAGCTTTGCTGTCTCTTTTTGGTAAAACTGAAATACTTAAACGCCTGTAATGCACCTCAAACTTCACTCACCAACAATTCCCATGTGTGTTAAAAGTTTGTAAGATACTTAATTCAACATTACTTTATGTAGTTCACAGAACATATACCCTACTACACTGCCCAATATCAAGTCTGAATGGGCAACGCAGTACATTTTTTAACATTGTTTATTTTTTAAAGCCTACTAAATTTAGAAGCCTTGGTACACTTGTGAATATTAGTAATTTTATGAGGGACAACTGAGGGACAATGCAGCAGAGGTCTGTACAGTAAGGAGTGACAAAGCCCACATATGTTGGTCACTGTCCCCTCCGACACTGGTAGGCATCAAGTGAAACCAGTGGGAGGGAGTCAGGTTCAAAACCTAACACAGCGAGGTTGGCCTGTGCCCATCACGTAGTTGAGCAACACAACTCTGCCACAGGACACTGTAAATGCTAGAAGTCTGCATGAGGTCCAAGGACAAGCTCATAGACGAGAAATCCATTGCAGGCTATTGAATACACAGAAACCACACTGAGGTCAGGAAACCCTTAAACTGCCAGTTACTGGTGACTGGGAGAGTATTCTGGCAAAGTAACACCTGCTTGCCTTGTTCCCACAGCCCTCCTCAGGCATTTGCTTTTGGACACTGTCTCTTGCTAAAGGAGTTCATTAACACATTCTTCCACTAATACACGCCACGCCATTGAGTATTCTGTGCTGGGGAGACCATGACGGTTATCATACTCCAAGTAAAATGAAGGACCTCACTTTTGTAAAACCACCTTCCAGAGGCAGGAGACTTGATAACGTGAAGAAAAAAAAAAATAAATCTTGAGCTCAAATCAGCATGCATGCTTTCAACATCTGTATGAACACCTTTTCTAAAGATCAAACTATAAGAATTGCTATAATAGTAAGCTGCACTACAGGATATTTTGCCATATAGAGTATGAAGACAAAAAGATATGTTTGTATTTTAAAACTGAGGCACAATGAGAGTCATCAAGATTTCCGGCAACTTCTCTAGGACCCGAGGCTATTAGTAAATTCCTGCCAGAGGAACTGACACAACAAGCTTACAGGACTGATTTTTCAGCTCTGTCTCCCCTCCTGTGTAATGCCTTGGCAGCTGATGTTGCCCTCCAGTACACCCAAAAGATTTTTGTATTTCAGGTTCAGGAGAGCACCAAAGCAAGGTGTGACCAACAAACCAGCTGCAGCTGTGTTACCTCCTACCTACCTTCTATCAGGTAGGAGAGCAAGCATTGTAAATGAAGTGAGGGAATATGCAAAGTTAGTCAAGGAAAGAAGAGGTTTTTTGAACCAACCTGCTTTACCTGTTAGGATACAGAGGTGGGAAGGCGGAAAGAATGAAGGAAAAGGAGCTGAAGCAGGGAGAAAAGGTTCAGTATTCATACTATCTAGACTTGGGCATATATCCCAAGAGAATCAACAGAAGAACAATGTCTTTTAGAGTGTGATTCTGAGACGTAATTTTAAGCACTTGTTTAAAAGTGTCTAGTAGAAAATATAATCTTGCCTCTGGCTGATGCAGAGCAAGCCATGGGACACTGTCTTACTTGGCTGCCTAAATTTCTGGAGTGTGAATACTGCTCTCACCCAAGCCATCCAACGAGACAGGAAGGGAAGGGTATGAATTCCAGGGTCACCTTTTGTAAACCATACATGCTACAGATGAGGAAAGAGCAGATTTTTCTTTTTTTTAATGGGGAGAAAAAAATTTCCATCTTTACATCCTTTCAGTAGACCGTAACAGCTATCATTTTGTTTACAAAATATTATTGTAAGACTACTAGTCTCAGTAGACATTCTGGAATGAACTTTTCCGTAACAAGGAGTTCTTGCCCTTCCAGATCAGTATGTGTGGAATGTGTGTGGAATATCTACCAAAATGAACCCTTAACATGGATGTTACTACAACAGCAATAGTAAATAAGCAAGATGAAGGCAGCTTGTCAACTCCTTCCATCCTTCTGTTTTATACAAATGAGCCTCAGAGATACCAGCGATCACACACATAATTAACACAAAATCAGCCCAGCACAATCTTGCTTTTCCTTTCTCCTGACACACCAATATTCACATGTAGCCTTCAGTAGTTGCTTTCAGTCTAGTCTCCTCAAAAGCATGACAAAGCAGCAAACTTACCAGCTTCAGTCTACGCGTTCTAAGGCTGTTCTTTCAGTGCACTATAATAGCTGTCCCAGGTTTTTCAGGCACATTTAAATCACCTGAGCTTAGTCACAATCTAATCTAGATAGTTTTCTAACTATGATCACTTGTTCTCCCATACTTACAAACAGTTTACTCTTGTAAATGTACTTGCTCCTTCCACTGGAGTCCTTTACTTCTTTACTGAAGACCAAGGACATCTCAAAAAGGAACAGGTGCCTCTCTCTTCCCTTTCGAATTAGAGTTTTGGGATCCCACACCTGGAAGGATTCTTGAAGGATGAGCTCTCCCTGAGATTCTATATTTTCATCAAAGCCTAAAAACCCGGGGAGAGGAAAGTTTCACCATGAAAAGTTGATAATATGAGGAAATTAAAAAGCACAGCTTCTGTTTATTAAGCGATCTGATTTCCCCCCACCCACGCAAATACAGCTTGCAAAAGATGGATTCCAAGGAAGCAATATGGAAAACAAGACTTGACATTGCAATATACTAAATGCAGCTGTAGCTCAAGTCTATGTCTAAATTTAGAGACCCAACTGTTAAGAAGTTTATCAACTCTTTTGGCAATATTTCATCAACAAATGACAGATCTATGTCAGCTTCTGGTAACCTCTTCCACGATGAAAACGATTTTTCTTATAAGCTTTCTGCCACTGTAGAAAGTGAGCAACTTGCAAGCACACAGAGAGCACATCAGGCTGTTCTGACACCGACAAGCTCCGAAATGCCACCTTTTCTGGTGGTACCTTCCCTACCACGTATGCAATGAGCACACGAACATGTTCCAGTAGGGGATGAAAAAAGACGGCAGCTTGGAGCTGTTGCCATGTGATCAGCCTACCACTGAGTCACTCCAACATCGATCCACAATAAAGAAATAGCAGAAATAGCAGCTGGATTACTTCAGACATAACGTAAAGATGAAGACTGAGAATATCAACAATTTTACTTCCATTGTAGTGGTACAGTGTTCTCCCAGTTTAATACACAGCTTCAGAGTTGAAGGATAACAGAAAATAGTCTACCATACTCTTCTGAGTGATATTAAACTGCATTTTAAATAGATACTCCTTGCCAATATTCTCTGAATAGAAGAGCATCGTTCCTCTCAAGAAAACACCAGTTCTCACTGTTAAAAACAGGGCAACCGTATGGAGAGCATCAGAGGCAAGTTGCATCAGGATGTTCATTCAAAATCCTCCAGAGAGATATGGAGGAAATGTGCTCACTCACTATATTTGTCTAACATGGGATGACTCAGCGATACACCATACCAACTTATGTAAAAGATTAGGTTATTTTCCAGTCACATTCCCAAGTGTTAAAAGATTATTACCAATGCTGGTCAGCATTTATACTAACACCATCTCCTGAACAAAGCATTTGGAACTGATCTTGCAAACTGACCAACATTCCTACTGATTAAAATCAGGGAAGAAAGGTGATTTGGAGCATTCAGATGATTGGGAATCACATGTCAAACCAAGATGAGTTTTATTGTAACTTGCACAACACTGGAAATTCCATTACAAGCTCCATTTTACTACTAGAAGACACATAAGAGGAAAAGGAATATTGACCAAAAGCACCTATAAGTCTTTATTCAGCAACTGCAAGGTAAGATGGCTTTGCCTTTATCTCAAATAAATTAAATGCCAAAGAAAAACAGTTTTATTACTAAATGTATAATGGCACCATCATACACGATAACGTGCCAATTACAAAACAGATTTTGGCAGAAAGTTGTTCTAAGCACATAGAAGCAATTACATCCAACCTCCACTGTGTGCATGAACATGATTATGTTGTTCTGGCTAAGGCTCAGGCTAAATTGGCTTATGCTGACATTTTACTGCCAGAAGATACATTTCATTTCAACTAGAAGTCTCTTATGGAACAGGCAGCAAACATATGTGAAAACGACAAACTTCTTGGAAACAATTATTTGATACACAGATCAGCAAAACCACCTCTAATACATGTATGCTTCTCACATAAAGAAGCCAAGGATACTGCTTGGAAAATCTAGCCAAAGCTATTGTGTCTGACCATTCACCTATTACGTTTTTGGTGAATAGTAGAAAACTTTGTTAGTCTACATATTTTTCAAATATGCAGCGGCAGAGCTACAGATTAGGATGAAAGAACATTTTAAAAATTAGTAAAACTGTACCAGCTGTCTGTCACAATTCATTTTCCTAAATAAGTTTGCATTTTATACACCTCCAAACAAAAGTTATACAAAAGATAAACCCAGAGATAAGAAAATGTTCACATTCTTCACATCATCTCAACATCTAGTAATATAAAAAGTTATTACAGTTAATAATCTACAGCATATGACTGAATTGGAAAGCCACATTGAATGCTACCTTCCAGCATGCTGAGGTGCATGGCATCATTGGCTCGCTTTGGCACACTAAGCATCACCTCCAGGCCATCCTTAATCTCACCTTTACCTTCTTCACAGCACGTGAGCAGCTCCTGCAAAAGATGAGCAAACATGAGCACTCTCGATCATGTTCTTCTACACTAATACAATTAGACAACGAAATACGACTTCTAAAAAGCAAAGAATCATTTTTGGCATGGGAAATCTTTCAGAACTTCTTACTCTGCCAATGACACGACAGTATACTTTGTATTTATCATGATCTGTTCTTCAAGGAGCGGCCTAAGCTTTCAGTTAACCACCTCTAATTTAAACAAGATCATCTGCTTAATGAGAAGCCTTTAAAAGTTACATTAAGGACAATGTTTCTTTCTGATAAGCACAGACACACCTACCATACGCAGTGCTACATCAAGGCCCAGAACAACGCAGCTGCCAAGTCAGGAGGATGGTGGAAAGCAGGACAGCACAAAAGGACACCGCCCCAGTTCCCCCCTCATATCACTCTCTGCTCCACTGCATCAAAGACTTGCTCTATACTACTGCTGATAAGAGGATTTATATTGTTTCATTTCAAGTATTCAATGAATTATTCTATTCTGTGTTCACACAGTTAAAAGCATCCTACAAGACAAAACTTCTGAATACAAACAAGCATTAACTAATGGACAGAAGTCAGAGAATGGAAAACGTTGTAGTAGAATTTAGGGTGATGCAGTTCACTGCCCATTCAACATCTCACAGATGTTAACATAACAGTACCTGAGCCGATATTCAAATTTCCTCACATCCTTTGAGCATTTGAACAGTATCAAGATAAAATGTAGCTTACGTAACCAAAAGGGCATATTACGTTCCTTCCATTATTCAAAAGGTTCACTTAATTCATTCCCTCAGGTTAAATTCCCCTTCCCTTTGTAAAGAGAAAGCCAAGTGATTCCTACTCTTATTATCCTTACACTATTTTTATTTAACTGCCAATACCACCATCACAGCAACACACTCAAACATCACACTTAAATTTTGCACGGCAACTCCACAGAAAAGTGCGTGTGCCTAAATATCCTCCAGGAGGCACAGAATATGAGCAGCTTCCATGACATTTGGAAAAATAAACATAACTTCTAGAACTGTAAAATGTTTCAGCTGTCATTTAAGTTTTGGGCTCTCCATCCTTCCATGTTTTACATCGCTCTTCTCATAGGGGAAAAAAACAAAACAAAATAAATATAAAACCCAGTAACCACCAAATAAATCCATTTTACTATGTAGCAAAGACATCTGGCTCTGCAAATACTGGTGAAACTGACCTATCCCATCACTTCAATAATGCAAGCGGCTAAGGCATAGTCAGATTTAAAAAAATAATTGTTGGAATCAATACCCCAAAATTTCTGCAACAGCACAGCCTAGAGTATTTCTGTAAAGTATAACTTTATCAAGTTGCATCTTTTTGCAAGGGGAGAACAGACAATATGGTTCAGTTAAAAATGACAGACTTGTTTCCATCCAACTTGACCTAAAATACCCTGCAATGTTTTTCAGAGATTTTAAAAACAATCATCCACGGCAGTTCTCAAGGAGACAGGGGAGACACAGATCAGTTACAGTGCTTTTCTAGGCAGCTATTACAAAACAAGCAATGCCACCTAACAGAGACCGGCACAGTTCAAGAACTCTGCTGCTCAGTCAAGAAGACTTCTGTCCACTGAGTGAAAGTTCTAACTACAGGTTTCCAAAAGTTTTGTTTATTTTAACACCTACTATTTACTTGACATTTCCAGGCAACATTACAAGTAACAACTGTTTGTGCAACAGCTCTACAGGTACTCAGTGTGTGTTGTATACACATATGTATTTATATATTTTACAGATATTTTGTATTATGCTATATATATAAATTTATGTCTTTTACAGTACTTAATATCATAAATATAGCTAATGGCTTGCCAAAATTTGTGCAGAAACTGCTACAAAAATGCGCCTGTCTATATGGCCATGAATTACTCTTTTTTTTTTTTTTTTTTTT
>Ga0065711_1027943_pt1 | contig 44794 bp, 23 predicted proteins | sample Hoacrofraction12_FD_59098 | JGI IMG/M metagenome (GOLD analysis project Ga0065711, IMG submission 59098) | Hoatzin crop microbial communities from Cojedes, Venezuela - Epithelial fraction 12 v2 (version 2) | ecosystem: Host-associated > Birds > Digestive system > Esophagus > Crop | place... | reverse complement strand
CCCAGCAATGGGACAAGGGGCAGCAGGCACAAACTGGAGCATAGGAATTTCCAGCTGAACATGAGGAAGAACTTCTTCCCTCTGAGGGTGACGGAGCACTGGAACAGGCTGCCCAGGGAGGTTGTGGAGTCTCCTTCTCCGGAGATATTCAAGACCCCCCTGGACAAGGTCCTGTGCAGCTTGCTGTAGGTGACGCTGCTTCGGCAGGGGGGCTGGACTAGATGACCCACAGAGGTCCCTTCCAACCCCTACCATTCTGTGATTCTGTGATTCTGTGATTCTGTTTGTTTGTGCATCAAGTCCATCATCTGCTTTTTGTTCCTTTAAGCTTTAAGTAGTTGTTAGATCATAATCACAAATAGTAGAAGGAACCTCATGCTAACAGCACAAGGAGAAAAATCTAACACAATCAAATGCAAGGAAATTCAAGCTGCTCAGAAAGATGCTGCATACTTTCCACGTTGAGAATATTTAAGCACTAAAATGCCATCATAAATGCATGTGACGAATTCTCCATCATAAATAACTTTTAATTCAGGGCAGCTATTTTTGTTTGTTTGGTTGGTTTAAATTCAGGGCTGGGTTTTCTGTGTTGGCTTTTGCGTGTGTGTGTTTTGTTTTTAATGAATTCTCTAAATCCATTGAGTAGTCATAAATGGAAGTTTTAGCTTCCCAAAGGCTAATTAGATTAGCACATTTCTCTTCTCACTGGCCGCATTTTATGATTAGAGATCCACATCTGCCACTGCAGAGTGGATGTATTGATGTGCAACACAGTTCACTAAGACTCATTTGCAGAACTGCCTTTGGTGAGATAACCGATATAAAATCTCACAATGTTTTTTCTTCTGGTCCCACAGAGCCCAGCAAACATTCCTAGACTTTTACATCCCTTGACTGTCTGCCTCATTGGGAAGGGTATCTTTTTACTACTTGAACCCAGACAAATGTAATTCCTGAGCTGCCCTGTTTTGCAGTGGAAGAGTGGAAGACTTCTGATAAATTTGGATACTTAGTCCACGGAATAGCTTTGCTGGGCTTTACCAACTTTTGCTGCTTTTTTTTTTTTTTCCCTCTCCCCCCTCCCCCCCTGCCAGGGTGTGGAAAAGCAATAGTGACAAAAGAGAAAACTGGCTATGAAGGGAGAATAACAAGTCCCTACTACCCAAGCTATTATCCTCCAAAATGTCTTTGTGCATGGAACTTCCAGGTAACATGAATCTCTTTCTCTCTTAGGCACTGTTGTGTATTTTGGGCACACAGAACCTGTAAGTATAGCAGAAACAACTGTGTAGGGAGTAACCTGCATCCTTACAGATGGGGCACTTTATAGAAATGACACAGTGGAATAGCTGGCTGTGCTCTGTTTTTTTGCACTAGGTTTTTTGTTTTTTTTCTGTGCACATATCCTTAATGAAGAGAACATCATCCATGGTATTATAAAGGTGAAGAGCTGAGATGAGTTGAAGTTTAGCCTGCAGAATTACTTCATGGCAGATAACGTACAACTTCACTGGTTTTAATTCCTTTCTTCCCACCCCTAAAAATATGGGGAAAAAAGTATGTACAAAAGACTCCTCTAACCTGCATATTATTGTCGCTTCTCTGATATCTCTTTTCACTCTATTTGTTATAGTTAATAAATTGCATTTTTATATTCTAAGGTGATCTGTCCTATCACCACAATCACACAGACTGGTTTTTTTTTTATATATTTTTTCTTCATCTTTTCAGGTATTTTTCTGGAGGCAAAAGACCAAAAGCTTACATCAGTTTAAATAGTTTTGTCGTGCCTTGTCTGACGACATTAGTGTTTCTCTGTTGATACTGCTAACGTATGATCTTTGATTTACAGTTTGCCCTTCAGTGTTTTCCCCTCTAAAGAATATGGCAGTGGATATGATGCAGTCCACTGTTTACCCGTCTTTCTGCTTATGCTACTCGTATCTGGTTAAGCTACTGGCTGCCCATGTTGCATCACACCAATGTGAATGGATTCCAGCTAGCTATGACCTACAGCCTCTTCCTCTTCTAGAAAGCTAAGGCAAATACTTTTTTGCTAAACTTCACATCTGCAATTCACCCTGAACTTCTGATGAAAAAGTTTCTGGCACTTAGCATGGGCAACCCCCAAGACTTGTTTCTCAAAAGAGTTTAGTTTCCCAGTAGTAGTTCAGTGCTGAATCTTTCCTCATTTTCCAAATCGTGTTTTCTGTAAAAGAGAAGGAAAATATCTACATTTCTGGATTCTTTTCCTGAATGAGCCCTTGTTTCTAAATGAGCGTTACCTTGTACTGCAAAAAGGTTCTGTTCCTTTTCATAAAGGAAATTGTAATCAATTATGAAACTTAGTGATACTGCCAGGCTTAAAAGTCTTTTGTAAAATGCTAAAGAATGCTTGGCGGAGCAGGTGCTAGCAGAAGACTACAATATTGTGGTAGAAATAACTCCTAGCATTACAAGGGTGACACAGATATTCAGTGTAGTATCTTAGCTAACAATCCTCTGGGGCTGTGTGTCCCTACACAAGTAAATTTGGATGTGTTTGAGTGCTTTGATCTTGATACAAAAGCTGCTTTCTATGGCTTTTTGAAGATGAAAGGACTGTTGGCTAGAGGGGGGAAAAGCCTGCAGCTGTGGTGGGGCTTTGCCAACCTTTGCTTTAACTCAAGACCAAATAGCTGGCAGGTGTCTCGAGTGCTGGCTGTTGAGCTGGTGAAGCCAGCATAGCTCCCAGAGCGCGGCATTGCCAAGCGCTGTAATCACTGAGATAAGTTGAAAGACTCTCATGGGCTATGCCCACAAAAGGAAAATGAACACTACTAGTACTGCCTTTCTCGTTCCCAACAGACTCCACAGAAGAGCCTTGGTATAGCTCTGAAGTTTCATAACTATACCATCAGTGAGAAGAATATTAAAGGCTGTGAGAGAGGATGGTGGAAAATTAATGAACACATGTAAGTACTTCTGCATGGGTTATTAAATTAACATTACCAAAAAAAACCTTCCCTGCAGCTCACTTGGAGAGTTTCCACAGAGACAGAGATAATTCACTGGTGTCTCTTACCATTTTTTTTGTTTGTTTTGGTTGATGATGTAATTGAATCTTTGTAAAATATATACACATATAAATAAATTTTTTTATTGAAAAGCACTGGAAAAGTGAAACCAAGAGCCTTTGGTATTTCTGGAGAGAAGGAAATGGAAAGAGTTGGGTGAAGGTGGATGTCCTGTGAACCCTAAAATAATTCTGGGTTTTCTGGGATCATTGAACAAGGCCTGTTAGAACCCTTTTAAGTGTAACTTGATTCTGTGATTGCTCATGAGGACACTGAACCCAATTAACTTCTCAGTGAAAGCTATTACAATGAGATTATTGGGAATAGGAGAGTAAATCCTTCCACATTCCAGTCACTGGCTCTTGAAAGAGAAACCGCACGGTTTGACTGCCAAGGTACTACTGTATTTCTTAAGTGTTTTTTATTAAAATACTACTGCTTTCCTATGCACGTTGTCCACCCATTTTTTCTTTGATTTTTGTTTAAGTCATCTTTCAATCATTGAATGATGAAGCAAGGCCAGATTTAGGACATTGGAAATTTTTTTTTTAAGCTTTGTTCAGATGGAAACCTCAGTAACACCAGACTTGAAACTGAATTTCTGAACTCACTACTGAAACTAAGCGAAGTCAGTCAGGCCTTTAAGAATGTAACTGAAAGAATAACAGAGAGGAGAAAAAACTTTCTCTATTCTTTCATACTATCTTGTACTTACACAGAGAAAATTCAGTTTGTCCAAGACTCCTGAAATTGTGCCTTAATGGGATTTGGTTGCTGGACTAGATGGGCACATAAAAACACCAGTCAAAACAAACAACTTTGGGTGTGTTTGTGGGGTTTTTGGTGTTCTTCTTATGATGCAGTTGGAAAGATTTGAGATATTAGGGATGGCTGAGATATAAAACAAATAAAGACAAAATCTGGAGAAAAAGCTGAGGGTGGGTTCATATTGTAAGGGTTCTTTATATGAGAGAGCAACTTTTAAATAAGCCTACCAATTATACATTCAACAGAATAAAATGTCAGAGCATGACCACTAGAAGTGCACTCGGGGTTACTTTTGAAGTACTACACAAGAACCCGTCCTTCTGATTTCTGTTGCAAGTTGCTCATTATATAAGTAGACCAAGACAAGTTTCCCTCTGAAAGTGTCTTTTTCACTGAAGATAAGGCTTTTGAGCCTCTGTGATTTTCTGTTCTTTGTCTACTTTCCATGGCAAAAAAATATGATTTAAAGCATGAAACATTTTGATATTTGATTCCCCCCCCCCTCCAAATTTTAATGGTTAATGAAACTGGGGAGAGGGAACTCCACCTTTTCAACTTCCTGCAATTGTGGCTTATAGCATGCATATTCTGCTATCTTTGCTAAAAAGGGTTAAGAAGCTGCAGGAGACTGATTTTGGTAAATAAAGACTGCTACCATGAAGATGGTACAGCTAAGGTTCTTTCAAACCTCTAGGGACAACTTTAACAAGAGGCACTGAATGCAACCATGAAGTTCTTCCTGTCTTTCTTCCAGTGGACAGGCAAATGTTCCTCTGTCTAGTCAGAGGGGTTACAGCTGATGAACTGCTTTTGCTGAAGTTCTCATGGGCAGAAATATCAGCGAGTCTCTATGAGCAAATCGTTAGAGGTTTATGTAATGTGAACAAAGAGGTTATCAGTGTTGGTGCAACATCCCGTTGTCTCTGCTACAGGATTTATGTACCTACTCATCCCTTGAAAAGGTATCCCACTCCCTGCTTCAACATATGGCACAGGATCCCCTTAATTAGTTTCTCTCTAGCAATGGCACAGAGTTACAGATGGTGCCTTGCAGGCTCCATTTGCCCTGGACCTGGAGAAATGGCTAGTAAAACACCAGTAGAAGGCTCTCAACGATCTGTAGCTCTGTCTTACCAATCCCTCAAGCATGTGACTTTTCTCACTGCATAGAAGAGATAGCTTCCTTGATATTGCTGTCTTAGCTCTTCTACAGATGGGCAGGAACTTTCTCTACTTCTGGTGAGATGAGGTTGATTTATGTGGCTGCGAAGCAGTCAATGCAGCCTGCAATTGTTTTTAATGGTGCCAAGGTTTGTTGGAGGGAAGTTGTCTAAGTGTTTGACAGAAGGAGAAATGTAGAAAACGTCTGTGGGCTAATGGAGGGGAATCAGATGGTTAGGTGTCCTTTTGCTATGCACTGTGGCAGGCAGTTTTAGGTTCGGAACATTGATGACAGAGACACTAATGTGAATGAGATTAAGATTTCTTGTAGCAAGAAGTCTTCACTCTTAGCTCTGATAGACTTTTTTTTTCCTGACAGTTAACTTTACTATACCAGAAAGCTGTTAAATTAACTCTCTACTTTGCATCTGTTTCCAGGATGTGTAAGAGGAGTCTATTTTTTGAACTGTTTTGTTCATGTATTTTTTGCATTGCTGGAACAGAACCTCCTAGATCTATTAAAAGGATGTTTCATATTCGTAGGGTGGAACAAAGTACACATGGAAACATATGAATGAACGTGGCCATTCCCTGTGGCATTCTTCAGTGTGGTGCACAGGACACCAGGCAACATCTATCCACATGGAAATCACTGACCAATTTCCCTGCATTCATTGACATGCAGAGTAGTCCTGGTCCAACACCCGGAGCTGCCAAAATAAAGAAGGGGAATATTTACCTCTGGATAATAGTCCATTTAACAATACAATTATCCATTTTCATGTTCTTTGAGTTCATACTAACAGCATTATGTGACCTTGCACTGCTGTCAAGCAAGCGTGCACGCCAAGTGTGCTAAGAACCAATACAGCTCCTTCTGCTCTTAGATCTATTTAGTCTGATAAGTACTTTTCTTGACAGGTGTCTTAAAGCCAGATGTTTTTCTTATAAGTGCTGCATTTTCAGGGTGTTTTAGTGGAACAGAGGAGAGGGTCCTTATTTCTACTTCCAGAACAACCTGTATGGTTGGTGTTCACTGGTTTACTACATTTAAAACTGTCTCCAATTTTTAAAGCATGATACAGCAACCTTTTCCTGTTAAAGAGTCTTTTTGGTTCTGATTTCAGCTAGAGTAGCGTCTGAACACCAGTTGCAGCATCCTTGGCATCTTTGATGAAAGAGGCGGTAGAAATGCATTGGCAATGGTCGGATTAAATGCTTACTAGCATCAGGGAGCATTTAGGTTTCTCTGAGTTAAGTGGCACCTAGGCAGAAGTCCATGGAAGCTCTCTGCCAAAATGGCAGCTTAAAGTAGATGCGCACCTAAAGGATTTTTTTCATCTAGATTAGTTACTTGAAGATATGATTTTCAAAGGTAAACTTCCAGAATGTTAATGATGGATGAAGGCTGGGTGACTACTTAGAAATATTTTCAGTTTCCCTGAATATACTTCTCTCTGCCTCCAAAGTAGTTGGACCAATTTTATCCCAATGCCTTTGTGCACTCTTCTTCAGGTGCAATCTTCTTTAGGTGCTTTGCACTGTGCTGACGTTTCTCCTCCCACCCAATTTACTTAAGTCTTCACAAAAATCTGAATCTTTTGAAAACAGGTATCAGGAGTGCTGACAAAAGTATCCATGTTTGTCTTGACAAATTTCTTTGTTACATCTCTGTTGCTCTAGACTTTTTGGCAAGACATTCTGCATGCATGTGTGTGGACGTGAAAGTTTATGACTAGCATTTTGGGGAATAAGGATACTGTTTCAGATTTTTGTTCTTAATTAAAGTACAGCAGCTGACTGTAGTGCTGAATTTCAGTGAAGTTGACATTTAAAATGCATGTAACGCAATTTTGATGTGAAGGCTGCTCTAGAACTACATTGAACACTTTTAGGTACTGCGGTTACTATGTTGATCACCAAACAGTCTTCCACATTGCAAGTTCTGCTGTCAACATTGAGCTTCAGTGCAGTTCGGAGGTCTCAGAGAAGCCACTTCTGGTGGAGTATGGCAGCTATAACATCAGCCAGCGTAAGATGGATTTTATCTTTTTCACCCCATCTTTGCAGTTCAGACCTGTGAAGCAGCACTGTACAGGTCCAGTAGGATATAATTAAGTTTGTGCAGGAAATTCTCTGTTGGCTTTTTGTTTATTTTCGTTTCTAATCTTACTGAGTCAGGTAACTATCAAACAAACAGCCTTTTCCAACTCAGCGAGGCTGTGCAGCTAAGGTTGGTGGGCCTGTGCAGCATGCTTTGATTTCCCGTACGCACACAGTCTGTTCTTCTGCACAGGCCTTAAAGCTTCCTGCATGGCTATGATCACAGTGCAGTCAGCTGAAGTCTGCTATTCGTGATGGTTTTCACCCCCAAGGTTTTGTTTGCAATGTCTCTATTACTGCAAAGACTTCCAGGCAATGAACAGAGAGTACCAAATAACCAAGTGCCTATTCCAGTGTTTCCATCAATTGAAATACTTTGTGTGCAAGTAGAAATCTGAGCTGAAAAACACCTCAGAAAGTTGAAAAAACAGTCCAGGACTGTGAGCTTGTTCAAGTTCTGAGGCAGACAACTGTTTATTGGTACTTTTTCCCCTGTGTTAACCTTATGTATTCATGTTGTTAAAGGAGGAGAAAAGCAATGGTTTCTACACATATTTACTAGTCACATTGGAGAAATTTTATGCATTGCATATATTTGGAGTATTTAAAAAGATGGCAACTTCATGATTCTGTTTCAAAAGGCATACATTTGTGTAATTCATAAGTCACCTCAATACAGGTAACTGACCAAAGTTGCAAAGTACTTCAAATTTTGGTTACTGGAAGTGAGACTCTCCTTTAGAAGATGATGACATTCTAAGATGTCTTGTGTTGCTCCATAAAGCACATTTGGTCCAGTCCTAGTGCAGAGCCTGCAGTATATATTGCAGTAACAGCTGGATTGGAACTTTAATGGTGCTTTTTCTTCTTTTTTTATATCCCAGTTTTCAACATCTGAACTCAATTTGAGTGCTGGCAATGCACACAGACTATGAAGTTTAGATCAACTTTATCATTCTTTAGAACAGCTTAGTGACTGTGAATTGAAATGAGCAGGCAAAATTTGGGAAGAAGAAACTTTGAAGTTGTTGGTCTTTTTTTGAATTTTTTTTCCTCCAGCTTGTCCACCTGGACATTTCAAGTGTTCTACTGGCTTGTGCATCCAGCAGATGCAGCGCTGTGATGGGATTAACAATTGCTTTGATGAAAGTGATGAACTCTTTTGTGGTTTGTATTCACTTACTAAAGACCTTAAAACCCAATGAATGTATTCTCTGGTCTTAGAAGGCAGCTGAAACAAAGTGAATTTTGGGGGGGAGGGAGGGGAGGGAGAAGATGTTTCCAACTTCCTTTGTATGTCCAGGTACAGACTATCAGTCAGTCTCATGAGTGCTTAATTCCTAGTTAATTAGCAAGAGACAAAACTAAGAATGAAGAAAGCATGGCACTGGAAAGCACAAGGAATAAAGTTAGATGTGTAAAAATAGCTGTAATAGGTTATATTCTGGTTTTAACTCATGTGAGAAATGCTGGTAATGATAAAGTTCTGGTCTGTTTTGAGATGAGTTGTTTTTGTGGGAGAATGACAAATTAGGCTGCATAGAGTAGGTGAGGGGGCTAATAATTGTCCATGGTGAAAGAGGGTTAGAACTTGGGCCACTCCACCTGGGGCAATGTGTGAGCTGGGATATGTCACCGAACTCCTTTGTGCTTTATTTTCTCCCTTCATAATGCGGCACTCATGCTCATCCTTGTGTACTGTGTGGTGAAAGTATGAAAGTGGTACCCAGGTGTAGTCAGAAGGGTAGTGTAAGTGTTACAAGCATGTTTCTGTAGTTGATTTGGCCTCTGTTTTTAAAGTTGTCCCTGAGTGGAACTGTAACTCCAGCTTCGCAATGCAGGATAATCTGCTTGCCTGCAATGGAGTAAGCGATTGTGAGAATGGAAAAGATGAGCAGAACTGCACCCACAGTAAGCATACTCTCTTGATTATTTTTTTCCTCTCTTCTATCATCTATACAATCCTGACTTGAATACTTGATGCAGTATTCAAAGAGTTAAGAGGCACTATCAAATCTAACTCAGGCTATATAATCCTGTTCTGTTTTCTGATATGCTTATAAATAAGCTGTTCTTAATTTTAAACTGTTTCTTTTCAGTCAGCTCATGAACATCTGTTTCAGCAAAACACTGGTGGAAGAATTAAGTACTCTGGGCGCAGGATGGGGATCTAGGGATTTAAACCTTGAATCCCAGATTTTATCTCTTTAAACCATAATTTGTGCAAATTATTTCCTGGATCTGTTATACCATCTGTGAAATAACTATAAAAATTATAGTTTCTCTGGAGCAATTTTCAGGGTTACAAGGTTAATGTGTTCAAAATGCTATGGAAGCTATAAATTTAGCATTGGACACAGGAAATTTTTGAGTCAGCCATTTCTTCAACTTCTTAGAATAAATGGACACCATGACATATGAAAGGGAGCACAACTGGAAAGTGCTGCAAGTAACATTTTAAAAGAAAAGTAATGATTTTTCACCTGTTTGACTAGATGTGTAAAAGGATTCAGGATACTTCTGTATGTCGAGAAGAAAAATAGTTTGGGTTTGAGCGGTCTCATTGATTGCAAGCCACAGGGAAACAGGAAAATGCCAAGGCTGGGGTTGCAGTTTAACTGAATGCAATTAATAGGACTGATTTCACTGCTATGTTTCATTTTATATTTAATACTGAAATATAAAGGAAGGCTTCTTTCCGGACTGCTGGATTTTTTTTCTTTCTAGCTTAATACTTGCTCAACAGTTAAATTTTTTCTACTGTATCTGTGTTCATTAGTGCTATGGGAAAGGACAGGAGGAAGTCCTTATTCAAAGATTTAGCCAGCTTGGTGCAAGCCTTAACACAGATGCAGTTCTACTTGAATAGTTTATGCTACTCGTAGATTGCTTTAAGCCACCCCAGCCAAAACAATCTTTTGCTATGTTCCTTCCTATCTATTGATGTATGGATGAATCTTTTATCTGTGCAGACATGTCTTCAAGTGTTAAGATGATCCAACAGTGTTTCTTTTTTTTCTTTTTCCCCACAACGATTTCAGGTATTCCTTGCACCAACCACACGTTTAAGTGCAGAAATAACATTTGCATTAGGAAACAAAATGCAAAGTGTGATGGGACTGTGGACTGTATTGATGGAAGTGACGAAAGCAGCTGCAGTAAGTCCCTCTCAGATGTTCATCTTTTTGAACTTTGAACTTTTTACACAATAAAGCCCTTTATTTCTTCCTGTTTTGGAGAGGGTACAACTCGTGCAGTGGATATTGAGATTTTATTGCATACTCTCAGTGATAAAGGGGTAATGATCAGCTATCAGTTTACTTCAGGTCTGGTTGCAGAACTTCCTAAGTTCTTGTGGGAGAGCAGCTTACTGTTATGGGGAGTCTTAGCTGTAATGCTTATTGTAGCTATGTTAAGGAGTGGGGAAGCAGGATTAATTGCAGAGTGAACTTGGCTAGCTGGTAAGGCAGCATTTTTGTTGCCTGCAGCTGTGTCAGGTAGTTCTGTTGGAGTCAGACTGTATTCGGACTTCAGAAGTGACACAGCTGCAATGAGATAAAAAACCCACAAACTTTCCTTTTATCTGTCTCTTCCGGATGGTGATGACTCCAATATTTCATAGTGTCAAGTTAGGTTCTAGTGTCAAGTCTTCTTAAAGTAACCTCTATACAAGCTTTTCAGTTCGTTTTGCTGTAAAGTGAACAGGTGATTTAACAATAAAAGTGGGGTTAGGATTAGTTGCTTAAACTGAATATTCTCAGGTATTTTCTCTGGCCCCCAGCTGCTTCTAGCATGCTACCTGTATGTCAAATCTGCCAGCACCTGCCTTGGATCCAACAGGACACATTAAAAGACTAGCTATACACCTACTGGTGTTTGGAAACACTAAGGCTGCTTTTGGCTCTTTGGCTGAGTGCTGCAAAGTGTTGACACCTGTGTGTGGGCATGTGGGACTAAAACTCCTGAGCAGAGGCTTTATGTGCATGCACTAGGGATGGACACGAGGCCCTACAGAGAGGTCTTTCTCCCTTGCTCTTCAAATTACAGTGTGCAGCTTTTCGTGCTGAATAATGACTTCTTCATCTGTGAGTTAGTAATATACATTTTCAGACTTTTAGTTATTTCTGTGCAAATTAATGATTCAACCACCTAATTTCTGAAATAATAAATGATCAAACTCCACGTATGTGGCTGCCACTGAGAACATTTTTCTTGTGTTATTCCCAATGTTTTGGCAAGAAATAAGTTTCCTGATAATGCTGAACTTCCTTCCTTCCCGACAGACCCCTTTCAGTTCAGGGTTGACAGTATTAAAAAGAGAGGAGGGATTGTCTATTTTTATATGTTCATTTTGATGCTTAATAAATCAATGGATCCTTTGGCAGTTCTGACACAACAAATATTTAAAGGCCAATTTCTGCAGCAGAGCTAGAAAAGAAACTTACTAAATTTCCCAGGACAGTGTTTTTTTTTTTTTTTATGGAGTCACCTCTTATTTCAGGAATAGAGTAGCCAAATAGACAAGTTTTCCAATTAGAGCAGGACAAGGAAATAGATTTCAAAATGTTTCAAAGTGCAGGATTCTTTCATGCTCTATGTGGGAAGTACTTGTCTTAAAGAAAGCACTGGGGATGGAGATTTTGACCTGAAATGTCCCTTGCAGGTTGTGGCAGCAGCAAGAGCAGCAGTCTTATCTCTCGGATTGTAGGTGGTACGAACACTGAGGAAGGTGAATGGCCCTGGCAGGTCAGCCTCCATTTTGTGGGAGCTGCTTACTGCGGGGCATCGGTGATATCGAAAGAGTGGCTTGTGTCTGCAGCTCACTGCTTTCAAGGCAGCAAGTAAGTGATCTTCCCTCTAACCCTGTCCCAAACATCGCCAGCGTCCCCAAACACCTTTAGCTTCCAGAGTTTGAACCACAGTGGGGCAGGAAGTGCCCATGTCTTTTGCCCCCCTGGCTGTCGGGGGCTCTTTTGGGATACTTTTTGCAGAGATGGCTTGCTTGTTTGCTCCTGACCAGGCTGGCTGACCCCAGAGCGTGGCGTGCTCACCTGGGGATGCGAACACAAGGCCATGCGAAGTTTGTGTCTGCAGTGAGGCGGATCATCACCCACGAATACTACAACAGCAGGAACTACGACTACGACATCGCGCTGCTGCAGCTGAGCAAGCCGTGGCCGGACACAATGAGCCATGCCATCCAGCCCATCTGCGTGCCCCCCTTTTCCCACAAAGTCCGCAGTGGTGACAGGTGCTGGGTAACAGGTTGGGGCCAAAAGCAGGAGGCAGGTGAGTTTCAGAGCTTCAACCGAGCTAATTTTGTGCTCCGGTGAACAGAAGCCATCATAGCTGTGGATGTGCTCTGCAGGACACCCGCTTTTGCTACGCGGCTGAGTTGTGCAGAAAATCATGATGTTTTGAATTTACTGTCCTGTGGAAGTAGTTTCCTGCATACGCGTACTTTCACTTGGTCAGGAGAATTGGCTGCTGGTCCTGCGAGTCTGGAAGTCCTGCAAGCTCGTGTTATTGGCTAAGACTCACAGGGAGTTATGCCTGCTCCAAAAGAACATGGTATTTTTTTTCCCCTTTGTTACTCTTGGAGGCGTGTTAGCGTGTCTAAATGGATCTTTGCTGCTTGTTGTGGGAGGAGGGATCTTCTAAGTCTTGCTCCTCCAGCCTCTGTAGGCTGAACAGCCCCATGGCGCCAACCCCAGCTGCGAGGTGCCAGCTCTGTCCTCGGAGTGCGGCTTGACAGAACGGTCATCCCCCTGACATAGTAGCCGCCCCTGTAACGGCGGGCTGCCCCACGGCAGGGGTAAGCCTGGCACTCCTGCCACCTTGACCTGAGCTGCCTTTTCCCTGGTGCAAATGGTGATACCTTCTGCCCTTCTTCTGGCCAATTCCTAAAGCCTTCCAGTGTACTTGTAGGTGTGATGGCTTCCCTCAGTGTAAATCATGTAACGGCCACCACGCCAAGCCTTGGGTCTGCCAGCACCGGCGGGGCTGACCTGCCGCGGCCTTGCCAGCCCTCTCGGGGCTGCCGGCACCATGCTGGCCCCACTGCCCCGCCGCTCTTGGCAGAAAGTGGGAGAGGCAAATGCACGGTGTGAGGCAGCAGCAGGTAGTCAGGCTCCAGCATTTTGGATTGATGTTTGCAGCCAGAATTACCACCTGCCAACTTACATTTAGCATCTCTACAACTAGCTATAGTGAAAGAATATATGGTAGCGAACCAAGTGCCAGTCCCCTTACCAGGAAAGGACGGCGATACGGATGTGTGCTGTGGTGCAGTGTCTCTCTCTGGCCTACTGGTTAGACACCCGTGTGATTTAAAAGCTGTTTATTTGAAAGATAAATGTCATGCCTCAAAAAGAAGAGAGGGATTTCTTTTCCCTGTTCTCCTCTTTTCCCTTCATTGGTTTATACAACTTGATTGCCAAATCAGTCTTTTAAGTATACTTTATTACATACCAGCTTTATCCAACTCTGAAACAAAGTTTTGTGATGTAAACCAGCATTTACGTATTTGAATATGTTGGTGAAGTTTCTTTGGCTATATCCAGATTTTGAGAGGATTACCTGGTGATCTTATTAGATCAGTTGTACTGAAAGGAGGGGACGATTCAGTTTACTTCTGTTTTTCCAGAAGTGTATATTTTACAGAAAAGATGTTTTTCAGCAAAGTTTTCAGATGGAAAGGGCCAAATTTGAGATATGTTCAAGCTCTTTATGCTGCCAAAAGAGCAACTTGCATTCCATAACTCTGTCTCATGCTTCTGATTTTGGATCCAGCCCCTTCAGATTCACTACTCTAATTGCAAAACTGTCTTGTGATGAACCAAATTCTTTTGAGAAATCCTGTTTCGTTTTAAAAATAAAAAGAGAACAAATGAAGAAATCCTGAGACATTTTGCAAAAGGCTTTAGAAAAACCGTTTTTTGGCCAACACAAGTGATTATGCCATTGTATCTGTTGTGGCCAAAGGACCAAGATCATAGTACATAAATGCCTGACACTTAAGAGATATTCTGTGCTATTGCAGTTCATTGTTTGGAATCTGGAATAACGTGGAGGTCAAAAGTACCTGTGGATATTTTCTGAAGACTTCTTATTTTGCCTTTCAATAGATGAATAAAATGCTAACCTCTGCTGATTCATCCTTCTTTTGATTTATTTTCCAGATGATGAAGGTTCAGCAATTCTTCAGAAAGCAGAGGTAGAAATTATTGACCAAACGTTATGTCATTCCACATATGGGATTATCACAGCTAGAATGTTTTGTGCTGGACTAATGTCCGGGAAAAGAGATGGGTGCAAAGTATGTATCTTAGCACACCTTGCATAGAGTTTATCTTGTCTTTCATTTGTTACGTGATGAGGTGTAAGAACTGACTGGCACACCTCTTTGTGGTCCATACACTTCAGTTCTGAAAACCAGCAATGTAAGGATTTTGTCAGCAAATCCGTCATCTGGGTGTTTTCAGCATTTTGCTGCTTTATGCATATAAATGGCATCACAAAGTTTCAGTTGCAGGCCAAGGGCCAGTCAGTTTGTAAGTCCTGATAACAAGTTGAAGTCAGGCAAATATTGGTACAAGCTGAAGGAAAAACTGACAAACTTGAAACTTGTCTCTTTTCAGGATTCCACCCTCCCAACTTGGAACTACAGGGCTAATGATGAGATGCAGACAACTAGCCATAAATTTTCCAATGTATAATGAATCTGATCAGGAAATGCTGAAAGATAATAAATGCAAAATTCTGAATAATTCTAGAGAATAGTAATAAAACTATATACAAACACAAGATATATATATTTATATATCTTATTTTATATTACGTAAGTTGTAGAATATATAATATTATAATATAATGAACTTATATAAGCCATATATACTTCTTACTAAAGTAGTAGTAAACTTATTGCTAAAATAGTAGCAAGACTGCTGTTTATTTCTTATGATGGAGATCTGGAGTCTTAAGGGTGTCCCAGCTTTCACTGATCTACATAAAAGTGAGAGAGACCACAATGACTCTCAGAGCAAGCAATGTCTGAGGGCTTTCTGAGGGAGTAAAATGCACCGGTTGGTTTTTAGAGGTTAGTGAGACCATTGATGTTAAGTCTCATTTTCACTAACTGGAGAATTTCTTTCTCCAGTTATCTGTCTGGCCACTCAAGATATAGACAAGGAAAGGCACAGCTTACAGGTCTTTTGGATGCATTTCTGTAAGGGTAAATGATGTGTGACACAGACTGGCGGTTATTAAAGCTGATCAAAATGTGGGATTTCTGTTTTGTGAAAAATGCTGATGTTCCACTTTTCTTTTGTCCCAGCAATTAAAAAAAAAAAAAAAGTTGAAAATTTGACTCTCTAAATGCAAAATCTTAATTGCCAAGGATGGAAAACGTTATCTTCTAAGTTAAATCTTTACCAATTTTGTGAGGCAATTTAAAATAATCCGGCTTTGAACAGCAGGTGGCTTTGCTTAGATAAAGTTAAAGCAAATATTTTGCTAGCTCTAACAAAATATATGCCAAGAAGGAAGACACTTCTCTTGCAAAACATTTAAATTTAATCAACTCACCTTTGGCTTTTGGAAACCCTTTATTGCATCCAGTGCTTTGGTGAAGTTTAATTTGCTACTGGCTGTCTGTTTCAGAGAGGTTGTGTCTACAGCAAAGTCTTACAAGAAAGTATAAGCTTGGTCCAAGAGATTGTCCCAATAAGGTGGCGCTTTTTTTTTTCCTGAATGTCTGCTATTATATTTCTACAAGAATACCATATAAAGGAAGACTACTATTTGCGTTGTCCTGTAGTATGGAATTATACCACGCTGTATAAAACTTTGAAGTCTATAACAGAGTTCATTTATAGCTACCCTAATTAAAAAGACATTGAGTGCCCCTAAACGTTACCTGCTGACTTGTGCCTTCTAGAGGACAACAATTAGGATTTTTCCTTCTTCATATAAAAAAAAAACAACCAAATCAATTGAGGGAACCAATCTGTTTCCATTTACTTTTAATTCAAAAGAAGTTATCATTATTAAATACTATAACTGTATTTTAACTTATAAGTTTTTGAAAAAGCTTACTATTTTTTGCAGTCCTCTAGGTGTGTAACCTAAAATGGACATGCATATTAAGTAGCAGATTTTGGAGTTAGCTGTGAGTTGGAGGCTAGGAAGTTAATAGTGAATTTTAAACCTAGTCCATGAAATTTAATGTCATTATTATCATCATCTTTAAAGAGCGAGAGCTAGCCCTATCTCTTGTGAAAGAGCAAATTTTGGTACAGCTGTGCAATCCCAGCTGCTTCAAGAAAAAAACCCTGTTGACTATCTGATGGTTTGAACTGTGTGAATGGGAAAATCTAATCACTCTTGGAATTACTCTGGCAAAATATCTTCTGTGGAATTTTGTCCCAGTTTTAGTAATCTGCATTGTAAACACATACAACTCAATATATTCTTTTTAGGGTGATTCCGGTGGACCATTGTCTTGTCAAAGCAACGGAGATGGGAAGTGGTTTCTGACTGGCATTGTTAGCTGGGGTTATGGATGTGGAAGACCAAATTTCCCTGGTGTCTACACAAAAGTGGCAAATTTTGCACCATGGATTCACAAATATGTGCCTTCAGTCTTGTAACTTGAGAACTGTTTTGCTGGAAAAAAACCTGTCCTGGATATCTTCATTAAAAATCGTATTTGGTAAAACAGTTCAGTGGTGGAATTTCTTTGCTTGTCTCACTGCTGATTCAGTATTTGATTCTGGTGTACACCTATGGAAGCGAAGAATGTCCTTTTGTCAAACCTTGGTGAAAGAGGAAGAGACTGATCTTGTGGTGGTTGTTCTATCCAGAGGTCTGGAGGCACAGAAGGAGGTGCAGTAATAAAATTCTGGCACTTTGCGTTCATTTTCCAGGCACCAGCTATGTGCGTGGTGCAATCATCTAATGGGAAGCTGAAGAAACAATTGACCAGCTCCAGACGCAGCTTTAGTCTTACTCAGTCGTTTCCTTTGAGATGTGTATGGCCAGACACAGTAGCGACTGTGAAGTCGCAATGAACTGTTTCTACCCTTGCAAATACTGCTTTCCCTACCTCCTCCAGCAAGAACAGCTGAGAGAGAGGAAGAGGAGGGACTGCAGAAAGTGAGCTCAATCTCTCAAATCCATAGAGCCCTCAGCTCTGGAGATCAGAAGTTGTATGATTAAGCGTGGAAGAAAGCATTAGTCTTATTCCTTCTCCAACTTCCTTTTAATTAACTGCATGGCTTGGAGCTACTAACTCTTTTAATTCCTGCCTTAATTTCCTCATATTCAAGATTATTCCCAGTTCATCCACTTCAGCATTTGATTTCTTCATCTGCAGAAAACCTTAATAAGTAGAGCAAATATGGTGATGTGTTTTATTGCAAAGATCTTGTCCTTCCCAAATAAAACCAATGCTTCTACCACCTGAGAGGTATTTTAAACTGCTGTGGAATTAGGTTCTCTGACCGTATAGATTTTTTTAAAAAATCCTGTTATTATTTTTAGAGATTGTGTAAAAGAGGTTTTATCTCCTCTAGGCTTTTTCTGTGTGTTTCTTTTCCATGAAGGAGGGGGGCGAGGTATCCGTCAATCAGCAGGTTGTGTGTGTAGCAGAGATAGGCTGTTGAAAAAAAGAGGACTTGAACAAAGCAGTCGGTCTACACTTGTAGTTTTCGTTCCTGAGCTGTGAGGAATGCCTTCCAATTAATCCCTTTTGTAGTCTCCGTGTGATTGTGATCGGTGTTGGGGTTTGTTTGTTCCCTTTTTGTTTTCTGGAGCTGAGGTTTCTTGGGTCTGTTTTGTTTTTCTAGGTTTAGCTCTTTATGCATGTTACGCTCTGTTTCTACCTCTCCCTCCCTATGTATGAAATGTTATTTCCCCACACGTATCCTTGATTTTCTTATTTTACACACAGCATACCCTGAGCTTGTTGGCTTGTTGACTTAAAACTGTTTTTAATTCTAAATGGGAAACCTGAACATGAATTACTTTACAATTAGATTTATTCTGTGGTATCGGCTTGAGGGTGGAAAATTCGGGTGGTCTGTGGAATTGCGCATTTCTTCTCTCTCATAAATATTTGTGTGGATTCTAGCAGGTCTTCATTAGAAGTTGCCTCAGTCACCCTGCTCTGGGACGTTTTAACCTGTAAATTGCTTGCATGTACTTTTCTTTGTGTCATAAATTATTTCCTTTTCTTGTATTCCTGAAAGAAGTGGGGAGCTGATCTGTTTTCGAATGAAGGGATCCATATCCTACTTAGCCAGCTAGGGAAACAAAGAGTTACAGTGATGTTAAATTTTCCTCCCCACCTTTGATTGCAGATCAGCTGGCTCCAGCTTCAGGCAGTATGGCAAAGGTGAAATGAGAGAAGCCTGGAGTGCGTGGCAGGGAGAGCAGTACGCTGTCCTGGGTTATGTTTAAGAAGTGAGGTTCATTTAGGACTTCTAGTCATTAGGTTTGTCAGAAGGCATTTGTCAAGGCGTCATGATACGGGCTTTCCCCTCCAGCCGGGTTTCTGTGTACACCATACCAGCTCCACACGGCTCTGAGCAGACTGCGGGGCAGGTAAGAGACACCAGCCAAGCTTTACAGCATGAACACAGTAAATGATCTCTCTGTCCACTCTGGTGCATATAGATCTCTGCTCTTTGTATGCTAATAGCGCCTAACCAAAGTGATAGCAATTTTCCCCCATACTTAGATAGCTTGAAATGCATGCCGCAAACAAGCAGCCGACAAATATGTGGGTTTTCATATGTGTGATATAGCTGACAACATGAAAGATATTATCTCTATTTAAATCTCTTTTAAAATGAAAAGGGACAAATATACTAGAATATGGTACAATAGCTCTTCTTTTTTTGTCTTGCTAATTGATGCCTTTCAACGACGTCTTTCTGTAGGAAAGTCCGCATATTCCCTACTGCCCGTGCTACCGAGAAGGCTTGTGTCAGAAGTACTGTTGCTTCAAAGGGGTGAGGTCGCGTTTCTGGAGAAGACAGCTTCTAGGAATACTACCTATAGTTTCTTTAACAGTTACCGGAATTGTGCTACTCCTGCACTATACGTTCTGTAAGTGTTACTCCCCAGCATGGTCTGGATGGAATTGGTATTTTGCGCTTTGTGAATGATTGGTACAAAAAGGTCTGCACTAAGCAGCTAAGTGCGTAACCCTTGTGTGAAGGAGACTTTCCCTTCTCCTTAATGTCTTTGCTAAGGCAACAAAATGCAGAATAATTGGTGGCTGATAGTTGCACAAGAATAATAAAAGTGTGTACTTCACTTCTGATTTTGATGTCTCTGCTTGTGGATACCGTCATTATTATAACTGTCCTCTTTCCCAAGAACTTATAGGAATTAACTCTCTATCTCCTATTAGCTTTTTCAAAATGGAACAGACATCTAACACTCCTTCCTAGATCACAACTTAACAGCCATTAAAGTCATACCTCTCTAGGAGGATAGTGCTGCAAAAAATGGAATTTTAACAAGTAAATCTTGCTAGCACAAATGCCTGTCTGAACCTGTACTTCATCCCCCTCCTTCCCTTCCAGGCACTATTCTATCAGTGGGACAGACTCAGCGCTCTGGATTTTATTGTGTGTTTCTCTTAACAACTAACGCCTACCGATGCCAAGGACAAATAAATGCTTCCGCAAGCCTCTTGTTCCAGAAGCTTTTCCATCATGTTGTTAAATGTCTTAATTTTTTAATCCTTTATCTTCTCAGCTCCAGCTTTCTCCTTTATTTATATTGGTGGAAGTGTAGAAATTCCTAATTTGACTTATACAAATGACCTCAACGATCCAAAGTCACAGAAATTCCTCCTGCAAGCAGAAGCAATCCAAAATTATGTAAGTTCCCACAGAAGTACAGCAATAATATAAAAATACTTATTACAGAATCAGGTTGGGAATGAGGAGAATACTCCAGTTAGTCACAATATCTTCTTTTCTTCAAAATAGCAAGTTTAAAGCTAGCAAGTGCCATGGTGGTGTACAGCTTTAGGAAAGTAATAGGCAGCTGGGGCTGTGTGTCTCATGGTAAGGCCAACATTTCCTAGGTAATAAAACCTGGGAATTTCAAGGTTATGAACAAATTATTCTTCCTAAAGAAATTAGGAGTGTGGTTTTTTGTTTTGTGTTACTTTACTCAAACACTCTTCCTTCCTGCATTTTTCTCTTAGATCTTTTTTTTTTTTTAAATTATAGCTCAAATTCAATGCTTAACTTTTTGTTTTGTTTTGTTTTCCCTTATCCCCCACAACAATGCTTGCTTTCTTGCACTTCTTATGTGGGTTCCTATTTGTGAGATCAATACTTTTTCCTGGGTACATGTGAACAGCAGTCTTAAACACAAAGCAGTTCTCTGTTAGACTGTATTTCCCAAAAGAGCTATCTAGTGTCTGAAAGCTCCTTTGTGCACAGCCAATACAAGTTGCCTATGTCCAGAATATATGCCGGAAATTTAAAGTCTGAAACAAAAATATAAATGTATTCATAAAGGTTTTTTTTTCATTGCTAATTATGAAGAGTTATGTCGGTGGTCTTGAAAAGGGATGTGACTTCAAAGTAATCTTTTTTAGTGGAAATGAATGCACATTTATGATCCTTATCTGATCTATTTTGTGATGGGTATTGCTTGTAATATGGGAAGGGGGAAGGAAGTAATAAGACAAATACTTTATAGCATAACAGATTATAGTTACACTAACATGTAACTGTTTTTATGTTTTCTTTTGCCATTACTTAACTATCAGTTTGCAGAATCATATGAGTCTTGCTCCTTGGGAAAGTACTACTTGAAGTCTGTAGTGGCTGCTTTCAGGTAAGTTCTGTTCCAGCACGTGGTATGAATTTGAGATATTCAGTTGTGTTTGTCTTATTTTTTTCATGCATTTTAAATTAGTTAGCTGGAAGAACATGCAGATATCTATAACACGGAATCAAAAATGCAGAAATGCACTTAAGTATGTGAGCTAAGAGCTAAGCTCATGGTGTGATTTCTGTCTTGCCCCATAGAAACGGTGAGAGAAATGAAGTCTAATTAATCATGCCTTGGTTTATGGATTGCTTTGTAGTCTGTTCATCTACTTTTGATTTTTTAAATCACAGTTCAGCAGGGTTTTTTCTCTGCCACTCTCAGAATCTTATTTTGGTTGTGTCTATTTAAATGAAGTTCCTTTCTAACTTCTCAAAATAAATCTTATAGGTATAATTTTAGGTAGGGCACTCTACTTGAGCCCCTAGTGAGAAACATAAATAAATTGAGCAGATGGCTACTGCTATCCTGACAGACTTTGAAAACTTCTGAATGGTCAGTTCACAGGATATGTTGAAAGGAAGAGTGTGATGGACTGCATCTCTGAATCACTTAAGTAATACTTTTATATAGGCATGTATATAGGTTATTTATTTTAATAAGAATTGTGTGAAATATATCAACATATGGCCATAAAATTATATTGTCATATGGTGTGAGACTCAATTAAAAATGTTAAGGAAAATGTGTCTAGAACTGTAATATGGTCTTAGAAGTGTATAATTATGCAGCAGGGATGGAAACATCCAATTCCAGAAAAATATTGCAAGGATTTTGTATAAGGTGTAGTTTTCAGCTTCAGTGTGTTACTGTTTAAGCAGCATATTTTTGAGGTGTTTCTACTGTACAGAAAAAGCAATTGTTCATCAAGAGAGTTTTTACCTCTGTGTTCAGCTGCAACATTTTGCACAGCAGTTCAGCTGGCTATGAAACTGTGAGAACCAAAAATACAGACCAGTGGAAAGCATGTCCAAATTACTAATTAGAGTGTATTTATGATGGTTTTTGTCCCTCTACAGTGAAGGAGAGTCTGGACTTCGAGCTTACTACTGGAATACATTCTGGGCACCACAAGATATGGTTGCTTCTCTTAAAAAACTAACCCCAGTGGAACAAAAGGAAATCAGTAGTAAACAAGCAGCTCACATGTTCAGTTCTTCTGGGGAGGAAGATTTTGATCTCGTTACAATGGAGCTTTTTGGTAACAATGTACCTGTCATTTAATACCTATTCTGTCTATTTTCCTTTCTCTAGTTTGTGTCTTTGGCTTTTGTAGCTGATAGTTGTCAAATTTCAGTTTCAGATTCCACAGAATATGATGTGATGCTAAAATCAGGTAATAATTGTTCAATCCCAACTGATATCACTTCGGGGAAAAAAAACTCTGTACATAAAAATGTCAGTTTCCCAGTTATTCTTGTACCTGTAGGGCCTGCTAACTAAATCAGACCAGGGATCTCCCTGGCCTGCGCTTCCAATAAAGGGTGATATGAAAATGCCTTGCAGCTTTTATTCTGATGTTCTGACTAGAATGGTTGAAATTTAATAGTTCCCACTGAATTGCAATGAGCTGTGTCTGCTTTTCTTGGCATCTTTTAAAAAGCTACCATATAAAATTTTGCATAATTTATTAGCCTTGTGACTAGATAATTTTGGTTATTCATAGTCAGTGATCAGTTAAATACTGTAGAGCTTTAATTCCCTTTGCCTGATTTCTCCATATTAAGTGCACCTCAAGATTTGCTTCATGTTTTTACTGTTCTTATTGCACGGACAGGTGAAGATAAAATGGCAAAAGGAAAAGCAGTAGGTCAAGCAGAGATGGTGGCAGTTGCAGCGAAGTCCCCTGCTGTTTGCTGAGTGTATGATGAGCCAGTGGTGGCGAGGTGTTGTGGTTCCTTGGCCAGAGTAGGGGGAGAAGGTGAAGCAGCCTGATAGGGAAAAGGGAATAGACTTGTAAAAGTAAGGCAAGAGGAGATTAGAGTAGCCAAGAAGTGTGGGTAGGTGATTGTTGCTGCCTCTTCTGAAATTTTGTCCGATAACTTAATTTATCTTTCAACATAACAGTTTTTCAGCCACTGATCTAGCTTCTTTTGTATAGCAGTATCCTTTGACCTGTATGCCAAGCCAGGTAACAACAGGACTCTAACTCTGATGAATCCCAAAAAGTCTTTTTATCAATGGAGACTGCGAGTTCCTTCTAACTATGTGGTGAGACTGGTAGTTATCACTTTGCATGGTGTTACTCCAGAGAGCTGTGCATCACACCACTTATCAGCATATGATTTCCTTCTTCCTCTGCAGAACAAGATCATTACAAGGTATGATAGTACAGAACAAAGATGTTTTACTGAGCTGTACAGAAACTCTCTGAAACAGTTGCGATATCAAAATTACATCTAACAGGCTTTCAAAATGTAAGACTCTAATAGAACTTAATTAAAAATCTTGCATGAGGCTGTAATAAAATGGTCTTCCATATTATTTCCCCTCCCCCCAATGAATTATAATTTCCTGTGGGTTTTATTCTACATTATGACTAATTTTTACTGGTTTCAATTGCATGCAGTTACTGTCACAACTCAGAAAGACACAGACTTTATCTTTTTTAGACTATTGTATTCCATTACTTTTAGAAAACATATGTCCAGTTACAGGCAAATCCTTGTTCATAACAAGGGTGTTGTCTAGGAAAGGCTGCATCCCCCGAGTCACTGTGTAGTCCATTTACATAAGTGAGATCAGATCTTGTAACCTTCAGTGGCCACACTGCTCCCACTTTCCAGAGTCAGATTTCATGTGTGGACACGTTATCCACCATGAACTTGTCTTCATTAACAAAATAAATAAATAAGTTTTTAGACTCTAAGGATGGATGGTTTCAAGAGGGGAATTTTTTTTTTAAGAGCTTATAGGAAAAGATTAGATGAGCATGCAGATTCAGTTAGAAGTGTCTGAAATGCACTTATTTAGTAGTGCTTTACCTTGTTTCAAATGAGTAGGTAGTCCTCTTCAGCTCTATTAACAGACTTTTGTCTTTTTCCTTATGCAGCAAGGTACAAGAGCTTGCCATTGTTGGTAGACTATGAGAAAGCCAGGCACAGAATGAGCACAGGGTGTTAGTAAGGAGTTAGTCTCAGATGGCAGCGTAGCATGGAGAATGCCGTTCCTGATGCTGGGCTGCATCTGCTCTGCTGCTAAGTATGGGTTATTGATGGGACTGTTACTCTGTTGTGTGTTGTTAGCAAACGTTCAGCTTTTTAGGAACCAGAAGTGCAGCTGCTCACATGCAAGGAAGCACCTGGAAGCTGGCAAAACCAACAGAGGTGTACGATGTAACATTCAGAGAACATTACTGCAGTAAACTGTAAGACCGAAAGTTCAAGAAAGTGCATTGATGTCTGTCTGTCAAAGAACTGGAACAGAATTTGGTGACTAAAACGATGTTAAAAGCTCTATGGTACCTCCAACAAGTCAACTTTTTAGGTTACTTTTATTGCCAGCCTAGCAAAGATGTGTTTTTGCGTATGCGTATTAGTTTTCTACCTAAGCTAAAAGCAGCTAGTAACATACTTGAGACAGATGCAGTAAAACTAAGAATAATATCTCCAATGTCCATAAAGGCCAGGAATTATTGTATTATAGGCATCATTCCTTGACATCCAGTTCTAGAAGCACCCACTGTGACTAAAAAGATTCTCATCAGTTTCTGTAAACTGCAGTAATACAGCTCTTCAGTGACAAGTACTAAAGAGTGAGCGAGCAGAGATTGTGAGAGGTGCTGTGAAAGTAGGTGTCTCACGTGGACAACTCTTCTCATATGTTCTTGCCTTACTTTTCTGATGCTACTGTGACAAAATGTACAGCTAGAAGACAAGCCAGGCTGTCAACTCGGTAGAAGAAGAAGTGCTAAAAAATTTCCATGTGGCAGTGGGGAGGGAACTCAAATTGTTCATTTTGTAAAGGAATTGACAGGTATTATGATAAAAAGGATTTAATAAGGTCTGCAAAAGAGAAGCAAATCAAAGATCCATTGTCTAGTGTCTCACATGAAATGGGAGCAGGGAATAGACTGCTACAAGCAGAAGAGGGCTACTTTCATTTTAAGGTTCAAAAATTTGTTTTAATACTGCCACCCTCGATCTCAGTGACATGTTAAAGAACTTGATGCAGGGGTGTGATGGAAATACGTTCTTACTGAGAGGTCTGATCTTAATTGTTTTAATTTGCTGTGCATGGAAAAATAGAAAGCTGTTAGAAAATTTTCACATGCGGATTTGTAAATTAATGAAAAGAAATCCAAAATATCATGTGGATTTCAATATGGAAGAAATATAAAAGCAAAAATGTAAGAACTAAATGTAAAAAGATGCAAGAAACAGCATCTCAAATTACAAGTGATGGTATTTAAGCTTCAGGATATACATTAACTCCTCATTACTTAAACAAAATGAGAAAAATAAGAAGAAATAGTTGCCCTGCATGGGGCTCCACGTCTTTTGTGACAGCTCTTGTGACATGAAACCAAGCTGAATGTTAATAGATTGGAAATGCTTTGGGTTTGTGATCTGTGCATAGGTGCTGCACTGGCACTTGCTGTCTTTTCAGTGCTACCCACTACTACCCAGTACGACTGTCACTACTGTAGTAGCATAAACTGGCACTGCCTTTTTGATACTTCTACAGGTCTGAAAACTCCAGGGCACCTATTAGGCAAGAATGTCTGTGACGTTGACCCTGAATGACTCAGCCTCGATGCTGGGAAACTCTAGCATCCCATGTAGTATCAAATGAGTGGAGACTAAAAGGGAAGTGGCAGCCAAGGGAATACCTCTGAAACACTGATGACCGGATCAGTGTTACTTCTGTCCAGTTTCTCAGCAAAGATTACTGGAGTGTGGGAATTTTTATTTAATGCAGTTTTTGTAATGTTTCAGATGGTGTGGACCTGGGGCCTGGACTACTCCTGTTGTACGTTTAACTTCATCAAGTAATGTAATGCTGCTTACCTTCTCACTGGACCGAAGAGAAGAAAGCCACGTATTAAAAGCTCACTTTCAAGCCATTCCTAAACTCAGTAAGTAACTAATAAAAACAAGCATCTGATGTAAGCACACTTATTCCTGTTGTTGCCTCTAAAAAAGCTGATATTGCCAGAGTGCACCGGGGGGAGGGGTGGGGGTCGAACATTGGCATGTAAGTCAGAGAATTGTCATTTTGATCCACTTCACAGAATCACAGAATCACAGAATAGTAGGGGTTGGAAGGGACCGCTGTGGGTCATCTAGTCCAACCCTCAACGTCTCAAAGTCTGAGAACTGAACACAGAATAGAGACTGTCCTTTGATCTGGGAGATTTTTTTGTCTTCCTGATTACTGCCCAAGCCATACTTCCCAGACATTAGTCTTACTACATGAGTAGCAGTGGTAGCAGCGCAGCCAGCCAGATAGCACTACGGGCACTAGATATCTAGGCAAAGCTAGACAGCCCCAGCCCCCAAACAGCACTTGTATTAGTTTTGTGATTCTATTCCCAGCTTGGGGAATGTGTGTCTAATGAAAATGGAAAACAAGGGCAAACACTTCTAATATGTCTTTGACATTTTTCTGAAAGCGTTGTACAGTGTAGTCAACTGTATGAGAAAAGTGTATTCAAGACCCGAGAAGTATATTCCAAACCTATGGACTATGATGAATTTTGCCAGGAGTTCTCTGTAATTAGTGAAAGATTTTGAATAATGATAAACTGTAGTATTTTACAGGAGATACAGGGGCTTCACAAGTGAAAGTTTAGCCACAGTTGTTTGGTAAGGTCTAAGTGAAAGAATTTTGACAATTAACTGAGTGACAATTTTTTCACTTGTGGAACAAATCATAAGGGATAAACTTCTCCAAAAATTACACATTTCGGCTTATGTCTCTGTGGATGCTGCTTAGGCAAATACTCATCCCACACACATTAAAAATTAGAATTGCTTCATTGTTCTGCAGACGGACACTCCAAGTGACGTATAGCCAAGGTATTGCCATAAAATTTTGCTGTTTTCAAAAGTGTCTTAATTTCTGTTATAGTCATATTTGCATTTGCTATGTTACCTAAAGGGAACAGAAAGCACTAAGGACTGGATGTCTAGGAGAGTTCTTGGTGGAAAATAACACCTCAAAAATATTGTTCAAATGTGGCATGAATTTTTAGACTGAGAACTGACACACAAACTTCCTGGTTTACGTGAAATTCATCAGAGGTTTCACTTCACTGGGCTGGTTACTTTCTAATGTTTGAAAATGTGTGCAGAAAGGTCAGAAGTAAATTAGAAGGGGGAGGTCTGTTGTGTCCACATGTAATTGCTTCTTCCACTTACTATGAAAGAATGTTTTTTTTAAAAAAACTTCAGTCAGAAGTGTTTAGTACTTATCCTTAAATGTAATTTGATTCAAAAATAAGAGAAATTCAGCATGATGGGGAAGTGGAAGTTACTCGATTTTTCTGTTAATGCAGGCTAAACCTGAGTTTAATGCTGTCACAACCCATTCTTCTAACTCTGTATACAGAGAAGGGTCCTAGCAAGTGAAGCAGGCTTTGCACTAAAGCCCCGTGAGATAATTGTGTTCCTTGCTGACTTCTTTCTCTCCCAGTGTGTGGTGGTCATTATATTTCCTGGAACGGGACACTGAGTTCCCCTTATTACCCAAGTTACTACCCACCAAACATTGACTGCAGCTGGATCATCAGAGTAAGTACTGGGAACTCATCTGAGTAGTGATGACTTTGCTTTATGTGACATAGACATAAAATTGGGAGAAATGTTTTTCGATGTGGGTGAAATGGCAGGAAAACATACTAAGACCACTGCACCTGAATTCTTCTCAGGCACTCATTTCTTTCCTGTCCTGTGTACAAGTACCAGCTATGGGAGGGAAACATTGCCAGCTTCTGAAAGTTTGAGTATTATTCAAGACAGAAAAAATGTAATGGGTAAGATGACAAGTCCTAGAAGCTAGAGAAAATTTTTAGTAGTCAGGTCTTTGCTGCTATGCCAGAAAGAAAAAATGGTCACGTAAATCACGCCTCGTATGATGGATACCATACTGTATTTCCCTGAACTCTGCAGAAATAGGACCTTATCTGCCTCAGAAATTCAGCTCCAGATTTCCAGCAAGCCCTTTGGCAAGACTTAAAGTCTCCTCATGATTTCCACCAGCTTCCTGATGTGTTTATCTGTTGCTCCATTAAGCATTTAACTACTGTTTTGGCTTTCCTTGGATGATGATTCTCTTCATGTCTATGAGTTGGTAGCAATCTCTACCTTTTATCTGTTCAGTGGAAATTATTAGCAGATTGTAGCACAAAACTCTCATCTATATGCAGGAAAGGGAAGAAAAATGCTTTTTAAAACAGAGAGGTCATAACTAATGGAGTTGAGTGACCAGCTGCCATAGACATCTTAAATCTCTTATTTGACCTACTGGAACACTTGGCAGTGCACCCACAGCATGAACCTGAGATATAGTGCTTTGTGCTGGCTGCAGGAAGGCTTACATTCCTTTATCTGGCACAGTCTGGCCAAAGTCAGGTCTAAAATTATTTCTATATGTGTTTAAAATAGCAGCTTTTTTTGTTCTTCAAAGGTGCTGATCTACATAATTAAAAATACAGTATTTTCAATCTGATAACAAAGGTTTACCATCTTAGAAGCACAGGCTTTTCATTATGTGGATGTGTGTGTCAGGATATTTATCCTTTGATTTTTAGGCACCTTTACCTGGCTACAAGCTCTCATTAAAAATCCTCGTGATACAAATTCAAGAGAAGTCTCCAGGGTCCAGTAAATGTGATAAAGATTGGTTAGAAATTGATGGAGTTAGGTGAGTGAATACACTATTTTCTGACATGTAAATCTGCACTTTGATGCTCTGCGCAACATACTGTACTTCAGAGAAAATGTCTCACTACTTCCATTACGGAAAGATACATTTCAACAAAAATTGGCATGCTTCCATTGAATTTCAGCAGAATAATGTTCTTAATCCTGACCTAGTACTGAACATTTGTCATTATGTTAATTTAAGCGTCCTGCTTTTTCCATGGTGTTAGGCAGTTACTTACTTTGTTGTTCCCCTTACGAGCAATGGCATAGACAACTACAGCATTTTATTCAGCTGCAGTTGGATGGTAAATTCCTGGCAATAGTCTTGACATGGGTACAGAGCTTGCAACATCTGAAGTTTCATTTTCTATACCACTTACTCTTCAGTGATTGTAATTGTTTTCTGTAAGACAAATTGCAATGTCTGTGCTTAAAGCAGACAAACATCACCACCACCACCCACGTCCCCCCTTCCCACCCCCCAGAAAAACCCCCAACCAAACCCAAAAATACAATGTGTCTCGAGAGTGTATTGAAACTCAGAACAACTGTTGGGTTTGGCCGTATGATTCCATTACTGGGTTTGTAGCCTTTGGGTTTGCAAACCTAAAGGGAAATCTAAAATCAAGCATGCCTAGAAGACATTTGTATTTGTAAGGTAGATTCTGACATTGTTCATGTTGCTGTAGTTTTTTTTTTCAAAGTCTGCTACTGCCAGAGAAGTTGTGGAGTGGAAGGCATTTGTAAATCGGCTTGCTATTACTTCTGTTGGCTTCTTTTAACACTGAAGAATAGCTGATCTTTATTATATTGTTTTAAAGCTTTTTGGCATTGGTACCCTTCAGTGAAGGGAAAGGTAGCTGGATGGTAGTGGTCAGTTTGGTCAGAAATTAATTCTTCTTACTTTTGCCTGGCTAGATACTGTAAAGCTCTTTCAGAAAGCAACAGAAACAGAGAATATGGTTATTCTGTCGCAATCAACTTTCATTCTGATGAACTGGTCACCCACAGAGGGTTTTACATGGAATACAAAGCCTTCAGTCACACGGACCGTAAGTGAATAAGCACATACTTTAATTCCTAAAGAGAAACCTTTGAGAAACCGTGCTTGACAAACAAACCACACACAAATCAACCTGCCTTTTTTCCTTAACCTAATTGCGAGACAAATATTTAAAATGTTATTATGTATTTACTTGAACAAATAGATGTACAAAATTAGATAAAAGATGCATTTAGAAGCTAGTACTTGTTTTCTAACTCTTAAAAACACTTCTGTAAAGTGGGAAGTAAAAGTAAAATTTCCCAGTTTCTGTAGATCTAATTATTTGGCATTTTGCTAACATCTTAAAATAGCAACATGATAACAGTATGGCAGAAAGCCTCCAGGCATGACTCTTCTGCCACAGGAGGTAACCATGAATAGTTAGTCTTCTCTAAAACCACAACCCAACACGCTCTGGATCAGGTTCCAGGTTTAGACAAACTATTTAAGTTTTCACTGGGAGTCAGTGAGGACCCCTTGCTAGCAGGTGTTGCAGATACAAGACTGGCTTTCTTCTAGACCTTTCCTGACTCCCCAGCCGATGCAGTTCTGGACCAGTGTTAGATTTTGGTGGGGCTTCCAAGGGGTGGCACAGGGCTTTTCAAGAGATAGATACACATATTTACTTTTGACAGTTCTTAGAAAAAATAAATCTGCAAGTTATTTATTGTAAATGCATTCTTTCCTTTACCTGATTAATGTCTAGGTAGCTAAAGTTCCCTGTGATTCTGAGAGCTCAGTTCAGTTTGTGAAACCTCTTCAGATCCTCAGCTTGCTCAAATGAGTGCAGTTCTGTTTGTTGCTCACTTAGAAGTATCTGTGTGTTAAGGTCTCTGATATGGATACTTTCATTAGAAAGAAGTGGCAGATTTTGTAGTCAGTCATTCTATAGGCTCATCTTCAGGGATTTATTTTTCCACCAATATGTGTCTCCTACTGGAAAGAATTACAAACTATATCATGTCCTGTGGTTACCCTGGTTACTGCCTCAAAAACAGTTCAAAGTCTAAGAATACCTTTTTCCGCAGAGAAAATCCCCAGCCCTTATTGTGTGTACAAGCCTTTACTTTCTGTGCTCTGCTCTGTTTCTAGCACTGAGCCAACAAGCAGATGGCTCAAAGTCATGTAATCAATCCTTAGTCACAATCTTAATCTTGAAACTCACCAGGAGGGGTAGATTAGCTGTGATGTATCAGTATCAATTTGATGCAGTAAAGGCATTTGTGGAGGGCTATCTGAGAGAGCAGAATGTATTGAGACCACTGGTCTTCCACAACAGCCTGGCCTACAGCAATAGTAAGAGGGAGGGGGGATAAATATATTCATTTTCTCCCACATCTTTAGTAGCTGCAGTCACCCAACTCAGATTAGCTGCTTCTCACTGCTGGGAGCCACCAAAGCAATGTTATTAAAAATCAGAGGTGCTGCTCTGAATTGACCTGGGAAGCAAATGCCAACCATCAGCTGAATAACTTCAGGCAAAGGTGAGGAGAACATAGAGAGACTCCTGCTTGGAGCTAGTGCTGGCTGGGTCGTGTGTGTTTTCCTTCCTGGCGTCACAGGCAAGGCAGTGAAGAGGACTAAATGGCTCCAGATTGGAACTGATTAAATTGATGTGGGACAAATGTGTTTGGTCCTTCAATCTGATTTAGCTGTTAATTTGCTGTGGTGCTAGAGGGGGAAAAAGTTTAAGCTGACTTGATTTGGACAGGAAGAGGAGATCTTTTGACTACTTGTTCTTAAACAGATTATGTTGGGCTTTTCTTGTTTTATTTTATTTTTGGTGGCACATCTGAAAAAGTGGAAAAGAACAAACATTTTTTATATATTGCAAAGAAACACCTTGACATTGATACTAGTTGTCAGTTTAAGTGAAAGTGAAAGAAATTGTTGGTGAAAGGTTGTTTCATAATGAAATTGCTAGATTTGATAAGTATTTGATAAAGTACTTCATGTCAAACATGAAGTTGGAGTACAGTAGCACAGAGATGAATTTATACAACATTTTAATGTCAGCAAATTTGTATTTCTAATATTAAGGAGAATGCCTAGTTTTGACTACTTTTTATTTCTTCTCCTCTCCTTAGATGTTCCTGTGTAAAATACATTACCTTAACAAATTGATGAGGTGTTCAGTCATTGGTAGCACTTATCTATCTGTGCTGAATCCCTTTGAACCCTTAGAGTGAGACAGTGAGTGTGAATTTAATTTTCTAAGTCCATTTAGGTGAATATTGACTTGTTTAATTCAGACTGCTTGATAAAAATCTTTGGCAGATAATGCCAAGTAAGATAGCATTTCCTTTTTAAACATTCAATTTAGTTTATAAATTACACTAGCTTTGGTGTTCAATAGCCATTTTAATATTTCTTCATGGTACAGTCCTGCGTTAATGCATCTAGACTGCAACAGCATTTCTAGTGCCAATAACTTCCTATTTTTCTGGCTTGTCCTTAGATGTGCAGGTAGAACATGTGTTATTCACGCAATCAGTCTGAAGGCTGGAAAGGCTGCTTAGATGGTAATGATGAATTAGATTTCGGTAGGGCAATAATCTCTTGTGTTCTCCTGTAAACAGTTTTTTCTAGGAAGTTTAGATACTGGCTGAAATTATCTCTTAAATACTAGTGACTCTCTTAAAGGTCATAATGAAGAATGTAGGTGAAGATCTAAAAGTCTATAGAAGAGGTTCTGTAATGCAGCTCTATAGAGTGGGATAATGGAAAAATACAGAAGGGAATTTTACAACAATCTACAAGTAAAACTTAGCCCCCCCCCCAAATTAAATAAGTAGTCAAAGTAAACTACTTGTAAACAGTGAAAAAGGTATTAAAAGCCAGCATGGAGTTTTTTATTTTGTTTTAGTTCTCTGCTATGAAAGGTTAAATAGAGAAGTTGTGCTTTGACATTGGCTTATGTGGCAAACTTCTCAGTAAGTAAAGGAAACACGGTGAGAAAAAATACAGAAAAATGTTTCCAGAGAATGACTGCCAATGACTCACTATCAAACGGAAGTATATTTTTGTTGTCCTTCTGCCAGTATCTGTCTCATAATTTTTGTTAATGATCCAAGTGGTGGATTAGAGAAAATGCTTATGAAATAGCAAATGAGTCACACGATAGAAAGAGGGACTTATTTATAAATGAGCCTGACAAGCTGGAGAATATATATGGAGAAAATGATATTCTATTCGATAAAGAAAAGACCTGAACTTAGGTAATCAAATAAATGTATGGATTGCCTAAGTTGCTTTTCTGATGAAAAATGGCTGGGGGATTATAGTGGCTCAAAAGCTGACTTGAGAGTCACAAAGTCAAACAATTTTCTCTGTGTGTTTTGTGTTTTTTTGGTGTTTTGTTATTTTATTTTTTTTTAAAGTGTCGTTCTAGGTTGTAAGACAGGAGTTTGAAAAGATCTTCCCAGTCACCAGTGGGAAGGCTGCAGCTAGAATACTGTATCCAGTTGGGCACTGCAGATCGAAGTAGATAGGGAACAATGAAGAGATACCAGAAAGAGGTCAGGGAGCACAGCACAAGTTAGATAATGCAACAAGTCTCTCTGTCACTGGAGGCTATCAAAAAGAAGGTAGACTGATGTCTGGCAGAGATGACGCAGGAACATCAAGATGACCTCTGGCAGAGAATGTAGCACATACCTGCTAGCCATCTATTTGGATTATAAAGCATTCACAGACCTTTCTTCTTCAGGTTGTAATCCAGAACAGTTGAAATGTGGTGATGGGAAGTGTAAGCATCAGTATAATACTTGCAAAGATGATGACAGCTGTGCGGAGGATAGTGATGAAAACATCTGCTGTAAGTATGTATCTTCAGCTATTTTCCAAAAGAGGGTGGAAGGCAGAAGCAGGAATATTCTTATTTAAATGGATAAATGTAGTGTTTCTATGTATTTTTTCATAGCACAAAGTACGAGTTCTGGAAGAGTGAAAACAAAACATGCAGAGTATAACTAGTTATTGGTAGCCTTAGGGCAAGAAATTAATGAAGCAAAATTCAAGATAACAGTAATTTTACTTAGATGACCTAACCACAACTTGCTGGTGATCCTGTTAGAAAAGCACTTTTTCCCCAGTTGCTGTCAGATCAGTACCAAATAATGTAAGGGACAGAGACATCGTAATAGCTTTGGGACTTTTGCCCTTTACCACATGCACGATCTCTTTCTGTAGATCCACCATGGTTACGAGTATTACTGGTAGCAGTAATGTCTCCCTAGTGACTTGCTGCATTTTGCCTTTAGATTTTTTGCCTTGATTTGAATTTTTGGTCCTTGAGGTAGCCAGGAACATATTCTTATTTGTTTAAAAAAAAATACCGTCCACTGCTTACATGTCACTGTAAACAACTGATGATAAGAATGATAGTAATGGAAGTCTATTGGTGAGATCTGTCAGAATTCCCACGTAGTAAACTGTGATAGTCCTTAGCTAAAAATTGATTGATGGGAGGTGTCAAGCTCTTCCACAGTTTTCTCAGCTTTCACTTAAAAACAAAAAGTGGACTTCCAGATGGTATCTGCTGTCAAGATTTAGAATTTGTGATGCGAGTAGCGCTGGTGAAGGTAAAACAACAAATCTGACAAACCTAACTTGCTCAGTTTAGAGTTAAGTAAAATGGGAGTGAGGATAATTGGAGTCTTTTCTGTCTTTTCATGGACAGTGGAGACTGAAATTAGTGTGATCATTAATCAGAGTGGAACACTCCCCCCTTCCATCTCCACAGAAGGACCAGTTTACACCAGTACAGATAATGACTCCAACCAGACTGGAACTTGTAGCTTTGAACAATTTTCATAACTGAGTAGGTTGAGTGTGCAAGTTTTTTTTAAAACTTTGAAACCAGGGCTCCAAACATGTGACACTATCTTGTCTTTCTTATTTCAGCCTACAAAAGTTGCTCCCCTTATGCATACAAATGCCTCAATGGAAAATGTTTGCTGAAATCAAATCCTGAGTGTGATGGGAAAAGAGACTGTGCAGATGGATCTGATGAAATGAACTGTGGTGTGGTAACATTTATTTAAAAATTAGATAATGACTTGGGAAGCTGAGTCAGGAATTTATGCTGTGGTCAAGTACTATTGGATTAAGAATTGATTGAAACAGATGTGATTTAAAAAAAAATGAATCTGCTGGAAACATCTGTATGAAAATGTCTACCTTGAATTTTGCACCGTTGCATTTTAAATCCACTGATCTGTTCTGTCTATGATGACTTATTTTGGGCAATGCACACTTCTAGGATAAGCTGGTAGGTGTTAGTGCTTGTTTGAGCTGAATGAAACACAGTCAAGGAGCGGAGTATATAAGGAGGGAAAAGATATGAGATTTTATTCAAGCGAACTTTTGGAAACAACCCAACCTAGTATTGTGCTTAAAAGTCTTTTTAAGTTACTGACCTCTTTACAAAGCTGTAAGCGAGAATGGGAAATGACTGGTTTATTCCTGACCTGCCAGTTGAGTGAAAATGAACAAGTACCCTTATCTTTTTACCAATTGCACAGTAAGAAAATACTTTTTTTTCCAATAGCTTTGAGGCGTATGGCTAAAAATTTCTATTTTAAGCACAGAAAAGTGAAATGACTTTGTGGTTTTTGTTACTATTTTATTCAATTATTTCTATTAGCTTGTGGAAGACACCTGCTTAAGAAAAACAGAATTGTTGGAGGTGAAGATGCACGATCTGGAAAGTGGCCTTGGCAAGCGAGTTTACAGATGGGATCACGTGGCCATGTATGTGGGGCATCTGTTATTTCTAATAGGTGGCTCTTATCTGCTGCCCATTGCTTCCTGGATTCTGATTCTGTAAGGTATGAAGAAGTTATACTGTCATAGAGTATTTGAAGTTTCACAACCTAACAGTGTTGTTTTCAAAAGTCTGCAGGAGCTATTCCTTGTCTAGATAAGTTGATTCAGGATATAACTCTGTGACATGGTATCACTGCATGAACGCTCAATATTGTATTCTGCTGGCTTCAAAAGTTGTAAGTATCTGAAGCAATTATTTTGCCTCCATAGCCAGTGAATTCTGCATGATAAACCACACTATTTTGTTAGATTTAGGGTAAACATATTTTTTTCTAGAAGGCAGGGATTTTCTGAGTGGAAGCTACGGCCTTTTCTCACAAGAAAAGGAGTATTTATTGATAAGTGGAGTGTAAGACTCACCAATGTTCAGTTTAGGTAGTGTAAATTGAAAAGACAGACATACCTCCTACGTGTGGCAAGGAAGAAATAGAGTTTATTAATACAATTTTCTGACTTCAAAAGCATGGTACGTTGCAAGGAACTAGTCTTATAGCTCCAGGAAGTTAGAGTTTTCAAAATGGTATGTAAAACCTTTACTTAATGTTTTAGTAGACAGAGACTATAGTCCATCTATCTTCCTAGGTGGTATTCTACTCCATTCACATTGGTTTTGATGAATCTCTTCAAATGCTGAAAAGCAGATAAAATGGAGTGAACTGACACTGCATGACTTTCCAGTGGGACATTCTGAAAACATTCTCTTTACAGATACTCCGTTCCTTCAGGATGGAGAGCGTATATGGGCTTACATACTATTAAGGAGAAGAGCAATCGTGTAGCTATGAGGTCGATCAAAAGGATTATTGTCCACCCACAGTATGACCAATCTATCTCAGACTATGACATTGCCCTGTTGGAAATGGAGACACCTGTATTCTTCAGTGAGCTGGTACAGCCCATTTGTTTACCCAGCACCTCTAGAGTATTTGTTTATGGAACTGTCTGCTATGTAACTGGCTGGGGAGCCATAAAAGAAAAGAGTATGTTCATTTCCTGCATACACTTCTTGCAAGTTTAGCTTCATTTTAAACTCTAACAATAAAATATTTGTAATCATAAGAGAAAATACACGTGGTTTACTTAGTAGGCCTAGAAAAAGCTAGAAAACATCCCCTTAGGTACAGTCTGTGAATTCTGAATGTTTGTTTGAATGGCAGGTGATGATTACCAATACGCATACTTAGGTGTCACAGACCACTGAAAAGCAAATGATCATAGATTTAGAAAAATGTGCCTTTTTCATGCTCATGGCTCCTTTTATCTGGCAAATAGGTCATAAACAATCTCACAGGTAAAGAAAACAGCAATTTGCAACTCTTGCAGAGAAAGAATGTGTCTTGACAATATGGGTCCACGAACAGCAATAATTGCAAAAATATTGTGGAGGTTCTTTTATTTTGTCTGTCTTAACCAAAGACAATCTAATGTATGCCCGATGAAGAGCTCTGCCTGTGCGGCTTGGAGTAGTGTGCTGAAGTGGGGAGGCAGGAAAACAGCAAACAAAGTGGAAAGGGGCGGTGGGGAAGCCCACGAGATCTTGGCCCTGTCTCTGCTTTAGACAGGAGCCAGCTTTTAAACTCAAGCTTAGCTCCTCAGCGTTGCAGTGGTCCCCACAATTGCACTGAAACCTAGTTCCTCATGTTTTACCAGAAGTCATATGCTATAGTAATTCTGGCTTTCTTCATATGCCTTTTTAACAAAATAGCTAAATTTAGATAATAACATAATATGAAGTACATAAATGAAGTGCAAATGGCTTTACAATCTACGCCTTCTTACAATGTCTTGCTTTTTAACAAAACGATGTAGGTGGTATTTAAAAGCCAATATAATAGCATGCAAAAATCCTATTTTTTTCTACCTTACCTGTTTCATTCCCAACCCACCCTCAGAGCCGAATGAGCAAACAAACCAAAACCCAGTACCATTTCTGATCATCCAGGTATTGAAATGGTTGTCTTCACTGTTGGGCCAAATCACGACTAAGGATGTTTCATTCACAATGACACCTTATGCCAATACAATTGGAAAGGTGGTGCATAGGGACCTCTGTGTCTAGAGGGTGGTATAGAAAACAGCTTTCAAAAGCTGAGGGCAGGCAGAAACTGAAGGGAAGGGAATTACTCTAGTACCATCAGCTGAGTAGATTTTGAGTTTGGAGCAATTCTCTTTTGCTTTGACAAGCGGTATCTCTGTTAGAAATATGTATGACCAAAACCTTTGCAATACTATTTGTATTTTTTCTAGGTCATCTTGCTGAAACACTGAAGGAAGCTCGAGTAAGAATAATTAACCAAAGTGTTTGCAACAAGCTCTATGATGATCTTATCACATCACGTATGCTGTGTGCTGGGAATCTTAATGGTGGTGTTGATGCATGCCAGGTAATCTGGAACTTGTAGAGAAACTACAAATGAGTATTTATTTTCATTGGAAAGCTGTTCAGAGTTGTGGGTTTGTGTTTTGCTTTTTTTCCTTAGTAATAAAGTGATATGTCTTGAGCGTATGGTTAATTTAATACAGCAGTTAAGGCTCTCCATAAGGAAGGAAATTTGGCACAGATAACCTCTGAGTCTCTTAGAAATGTTGCTTTGTAAAGATAAGGGGTAAAATGTGTTGAAAAGGATTCTTTTTCCTCTTTAACAGTAGAGATTCCTATGAACGAACAGAGATGTAAGGGTAAACGGAGTAAAGTTCAAGCCATGTGTAATTTTTGCTGTTCATACTGATTTTTTTCATTTTTTGATGTCTGGGTGTGGGATTAATAGAATACTGTAACAATATGGTGAGTAATGTGTTGTCACTGTTACGAAGAAATGCAAAAGGCAAAGATAAGCTGGATTTGGTAAATGCAGATGCAGTACTGCCTTTTAGTTTCATATATTCATTCCTGTATAATTATAAATTTCGATTACATCATGGTATTACAAGTTCTATGACCTAGTTTATTTGTACATACAATCAGCAACTGCTCTTTGGAAGTGCTTTAACTGTCTTGACTTTGCCTTCTTTTTCCTTCTCAGTCGTCAGACTAGTTGTTTACTTTATCAGTACTTAAACTTATTATAATGAATATCGACTTTCCAAATTATAAACAAGGTCATTATACTAGTTACAGTGTAAAAGGAGAGAAATATGTTACTGATTTTAGAGCAGAATGTAATGTATAGATTTTACTATTTTAATATAATATGATCTTGCAAAAATTATCTTATCTCTTAATGGGTCAAACTCCTTTATACACAATAGACTATTTGCAAGATCTTCCTGCAGTCTCTAACTTTCAATTCAAAGAATTATTGTTAACTTTATGTGCAGTTTGTGTATAACCTTAGACCTTGGAATTGTTTTGCAAAACATGTTGTTTTAGAGGCGTCATGTTCCTCCAAGAAATGTGTTGCTTAAGAAATGCCCTTCAATTTTTAGATGGAGATTTAAAACAATTTGGCTATATACCTTATCCAGTTTCTAATATAATATGCTATGTTGGAGTCCTATTATGCTGGCCCTCTGGGCCGTGAAGTTCTTAGTCTGAGTAGCATCTTTGCTACTGCTTTCTTTTCAGTCACTAGTAAATTTCCTCTGCAGTGCTAGAGAGGAACGATGTTGGCAGTTCAGGAAATCCCCACAGCACCTTGAAACCCTTTTAGTACAGTTCCAGACTTGTGGGCATCCTGATTTATGCCATTTCTTCATGGGCACGTAGGCTGTGCATGTACTGCACAGGTTATGTGGAGCTTCCAAACGCTTTTCATCTTTAGAGTAAGTGATACTTGCAGTGAGAAATATAACAGTTATTCTTTCAGGTTCTGTTTTCTTATCGCTCTAGGATGTCCTTTGATCTTGGCTCCTCTTTTTAGGATCCTTCCTGCCCAGCAGCACACTGCCCCTTCGGTCTTTCAGAACAGGCTGTACCATTGGCCAGAGTATATAGTCTGCTTTCTCAAGTCATTTTGAGATCTTGGATTATCAAAATTGCCAATGTGACAGCAGCCTGAAAGAGAGGAAGAACTGTTCTGGCTTCTTTCCTTATCTCTAGATAATTTTGTTGTTTGGGTGATGAAGACTTTATATGGTTACACTCTTCTCAATATGTGGCTTTCTTCTGACCTGTTCAATGTTTTAGCTTCAACGGGGGGCAGCAAACAAACCTCAGGGTCGACTTGGAGGCTGCCAACTGCCTTGAATGCATGAGGAACAGCTCATGAGATGAGTTGCATTCATAACTGATTGGAATTCTGTGAACAGACCAGTTCACAGAAAGCATACAAGGTTAAAACAATGAAAGGCACAAAGCATTTGTGAGCCCAAATGCATTTTGATCCTGTGAACTGAACTAAATGGGAATTTTTACTTTTCTACATTGCTGTACAGAGCTACATGTTCCCTTTGAGAAGCCAGTTCTTATCTGTACGTTCCTTAGTCTTCGTTCTTCCTCTCCTCTTATGAATGTAAACACAGTCTTGATTATGAAACTGCTGATAATACTCCATTGTGCCTGGCTTGTTTGTTCATTGGTTTTGGTGGGTTTTTTGTTTGGTTGATAGATTTTTTTGTTGTTGTTGGGCATGTGTGCTACTTTTCTCTTCCTATTTAATACAGATTATAAAAGTTCTGCCTCAATCTGTGAACAATTTACGGTCAAATGGTTGCAGAATTCCCACTTCCCATCCCTGTCTTCTTCTCTCCCCACTCAGCCTGTGACCAGTTGCTTTATGAATCCTGTAATGGATCATTATCAACGAGTAATTTTTTAAGCAACTTCTTGCCATTGCTTTATATTGATTAGTATGTTACTTCCATAAGTTAAAATAAATTGAATAAATGTGACATCTAGCTGGTTAAATTCTATCCAGAAATAAGATTCTAACAGTAAATTGTAATTTGAAAGAGAGACGGGCAGGTATTTACTGTCTTTAAATAACCTAACGCTTGTTACAGTGCTCTGTGTGTGTAATCTTGCGCGCACTAATGGCCAAACTCCCTTCATTTTAGGGAGATTCTGGAGGTCCCTTGGCCTGCACAGGAAAAGGAAATAGATGGTACCTTGCTGGCATTGTGAGCTGGGGTGAAGGATGTGCTCGGCGCAATCGTCCTGGTGTATACACTAAGGTGACAGCACTCTATGACTGGATTCGTCAGAATATAAATTGATGTGCCAAGGACAAAATGCAGATCATCTCCCTTATGAAAGCTGCTTCCTACAGTAGTCTATCATGTCTGTCTCTGATGTTATAAAGTGAAAATGCTGTGGACTTTTTCTTTGTGAAGTAGTGCACTTTCTTAATGAAGAAACTATCATTTCTTGTTCACCTAGCAGTAACAGTTCAGATTCAGAGCAACTTCAGATTCCTTATCCCCAGCAGCACAAATGGCACTGCCTTAAAAACAGCATAAAATGGATTAGAACCTGTAACAAAAATCCAGCCAAAACTTTCTTCTGCAAATCTACTCCCCTCCTTCCATCTCTCTTGCTATGTATATTTCTATATATGTTTCCACATACACATATCTGGATATTTATGGCCACACCCCGCATATACTCAGCTCATATATATAACCTTAGTGATGTTACAGGATTCTACACATGAATAATTATTTCATGTTTCTCAAAAATGCAAGAACTACGATCAGTATAGTGTACAAAGCTGAGATTAATTCACCAGTTCTCTACTTATGCTGCCATTGCACAACTGTTCCTTTCTGGGCTGTAACTTTTGGGCTGTCTCCTGTGTTTCCCCAAAAACATCAGATATAAAACTCACAAATATCAGGATGCAAGACATTTTCATTAAAGGACTGGAAGAACAGCACTGAGGTTCTTTGGGGTGATGTTTCAATAAGAGGAAAGAAATACTCAGTTTTAATTATTCAGACAAAAGGAAACTTTGGTGCTTTCTCATATTCTTTTTATAAATTGAACGTAGTTGTAAGGTCTGATGTTTGCCACATGTTACAAGTATATTTCCTCAGCTTTGGCTCTGGCATGCTTTGTGAAATTTAGCATGCATCTGATTGGTTTGTACTGCTTTTCCTGATGTCCTTGGTCTGCAGCAAGCAGAGTTTCAGGGTCAGGATTTTTGATTTGTACCTCTTCCAGGGCTGTGCCCATGGGACATTGAAAGGGATAAAATGAAAATGGATTTATGTAGCTGGATACATCCTTGCAGTCAAAGAAATTAGAAGAGGAAATGACAGCTGCATTACTTTAACCTTTGCAGTAAATCTAGCTTTGATATTTATAATCGCCTGATGAGCTGATCAGCCCAAATGTAGCTGATTTAAGGTTTCCAAAGATGTTATGGGCCTTAAGAATGCTGGTATTCAGTTTAATAAAACATCTATCTAGACAGTCTTCAGACGATCTAGATGGTCTTTCTAGAGGCTCTTAAAATTGTGCTCACTATTTGAAAGTGTTTAGCTTTCCCCTTTAATGTATAAGAAAAAAAAAGTGAAGCTAGCAATTTGAATGCCAGTCATTGCGGTTCACACAGCATGCTTTTATTCTGCAGTACATAAATACATGATCCTTGTTTAGCTTTAGACCCACCTTGGCAGCCTGTGAGTAAAACAGGAATGAGCTAGCACTGTAACCCGCATGCAGTGAGATTCCTGCATCTAACATTGATACGGCTTTCCTTCCCTTTCTCACGTCAGTGTTGGGCATTTCCAGCCCCCCATGATGCTTGTGTCAAACTTATCACATAAGCCTGTATTCAAAGCCTATATTTTAGGGGGTTTAGTATCTTTAAAGTCTAGTCAGTTATTCACGCCCTCCTTTTTAATAAACTCATGCTAAAAATGCTGTTGACTATGTTATATTCATTTGATTGTGCCTCTGAAACTCTAATCCCCAGGTGGAAGCAGAACTACATTTGTACCTCGGAGTTTCCTCTTTGTAAAGCTGAGCCTAACTTGCCCATTTTACTAAAGCATGTATTTGAGGGCACAAGTTTCTTTTCCTTATACTGAAACCAGAGATGTCTTCACTACAGAAGAAAACAGTTTTCCTGCTGTTCTGTATTAAATAAAAGCCTAGGCCAATAAATTAAAATCAGTTCTTAACTTCCCATTTTCTTTAAGAGTTTCTCAGTTCCATATGTCAGAAGGGTCAGTTAGTTCACATGCAAGAAAGGAACCAAGTGTGGAGGTTGGATTACTCAGATGAAAGAAATGCAAGACTTTGTAAGAAACTCCTTCCCAGATGTAAATAAAAGGACTTTGGCTTTTGCAGGGTGAGATGCATAATGATTAACTTGTTTGACTTAGAAAAACTGTTTTGCTTTCAGGCAATGCAGTAGGAAGGTAAGGTCTTTTACTGTGAGTGGAAACGAAATAAACGAAGGTCATCTCCAGCAGGAGTACTGAGAACCAGCAGGTAGAGGCCTTTTCTGGTGAAAATGTCCCAGGTACAATCTTGTGGAACAAGACACATGTTTTGATCTTGATGACTGCTCAATTTCATCCTCCGTCCTCTGGAGTTTTGACTCTCCAGAACAAAAAGGTGGGCTATGCCATTTGTACTTTTTTCTTACTTGCTGAAAGAAACCAAGCCGTGTGCTCAGCTTGATGAAGTGCCTTTGCCTGGATGGCTGTGACATGACGTCAGGAATCTGAGCCCCTGGGAATGCTCCAGGCATCAGTAGCCAGATGAGTTGCACAATGAGAAAATCTGCGGAGAGGAAAAGCATGCTCAGCATTTGGCAGGAAAAAGAAGGAGCAGCACTGTGAGTGGATGCTCAGCCAGTGAGCAAGGGAGTTGGAGAAAGAGGCTTTGTTTTCCTGTTAACCCACTGTCCTCTCTCTGCTGGGACAAAAGAGTGAGCAAGAGTGCAGTTGCCGGCTGTCTGCCCCCAACCCTTTTTGATCCAGAAGGGAGACACATGCTCTGTGGGGAAGAAGCAGAAACGTGAGGATGGAGTCAGAACAGAAGTGAGAGGAGGTAGGATGAAGGATACTGGAGGGGTGTGGGTAGGAATCAGCCCCTGGCTGCAATAAGTTTTTACGAGTGACTCTAAGTAGCATGGGAGAGTTCATGTGGGAAGCTGGTATCAACCAGATCTCAACTCACATCGGGAGTTGCTTCATAAAAGCATGCTCTGTAGAGCACGGGTTGAAGTTGAAGGCGATCTTCCTCTTCAGATTTGTCCTTTTGTTTTTTACATGGAAGTGGGTTCTCAAGTTTAGGTTGGATAGTATGTGAATAGACATAAATGGTTCTTTAACACCAGACATGATTTTAGGCTGCATAACAACTAGAGAGTGGACAATTCATGGCACAAAAGTTAGTAGTGTTCTTTATAGGTTATACAGGAGACTGAAGTTAGAAGAGTTGATGGACATTACCAGTTCCCTTCACAGCCTAACCACACCACAAGCTATGCGATCCCTCACTCCATTTGAGCTGTTCAGAACCACATCTGTTTGCTTAGCTGCGCAGCGCGGTTACTGCAATGGTATTTTACTGTTTCGGCTGACAGCAGCAGGGACTGCAGCTCGGTTCCTTTCAAAATTGCCTCAGCAAATGACAACGTTGCTGAAGGTTTAGTCACCTGCTTGTCAAGGGCAGGTACAGGAAGGTAGACAAACTGGAAAGCCTGGTATTGCATAGCTGAGAGTGGCAATTCTGACGACAAGGCAAATCGACACTTCCTCCGCCTCCCGTTTCCCTGTAGCTAGTGCAGACGAGAGGTTATTTGTTCTCCCATGGAATTCCCCTTATTTATCAGCGTTTTGAGATCACTCCTGTGAAAACTGTCCCAACTCTGCATGTTACCATCTCCAGCCTCATACCAGGACTGCTACTGACCATAACCACAGCTGAAACCAGCAGGAAATGAGTTGCCTCCACGCTTGCTTCAGAGACAGAGATCCTCGTGCAGAGACAGAAGCTATGAAAAGGCAAAGCTCTGGTCAGGAGCATGAGATTATTGAATTACAAGAAGACAATGTGGAGGAAACTGAAGCTGATCATGCCAAGCCTCTAAATGCTCAGACAAGAAAGGTAGGAATTTCACTTGCTCATTTGATGCTTGGTGTTGGGTATAATACCACACAGCAAGAGAAATGACACTTGGCAGGAACATCTTGGGGGGGGGGGG
>Ga0065711_1001334_pt1 | contig 44799 bp, 13 predicted proteins | sample Hoacrofraction12_FD_59098 | JGI IMG/M metagenome (GOLD analysis project Ga0065711, IMG submission 59098) | Hoatzin crop microbial communities from Cojedes, Venezuela - Epithelial fraction 12 v2 (version 2) | ecosystem: Host-associated > Birds > Digestive system > Esophagus > Crop | place... | reverse complement strand
CCGCTGGACTCTCTCCAGTAGCTCTTCATCCTTCTTGAACTGGGGAGCCCAGAACTGGACAGAGTACTCCAGATGAGGCCTCACTAGGGCTGAGTAGAGGGAGGGGAGAACCTCCCTGACCTACTGGCCACACTCCTCTTAATGCACCCCAGGATCTCATTGGCCTTCTTGGCAGCCAGGGCACACTGCTGGCTCATGGTCAACTTTTCATCCACCAGCACACCCAGGTCCCTCTCCGCAGAGCTGCTTGCCAGAGCTTTCTCCCACTATACACCGACAGAGTAAAACAGCAGTGCAAGGGCCCACCCCATAGTTTTTAGAAAGCTGCACTGGCTCCTATAGTCTTCAGAGAACAGACTATAAACACAGTGAAAGAATACCAATTTTATTGTTCTGGAAGCCTTACAATACTAAGCAAGGTCTTCTTTAGTTCAGAAAAAAGAAAAATATTCACAGTTGTGTGAAGCTCTACTATGATAAAAGTTTCAAAAATCTAGAAATTTTGGGCAAAATCCTCAGCCTGATGTTAAGGCTGCTCTGCTCTGTTTTGTTTTAAAAAGCTATTTGCAACACACCTTGTTTGGCAAATGGAGATTTTGTCTTGTATGTGACATTCTTGTATACTTTTTTAAGCAGCAGGGATCTCTGGCTGTCAGAGTGGTCTATAGGCATAAGTGTTTTTCACTAAGGACACTGGCATTATTTCAGCCATCTGTTCTAGAATAAATTCTGTCCAATATGCCTTTTTAAAATTGGTATGCTTTTTGCTGTTTTGGTTTTATGTGTGGCCAAATATTCTGTTTGAAAATTGTCCACCACTAAGTATTGGCCAATCCGCACAAGCTGCCATTCTCTTCAGGAAAGCCTGATCTGATTCAGATTTCGTGCTGAAGTAGACGTAAAAATGAAGTTTAATAGTGAACTTTTACAGAATCAGAATTGTATTTAGAATGTATTTTTATGGAGGAGGTAAGAAGAGGGACACTGCAAGACCAACAATCCAAACACAAATTTAATAATCCCAATGGCTTAGTACAAGCTCATTCAAATGACAGCATCTTTTAGGGGACATCAATTAACATTGTAAATGAAATTTTGAATGCTGTCTGAAGTGCAAATCTTGCCTTAATCTGCGAAGTATACCTTTCTGAAGCATAAAGTTATCTCCATAAAGTGTCCTTGAAAAGTCACTCAGAAAAACTTGCCATCTTAACAACAGAACACAAAGAAAAAAGAAGACAACGAACTTTTCCATGGAAAAGAAGGTTGATGGAAGGAAACTAGTTTGGCACAGGGATAGTCTATACAGAGTGGCAAGGGGAGGAGGAATGAAACTGGAGTGACATAGCTTGGCAAGTGCCTGTCGCTGCAGGACTCTGAACAAGAGGTGTTTGCTTCTAGATGGCAGGTTTAAAAAGCCTGCTGACATTCTTTAATATTTCTTAAAGCCCTATCATTCTCCCTTGCACAATAGTTACAGTCTCATACGCAGAAGAAAGCTTGCACATAAGGTGCTTTCAGTTCTCTGATGGAACTTCTGTAAGTAGCTTATATGTAAACAATATAATGTGATGTATTGGATTTGGTCAATGCTACCTAAAACTCACTTATATTTAGTTCATATATGTGTTTTCTGTAGTTCTTAATTGCTTACATTATTTTTCCTAATACACTATTTTCCCTAAAATAATAGTGTGAGTTTTGCAAAGTGATGGCTAGGCGAAGAGGAAAGACACTGAAGTCTCACTGAGGGCAAGTCTGCAAGACTGCAAGGGAATTTAACAGCTAGCAGTTTTTCTCTGATGTCCATGATGGCCACAGTATAGATGCACCCCTCAGTGCATATGTGACTCAGAACTGCCACAGCATAATCTTGTGTTTTCCTTGGGTCATTGCTGGGAGCCCTGGGAGTGAGGACATACAGAGTGTATATGAAGATTGAGGGTATCATTACTATCTGGACATATTGCTGGACAACCAGAAGGTCACAAAGAACAGGACAAGAAGCAAGGCTGTTGTGGCTGTGGTGGTTTAAGGATGGTGGTTTAGATGACCTGTCCCTCACTGCAGTTGGTCAGATTTAATGACTACGTATCAATCCTTTTGCTCCAGGTCAGAGAGTCATAATGAAACACCTGGGTGTCATTGAGGCAACAGTGTGTCACAATGAAACCTAGCTGTAAGTGTCAATGCAGCACTGGGCTCAAGGATGTATCAATTCATTCTCTGTGCTTGCTAAAGCAGTGGGTTAAGCCTGCTTTAGAAAACTCCAAGACAGAGATATTTTGGTTCCCCTTTTTTCAAACCTGTGCAATAAAACAAAGCAGATTTTATGGATTAGGAGACTACTTCTGAAATGCTTGGCTGAGGTCTTACAAAAGATTCATTAATACGGACATACAATTACACAATGACCTTACTCCAACAATGGTTATTAAAAAGCTGACATATGCAAAGCGTATACCAGAGGAAAAAAAAACATAAGCCTTCTCTTTTTTTTCCTGAGTCCTATATCTGTTGATCACAATAAGAATTCAGAACTGAAAACTGGTTTCGTGATGTGTCATTCCAAACTATCAATCCTTTTTTTCACTGTGAGGTATTTTCTTCATCAGTGAAGAGAAAAAACAAAATTAAAAATCTGTTCTCTTCACAAGAAGAGCAAGACAGCAGGCTTTCTTCTGTTCCCTTTTCAGTTAATTTTGTTGCTCCATTTTTGGGAAGAGCAGAGACAATAACATCCACAGTATGAGAATCACAATTATCCTCGTTCTTGCAGTTGTGCAAGTTGTTAGAGCTATCTGTATCCAGAGAAATAAACTACAAAACCTATTCAGAAAATCTTTTTCCAAAAGAGCTATTTCAAGTCCAGAAACTTCAGTCTGTAAAGAAAAGCACCACAAAATTATCTAATTGTTATGCAACAGATTTCTTTTTATCTCAGCTCTTTCATCAGTTTATGAGTTTGCTTTTTTATTTTTTTTTTTGTAACAGTACTATTTTCAGTCTCTTCTTGTCTTTTCTCCTTGAAGAGTAATACTGGTCTGCAGTTTGACCTTTTGCCAAAGACCTTTGTAGTCTCTAAACCCTTTTCTCTCTTTCCTACTTTCTCCAGAGTGATAGCTCTCTGGGAAATGTATTGCTTCCTTCCCAGGCTATCAGGACTAATCCAGCCAGGGATCTTCACTCCTTACTAAGACATATGGAAGGTGCTGCAGGCATTTAAACTGGAATGTGCTTCACCCTATTGACAGTTTCTTGGTTTGACATGCGGGGAGTGATCATCGATTTATCTCATTCAATGTTCTGCCTCTGGCAGCAGCTTATAACACACGATGCCAAAAAGGAGATCATACACATGGCACATGAACAATTGGATTATTCTGAGTGAAGTAGGATGAATTGATTCCTTCAACTTGAATGTGAATATTTTTTTCAATCATTTTCTTAACTCGTGTATCTATGACTGCAGCACGCCTGAGAGTCCCTTGGCTGGAGTTCCTCTGTCTGAAATAGAAAAGATGAAGGGCTGGCCCTATGTGGTGACATAGGTTATTCTGTAGAAAGCCAGATATGAGATACAGGGTGAGGTTCAAACAGAGCCCATCCTCCATGGAAGGCGCAGGGAGTGGAACGTCCTTGTCAGAGTCCTTTGTGATCACAGCATTGGTATGAAAGGTACTTTTGACCAGTTAGGTGCCTAGTATCATGTTGAAATTCATCGCAGGTAGCAGAGATTAAAGAAAGGAAGCATCGAGATCCCTCTTTCTTTGGGATATGTTTAAAGATACAAGCCTTTATTTGTAATAAAATATCTGACCAGAACAAAAATGCTGCTAGCTGTTAGTGTGTATGGATTTGAAAACATTTCATGATTTCATACATCTGCACTTAAAAACATATCCAAAACCAGACTAATAATTCACGAGCATTGCACACAGTAATCACATATGGATTTTTCTGATTGCAAATTGAAGGTTGCTTTATGTTTACATACAAGTCAGACGTTGATTTTGGCTTTTTTTTTCTGTTATTTAATCTTGTCATTTGGGGCCTTTACAAGATAACATGGCATCATGTTTTCAAATGTCAGAGCCAGAGGTATTTTTCGTTAGCTGGATTTTTTTTTCAAGGGCAGGGATAGATGCGCTTAGGACTTGACTAATTAAAAGTTATTTGTTTTCATGATCTGGGTGAAGTGTTTTTGCCAGATGCTCAAGATACCTCTGAGATTCAGGCAGAATTTTGTCACATCATCCAGGAAATCCTTATCAAAACACAGCTTGGATCTCTGGTGGCACTGGGTGTATGGTTTGATAAGTGAGTCCTATTTTCTTGTCCTCACACCAGTCCTTTGTAGCAGAGGGCATTTATTAAGGAAACAGATGGGGAAACATCAGTTATCTTTCATGCCTTCTGTTTTCTATAAAGGCCAGCAAGACAAGGGAAGCTCAACCAAAATAATTGAAGGCTTCATAGAATAAGTCAGGTAAGTCAGGGGAGAATAGATTCACTGCAGCTCCAGTAGCAGTGTAGTTCCTGATAAAACAAAGTGGTTTTCATGTAAGTTAATAAAATAGATCAAACTTTGAAAAGCTATAGACCTTATTTTTCAAAGAAATTTTGATCAATGAAATTACTTTATACTGATATAGGCTTTTGTGCTAAGTGTACATGTAACTGGTATAAACCAATTCTGAACAAAGATTATTGAAAAATTGAGGGCCTCGGAGGTAGTGAACTACCACTTTCAGTTTTTATGGACTTCTGCAGAAATGGTCAATAGTTGTAGAAGTCCTAAGAAAGTTATCTTTAATCAGAATCATAATCATTAAGTGCAATATTTTTTGTCCATTAAGTAGCTTCTGCAGTACTAGCCCAGGTCTAATGTGTTTACATTTTTCTTAGTTTTGTGCTGGGTTGTCCCTGGCCGGCTTCCAGATGCTCACCCTGCTGTTCTCATTCCCCTTCCTCAACAGGACAGCGGCAGAAAATAAGATGGAAAAGCTTGTGGGTCAGTATAAAGGCAGGGAGATCACTCCCCAATTACTGTCATGGACAAAACAGACTCCACTTGGTTGTTGCTAATTAAAATGGATTTGGATGGTGAGAAACAAAAAATAAACTTTTCCTCCCCCCGCCTTTTTCCCAGGCTCATCTTCACTCCTTCATTCCCGGCTCCTCTGCCTTCCCACCCTGAGTGGCACAGGGTGATGATGAATGGGGACTTGGGGTCAGCCATGACAGCTCCTCTCCGTTGCTCCTTCCTCATGCTGTTCCCTCGCTCCAGCCGGGCTGCTCCAGGGCCTGCAAGGGAATCTTTGCTCAGACACCCGGAGCTCCTCCTCCTTCCCTCCTTCTAGTCGTACCCTGGGGTTTGCAGGGCTGTTTCTCACACTCTATTTCTTCAGTCATTGCTCCCGGGCAGTGTTTTGCCCTTCCTTAGTTCCCCAAGGTGCCACCATCTTGGCTGCGGGGCTGGGCTGTGCCCTGCAGTGGGGCCGCTGGAGCCGGCTGGAACCGGCCGAGTCCGGCACGGGGCAGCCCCGGCCGCTCCTCGCAGGGGCCGCCCTGCAGCTCCCCAAGGCCTGGGCACCTGCGCCCAGCACAAGTTTACAAGTAAAATGTGAGTTAATTAACAATACTGAAATAAAAATGATATGACTTAGAAACGATCTCTTTCATCTGGGCTTTATTCATGGCTGGGCTTCATATTTCTCATAACTGTGAGGTTTTTACTTTTGTTCACTAACAATAGATTTCTTAATTTCTAATCTTGAATTAAATAAATAAAAAGGTAATCACCAAAACCTGAAGTGATTTCTCACAAAAATTCTCCTGACTCAAATGTCAAGGAAAGTTAATAGGACAGTTTAATATGACCTCTCTATTTTTTGAGACAGTCTACGCTATATGCTTGCAAGGAATTACAACAGTTTAATTGGAGTTAGTAATCAAATGCTGCCCTAGCAGATAGTGCACAGTCACACAAGCTTGTGTTGGGCAGTAGCCGATTAGCCAGGCTCTGGCAGGAGAGCATGGGGTTCCTCAGCTGTATGTGCTGCCACCAGTGCAGGACAGAGCGAGGAGTGCAATGACATGGAGAAATGGCACAAGTTGAGAAACACAATGAGAATGAAAAATATCGCCTTAACGCATACCATAACACCTTACCTCTTTTTCTTTTTTAACAATTTTGTAACACTATCTCAAATGCCTGTGCAAAGAATTTAGTATTTTCCTACAGCATATGTATATTGGTTCATATTATTTTGACTATGTTGAGATATCTGATGATGTTATCCCTCAGATAATATTACTAGGCCACCTGCTGTGGTAGTCATAGTATCTAGATACAAGTAGAATTATTTTTCATGTTGCCTATATTAATGACCCAAATGGTTAAAAAACAGAGATAACAAGCTCAGATTTGTATGTCCATATTAGACATGCGCATAAGCAACCTTTTTTGCAAATACTAAGTGTTCACCTAGTTCAGCTTACATCCATGTTTGCTGGCTTTACATAACAGGAAAAGAAGGTTGATTCCTTATCTTATTATTTTCTGTGTCCAGATTTCTGTCTTCTTTAGTCATTACCTGTTTGCCGTTGGTATCACTGTTGATTTCCAAGGCAATGAAATTGTTGTATCATAGCTACAATAATACAGTTNATCTATAGGCTTCTGGTACCAACTGGCTGCGTACTGCTTGTGTTTTCTGTTATCTCTAGTCATTTCCCTTTGTGGATTCACAAGAAGAAGAAAGTGCTGTTATCATGGTTTGGAGGTCTCTTAAAAATAATATTTTGTTATTTTTGTTTTTTTCTTCTTCGAAGAAGATAAGACTTGTGTAGCATAATGTAATCATAGAAGGTCAAGGAGTCTAGAACTCACAGCTCCCTGCATCTCAAGAAAACTGTGCAAAGTCCTAGCTAGATGATACAGGGAGGAAACTCCCTTATCCAACCTGTTTGCCACAATTATTGGCCTAAAAATAAATGTCTCATTCATGTTCTGTGGCCCAGAGCAGACAGATTGCTAATTTAGGTATGAAAAGCTTCAAGGTGGAGCTTAGTTGTATAGGAAGACTTACAAGGCTAGTTTGCAACAAAGTCTCTTGTGCCTTGCCCAATACTCATTAGTTCAGTTACCCCTGCTCTTCTCAAAGCAGAACTTGAATTTCTTATGCTTAGTGTAAGCTATACATTGTTACCCAAAGTTACTGCGCTGCACCTCTAGTGCCATCTTCACCTTCTGTTTTATAGCTTAATAAGATGTAGCTTTTTTACTAGCCACCATTCAGTAGCTGGCAGGTGGTTGATGAAGCACTCAGCGGAGTTTTCCATCTGCTGTTCTATTCTTCCTATTCAGGCTTCGTAGGCTATGTATTTTCTCCTCAAACATTACACTTCAAGCTTGCAAAAGACTTTTTCTGTCTTGTGGTCCAGCTTGCATTGTGTTCCACTAATCTGCCATATATGAGTGATATTTTTTCATTTGAAAATGCACTTAGTGATTTGTTCTTACTGCAGTGACAGTTTTGAGTGGGGTTGTATCCTGTAGCAGTAACCAGAGTTGTCACCTCTTGGTGCCATGCCAGCTAGTGTTCATCCCATTAAAAGGCTAATTAAAATAAGGAAGTGTTTGTATTTTGGATGCTTTTGAAACATCAGGAACACTGTCACCTTATTATTAATATAACTCACAGTCTTATATTTTTTCATGGCATGCATTATTAGAGCCAAGTAATAATGCAGGTAACAGATGTTTATTAGAAACAGATAGATAGCTCTCTTCTGGTTTGTGGTAATGAAAGTACCACCTAACTGTTGTCTTCAGAGCAAGCAAAGGCTGTGTACTTCATTGGTTAGGGCTCTCAACAGGACTGAGGACACATCAGCTATTCTCCATGCTGGAGTATTCAGCTGTTGTTTGGGTGAATTTTGGTAGGTCCCTGTCCTTCTTGTTATTCAGGTCCTTATTTTTAATATGAGGATAGTGGTGTTTCATGTCCTTTTACAAGAATCTGTGGTTAAAAGACACAGTAACAGACTTCCAGATTTATTTATTTTTTATTTAGGCTTGCTAATGACCACAGAGGAGTGGAACAATTGAAGAGGAATAGCCAAGTAGGATCAGCACAGCAATACCTATCCCAGGATAGACGAAAGTTACCCATCCCAAAGGATGGAGAAATCCAAACTAGGCCCAAGGTTTCCTGTAGTCTCATTTTATCAACAGATGCTTTACTTGTGCCTCAATTTTGCCCACCCACTTTGCCTCCCTGTATCTTGACATGTAATTAGGTGGAGCCGTTTGCAGTATTTTTCAAAATTTTTGAACTAGTGTTGTTCAACATCAAGGTTAGGTAACATGTGCAATGAGATGAAAATGGAAACACATGGATAAGGAGTTATAAATAAAGGAAGTTATTCCCTCTTACACTCCCCTAGTTCTTATCTTTCGCCTTAGCCACTAGAGAGAAGCTTTTTACAGGACCTGAAAGGAGATTACTGTCCTGCAGTGTTACTGAAATTTAAAGGGGGGATGTCTCTGAAATGATCGTTTTTAAAAGTAATTTTATAAATAAGTTTGGGCAATGTGATTTTAGATCATATTGTTTTTGTTCCTGACACAGTTTAAATCTTAACACTTTCAAAAGTCTGAAGGCATAATATTCTGCAACTTAAGCATATCTATTCTAGTATGCTGTCAGTGGGCATAATTTTAATATAATTTGTGATTTTGCAGTAATTTCACTGCAATTTAAATTGAACAAAACCTGTAAGCTGCTTCAAATGGAAGAGAAAAAAGCCATATTAGACGAGAACAAAAGATCACCTAAGCACAGAAACTTGCCTCAAGCGGCAGCCAGTACCAGTTGCCTAGTGAACGGTGCAGGACCCTGTACAGCATGGCCACTCCTTTAATTTACCCTCTCAGGTTTCAGCAACTGGTGATTATGAGACTGCTTAAACCAAGGGCTGTTGCCAGACCATCATTTTTAACTGCTTTCAATGAACTAATTTTCTGTAAAATTCTCTATTTTTTTTCTGTCTGAAACACAAAAGCTTGCAGCAATATTTTTCCAGTTTCATTATTCATCCTGTAAAAAAATATTTCCTTTTTTTGTTCTCAGTTTTTCTCACATCATTGCAGCTGGCTGCGTCTATTGGTAGTACTAGGAGAAATAATAAAACTTTTTTGCCAACTTATTTACTTTATATCATCTTTGATTTTAAAAGCTTTTTCATATCCCCTACAGCTTTCTCTTTACTGATTTGAAGAGTCCTAATTGGTTTACTCTGTCCTCAGTAGAAATCCTCAACCGTTCTGATCATCACTGTTATATTTCTTTGTACTTTTGCAGTTTTACTTTGTCTACTACTGCAAGTGTGGTGCTCTCTCCGATAGTGCAGTTCTCTCTTTCATTGCCCACTCTTTCCTAATGACTTCTAAAATTTGGGTTTTGTTTATCATCGAGCTGATGAAAATTTTATGCTTTTCTGAGTAGTAATATTTAATTTAGAACCATTCACTGTGTATGTTAGATATTCTTTCCCAGGGAAGTACCTAATTTTGCATTTATCAGGAATTTATTTTATCTGCCATTTTGATGCCTAGTCTTTCAGTGTTGTGATATCCTTTGCAACAATTTGCTGTCAATTTTAATATTATCTACATTGCAAATTTGGATAGTCAGAAAACTTCCACACATAACCTCTTACAGTATGCTTTCTCAAGCATTCAGTGTTGCCGAAGCTTTAAGAAAGAACAGGTATACTGTGAAGGTTTGGCCACTGATTCTTAACATCCTTGAGCAAAAATAGTGTTGATTATCTCACAACAAGTTATATTCATCAAAATGTTTTGCCGATCTAACCTAATTGTAGTTAGCAATACAGCAAGAGAAGAAACTGGTTGAATAATATTTGACCAAATTTATACTCAACCACATTGACTGTTGATAGGACATTAACTGGTGTGACCTCTGGTTCCTAATCCCATTTTACAAGGGTGGAAGAGAAAGTCTGGTGTATAATAATGCTGAAAACTAATATTTACTTTTAAAGACTTCACCTTACAGATAAAACTGATACACAAAATAAAATATTCAGAAACATTTAAATACGATAAGAACTTAATAATTATAAGCAATTAATTAATTGTACAGTTCCAAGTGACTTTATCTTGAAATCAGGATTTAAATACTGCCTAAATGTGTTACCCTGAGATTAAAAGGTTTTGTCTGAATGCCATGGGTAATTTGTGACAGTCCCAGAAACAGCATACAGCCTGAGCGTCAATGAATGACTTATCAGCTGTATCAATTAATTTAGTAATAATTATAACTTTTTTAGATTAAATGGATGGATCAGATTCAGTTTGTCTCACATGGGTACCTGCACTTAGTCAGACCAGATCTCCCTCTGGAGCCCTTCAGAGACAACATTCTTTCATCAAGAATATCAGAAATTTGGTGGAGGTTCAATACCTAAAATGAAGAGAGAAGGCAGGCTCCTAAATTAGGTAGATTGGACCTTGCCTCTGCTTTCTAAGTAGAAGTTATGACTGGGATGGACCAATCTCTTCTTTCCTAGGAAAGCAGTGTCATTACAAGGGGAAGATTTACTTGTTTGGCCGTAAGGGTTTTATATCTACATGTGTGGTGAAACCTACTTCTGGGCAGGGGATGAAGGAAAAGACTGTATCGCAGTTTAGCCGCATTCACCAGAGCAGGGAAGGTGGTTTCAGCTAGGGGAGGGCAGCTATGCAGGAAGCAGTTGTTCCTGCCTGAGCTTCTTACAAAGAAAGAACATGAACATCACGTCAAAAATATCGTAAACACTGACAACCATTGGCAGCTCTGGGCAGAAATCTTCTGGCACTTTGGTTAGTTGCCCACAATACAGAGCTGTCTTTACCCTGGAGTTTTACTTTTTGGCATGATTTTCTTTGTATAGTGAGATAAATTACGGGAAAAATTGATGACGCCTGTTTTTTCTTCATATTTTCCCAGATGTCCACAAGCTTTATCTATTCCTTCTTCTATCCAGTGCAGAGCTACCTGTCAATAGTAGGGCATTTTGAATGGGCAATGATCCTTTCTTTCCTTGGCTGCAGTAACAGAGCAGCAGGAGTGAAAGAGGTTGACTGTGCTTCAGTTATTTTTTACCCCTCAGAAAGCAAGCAGTTCTCATCAACAGTAGTTCCTCTTCCACCTAACTGTACTATTTGCCGTGGAGGTCTATTGCCTGCATCTTCATTGTAAATGCAGTTCTAATCAGCATGTCATTGGGCTAGAGGTAAACCAGAGGATAAACCACTCCCCCAGTCAAAATAGTGCCATGCAACACAAAGCAGGAACCAGCAGGTGCAGCATTCATTGCATAAAGGTATGCTCTTTCTTTAGCAAAGCAGCAGCACACACAATATTATCACATTATCTTTTCTTGAGTTAAAAATAGTCTTTCTAGAGAGGTCACTACACCACTAAGAAATGAACAGACATTTGGTGTTATGTAAACATTATTTTTTCCTGTTGTGTCATTAATAATAGGAATCCACTTTGAAAAAAACATTGTAGTTACCCTCAAATAATTGTATTAAAAGCTACTGTCTAGCAAGGGTTATAAAGTCAGTAGACAAACATCATATAAAACACTGACTAATATGATTATAGGGAAAAAAAGCTCCACTGCTTCATTTTTTACAATCTTGTGTACAATAGCATACGTTATAAAATTAAATTGAACACTGTTAGCCTTCCTCTCCTAGTCTAATCCACACTAAATTGGTCAAAAACAATTATAAACACCTCTTTTTTAACAAGTCATGATTGGATAGATGATTGTTTTTTGTATAATTTGAGGAGGTCATTTACTAACAAGCTAGAGCATTTAAAATGACTAGATTTAAGCAGCTAACCTAAAATTGTCAGCTTTTTTTTTTTTTTACTAGGCACTGCAGAAGAGTCTAGCTCAGGCAATTTAATTTGCCTTTCATAGTTTATCACAAGGCTCATGATTATTTCTTACAACAAAATATTCAGTGCAACAAATTAGTAGATTCTGCTATGTTGGTTGGGCTGCGTTCCAATTGCTGCCTTAGTGATGCTAGCTGCCTTCAACACTGCCAGCACAATAATTATTGCTGAGTTTTCTAGACCTCATCAAACCAGCAAGGTGATCACCCCCTTGGAACAGCTGGGGATATGAGGTATGGAAAAGCAGAAAGAAATTGCTGCAACTCTGTGCTATCATGCCAGAAAGTGCCACTTGAATGATGGCAGCTATTGGCAGGGGTAGGCCACTGCTGGCGGAGAGCTTGCAGCAGTTCTAGATTATAGCTTTTGCTGCTTCCAAGGAGAATTACTGTGGGCACTGAATTAAAGAAAGCAAATTGGGAGGTGGGGAAAACGAAGATTTGAAGGCAAATGCAGAAGGGGAGATGATGATTTGTGACAATGAAGCAATTTTTGGTTTACTATAGGTGATTGGCTCTTTTATGAAGCAAAAAACTTCCACAAATACTATAATGTCAACTATGTAGGTTTGTTAGGCAGCCCTCTCCAGCCTGTGTCACATAATTAAGGTACCAACTGGTGCCAGCAAACTGATGTCAAGCTTGTTGCAATATAGAGAATTATACTACTATTTATCAGTATTTTACCATCTGAAGTACAGAAGCAAAGTAAAAAAAAAATATTTTTTTTAGGTATTTAACATCATTGTCATCATCAAAATACCTGATGAGAGACTGCTACTGTGCTTGGGTGCATATTTTGGATAAAAAAGTAGACAATCCAGGATACTCAACACTAACCTTTACACAAAATAAACACCTAGTGAAAATCAGAGTTTAGCCTCAGATTAGTTGATGTAAATTATCTCCGTGTAAATCACAGAACATTATTGACTGCAGTAAATATTTATGCAAATAAGAAGGCCCTTTATATCCCTCTAGTATCTCTGCTTGCTTTCCTGTTTCTCCCTTTTGTGTGAACATTTTAATTTTCCTCCAACTACATTTTATTTTTTGGACAATCTACTTGCACAGAAGTGGAGTATGTTGACACCATTCTCATCATGAGGATACAATGACACCTATTAGTACTATAGAATACAGCAAGCATTCATCATGTGTGTTTAGTCTTTTGTCAGAGCTTTGCATCTATCCTTTTCCTTGCCCCTCACATTTTTAATTTTTCAATCTTAACAGACTGGGAGTAGCGTTTTGTAACTTACTATCCCTTAAGCTGGAACTTTATTATAGTATTTCATTTTTCACTATTTGTTACCTTGTAGATTGATAAACCTTGGCTGAAAATGGACAATATTTCAGAAACAATGTACTTAGAAGGAGATATTTGTATGCATACATGAACTGGCATATTAAAAAGAGGTCAACATACAGTATTAGTACATCAGTCATTATGGACTCGGTTTTTATTCATTACATTTGTCCTCAGGACTAGGTAAAGGGAATGTCCAGTCTGCGTTTTAATTTTATTATAGCTTTAATATTGGAAGAGGCAAGAGAATGAGACAGTAATCTGTACTTCTTGCTTGTATTGCAGAGGCTGTGCTTTCCAGGAGCAGGTGATGGGTTTTGTATTTCTTTCAAACAGAAGGCTTAGGGTCCCACTTGCATAAACATACTGTTTTATAAAACCAGAAAATACTTCATGTTTTCCTTGAAATACTTGATGGGATCTTTTTGAGGGTAGTGTCTGACTGACTACTCTAGCTATCCACAGGCCTTGGAATGGGGACCCCTACCCAATTGCCCAGCATCTAGGATTTTCCTGTAATGGCTACGACTGTGTAGAGTGTGTCATATGCTGCCTTTTTTTCTTGTAATCATGTTTCAAAGCACACTGGATACAAACAGTGAAATATTGAAAATTGCTGCAAATTGGCTGGCTCTAATCAACAATTCTTGAGTTGAATCAACAATCTGGAAGTAGCCAATGAGAATACTCGATTTTCTTTACAAAAAGCTTCACTTCTAGGGTAGAAGTTTCTGTTTGTGGAACTGGGTTGTAGACAACAATTGGTGTTCCCCAGCTGTGGGTGAATTTAAAGGTGCTAGACCTGGGCCACTGGGCATCTGGAGGATGAGCTCTGAGACCTTGTGCTTCTCCCTGGGACTCTGGTGCAGAGAGCAGATGACAAGTCTGACTCTTAAGGTAGCCATGTTGCAGAGAATATGTGTTGCTGCCTTCAACACTGCTTGGAGTTCCCTAGGGAAGGATGGCTTTATACACTGGTAACAGGCAAAGTTTAGCAGCTACAAACTTTTCTAACTATAACTCATGTCAATTATCTTTCTCCCATAAAGTGGTCTTCATAGTTTAAATGTCGGTTTTCAGGTTATGCTAAGATATGAAAATGTAATAGGTGTTTCACATATTCCGTATAAGAATAATGAATATTTCAGCAGAAGCATCTTAAGAGAGAGGTTTCTGTAAGGTCAGACAAAGTCAACATCCTGCTTATCCGGGTTTAGTTGCGGAATGAGCGACTACGAAGCAAGAAACCCTTTGTGCCTTGTGGTTCTGGCAAGGATTAGCTGTCATTCTCTCTCTTGCTTTGTGGACACTCCTACATATCTGAATACAAGTAAAACCACCATAGTAACTCTGGATTAGATGTTTTCACTTGATATAGTGCTCTGATACCAAATGCTCAGTTCTTATTATCACAAGTCTCAGTCCCGATGAGATAGTGAGTGATCCCTGCCTATACCACTCAAAATTATTTCACTAATGAGGTTTCTTACACATGTGCCTTTCCTGCTGAGGAGTACAGGCAAATTTTTTTTGTCGTTAGAAAAAAACCTGTTGTCAGGTCTTAAGCCACATTCTATTTTTGGCTGAAGAAACATACACAGAAGATGGTTTCACTGCCTCTTGTCAACTCCAAACAGCGTTATCACATCTTTGTTGAGTTTACAAATGTAATATATAGTAATTTGAATCACTGTGTAGAAACTATTTGTATCTTTGTGAATGCAAGTAAGACCTGTTTTGTTGTCAAATATTTCCATACAGACAGAAACAATTTGAAAGTATTAGATAAGGCTAATCTGTCTGAGTGCTCTCTGAATGCTTGATTTTGCCTTCAGACTTTACCGGAGGCAAGTTCAGATTCTGCAGTTATAAAATATTAAAGCATAATTCAAAAGTATTTTTATGTTCAGAGCTGGCTCAAGGCTTCTCAGTAGTGTCAGTAAAATTGAATTTTGCCACCTTAAAGACGAGGTGTGGGAGCCAGGGTTTCAATGCTCTTGCTAGAAGAAGGATGCGAAGCAGAGAGAGAGAGGAGTAGGACTAGGGCAGAGAGGTGGAAGGGAACTCCTGAGAGATCAGTCTTGATCTTCCCATTGTCAATGACAGAACAGAAGATGAGGTTGAGCATGTCAGCAGCATTTAAACCTATTCCCACCAGTGGTCACTAACACATCTATCATGAGCACTCCTTGGCCCACAGTCACAGCTAGCCTGCCTCTGCAGACCTATAACATAAGCAAAATAGGCATCAAGCCCAAGACCATGCTCATGACCTACCTGGCTTTGTACCAGGTAGTCACATGAAGCTAACAATGCACAGTACTGCCTCCAGTAAATGCTAGGTTCTCAGTATGTTTAAGTGGTTTTGTTAATCCTTGAACCGATCTTAAGCTCACACCAGTAAACTGGCACAAATTCTGTAGCAGGGTCCTGTAGCTGGGGCAGGCACTGTGTTTCTATACTGCTTCCACGCCTGAGCTGGCACGCAAAGAGACGTCAGCTGTGTCTGCCTTGCACTCTCTAGTTTCAGAAGCACCACGGGAAGAGGCAAAACTCACACCTCTGCCACTGTGATACAGGCCTGCACTCTAAATCTGGCCTTCTAAAAGTAAAAATCACATCTAAGCAGGTATATTAAACTGTTCTTATATATTCTATCTTCTGTGACTAATGCTTTGTTAATAAAGGGGGGGGGGTGGTGGTGTTGTGCTTATCTGATTTTGAATGCTCCTAAAAAACACATGGGCACATTTTACTTAATGCTTATTACACTCCTAGCTGGGACCTGACAGCTGAGTATATTGTGCTATAACATTATCTTGATTTTAAGGAAAAAAGGTAACTTGACCCATATTATCAGTATGAGTTGTTTCAGTGTGTCAGTTTGAATGTACATTTTTGTGCACATTTGATCCTTGTCTTCACAGTTTTGATGGAGTGCAAATTTGTCTTATTAAAATAATGCACAAATTGTTATTACAAGTGTTCATGAACAGGAAATAAAATACTCCATAGGGATTAAAATTCTCAGCACCTCTAAGTTATTATTACTGAGGTTGAGCCTGTAGCTGAAATACAAACTTCGTGATATTTAGCCTCGTGGGTAGAACAGTTTACATGAGATTGGTTTTTCACATTTGCTTTCAGGCATGCAAAAGGATGTGGTTCTGATATATTCTCAGTCTTGTTACTGTTGGCTAGCCAGAAACAAGAAACTCTGTAGTCTTAAAACAAACACACGTGCACACACACAAAATTTGCTGTAACAATAAGATTTGTGATCTAAATTCTAGCAGGAACTTAAGACTCCAGCCTATTTAACCTAGTCATTGGGATCAGGTGGGCAGTTGTATATAAAGCTTTCCTCTGAAGACAAATGAATGAAATGAAATACTCTTCTGGTTTCAAGAGTATTGATATTTACTATATCTCACAAATTCTGAATTTTTGTTGTTAAGTTTGTAGCAAAAGTGAATTTGGTCTTATAAGGTAAAAAAAACCCCACCTGTAGACATCTGAGACAATTATCTTACAGCTCTGTGTAGCTATGTGAAGTGTTGTCATGAATTTAAGTATTTGCTCCAGGTTTCAAAATTTTACATGTCTTCAGTGCAACACTTATTTGATTAGTTTTTTATCATAATTCAGCAATATAGTTCCTGTAAGGTTATTCAAAAAATTATTTTAGGAAGCAGTATTAAAAATACCAAATAATTCAGTGTAAAATTAGGAGCTTCCCCCGTTTTTTTCCCGTCATTTCCATTTTCATGGATATTGATGTTTCATAACTTCAGTGGAGAAAATATTTTGCCAGAATAGAACTAATTCATCAATCATCTGGCAGTAATTTCCTCTTTTTTTCTTCCTGTTCACACAGGAGGTGATTCTTTCAGGGAAGTACTTGGAAGATAGGGTTTTGATTTTGTTATTGTTTGAGTCACTGGCTCTCNATGTATGTATGATGGAGTCTAAATGTTTACAAATTGTGAATATAATACCCTGAAGTTATGTTCATTGCACAGTAAATCATCTTTATTTAAACCAACTGTCAGCTGCGCCAGCTCAGCTTTGGCTAGAATCTTTCTTATTTTCATGTCATAAGTAATAATAACTGAAGTGTTATTTAGATAACAGTTCTGCCTCTCATTACTACATAACAGAAAACCTACTGTAGAAAGCTTNTATTTACCAGGTTTTTGTTATTACTGTGTTCTGTTAGAGAAGGCAGCAGCTGAGACTTAGAATATGCTCTGTACCTGTGGAGAGCCCTGTTGTCCTCAATAGGTCACAGCAGAAATCCACTTGTACATAATACAATGCAGGGATGTGGTCCTATGCAGGATTTTGAAAAACTATGATTGCCTTCTTATCAAGTACAGTGAAGGCCTATTCCTTCTCTCAGCAGCATCATATGGATTAAGGACAGAGGCTTAGTGTTATGTATGTGATTCCTTTAAGAAACTAATGGACAACTGGAAAGTAATTCCTTCTTAATTTTAACTTGAATTACCTGTGCTTGTGATGGTTTTCATTAGAGATGCTGAGAACACCATTGTGTTCACAGCTCTTCACAGAACTTCATTTTAGTTTCACCTTTCTTCTTACAAAAAAAAATTCAAATAATTTTTTCTTTCCCTGCCATCTTGCAGTAAGGACTTGACTCACATGCACATGTACACTCGCAGATGTGTAGGTGTATTTTGTATGGATTTGACTTTCAAAATATTATTCTGTTTTTCTTCTGGGTAACTGTGGAGAATTCATTGAGTAACTGGGCCCTCTATCTCAGGTTACTATCTGAAATTTTGGTGAAAAATTAAATGAACCTCTCTAAGGAATGACACAAATATATGCACTCTGCCTCAAAATAATGGAAGTGCTGGGGGAAGGGTTAGCTGGGGATGTTATATGTGATACAGGTAGGCTTTAGCATTAGAATTCTTTCCTATACCACAGGCCCAAAATACTTGTATTTATTGGGCTCTTTTTAACTTTCTATGCTGTAGTACCTAGAACTGAAAGCCATTAAAAAACTCTGTGTCTAACTTAAAAAACACAAGCAAATTGTTAGAAGCTCTGAGCATCTGATGCAACATAATTGAGCTGAGGGGACTTAATGAGTTACTGATTAGAGCTTAATTTCTGTAGCTCATTCTTAGTGTGCACCAGTCATGATATAAACCACAGTTGCTTAATTCTCCTTCACTGCTATTTAAGCTAATACTCTCTTCTTCCTTTGGAGTGAACTGAGAGCCTGTTACCTTGACTCAGCTGGTGAGCCCACGAGTTGAGTGCGACCCTGTTCCAGGCCCCAGCATACTGGGTGTCTCTGTACTGTGTGTGTTGTCCAAGGGCCCTGGCTGGCGGGGACCATACATACCCGTTTCTGTGTGTCTGCCTGTGTGCACTTTAATTTATAGCAATGCAAAGTTTTGATTCTGCCTCGTTATGAAGTAGTCGTGGTTGAGTTTCTGCTCAAGGAGCTTTCTGAGGAAAGGCACTTTGTCATTTTCCATTTTGGGGTTTGTGTTATAAATCATCTTTTGACTGGTTTCTCCTTTGTGCTTCCTGTCAGAAATTTTAGTCCAATCATATTCTTTAAGAATCATCTCAAAATGGTTTTCTTTATCCTCTGGAAATTTAATTCTTAGATCCCTCAAGGTCAGTAACACTGTTAACCTATTAACAACCAGCCTCTGACAAGAATCCAGAAATAGTTTGAGCTGTTCCAACTTGACAGTACACAGGTTGATTTTATTTTGTATTTATTTTTAAAACAGCTAGCAGAAATCTGGAAAAAAATAATGCATTAGTAAAAATAGTTCACTGTAATTACACTTAACTCTTCTATAATTTTATCAGTGATTACATAAGGTAATCTGTCTATGATATTTTATTTCTTTGGAAACTTAGAACATGATGTGGCAGATGTTTATTTTCTAACATTAGGAACTGACTCTGCTTAACCCTACATTTTGGTTCACTGCATTATTAAAATGGAGTTGAATTTAAAACGTATTTTTCTTTTCTTACCATAGTGTACGTTTTCATCCAAAGGATCCATTTTTCCTTTTTCCTGGTCTTGTTCTAAACTCTTGTTTCTAGAAGAAGAAAGAAAACGGACAATTGTTTATCTATTCCTAGACTTTAAAGATGAATATTTCTTTATCAGTCCTTTCCTTGCTCTCTGTAATGTCCTTGAAAAATTATTAAACATTTGAAGATGGTGGATATGATTTGGAGAAAGAAGTGCAGTTATTTAACCAGAAATTATAAGTTTTTAAAGTAAAGGAAAAAAATGTTTCAAAATCAGGTCTATATTTTCTCTTGCTGTGTAAGGAAATCCCTTATGATTCTGGCATATGTGGAAGAGAAGGACTATATGTAATACTGTTTTTACAGATTTTGCCAGTACTTCGTCCTACTTTTTGCCTTTCCCCTTCTAGAAACACAGACCACATGAAATTTTTGTTTGCGTAACTGCATGTGGTGAGCCCATACCATTCTTCTGTTTGTGGGTTGTTTTTTGTTTTGTCTCCATCTTCATCTCTTCAGGAAGTAGTAATAAAGATCTAGTTCTGTCTTATATTTTCCATTCGATAAATCTGTGATGCACCTTGCTCTGGTAGTCTGATCTTCTAAGGAACAGCAGCTGCATTTCTGCAGCATTTTGTCTCTGCACAGCCTACCAGAATGCTGCCATTTCACATATCCAACAGTCCCCACACACAACTGATTCCTTGGAGTGGCAGGAGAAAGTCTAATAGCAAGTTTGCCGGTGGCAAACATGAGGCAGATACACAGGTACAGAGGTGGTGCAGACTCGTCTCCTTATTCTACACAGCCAATATTTACTCACTGCCTTGTATGCCTTGTTTTCCAGTAGGGCCGCCCACCAGAAGTTTCAACATGGCCACAAAATCTGAGGGAGTGGTTGCTTGGTACTAAAGAAATTGCCAGTCATCAAAAACAGAAGTACATTGTTGTGTGGGAAGTGAAGATTTCAACAAAATAGCCATTTATCCAACACAGCCCCATAAATAAGTTTTGGTCGAACTACTGTGTCTTTCACCAAAAAGAAATAAAATAAAGCATGTTTAATGCAGGATAGGGCAATTTCCTTTTAACCTAAAGCTGCAACAGCAACATTAGGTTTTCTACTTTTTTATATAATTAAATACCCTGCTGCAATTTTGCTTCGTAATTGGCATACTTAACTGCTGATTTCGTACTGGTTGAATGATTTACGTCATCCCTTGTATTTTTTGCCTGCTGAATCCCTACTATTAGTATAATGGAAACTTGTACAGTCTAGACTCTTTTTGCTGCTGCTTTGCTGTTGTCATTTACTTTTTGTGCAGCTGATGAAAATAAGAGCTCTGTGCTCAGAGTGAACATTTTCCCTTTGTTACCTGTTTAACAGCTCTTAAGGTGTAGCAGGCCTTTTGCTGAAACCACTAACGGACTTCACACAAACCTACATAACACTGCTTTATGCCACAGATTTGTCTTTAAGTAATTGACTATGTCAGTAGTCAAGGAAATATTTCTTAGTGATAAACTTAGAAGCCCAGAGAGTCTGAGTTTCCATGAAGTTCCTAATATAGCTTGGCCTTCATTCTCTTTATTCATCTCGTTGTCACTAATTGGAATGTTATGTCTTGGGATTCTGGGAACTCTTCTATGATATTGCTTTGCTAAGGAGACTTGTAGGATAGCACAAATCAGTCCATTAAGATTTTAGATGGTGCAGGACCAGAATCTCTTTCTGTCAATAAATTCATACAATAAAATGCTAGGCTGGCTATAAGCTGGATGCATTGTGTGAGAGGAATCTTTGTTATAGAGAGGAATTCAGTGGTTGACATAAAACCCTGAACTTTCAAATTCAAAATGATATGCCTGACAAGTTTCCCCAGGGTTTATGGTGGGTTGACCTTGACTGGATGCCAGGTTCCCACCAAAGCAAACTCTGTCATTCCCCCTCCTCAACTGGACAGGGGATAGAAAACATAATGAAATCCTGTGGGTCAAGATAATGACAGCAAGAGATCACTCACCAATTACCATCATAGGCAAACCCGACTTGATTTGGGGAAATTAGTTTAATTTATTAGCAATGGAAATAGAGTAGTATAATGAGAAATAAAACCAGTATCTTAAAAACACCTTCCTCACAAGCATCCCTTCTTCCCAGGCTCAGCTTTACTCCTGATTTTCTCTACCTCCTTCCCCCACAGGAAGGACAGGGAATGGGGGTCGCAGTCAGCTCACCACACATTGTCTCTGCTGCTCCTTCCCGCTTAGGGGAGGACTCCTCACACTCTTCCCCTGCTCCAGTGTGAGGTCCCTCCCACAGGAGACAGCTGGCCACAAATTTCTCCAAAGTGAGTCCTTCCCATGGGCTACTGGTCTTCACAAACTGCTCCAGTGTGGGTTCCTTCCACGGGGTGCAGTCCTTCAGGAACAGACCGCTCCATTGTGGGTCCCCCATGGGGTCACAAGCCCTGCCAGCAAACCTGGTCCAGCATGGGCTCCTCTCTCCACAGGTCCACAGGTCTTGCCCAGAGCCTGCTCCAGTGTGGGCTTCCCACAGGGTCACAGCCTTCTTTGGGTGTCTGCCTGCTCCAGGGTGCGTTCCTCTGTGGGCTGCAGGTGGATATCTGCTCCACTGTGGACCTCTGTGGGCTGCAGGGGGACAGTCTGCCTCACCGTGGTCGTCCTCATAGGCTGCAGGGGAATCTCTGCTCTGGCACCTGGAGCACCTCCTCCCCCTCCTTCTTCACTGCCCTTGATGTCTGCAAATTTCTTTCACACATTCTCACTCCACTCTCCAGTTACAGTTGCTGCAGGTTGGGGTTTTTTTTCACGTTCTTAAATACGTTATCTCAGAGGTGCTACAGCTGTTGCTGGTGGGCTCGGCCTTGGCCAGCAGCGGGTCCCTCTTGGAGTTGGCTGACACTGGCTCTATCAGACACAGGGGAAGCTTCTCGCAGCTGCTCACAGAAGCCACCCCTGTAGGCCCCCTGCTACCAAAACTTTGCCACGCAAACTCAATACAACCTATCTTAAAGTTAAACATATGGCAGTAAGTACTACATAATTAACAGTCTACATTTGCAATGCTGGTGCAAGTGTAGTCTTTTTAATAGCAAGTTTTCTTGCTTACTTCCAAAAAGAAATTGTCGGTATATCAGTGGACTGTGGCATGAAAATCGAAAAACTCTCCTGTAGCTGTACCGTGCTAGAACAGTGGTGAACAGTAGTTAGTTATTTGTTTAGTACTTGATCTCAAAAGGTGTTATTTTTAAATGAATGGAGTGTGTCAGATACACCTCATTCAATTAATCCACAATGTAATATAAACTGAGTAAATCATCACCTGTCATTTAATAAGACTTTATAAAGAAACAGCCTGCTTTTTCTTTCATGCTTTTGTGTGTGTGGTATTGGCATTGTTGATGTTATAATTATTTTTATTTTTGTTTTATTTTCATTATTCACATTTTCTTGAAACTCATCTATTCACCATTCCAATTAGTGAAATTGTTGGAACGGTGTCAAAGAAACTACTTACCCATTCTGTCTAAATTCGCTTTATCGTTACATTGCCTTCTAATATTCACATCAATATTATTTTTATCAGAACATGCCATTCTGCTTAATGGTTGGGATGCAGTGCCATATTTTGATTTAATGTCTGAACACCAGTGAAGAGACACTTACTGTTTGAATTCTGAAATTATTTCTACTGATACTGTTAGAAATGCAGGTTTTCTACTTTCTGATCTATCTGCTTGGAGTGATATTGCTTGAAAACAGCCATCAATAGCCCAAGACTGTTGCTTAATTCACTTTTTAAAATGAAGTATCTAGAGTCTTGGGTAAACAGCTTATATTTCAGCTGATATTTGAGACACTGGGAGGAGGAAACTAAAGTTGCCTGTAGAACTAGGTCAAAAAGTTGCATGCATTTAGTTACAGGTAAAAGCCTGCTAATGGGATAGCTGGGGATAGAGGCAAGAGAAAAAATCAAAAGGTAGGGAAATAGTGGAAGTAAAGAGACAGAATTAGGCTGAAAAATGGTGGTTGTGAATGGAAGCGAAGCAGCATAGCAGATGTCATAAGCCTGCCACTTACTTTCAGTGTTGATATCCTAGAACATTATAGCATTTGCTGGTGTATATAACATATGATTTATGTTTCTCCTCCTGCAAATATAGCATCGTAGTGAACAGTGTAGAATCTGAGTAGAATTGCCCACATGAATATTTTAGCTAAGTGAATATAACTCAGTAAACTGTCAGTGAGAAATGCAGCTTTCATTAAAAGGAGGTGAAACATTGCAAACTCATTTCATTTTACTGCTGACCAAAGTATTTTTTTAACTCTGGGCAATTATCTTGGGTATGGGAAGGGGAAATGCCCTAATGGATGTTTTCTGGTCTGTTCTAATCTATTTATGCTTTTGCTTTTTAATCGTAGGTTTCCGTGCTCGAGAGGCAGATATTTGATTTCCTTGGTTATCAGTGGGCACCTATCCTGGCAAATTTTATACACATTATTATAGTCATACTTGGCTTATTTGGAACCATCCAGTATAGACCTCGTTACATAACAGGAGTGAGTATTTAATTTTATTTATTTATTCTGATATGCATGTGGAAAAAAAAGGCATTCCAAACTATTTTTGTAAATCAAAGACATATCCTGGTTTAACTTTCTTCTGTAATATTTTACATTAACTTATGCTTTTGAGACACCTAGACACCTGCAAAAATTAAGTGGTAACAACCTACAAAAGTTGAAAGTCAATATGATCACAAAATGTATAACAATATGAACTTTCAAGAAATGAAAGTTTAAAGAATTACAGCATCCTCAGAATTACAGGGATTCACAGCAAGAATAAACGCTAGCTATAACTTAGATACACTGGACCTCCCCAACAGATCCATGATTTATAACAGTTACACATTATTGTTATTAACCGTCGTTGCTGGAGTGCCCATCTGTTATGTATATCCCTCCTAGGAATTCTGGTCCAAGTTGAAAATGAAGTATGACAACACGGTAAGAAATGTAGGGTTGATGAATAAAAGAATAAAAGTAAGGATTTGGACCTTTATATTTTTAATCCATTTCTTTTCCTTATTCAGCTATCCCTCATACATGGACTCAGTATTACTGTGCTCTCTGGTACAATACAGTATTAATGAAATCCTCATTTCATACATTGGGTTTGTTTTTTTCTCCATTTGTAGGTCTATAAAGACAGAATAACAAATCTGAAAGCCATGGTTCAGAACACCTTTTGTTAGAATAGATTTGCATAACAATATATCTATCAAAATTGACTGCTAATTCAGTTAAAGCTTGTATACTTCTCTGAGATAGACAGCAGTTGAAAAAATTTGCCCATACAAAATTGTATTTTCATGTCAAATGAAAATAAATCCAGTGAATCTGTACCTGCTGCTGCGAAGTCTGTTTCCTCTCATACTGTTCCCTCATGTACCAGTAATCACTCAGGAGACAGGTTTTGCTTGTACCCCTGTGCTACCATCCATAGTGCTGTAGTGTGATGCTAACTAGTACATTAACATTTCTGTCTGTGTTTCTGTCTCTGTGATTTCTTATATGCAGAAAATGTGAGTCCACATGTATAATGTCTTTATACATGCACACAGTTAAATATATTCCAAAAAATATATTATAAATATTGAACAATATACTGCAAGCTTTAAATATTTAGAGTGTTTCCTTCAAGTCACAACTTTGGGAGTTGCGTGAATGTGAACTGGAGTTCTCTTCTTCCATTTCTAATGCTTTGACCAGTACAGAAGGCTTGAAAATGAAAAAAGGAAATTCAATTAAGAGTCAGTTAAATAAAGAGTATAAAAAGTTCCATCCTAAGAGTATTCCAATGCATAAAAACTAGCATGAGCATAAAATGCTTAGCTGAGCTAAACAAAAAATCTAGATTTAAATGGCCTTTTGAATAGGAATACAGTAAATTACCTGCTACAATGATGAGTGCATTGTGAATGGGGAGGAATACCAGCCTTATAAATAGGTACCATTCACAGGAGTTTCTGGATGATACTGTTTGTGTGACACTGGCCTACTAATTTTCACACATATTTTCTCAGAGCTCGCTCTCACAGTGTAGCCCATCTGGCTTTGTGAGTTTGCCTCCCTGTATCCTTTCATTGAATTCAGTAGAACCAATCTAAGACCAAATTGTCTTGCTAAGATTTTATAATAGACACCTGAATCTGCCGTCTACCACAGACTGCTTAGATAAGGAAACAATGACGAAACTTTCATCCTTCATTTAGTTGGATCAACAGAGGAGTGTTATGATTTTTTCATTTCTACTAGTGATCTCTTTCGAGAGCATCTAAAGTCAGGATGGGGGACAGGGTACTGGTCACTGGAGGGAGAGATAAGAGAATTGCATCCTTTTCTTCGGTTCTACTGGGCTCAGAATAGGCAACTTGGGGAAGCTGGGCAAAACTCAGTGGTGTCATCTGACATCAGGAGTAAAGTTACGAGTTCAAAGGCAAGAAGAAAGACAACAGCCTATAAGCCTGCAAGTGTGTAGCTATGAGGTGTTCAAGTGAGTGGATGTAAAAATTCAGACTTCAATAGATTCTGCAAGGGTCAATCTATCTTGAGTGGATGCTATAGGACCCTTAATCCACAGTCACAGTAGTACCTCAAGTATAGCTTGCTTCAACAAGACTACAATAAATTTCTTTTTTCCTGAGCATGCTTCATAAAGGATATCACTAAAATGTTTTCCAGAGGTTGTGAATCATTGGTTAAAGAGAGCAGGGAGGTTTTAAGGTGAGATTTAAAGAAATGATTCAGTGGCTTAGGGAGAAGAGGAAATAAGTTTTAGACAGATGGGACACCACAAGTGGAAGTGTGTCCTAGAACTCTCAAGAGTCACAGTGAGGTTTAGAAGTGGGTGAGGGGAATAGGTGGTTGTGTGGTTTCAGGCCTTGGAAAATAATTCAGATTACGTGGGATGCAGGAGTTGTGGTGGACGAAGAGGACAGGAAATGGAAGTTTGTTATCATGAGAGGGGTTAATCTTAATGTAGGTTCAGCAAGAGCATATTCATTTCTGCTTGTAAACCTAAACCATTAACCAATAAATGAGCCATTGATGCAGGCAGTGAAACATCTGTTCTGAGGGTGGGAGTGTCTGTTCAAAGATGTAATTTCAAAAGATAATAATTAAACCATTTTTTGGTGAAAACAATAATGATAGAAGGACTGCTTAACAGCACTATGCTGAAACAGAATAATGATTTCAGTAGGAATGAAGGTTGGACAGCATAATGACTGAGAGGTAGATGTGGGTTTTAGCAGTGCTATCATAGGTTCCATCAATGCAAATGCCTGAGAGGTAATACCTATGCAAATTATTAAGTGTTCTGGAAAGAAGCAATGCTCTTCACCTGGGCGGGGTTCTGCCTAGAGGCTCAGTTTCTCCCCGTTCCTTCTGCAGAGGGATTCTAGCTGTGCTGATATGCTCAGCACATGTTCCTCACTCTGCTGTGGATTATTAGACACCTGACTAATCTAGTGAGCTTCTACAATGAAGTAACTGCATCTGTAGACAAGGAAAGAGTTATGGATGTAAACTATCTATACTTCTGTAAGGCCTTTGATATGGCCCCCCACAGTATTCTGACCACTAAATTGGAGAGATTTGGTTTTGACAGATGGACTGTTAGATGGATAAGGAAGTGGCTGGATGGCCTCATCCGAAGAGTGGATGGCTCAGTGTCCAAGTAGAAACCAGTGATAAGTCTCTCAAGGGTCTGCACGGAAACCAATAGTATTTAATATCTTTATCAACAACATTGACAGTGGGATTAACTGCACCCTCAGCAAGTTTGCAGATGACACCAAGCTGAGAGGTGCAGTTGATTCGCTGGAATGAAGGGACATCATCCAAAGGGACCTTGGCAGCCTCGAGGAGTGGACCCATGTAGACTGTACGAGGTTCAATAAGGCCAAGTGCAACGTCCTTCTCCTGGGTCGCGGCAACTGCCGGTATCAATACAGACTGAGGGTTGGATTGAGAGTAGCCCTGCTGAGAAGGACTTGAGGGTACTGGCAGATGTGAGCTGGCAATGTGCACTTGCAGTTCAAAAAGCCGATCGTATTCTGGGCTGCATAAAAAGAAGTGCGACCAGCAGGTCAGGGGTGGTGATTCTCCCTCTCTACTCTCCTGAGACCACACTTGGAGTCCTGTGTCCAGCTCTGGGGCCCACAGTATAGGAAAGACACGGACTTCTTGGAGCAGGTCCAGAGGAGGGCCACAAAAACAGTCAGAGGGCTGGAACACCTCTGTTATAAAGAAAGGCTGAGAGAGTTGGGGCTGTTTGGCCTGGAGAAGTGAAGGCTCCAGTGAGACCTTATTACAGCCTTTCAATATATAAAAAGGACTTACAAAAAAGATGGAGAAAAACTAATTACCAGAGACTGTAGTGGCAGGACAAAGGGCAATAGGTTTAAACTGAAAGAAGCTAGGTTTAGACTGAACATAAAGAAGAAAATTTTTACCATGAGAACGGTGAGGCACTGGAACAGGTTGGCCAGAAATGCTGTGGATCCCCCATCCTTGGAAGTAGTCAAGGTCTGGTTGGATGGGTCTTTGATAAACATGATCTAGTGAAAGATATCCCTGCACATGGCAGGGAGGTTGGACTAGATGAACTTTAAAGGTCCCTTCCGACCAAATTATTCTGTAATTCTGTGAAACAAAGAGAGTAAGGAAATGCCACTGAATGAAATGGTGTTTTCTGTTTCCTGCATTATGGAAAACCTTGGCAATCTCATTCTACTGTTCTCTTTACATTTCTAGAAAGCATTCTCCGAATATATAAGAAGGACAAAAAGTTCTTTTTCATTGTACTGAATGTCATTCTCTTCTCGAAACAGAGGAATCCACCTGACAGGTGAAGCCCACTTTATGGTTCTCCAGTGTTACAGAGGTAGCACTGTAAAACTAAGTACTTTGTTTCTTCACTGCCATGGGAAGGACTATCTAGTGGAGCTTGACAGTGACAGAAGCAGATAGAGAAAAACTTCAAAGTGAGTTACAGAATACAAGAATTTGAGGAAAATCATGTCTGGAAGATAAATTCCACTGTAATTTCCACTGCTTATTTGCAGCTTCTAGACCTGTTATAGTTACTTCCAGAATTAGTTCCAACAAAGAGAGAATTTTTCTACAGATCTGTAGGTTTTACTGAACAGTCTTATAGACAAAACAACGGTGATAACAAAGTGAAAAAGCTTTTGCATGGAAGAATAAATTCTCTTGCCTTGAGCAGAAAATGAAGATTCAATACCAATAAGAAAGAAAAGTTTTAATCCAGAAGGAATTACCTTGTTTCAAAGCTGTGATAGTAGGAGATTATACAAATTTTTTTCTCATAATATCCTATTCATTGCACAGTTCAAGTGGACATTGGCTATGTGTGAATCAAAATTGTGCAGTGGACAACAACATTACTAACATTTTCCCAGGGATTAATTTATTCTGTTCTAGTATTTCCTCCTCTTAAACATAATGGTATTACCTTCTAATAGTAGCGAACGTAACAGGGACTCGTACAGACCACAATACACTAACAGAAGGGAACAAGGATCTCTGTTTGACACAAAGTAAATTTGCAACATCTAAGAGCAAAAAGAATCTCATACAGGATAATACCTGGTCACATTAAGTCTGAGAGAAAAGGCTGGATTATTACTGGTACATTACTTAACGCGTAACTGCTGATATATATTAAAAAAGAGAAAGAGGCAATTACCTTATGTCTGAGCTTCTTGCAGCACCATCAGTCTGCCAAACCATTAGGCCCCAGAGAGTATAACTGAGTTAATCTACATCTTTTTAAAGACTAGACATTGTCAATGGATTCAACACCCCTAGTGGGATCTACTTAATGCCTTATATGACAAGTAGCCCTGAGTATTTCAGTTGTATATTGCAATTTAGTATCTTCCATGTTTTTTAAATATCTAAAGTAGTACATAACAGCATGCAGCAGTACATTTGTAAGATGTATACATCAGGGCATTATCAAACAACATTAACTATGTCATAGAAAACTGTAAAGCAAAAAACAGACGGGAATCTTCAGTTCTAGAGCCATGGTCTCTGAGCCACTTTTTTGAATTTTAAAGGCAGGCTTCGTATAGTTAACGATTTGGCCAGAATTCTCGGTGAGAAAACATTTCAGGAGACCATTTTGCTAAATCTTGTAAGAGAACCAGTTTTCAGTTCTCTTTCCTGATGAAACAATTATTTATAGTAAAAGAACAGTATTCTTATGCTTAACATTTTTTAATAACTGAGTTCTGAGATTAATTTACTTTATTCACCTAATCAGATTTATTTTCCAAATACTTCTTTTATTTAAAATAAAGAAGTGTGTGTACTCAAGCACAGTAGAGGAGTGATTACAAAGTTATATTTTACTTCTGCTTTCTTTATAGCTGTTGGAAAAAAAAAATATATATAAACCCATGTAATAAAGAGGAGATGGAGAAAATGAAATGGAATGGTCATTACACATTCTGGTCAGCCTGCAAGGCACAAAGTTCTTGAAGTCTGTGAAGTCAGACTGCTACCTGAGTAGCTTTCTATAAAGGGTTTTCTCAGGAAGTACTTTTGTCTCCCTTCTGATACCAATCATTCAGTGCTTCTCCTTAACTGTAATTATGTGATGATTTACTGTGTTGCAACTAAAGTGTAGACGTTTATTTCCAGAAGGAGGCACATAGTCACACAAATTACTTCTTTGCTCTACAAAAGTTTTCAGAGCAAATGATAATTTGGGGACATAAGCAATAATCTTCTGCATATTCATTTTGAGCTAATGCCCAAGAATACTGTTAGTACAACTAAGTAAATAAAGACCTTGAGCATTTTAGTAGCAGCTTTGTCTGTTGGCTGTCACAGGAGACTGTGAATCAGGATACTGATTCTGTTTCAAAATGTGCCATTGGCAAGATGTTTTGTTTGCTAACATGTCGTTCAAGCACACATAATGATATTCCTCAGTTTGTTCATTGATTCAGTAGCTTGCTATGGAGAATAATGAATGTGAATGTTTATTCTGTAGTTTATATCTATGCTCCTTCAATGTATTCAGTTACTGAATATAATATTGCTAATACTCAACATAGATTTCTGGTAATTTTAATTGTAAATTAAGCAACAAAATAGCTATATAAATAAGTAGATATTATATCTACTTATCTTTCGAAGAAGACCAGCCTCTTAAACTCGCATTTCTGGCACAAATGGGTTTCATAAAACAGAATTTATTTTCTGCAAATTTCACAAATGCCAACAACACAATGATTATTTTTTTTTAGGATATTCTGTCACTGTATTTCCTAAAATCTTTGCTGAATGTGAACCAAAAAACAAGCTGAGCAAGACTGAATTAAATCCACTTAAAATTTGAAATGGTACTTGTAGGAAACATTTTTCATTATCCATGCTGTTCTCAGTGTAAAATTTCTAGGATTTATCAGTTTCAGCCAGGTTGAAAATATCATGATGCAAGTTGATTTGTGTTTAGTACTTATAGGCCAGATCAAAACCAGGAAGTGTGTGACCACAGTGGTTGTATTTCCATCCTAGCAGAAAAATCTGTGTCAGTAAAATCGTAAGTAATGGCTAAAAAGTCAGAGGTAATCCAAATATGTATATACCTACTGGAAAAGTTAAAACAGAACATGAAATAGATGTGTCTCAATGATAAGCAATAAAAGAGAATGTTTACAGAATAGTGATTTCCCCAAATAGTCTAATTCCAGAAATTATGCACTATATAGTGAGTGTATGCCTTAAACAGGGAGAACAGAATAGCTATTTGATTTGGGAAGTGTATGTGTATAAAGAAGTTTTTACACTTGGGAAAGGAATAAGTGGAGGTACTCATCCAGTAGTTTCCAGTCACAGTAGTATCAATATAAGCATACTACCATTACATTTTCAGTTAGAAAGATCAAAAAGATTCAGAAAATACAAATGATACAGAATCAAGGATATTATAGCATCCCACAAAGTGCTCATCATGGAATCCTCTGTCTACACCTGAACAGAACACAATGCTCAGTCAGGCCAAACTTTAACAAAATAGTTCCTCAGTACTTACTGATTTTATTCTTGGGGCTGTTGATTAAAACTTAGTCAGATAGAAAGATTGCCTTCAGTTAAAATTAAATTAAATGACTTTGTTAAAAAATAATTATATCTGAATCATCAAATAATAGTGACTAAAATATTAGTGGTCACTGGGCCTCAGGAAATATCAAGAAACAAACAAACATTTATTATTAATCCTTGTCTTGATGAAAAATAGGGAATAAATTCTTCATCACAGTTTAGGATCCCCAGAGATTCCCAAATTAAAAAGGAGACAAAGCAAAGGAGAAACATCACACTCATATGGCTATTTAGTAGACATGGTCAACTAAAATAAACATCTCTGTGAAAGTTTGTGTCTGATGAAGTAAATTAAAAAATAAAATTGCGAAATTTATAATACAGCATGGGATTGCACAGAATAAAAAGCTTTGAAGAGCAAAGCGTGTGACCAAGAGTATAAGAACAAACAAAAAAGTACAGAATAAAAGTAGAAAACTTAAAAGAGCACTAGTACACCTTCAAAATGAGTATTGCAGAACCATTTTTGGGACACTCTAGTAAAGCTCCAAATCATAACATGATTTAAGACTATTACAGTGCTTGGAGAATCCACCTCGACCCTGAATTAACCCCAAGTTTCATTCATGGTTTCTTTTTCATTATGCCAGGTAAATCAATGCTAAATGAAGCACTGCTATTTTATGGTATAGTAATTACTGCATAGGGGCACTTTCATGAAATGCTTTCCGTGCCATGAATAGCGACGTGATTTCTCCTTAGTGCTTTCCGTGAGAAGTATTCAACATCACTAATATTCTCTTTACTATAGAATTTATACTGAATAGTTTGCTTGAGGGATGCTTGCTGTTTGTCAAAGCTCACCTTCCTAAAAAATCCTTTGTCCTGGTCACCTTTTCAGTGATTATCTTTCGGATTTCATCAGTGTTTTCTGAAATATCTCTCTGTTCAGAAATACCTGGAGCAACAAAATATTATTACAATTTTTTCTCTTAAAAATTCTTATAAATGGTTACTGGTAAAAATTAGGATGTCACAGAAGAGTACAGTCTGGGATTCTTTTTATAGTCTGTCCTTTCACTACTGGACGCCACCTCCATAAGAATGACCTTTGTGAACTTTGCTAACTGCTATTTTGTTGGAGTGTTTTGCTCACTTCTGGCAGATGCTGTGAAAAATCAGTAGGGATGTAAGTAGAAGACTGCCCTTTGGATTTTTAACAACCTTTGCTGAAAGGGATTTCAATTCGTAGGGAGGTATGCTGTTTAATAGAGTGCTTTTGCTGCTGTTGTGTTAAAAGGTTAGATTTCAGGATGTTGTGGATTTAAATGTGCTTTTATTTATATTTAAAAGGACAGGCTCAGCAGTTTACTTTTGAAACTGAATCTAGCCTACTTTATGGTAGGGCTGGGTATATGAAGGGAGTAGAAGCTGGTGAATTGCTAAGCCGGTCAGTGTCACAGCTGTAGGGGTTCAACTAATACAGATTTTGAGTCTAATGCCTTGTGCACATATAGAACTTGAACAAAGAAAAGCTGAAGTATTCTAATGGTCAAAAAGTCATTTTTTTCTTTATGCTTATTGATTAGTTTATTGATGGAGCATTAAATATCACTTTAAACAGTCTGTTTTTTCACCTGATAGTCAGTCCAGAAAGCTAGTCTAGGCTTCAGTTACAATGGGCTTTTGATTTTGACTTCTCCTTTCAGAAATACTTTAATAACTTTCAAGAGATCTCAGCAGATCTCAAATTCTCCAGCCCTTCAGATTCAGCCAAGCCTTGGGAAAATACATCGGAGAATCACTTACAGTGTAGCATTATACAGAGTGCATCTGTCTTGACTGTACGGAAGTAGAGGAAAGAAGGTAGCCTACAGTAAATTTCTATAGCATTTTCTGCCTTTTTTGGCTCTTGGCTTTAAAGTTTTCATACTCTTTAGAATAAAGATCACACAGATTAATTATTTTTTTTCATAGAGATAGTCTGAGTAAAGTTTTACTGCTTTCATCTGTTCTCTTCACTGGAACATATTTGGGTGTGAGGCATTGAGGTACAAAATGATTAATCTAAAGTAAATTATAAAAAGGAAATTTCTTCTGTATTCAGAAAACCTGACCCAACTTCTTCTTAAGAAAATGTAAAGTATTCTTTCAAGATTAAGAGTACCCAGACAGTTAGTCTGCCAGCTGTAGGGAAGCACAATGGGAAAAAAACCAAACCTGTTTATCAGAGTACTAGTCAAGACATAAAAATGAAATGACCCCATGTTCTGGTTTGGCTGCGGCCGACAACAAAAGCGCCACGTGGCCGCCCCTCCCCCCGCCGGGATGCAGAGGAGAATGGAAAGAAACAGGCAGAAAACGGTGGGTCGGGATAAGGGCAGTTTAACAGAACAGCAAACAGAGGGAAACAGGAACAACAACGACACAGATAAGGGGAATACACAAAACAAAACAGACCGCACAACAGAGCCTCTCTCCCGAACTGCCGCCGCTGCGCGCTCCCGAGCCGCGAGTGAGTTCCCGCCACCCCACTCCCTCCCACCGGAACCCAGCATGACGGCACATGTTATGGAATACCCTGCTCTGTTTGGCCAGGTGGGGTCAGCCCGCCCGGCTGTGCCCCTTCCTGGATTCTGGTGAAAATTAACCCTGTCCTGGCCAAACCCAGGACACCCCAGTTAAGAGATCCTAAGGATCCAATTCATCTGCATTTTGTATAGAACATTACTTTTTCAGAAGACCCCTACACTCAGAAAAAAGAGTTCTAAAGAGAAAAATTGTACCAGTCATCTGGAGTTTTACTGTAGATAATTGAATGAGAAGCTTTCATACTCCAAGAGGTTTTTTAAAGTAAACATTCTGAAAACACAATAACTTTTTCTCTCTGATTTGAACATGAAATTTACTAGGTTCTTAGATCCATTGAGTCTTGAAAATTATTTTTGGATGTTTTTAGAAAATATGGTAAAATATACCCTGGACAAGATGTCAAGACAGAGTTTACTTCAACAACATTCTGCTTGGAGTTTTATTTTCTTTTAGTTTGAGATGGATTTTCATTAATTTTCAGAGTGTTTTTTAAGTTTTCCATTATAAAAAATCCTTTTAAATATACTTAGCTAATACTGTTTTTTTAAAGTAATATATATGTTGTGTATTAAAAGATGAAAGGTTATAATTTGCATCATATAATGAAGTACAGCATTGATTTCCAGGAAATTTTATGCAGAACCTGTTCAGTGCATGAAGCTGTCTGATTTTTTTAATTAAAATCCTTAATTATTATTTTCATAGCAGGCTTGAGTGGTGTAGAATTCATCATTTCCTAATGCTTTCCTAGCATTTCCTAATCCCCTTTCAATGAACCATATTCACATTTAAAAAGTAGCCATTCAAAATGTCTCCCTTCATCTATTCCACAGAAAAGGAAGATGGTTTTCCAAAGATTCTTCACTGAGGAGTACAGTCCTGTGTAGTACTGCTAATAACATATAATGAATATGGTATTTTCTTTTTATTCAAACTAGAGAGCTCACTAACAGAATCCCTGGAAAAGTGCCAAACATGAAGTTCCTCTACATTTCATTGTCTCTTTCTTTAGAATAGATCCTCTGGTTTGTCAATGTAATGACGAGTGGGTTTTAATCTACATATTTTTCTGTGTGTGTATGTGCGTGTTTGGTTTTTTTAAGAACAAGCAACCCTTTCTGTTAAAATAATGTCTAATTGGCACTTTGTAGTTGGAATAGTATGAAAAGCGTGGAGAATTAACAACTTAGCTGATGATGTCTTTAACAGATACCCAGAAGAAGAGATTAGAGAGAAAATCCATGGATTTTGCTACTGCTACCTAAACTGCAGTTGAAAGCATTATAATTCTCTCAAACACCCAATAGCTCTGGCCAGCTAGAGATAATTAAAAATCAAGGAAGGATAAGGTAATGTTTCCACTGCTCTGAGATGACCTCTGTAGTTCTGTGCCAAATACCTCTATTTATCTAGCATAATCAGATTTCCTTGTATTTCCCACAGTTGCTCCTGTACTTATTACTATGGACTTCCACTTTGTTTATTTAGTATTTTTACTAGCTGGCGTATATCAATTACTACTGACATTTGCTTGTCTAAGAGGTTATAGCTCTATCTTTTTATCTTGTACGTGTTTATAGCATGCATTCATGGAGTAGCTGTCCACCTCAGAGCTTTTAATGTTCCTGTCCTTGTGTCACACTGTACTGACCCCTGTGCTTTACCAAACGGGAGCTGAAATACTAAAAGACCGAGACATTTTCTTAGTACCAGAGGAAAGACTGTGACAGATCAACATGTGAATCCACTTTTCTCAAGTTACAAGCCAGTGCTTTATCCACTGCATTCTGCAAACATAGAGATGCCCCAAACTCTCTGTGAAATCTAGGTACAAAGATTGGGATCACAGCTACTTAACAGTGCGGAATAGTTCTTTAAGAGAAAAGAACAATAAAACAGTCTTTGGACAGTATCTCTCACCAAGGGAAAAGCCTGTTCATGCCTCAAGCTGTCTTGGTTATAACTCTTTTGTCAGACTCCGTAGCTGTTAGGATGGTGGCTGGGACCCGTAGTTGCATTCCTTCCGGAAAGAGATTAATATATTTTAGTTAACAGCATATACCACGATGAGATAAGCATTAGAAAAGAAGAGGAAGCATTGCCTCTAGTCCAAACTACCTATCCAGGTATCACATTCCTCTGCTCTGCTGCCTTTCCTTGCAACAGACTGCAGTTTCAGATCTTGTTCTGGAGTACAGTCGCATGACAACAGCTCTGCTGCTGCTATTCTTTCTATTCCAGCTCCTTCTGAACTTCTGTCTATGTCTTCCTCTGTTCTCTTCACCTTGATTCAGTCACTAATCTCTACCTATTTATTTAAAATGGCATTGTACTTCATGTAGCTAAAATGAAGCTGTCTGTTCTAAATTAAATGAAGTCTGAATAATAGTGCTTACCAGTATGTTCAGTGAAACCCAGTTCTTTTTTCGGCCAACTGATTAAGATTATGCAACCTCACTCATTCAAGTGAAGCCGCCTTTAGTCATAGTTATGTTATATCTCTGCACAGGATGACCTGCCAGTACCTGGAGTCCATCCTTGTCTCTTTTTCCAAGAGTTTTTTCTAGGGAGTGAGACTGATTCTCTTTTTTTGTGAGCTTCATTGTCACTTTGAGGTTATGCTTCAGAAAAGGCGTGTCGAGAATCACACAGAGCTATAGTATCCTGTTCATTTACAAATCACCATTTCCAATTTTGAGAGAAGACAGAGATGATTTTCTTCAGTCATATTCCAAATGTGACTTTTTATTTTTGCTTTCTGAACAAGAACCTACATAAAAATCAGTCTGTAAATCTCCTTGTCACAGATCTCCATTTCAGAACTTCAGAAATGTTTCTTTCTTCCCGTCTGTACTTACCTTTTTTCAATTTTTAATGTTTTTATTATGATTTTCAACTCCTGAACCTCCATAAGAAAAGGGACACGCTACTTTTTTCAAGCTTTGCCTGTTGCTATGAGTACCATTACCGATGAAGATACATTTTCTGAAAGACACTGAAAGGCAACATAAACAATGAGTAGAGCTGTAAAATGCACTATTAAACATTTCCCAAAATTTCCATTGCTCCCTATTTCTATAATTTAGCTGTCAAGAGCACTATTTATTTGCAGTTTGTTTTTATGGGTTATTGTGTATATTCGGGCATAGATGTTAATGCCACATACGTTCATGTTGGATAAACTTAAGTACAAGTAATAAATATATTTAAAATAATAAAGATCATAGTGAAACAGCATTTTATGTGCTGTGAACTCAGCATGTATGATTTGAATTATAGATGCCTCTAAGGGCAGAATTTTGCATATCAATACAAATTTTACTTCTAGACAAGTCTAGTAAAGTAACATCATAGTTTTACAAGTAAACACTGATTCTCTCTATACCAATTTGAGCTACCAATGGTGCTGCTGCTCAGTTTGGTTCCTAGCTGCAGTTTCTCAGCTATTTTCAGTCATATTGTTTGTTAGATTATTTATATATTTTATGAACATCTACATGTATCTTCATTGATTTCAGTATCAATTTTGGGTGAGTGCAGACATAAACAATTTTGGTTTTCGTGTTGCTTTATTCAGTCCATAAGCCACTTAAAGATTCTGTGGTGCTTGTGCTCTGAGACCAATGAGTCGTTTTGCTTTTCTTTACTTGGTGGGTCAAAAAACTTAACATTTAGCTGTGGTAGGTTTACTGTCCAACCAGAGAAATTCAGCACTTATTAGAAATAGCTACAGAAGTTTCCAGGTTAATTAAATCACCAGCTTTGGGAAGAGCGTAGGTGCTGTTCCTTGAATAAAAATATTTGTTAAAGGATAGCATTCTGTAGCTAATGCATAAACAAGCACAATTGTTGCAGCTATGTTTCCTTTCTTGAATATTTTGAATCGGTTATAAATCTGAAAATAAAGTAGGGAATTTTAAGATGGCATCATTTATTTTAACTGTTTGCTGTTAAGAAGTTTGGCATTTCTAGACTAGATCTAATCTTCTTCAAAACTTTGCTACAGTGTAGAAAACCCAAGAAGTTACTCATAGCCTGTGGTAATTAGCATTCTGCATATTTCACCTTAACTGTGCATCTGCCTGAAGAGCAACTTCCTGTTTGAAGTTTAATGTTGAAACAAGCGTGTCATTGGTTTTACTCACAAGTATGGTTTTACCTTCTCACTACTTCCACTTTCTGCAAAACAAGAAGAAATCTTCTGTCTTCAGTTTTGCTGAAATACCTGTTCACAGATTTGAAATGTTTCTGGTATTATTAATGCTACAAAGGTTGTGGGTTCTACACTGCTTACTGTGCTAGTTAAGCTAATTTTGGATTACATCTTGACGTGCTGTATTCTGTAAAGAATTTAGATCCAATTTCTGTCTTGAGAGACTTACCTTTGTAATAAATTTAATTACTAGCAATATTAGTGGTTTTGCCTGCATGTCTTAGGTTGATTGACAGTGCTTTGCCCTCATCAAGATGTCGTCATTAAATTCACTTAAGTATAGACACAGTATGAATGAGCAGCCTTTTGTGATACGTGTCTGTTTCTAAGATACGTTGCTGTTCCTGTGTCAGAAGTCTCTTTGAGATGACTGCATTGACAGTGACTTTTTACCATTTGATAATTGAGTTCTAGCACAACTGGTTCTAAAAGTGTACAGTTTTATTTATGGCCACAAAAAGTCTGAATATAAACACTGGTCAACAGTCTATATTTCGGCTCAGATGCAGATAAGACCACAAATAAACAAAACTGCATTTATTTTTCAGAGACTTAAAACTGGTATTTAGGTTTATTCAAGGTACTGCACAGTGGTTAGATTTACTGCAGAAACAGAGTAATCAATATTTAGGTTAGTAGTTGCAATCTCTTATCAAAGTGCAAAAATGTATAATGTCAAACAAAATGCAAGACAGAAAAAAAATCCTGTCCACTATGAACTTACAGAAAGTCACAGGGTAAAAAGAGAATCCACATGTTGTTGAATAAAAGCATCAAAAAGGCTGACCTAAGAAAAAACACACACTGTACACAATTGTAAATAAACAATTCCACTCTGGAGAATTTACCCATAAAAATGCAGTAGCCACGTTGCTGATTAAGAAAAATTGTGTATATATGAACATTACATACATATATTTACTTTTTATGTCTTAAGCTTAAAGTGAAAAATAATAATAATTAATCTAAGTTGCAGTTATAATAAGTTAAATAATACGACTGCAATGTCTGAAGCATAGTCACTGACATTGTTTTTGGACTTCAAGATAAAGTCTGTGTGTTAGATGACATAAAAACTAGCAAAATGATCATGAAATGAGGTAAAGAAGTCTTAATCCTTACACACTGTTATTTGGACTCCATTGCATTTTAGAAGTTATGACTGTGTAGTAGGACCATTCCTGTACAAATCGTATCACTGAGAGTCTGTAGGAACTACAGAGGTCTGATAAATCATGGTAGTATTGCGTATGTTCATGCGTGACAACGGCTGGAGATTTTAAATACAATATTGCCTTCCCCGTGAGACTAGTCTTCATTCCACTGGTGGGAGAGAAGAAGGGACACGCAGATTTGTCCTTCTATCATCTGGGAAACAGAGGAGCAAATTAAGCGGTGGCAACGCTGCAGTCAATGAGGATCTTTGTACTGTCTTCAGAGGATCTGGGTTTTTCTCACTGTGTGTCACCAGACTGATCCTGAGCTCCAGCTAGTGCTAACACCCATACTCTGCTGGTGCCAGGTATCTACGTTCTCCTGGCTGTTGCTCAGGGGCTGCGTCAGCCTCCTAGCAATCCAGTCGCTGCTCTGCACGCTCAGACAAGGGTAACCAGAATCTCAGCTTTCAGAAGAAGAACAATCCTTTTATAAGGCACGTAGGCTTTCAGGCAAGATGCACGCTTGTAAACAATGCAAACTTGCTATGGAGTTACTCTAGGGGCACCTGGGCTTTGCTTAAAATTTGTAGTTGCACTAGCATGCTTATGAAAACATTTTATAGACGGGATATTATTTCAATTCTCTGAATTGTTGAATGAACCTGTATACAGAAGTCGACCAACCTGACAAGGGTAGTTTGAAAAACTGATGTCCTGGTTTTGGTTAAGACAGAACCGATTCTCTTTTAACCCTCCTTGCAGCTAAATTCTGCTAAGTAATTGCATTTTCCTGAAGCTGGCTGCATATTTTGCAGACAGTGTCCACTCCAAAGCTGACAGCACCTAATGTTTATAGTTTTACTGAGCTAACAGTAGGAATAAAATGCAGAACAGGCCCATGTTTATAATTAATACTACAGCAGCCAACGTCACTGATAGACCTTTTAGGTCCTGCAAGTGAGGAGTTGTAAAGGGTTGTACTTGCAGGGAGAGGCAGACAGAACAGGTGACCCAACGTTGCCCAGGGTGGTATTCCATGCCATACGGATCATACTCAGTTTAAAGCTGGGGGATCGCGAGGGTCTGTCTCCCTTTGTCCATGGCTGGCTTTTGAAGAGGACCCTGCTCATTGTCCTGCCTGCGATCCCGATCCACATTCTGATCCGTGCATTCCTGAATCCAGTTCCCATCTACTGCTGAGTCCAGTCAGGGACTTCCTGGTGCTGCTGGTAGCTGCTGGTGGGACGTCAGCACCCCGACACCCAGCGCTGGGAAAGTCAGTATTGGTCTTGTATATTTTGTTTTATGTCTCTTATTATTAATATTATTAATAATATTAGCATTATTAGTAAAGCTGTTTTAATATTCAATTTGTAAGTCTCTTTCCCTTTTTCTCTGTTTTTCCTTCCCGAGGTGGGAGGGCGGGTGTTAATAGAGAGTGTCTGCCACTCTGTTTATTGCTGCCCTGCTCTAAATGGTTACAAATGGAAATTTCCTGTCTTCAAAATTATTCATTTTCAAAAGTTACCTGTTTGAAATATATTTATTTAAGTATTTTAAAAATTCACTTTTATCCTACTTAATTTGTTTATACTGAGTGGTTTTGGCTCTCTTCAAAGTGATCAGTTGGTTAAAATACTCAATGTCATGGGTTTTTCCATTATTCCTGCCTCATCTGAATACAAAATGATGGCTATTCCATGCCTGATTTATCATTTGTAAAAATGGACAGGCAAAACATTGCAGTAAAGTAAAGCACAAACCAATCAACTGAAAAATGGTTGTGAAGACAATAATAGTGGAATAAGTGAACAGTTCATAGGTCCTTAAAAAGTATCCAAATGATCTTTCAGAACAAGAAGCTAAATTCATATATTTGCACTGTAGGCAAATTAAAATGCTAAAAAAACCTAGGAGGGCTAACATAGATTTTGCAACAGGTTTTATTTTTAAGTGGTACCTTGTCAAGTAGCAGAGAACAGAATAAAATCATAAAGAGTAAATTTTTAAAAAACTCAGTAGAGATGAGGAAGTACAAGCTCAGAAACTTACAGATGTTATGTACTGTAAAGTATATGAAGATTTTCCTGAATTATTTAATGTTATCAGCAATTACTTCTTTCTCTGTAGGAAGTTTATGCATACTTGTGCCTCATGATTTCAAAATAGGAACCGTTGCGAAAAGAAAAAGAGACTTACAGAAATGTTAGAGTAAAATTTTCTTGTCTTCAAAACAAAAAAAAATAGAATACGGACTTAATCACTGCATTACTCTTGGCCTTGCTTCTCTATAGAAAACCTGCATTTAGTAGGTGCGAACCTTGCTGAACAGTCTCTCCTCACTATTCATATAACTTAGGTCCCTCTGTTACATCTTGTGTTCCTTAACGTATGCTGTGTCTGGTCAATAATTAGATACTCTGCCATCTCTGGGCTCCTGGGCTTAGCTTGTGGTACAAATTGTCTGCTCAGTTCCCCTTCTCAAAAATGGAGTCTGCACAGTTCTGCTGCTTGTAGACTTATGCTCTAGTTAACCTGTCTGTAAAAATTATCCCTCCAGTGTTCAACTTTCTGAGAGCTTTTTGTGTCCTTTCAGTTCTTCTCTGTTCCTTTTAATCCTCTTAACAGCCTTCATATCTCTGTCTGACTTTCTTACTAGATCTACCAGGCAAAAGAAGTCACTAGGAAAAAGGAAAGCACTTTTTCAACACCTTTCCACATTTTCTCTTGTTGTACTTTGGAAATTCAGGTTTTTATTCTTATCTCTACAAACAAAACAGGACAGCCAATGAATTTTTTTTTAATTTTTGTTTTGGCTTGGCTGTCTTCTTGGCATAATTACTGCTTTCTAAGGCTAGTTTATACCCTGTTAATTTGATTCAAGCCCTGTTTAGATAGGGTGGTGTGTATGATGAACTTGACTGATTCCAGTTCCACATCTGAATATAGTCTTATATATTCCAGACAAACCTCTAGAGTCCCTAAGTTTCACATATACGTATTCCTTAGACCATTAAAACTATGGTGATGAGATGAGCTGCAAAATACTGTCTTAATGATGAAAGATCTAGAGTACCCCAGTCACAGACTCCCAGGGAGTTAAGGGTTCATTAAAGAACAGTGTACTAGAGTGATGCTATTTTTTAATGAGTTGTGTAACAGTACATAAGTATTTTCTCGTTATTTGAATGCCAAAATATTTCAGTAAGTTTCTGTGCCTGCAAAACACTAACTCAGACATCCAATACCAACTTTAATATCTAGCAGCTATCCAGGTTTAGCCCAATCAATTTAGCAATTTTCTTTCACTACCAGTAATGTATGTTTTCACAGAAACTGACACTTATTAACATTACTGATTAGCATTTGCTTACATTAGCTTCTCTGTGAAATCCAAGTAGAGATAGGAATGCTTCAGACTCCAGTTGGCTTTACCAAGTCACCCAAGAGTTTACCTCATGATAAAATCATAGTTCACGTTCAGTAGCACTTTTAGTTGGATTGTTGTTAGAAGCCTAATTTTATTAAAACTTTATTAAAACTTAAATTTAACACGGAAATGTATTTGGTTTGACAATGAACTGCTTTCCACGAAGATATTTCAAATCTAGCTGTATGGAGAGGTTGGTAGGTATAAGTAGAATAACTCAATACATTAATGACTGCTCATCTGAGATACGAGGGAAGAAGATTTAAGATTCAATAGGCTCTGAATTGCTCCTACACATCTTGGGCTGGTGCTGTATTGTAAGGCCATTGTGTGTTCTCAATGACTTCTGTTTCATTGTTAGCTTTTTAAGTCATTGGTATTTTTTTTCTCCAATACAGTTTGAAAACAAATCTGGAATTTCAAATCTCATTTCGTGTAATGGGAAAGTTTTTTTAGGGGCAGCTTTGTTGAGTATCCTGTGGAGGATTTTTTGCTGTTTTGGGTTTAGTTTTTTTAGTGAAGTCTTACACTAGGTAACTATAACATTTGATGCTTCCCATCTCATTTAAATCTATCAAAGTAGTCACAGTTAGACCCTGCTATTACTTGAACGGGAAGATAGTTTGCATTTCTTTCCAGTGTAACCTTTATCATGAGGGAGTACAAAAATCAGAAAAATGTAAGCCCTCTCCCTGTAGGGGCTGACTCTCAGTGAATGATCTATCATCTGTCTCTCCATCTATTTTATGTAATCTATTTGAATCTCCATTGTGAGTGATGAGTGCTGAATGTCAATGACAGCTGTGTTAAGCCAGCCAGGAATATTCATCAATATGCTTGTGTGTAGTTTTCTGTTTCATTTCTCTGATATTTGGAACTACTACTATTCACTTATTAGGAAACATTTATGCTTATGAACTTTTATTTGAGAAAAACAAAGGTATTTTTGAAGATTAGTGTTTTAGTAGAATACTAGTTGTTTGTGCAAGTCTCCAAAGGTCCAGTGCCCTTTAGGACTAGTTAGCTTATCAGTCTAGCATAGACAAGGCATGCTATTCTCTTAGCCAACAACACGTAAAGTTATAATTCAATACTGTCATTGTATCTCTATCTCTGCTTTACTTTCTCTGGGCCAAATGAGCAAATGTTTCCTTAAGACTGAGTGAACTCAGAAGGTTCTTCAATGCAACATAGGAGTGAGGCATGGTTCCACTCCTTTCCTTTTTTATCAGAATGACTTAAATTGCTGTACTGTTATGGCTCAAGGCCTAATAAAGTTTTGAAAACAAACAAAATGAAAAGGTACATTTCATGCATAATTCCAATTTAGCAGGTGGGTGCCACTCTAAACAGAATTACAGAATTACAGAATTAGTTCACAGTCAACACTTCCTGTGAACATCTAAATTCTTCTAGGACAGTCATCTGGAGGTTTCCTACAGCTCAGTAGATGTGTGTTAAAGGTTTTTATTTTATTGTGGAGAAAGAGATGAGAGAAGGCTGTGACCACTTTCTGTAGAAAACATCTACAACAGGAAACAGCCAATAGAAGGAAACAGGAACATGGGCATGTGAACTGCAACATATAGACAGCATCATGATGACTTAATAAGGCCAGTATAGTACAGAATTATACAGACATTATAGAATCATAGAATCATAGAAAGTTTTGGGTCGGAAGGGACCCCTAGAGGTCATCTAGTCCAACCCGCCCACAGCGAGCAGGGACACCACTAACTAGATCAGGTTGCTCAGAGCCCTGTCCAACCTGGTCTTGAATGTTTCCAGGGACGGGGCCTCCACTACCTCTCTGGGCAACCAGTTCCAGTGTTTCACCACCCTCATTGTAAAGAATTTCTTCCTTATATCCAGCCTAAACCTACCCTGTTTTAGTTTAAA
>Ga0065711_1001333_pt1 | contig 44799 bp, 22 predicted proteins | sample Hoacrofraction12_FD_59098 | JGI IMG/M metagenome (GOLD analysis project Ga0065711, IMG submission 59098) | Hoatzin crop microbial communities from Cojedes, Venezuela - Epithelial fraction 12 v2 (version 2) | ecosystem: Host-associated > Birds > Digestive system > Esophagus > Crop | place... | reverse complement strand
GGGGGGGGGGGGTCTGTTCTCCTGCCAAGAGTGGAGCCAGGGAAAGCCAGTGCACAGCTCAGGGCTGGTACCTCGGATACCTGCAGTGCTGCAACACCGCTTGCCCACAGGACGGGAGATTTTCTAGCCCACATCCTGCATTATTGCCTGGAATAACCAGCTAAGAGACTTGAGAATCAGTTTTGGTTCCGTGCCCATTTTGTCCATCTATTCCTTTCCCCACCTTACCTTCCTGCACTTTTTCTGTCCCCACCAGCTCCACAGTGCAACTTCTCAAATGAGAACAGAGTGAAGTTAGCGGTCAGGCCAAGTGTTTCTTCACTGCAGGCACCTCTGTTCCAAACTGACCTTTCGTAAGTCCCAAAAGGGATTTTTTTTTTCCCCCTAGCTGTATCAGGCTCTAATGCAATGTGCTATATTTAGCTCTCTGGTTCCCAGGCCCAAACTGAGTTATTATACTCTTACAGTAAAGGCTGACTCGCGAATCCATGGTATCATGTATAAGTCTGTGTAAACTGGTCAAAGACAGTAATACAAACTGAAGCTAAGTTACCAACTTCTTATTCAAAATCGGAATGTATGGCAGCAAACAATAAATGCGGCAAACTTAGGACACTCAAGTTGTATAATGAGAAGCTATTTCATGCCACAACAAAAAGAGGCAAGAATGAGAAAAACGAACGGCCAGCCTTGTATAGCGTGGAGAATATGTGTAAAACCTTGCGTATGACTGAGAAGAAATTTAGCATCGCTATCAAATCAATATGCCGTTCTATAACCACTTTCTATTTTGAGAACAGATTCCTGTTACATCTACCTTAACCATACCTTCCCTATGTGGGCAAGCACCTTAGGCACGGAACTAGCACAAGAACTATCAGAGAGAGCCTCGTCACTCTCATCTACGTTTCTGAAATTATTTTCAGGACTATTTAGCTATGCTTCAAAGGCCAGCCACAGACTGCCACCCTGTCCTGTTGTGGAGCCACGGAGTTTGGGAGCTCCCATTCGAGATGCACAAGGTGGTCTTTCTGAAATATCTCTGTCTTCTCTTTTGTACGTTTTGATTATACCACCCAATAAACCACTCGTATTTATTAGTGGCTCAGGCCCAGTCATTCTCAACTGATAATTACAGAGAAGCAAAGTAAATGCCGCCACCACTTCCCTCTTTCTGAAGCCTCTTATTGCTTCTACCTCAAGATGAGCCCTGACAAATAGATAGCTCTTGAGTTGTTTGAGTATCATTTAACTCCCTCCTGCTGGTGAGCACTACCTTAGTCAGAAAGCAGGATTCAAAAAAAATACCAGCCAGAAAAAGAAGCTTTCTTCTAAGGAGACAAGCATGGGTCCTGCCTGTTTAAAATGCCTCATTATCCTTCTCTCTAATACATGCAGAGTAAACAGCCTCAGGAAAAGGCGGTAAAAAACAGAAAGAAACTTAAGAAGATTAAAATGGGAAAAATTTCTCCTCACTCAAAACATCCAGAGGTGATTTATCTTCAAAGCATATTAAATTCTAACTCATTTAATCATGTGTTCATTTATTTTTAAACATACTCAAGTGGAGAAAAAGGAGAAAAAGAGAATTTTTCACTGCCAACCCCAAAGTAAATTATCACAAAAATATGAAACATACTGCCCAGCCCTTCTCTCAGGGTACCTTTTATCAGGGAGGATATTTCTAGTTCTTTTTATGGTTCTGCTTAGGTGACGGCAGCTTCCTTAAGGGCATGGTGGAAGGGCATTGCTTTTCTGCTGTCTTCTAGGTTAAGTATTCTCTACCCTGTGTGATCTCTTCTTTGTGTATAAAAACCAGTATTTCACTGAAGATTTATCTTCTTCCTTCCTTTCCCCATTCCATTTTGATACTTTTTTTGTGTCTTGTTTTACTGCTTGGATTTTGTTTTGTTTGCCCTAGAATTCCTCATGTTTTAAAATAAAACACAGGATCCTAATGTTTGTTCAGTTGCCTGTTTTGGGGCAGGATCACTCACAACCAGCTGTATAATGCAATTTTAATTATGCAGATGTACAATTAACTACTCCCAGGTTGGTCAGGATGAAGCAGATTTATTTTGTAGTACATCATCAACAGAACAGGTAAAGCCATAAGACATCATGAGATACAAGTGAAATAAGTGTCCTCGGTCATATGTGGGTCTATGAATATGTTATGGTTTTTTGTTTGTTCACTTCAAAAAGGTCATATATGATACACCTCTGCCTTAAATAATGTGTTTCTTTTTGCTTAGCTTCTCATCATGGATGGAATAGCACATTTGCACTGTCCCTACGCTTGTACATCAGCTATCCGTTATCTGGATTGGTTTATCTTACTCATTGGATAGCTTGCCAAGTGCAGGGCCCTCTCTAAATTAGATATCTTTTAAGAGACTGCAGACAGCTCAGTGACACTATGTAAATGATACGAATTTCAAATGCATGGATAAATGCTTTTTCACATTTTTTTTAACTGAAATGCTGTATTTCTATATAGGCTGATATCTACGTGTTAATGGAGTCTGGTTTTCTGTATTCTTTAAACTAGAAACTCCAGTTTTTCATAAGTATGCAGTAAAATGACAGTAATCTGCTGCTGAATAAAACTTCTTTCTGCAACTACAGTTTCTACATTTTGTAATCCCCGTGTAATCTCTGTTAAGAACAGAGCTCATTCTTTGATAAATACACCACAAATGAGGTGAAAGGCTCCAAATCTCTGTTACTCATGTAGTCTGCATCAGACTGCTAGTTATTTTATTAGAACGTCTAATAGACCTACCCTGACACTGTAACTTCTGTTGCAGTTACCAGAAATAGCCCCAGAGCATTAGCGAAATGTTGTACAATACAGCACCACTAAGAACTGTGTTCCTACTCTACACCAATTTCAGATAAAAACTCCAGAGAAAACCCATCCCTTCTTAGCAGGGAAGCAGGGACTGAAAGCCTCTGAAGTACCTAACATCTGACGTGTTTATCAAAAAAAAAAACCCCAATTATTTGGGATCTTGCTTGTAAAATTGATGCAGGAGCTAAAATATCACCAAAGACAGAGCTCACTGCAGCATGGAAGCTCTTTACTCCCAGTAGGTAGCTGTCAGCTGTCAGACAGTAGCTAAAGACACTTCTCAGGGTAACCCGTGATACTATAAGGAGGCAATCATTATTCCATATGATGTAAATTGGCAATGTCCAGGAGACTATGGATGGTGTTGCAGGATGCAGTCTCCAAACCGTTCAGGTGATGGCACTGCACCTGAAACTCAAGCCTGCTTCCTGACTAGAGAAGGGCACTGGAAGCATCACCGAAGGCTCTGTGCTGGGGCGGTGGAGTCAGACCCTGTCATGAGAACCCATTTCCTTGCTTTTGAGTTGATATTGTGACCAAAGTACGCCGCCTCTTTATTTGCTCTAGCACTACCTCATAGTTCTTCAGACTAAAACATGGGCTCTTCAGTGAAGCAGCTGCTGAAGACCATGAAAATGCACAGAGGAGCAAGCAGCTCAGCTGTACCGGCAGATGTGAGCTTGCCTTTGTACGGTACCAGACGAAGACTCTCCCAGAGGCCTGCCAGCGTTCCAAGGGAAAAGGGCTGTGATGCTGTGAATCCGGACAAGCCTCCAGTCAGCTGGAGGCAGACTGGGCAGAACAATAGACATGGAATTAAGATGACAGTCCCACGCTTACTGCTGAAAAATACCTCCAGCAAAATCAGCTCCCTGCCCCTGCCCCTCTTCTCCAAAGAACTGCATCGCCCATTGTCAGCTCAGCAACAGCTCCTTGTCCTTCTGCCTATTCAGGCTCCGACCAGCCAGTTTTTGCTTCTTATTGAGCAGCTACAAGGTTGTCTAATCCTAATGGAGATTTCTGGCTCATCTTGCCCTGTCTCTCCCCATTACTAACTTACAAAAAGGCATGGCATTCAGTTGCCAGCGCACAAGTAAAAAGCTAGTCCTCAGAGACCTAACAGACCGGCTGTTCTAAAGAAGGATGTGCGGAAGCTAGGCACATCAAGATGAATCAATAGATTTAAAACCTCTCCCTGGTAAGCCCTGTATGCTTATTCATCTTCTTATTCTGTAATGGCAAGATCCTGGCTAGAATTAACAAAGTACAACTTCACCTATTGCTGTGTTTTAAAGGACAGTTTTATATGATTTTTTTAAAACCTGTGAAAATTGAGCACTGAAGGGTTAAGAGAACACAGATTCCAGACTTAATCATAACACTTTTTTTCTCACAATGATATAAATTGTATTCTGCTTCTATTTGCAATTTGCAGAACAAACACAGGATATCCTAGAAAAAAATCAATATTTTCTCAATGATGGTGGTTGTCCTCAGCTTGCCTCCAGGTAACAAAATAAAAGGTTTTAAGGCACTGTCAATTAGCAGAATTGATAACAAATGCTTTTGATCAGATACCCTGCTTGGAAAGCAACTACACTGGGAATTCTCAGTTTGTAAATAAGGTCTGTTGCCTTTGTGTTGACTTACCATATAATGGATTGCAAAAGGCCAGTTTTACTGGAGCAGAACTACACAATCTTTCACAAGTCTGGCCTACCACTTCAGGCTTTTTTCTTTTCTCTTAAGAGTCTTCTATAGGATATAATATGTGCTAGAAAACTTTAATGCTCTACCCATGCAATCAGAGAGATTTTATTCAAATACAGAATCAGAAAAAAATAAAACTTCATATTTTTTCTTTCAAAAGCTATCATCGATAACTCTATCATTCGTGCAATGTTGCAGCCACAAACACTAAGACAGATGCTGCTAACATTTCTGCCTGCTTCAGCCTAGACCACACCACTTCATTAGAGTGCTGAGAATTTGCTGGCTTCTGAGAGGCCAAAGCATGTATTCTCAAGGGACTGAAAGGAAAATGTTCCACAAGTGCCAAGCTAGAACTTGGCACCGTGGTCTCTCAGCAAATGAATGGCACTGTACATAATAAACAAGCAGAGAGAGGGAGCTTAAATTCTAAATACCCTCTTGAGAAAAAATAGAAAACTGTTCCAAGGAACAGTGAACAAAAGCTGTCAGAAAACTAAGATCATTGATTTTTGTCACGAATGACTTATGATTATGGCTATGCGGTTGGAACGGGAATGGAAGATTCTGCAGCACAAAGCAGTGCATTCTCTAATCTCATGTGAGATTTCATTTACACTCATTAGATAAAGCACAGGGTCACATTTGTTAGATCTGTTGGGGTCAAATATTGTATTTTACACATTAATCCAATTATCTTCCTCTTTCAGTACATCTTTAGATGACATTAATCTATCATCAATTAATAAATGCTTCTTCTATTTCCATGTCTATCTGTGCAGAGGAAAATATGGTTTAGAATAGCCATTAATTTTCAATTCAGATTAATGATCTGCTTCAAAATGAAACTGACCAAGCTGCAATTTTATTTCCATACCTCTCATATTTTTATTATGCAACACACAAACATTAAAAATAAGAAAATATATGGCACAGAGCTTAGGCTGCCAGCTGGCTACCTGACAAAGGAACAGATTAAGCAACGTAGCAGGATCTCTGATCCAGCAGATGAACAAGCTGTAGTCTGCCTTCTGCATATTAACACTGTTCAGATCTGAAGGGAATCTGCTGACCCACGCGCACTTTAGTTCTACACTGTGCAGCACTCAGGGTATTCACCAGTCTGTTACCACACCCCAATATCTTTCACAGTTTCCATCCCTTACCAATTCAAGGTTCCATAATGTGCTCATACGAAAGCTTTCAAAACCTTATTCTGCACTGAAACAGGAGTCAGCCTCCTCAGAGACCAAAATATAGCCTTGTTCTTTACCTCAGAAGGGCTTTAGTCCACATCTAGTTCTTTTAAAATACAACCAACTGTTAGTAGAAGGTGGAAAATGAACCTTCAGGCTCACCAAATAAGCATATTCAATTTTAAATACTAACACTAAACCACCACTGTGCAAAGTCACATTCTACTCTCTTCTCTTTCCCAGGTGTTCTGCAACTTTCCTTTACAGTCCTTGACTTTCTGGTTTATGGGCCTGAACTACACCTTCCACCAGGTGAATCTAAGTTTGTGTTCTGCTTTTTCTTGCAGTTACTTGCTGCCTGAAAGAAATCCAGTTGAGCAGTTAGGCCCAGATCCAGAAAAACACATAAGCACGTGATATATATATATGAATAGTACCATTGTGAAGGGTGCAGCCTCTTTCCCAATATTTGCCATCCGTCTTTTCTCTGCTATTGCTTCTTTGTTCCCTGTTGCTGCATGTGGCCTTTCTGCTTAATCCCAAGATTTTCCTGTAAATTCAAAAGGGGCTACAGGCTATGTGTATGATCATCGCCAGGACTGAGAGGAGAGGGCTCTCAGAAGAACTGAGACATAAAACACACACAGAACTGTGTTTAAAATGAGACGTCATAAAGTTCTCAGCACTGCTTTTCGTCTCAACCAATTAACATGTATTAGAACAACTGCTGGCTAGATTGCTTGTTCACCTTGAACTTCTAGGAAGATCATCCTGGTAGCTCATTTAGTTAGGGAAATATCACTGCAGAAGCAGCAGTGAAGATTGGTGAGTTACAATATAGCTGGGATGTTAAGTGCTAAATACTATAAAACTAAACTATTTAAAAATAAATAGTGTGGATTGTATGATATTGTGAATCTCTAAATATTATTTCACCTATGAGCAGTGGTGTATATTTAGAGGAGATATATCAACATGTTTCAAGCAGTCCCATAAGCAAAATAAACATTTAGAGATAGGTATTAACTGAGAGCGATCATTAGCATGAATTCTTGTGGAAACAATTTCATATAATCAAATCATTTCCATTACCTGACTTTAGGTTTAGGAATTCCTGTTGGAGATTCCCACATATTGAACCAGACATTTAAAAGTGATGATGGGATATTTACTCAAAATTCCAGACATGAACTCTTTGCGAGATGTGTCCGACACACTGCAACTTCACACTGAATCATTTGAGTCCTGTGGTCCGTATTGCAGAAATACCGATGCTGGTCAAACACTCTTCATCGTTAACCTTGATAAACTCTAATAGGAGTTAACAGTGTCTCAGGAAGGTGTTCAAAATCTTGCAGAGTCAAAGTCCTGATAGACCTATCACATAGCAGATACCTCAGCTTTCTAAGATTAAAATCAGAAAAGAAAGTTGAAAGAGCAATTTTTAAGAAATCTGTATTGAATTAGTGACATGTAATATATGCAACGTCACCAGTCTGGTTCTCAGAGAAAGGGATAATGATTTTGGTGAGAAATTTTGCCTCAGCAATGCACAACAGGGTCAAGGGCAAGAAGTCGATCTTACTGCAAAAGTACATTAAATGCTGTTGTTCTAGTAAAATTAATTCCTAGTTGCTCAAAACCCAGCAAAGTAAAAAACCCTTTAATTTTATATTCTTGAGGTGTTTTAAAAAAACAGACTATAAGCTTTTGTGTTAGCTCATTCTAGCTGAACCTTAAATCAGCCAATGTTACAGTGCTGACAACTTATTAAATGTTTCCAGGCAACAGAAAGAAAATAGCAAAAAATAAACAATTCAAATATGCTAAAGAACACACTGATACAAAAATAAAACCTACGCTGGTATGGAGCTCCTCACTTCTAAGCAACGTTAAGTTCTTCTATGTTTCATGCATGATGAGGAAGTAGAGAGTCTCACAAAAGAAGGGGTGGTGCTTTTCAGAGATTTTTGGCTGTTATTTTCATAAAGGATCCTTTTGTTTCTTTTCAGCACTTCAGCAGACAGTTGCTTCCAGTTTCAGTCACCCCATGAAAACCACCACAGAGTCTCCAAAACTTCGTAACGTCTCTGGGGCAGACCCTGAAAGTCTCCCCGTGCTATACACACTGCCATGTGAGCTGGGGGTTAAGCGTTTCCCTGTCACCACTCTTGTGCAGCCTGCATGCTGCGGTGTGGAGTCTGTATTTTGTGCCTTGTGATACTTTTACACTTTTTATTGCTCCAGCAAACTACAGGTGCTGAAACTGCAGTTTGTGCCAGCCAAGAGCAGTTGCTGACTCTAGTGAACTCCCCTTGGACCAGCCAGAGTCCAAGAGTGCTCTCCAGTATTTTTCTGATTGTCAGTGAGCTCTGCCATCAGCTCTAACCCACCACCAGAAAACCCTTCTTCCTCTCTGTACCCCAGTAATTCATGCTCATCACCTGGATGGGGTAACCGCTGCCCTTTGGATACACTGGAGAACACACAGGCACTTTCCCCAATGTCCCTGATGCCCCAGTTTCTAGGTGTGATGGCTTCAGAGGCACCATAGTTCCAGGTGTGGAATGTCTGCTTATTACCCAGCAACCCCAACATCACTCTTATCACAAAACAAGTTAAAGACACACCTAAGAGCATCTTTCTACCTACACCTCTCTTTCAAGGTACAGTTGAATAGTTGCAGATTTTCCTGACAAAAGGTTCCCTCTTTCAGGGACACACACATCTCAGCTAACAATCATTAGAGAGTGTCTTATGCTGGAGAGTGATTCCCTCTATAAGCCACCTCCCATTTAAAATGGTGCCAGGGGTCATAAAACATTTTTTTTCCTTCTTATCCACTATGAGGGCTGACCATTTCCACTTTGTTAAAATAAGCACTGTTTCACTCCCTTGAAGTTGAAAAATACCTTTTTGCTAGACAAGGTATAAGGTCCTGTGCTTCACTGGCTAATAAAGAGCTTGTATTGGGTTTGCATGGCAAGGTTTTGGTAGCGGGGGGCTATAAAGGTGGCTTCTGTGAGAAGCTGCCAGAAACTTCCCCCATGTCTGACAGAGCCAGTGCCAGCCAGCTCCAGGACAGACCCACTGCTGGCCAAGGCCAAGCCCATCAGCGACAGTGGTAGCACCTTCTGTGATAACATATTTTAGAAGGGAAAAAAAAACAGACTGTGTGGAAATAGCAGCAGAGAAAGGAGTGAGATGATGTGAGAGAGACAACCCTGCAGACACCAAGGTTGGTGAAGAAGGAGGGGGAGGAGGTGCTCCAGGTGCCCGAGCAGAGATTCCTCTGCAGCCCCTGGAGTAGACCATGGTGGGGCAGACTGTGTCCCTGCAGCCCATGGAGGTCCACGGTGGAGCAGATATCTACCTGCAGCCCATGAAAGGGACCCCACGCCGGAGCAGGTGGATGCCTGAAGGAAGATGTGAACCTGTGGGGAACCTGTGCTGGAGCAGGCTCCTGGGCAGGTCTTGTGGCCCCGAGAAGAGAGGAGCTGGAGCTGGTTTGGTGGCAGGGCTTGTGACCCCGCGGGGGACCCACACTGGGAGCAGTTCATGAAGACCTGTCTCCTGTGGGAAGGACCCCAGGCTGGAGCAGGGGCAGAGTGTGAGGAGTCTCCCCCTGAGGAGGAAGGAGTGGCAGAGACAACGTGCGATGAACTGACCACAGCCCCCATTCCCAGTCCCCCTGTGATGCTTGGGGGAAGGAGACAGAGAAAATCAGGAGTGAAGTTGAGCCCGGGAAGAAGGGAGGGATGGGGGCAAGGTGTTTTTAAGATTAGGTTTTATTTCTCATTATCCTACTCTGATTTGTTTGGTGATTAAAAATTAATTTCCCCAAGTTGAGTCTGTTTTGCCCATGATGGTAATTGGTGAGTGATCTCTCCCTGTCCTTACCTTTCATTATATTTTCTCTCTCCTGTGCAGCTGAGGAGGGGAGTGATGGAGCGGCTTTGGTGGGCACCTGGCCTCCAGCCAGGGTCAACCCGCCACACAGCTCCTTCTGTCAACACACGGTAAAATTCTTCCCCTGTCCCTGTTGATGACTCGCTGCACATGTTTCAGCTTAAAGCTTTTCCTGCCTGAACTTCATGGTCCATATTGCATATTTGCAAATTTGTATTAAAAAAAAATTATGTGTTTTATTAGTAGCTCTATATTGCAACTATGTTAATAATATCACCACTTCGGGCTAACGGTTTGGTGTGATCTTCCCCATCTTCCTTCTTCTGTAACCTGACTACACTACTAAGACAGTAAGGCATTCTTCAGGAGGCTGGTTTTAAACTTCACTTCCTTTCCCAAACCGTTCTTCCTCAGATTAATGCACTTTGAAAAGGAGTTTCACTAAACAGAAGAGTCATGCTAATTAAGGAATAAGAATACCCACATATGGAGTTACTCAGGAACAGGTGTTCTTGAATAACATCATATAACAAAGCCTAGAAAATATTTTTAAGATTTTCTTTACAACCATGTCAAATATGCCAATTGTTCAGAAAGTGCATGAGAATTTGTATCTCCGAGTTCTATCCTAAATTTCAGTAAAAGATACCCATTACAATGCAGCTAGGAACCCAGAACAGTTTCCCACATTCCTAAGAGCAGAAAAAGTTACATAATTTTATCAGGAAGTATCAATTCAGCACACAATGGGAACAAGATGCTGGTCCCTGATGTTAGCTTGGTGACTCAGGCACCATGGCAGGATTTCCTTCTCTCTAAAAATTCTTTAATTGGAGTGGATGATGAGGCATCTGTTCCCTCTCCTTTGGACTCAGGTCAGCCCTCTATGGAAAGATACAACTGTTTTGGGAAACAGTCAATGGAAAATGTTTTTGACAACGTACAAAAGGCCAACAAACAGTGGAGCCAAATCCATTCCTGGCATCGCTGACGAATTTCAGTGGCACCATGGCAGAGATTATCATAGCCTAGGTGCTATATATTCTGCTGCAAATTAAAAGCATTGGGGTGACTTCACAGACCTGATTCACAGAAACAGCTAGCAGTTAGGAAATCTGGCTGGGGGGTTAATATTCCACTTCTTCTAGGAAAATGGTGCTAACTTTTTTCTTAGGAAGACAGCTGGCTCCTGAGCCTTGGTCCCTCTTTCCCTGGCCCTTCAGAAAATCTGAGTGCATCCTAAGGAACAGAATTATATTGTTGTAGCAATATTGCAATATAGTTGTTGTTTCAGGAAAAATGGGAAATTTAAGTTACCTGTTCAAAGACAGGTAACTTAAATTGTGTATCCTTCGTACCTCTGTATGTGTGCAGAGAATAGGATAGGGTAGAGAGCACAACAGGCATCTTAGAAAGCTGTAAGGAGTACTGAGACAATTTGACCATATGTTTAGTGTCTGCCTGTTAGAAAATTGTATTAAAGGTACAAAGTCTTTTAACTTCCACACATTCATACCCCAGTGATGAACCTACTAAACCTAACTAGGAAAAGCTACACATGCAAGTGCATGCGCACACACATACAGTCCCCCCATAGACACAAGCACAGAAGAGGGGAATAGTTCTGAGGGAGGATGGTACACACCTGCTGTAAGAGCTGCCTTCCACTACCTACAGCACACCGCAGCGCTGACCTGGCTAGGAACTGATGCAGCAGCCAACTTACCAGCTGAGGAATCATTGAACTGTTATTTTCCCAAGGAGCCTGAAGCATTTTAAGGACAGGTAAAATGCTACTGTTCTTTTGGATTCAGAAGAGCCAAGAATTCATACACACACATTATGAGGCCACCCAACAGACTACAAAATCATCTCCCTGAGACGGTCAGGGGTGTCTGTATTAAAGACACCTTGTAGCTTAGTGTGCTAAAGCATGGAAATGTATGCACTCTAGTGAAATCTTGCAATGAAACTTGACCATAAAGAAGAGGGGGAGTGAGTCTTGTAAGACACATTTACAGACTGATTTGCCCAACATCAGTTTTGTTCTGAAGTCAGCAATACTGTCTGGAAACAGAATTACGTCAGTAAGAAATCATATAGTACTCTTCAAGATTTATTGGAAGCTGCTATAACCACAAAGTACATCAGAAATACACACAATATTCAGAGTCCTGAAGTCATAATTCTAAGGATAAGTCTTTCTGCAAATTCCTGGGAAAGCCTAATTTTAGCCAGCTTTCCAATAAAAAGTGCTAAATAGAGAGCAAAGTAGAAGACGTAATAACAGACCCATGCAGAGTTTTACATCACTACTGTTACAAGTACGCAGAGGGATTAGACGGCATGGGATTTCAACCAGGAGAGGATCTCCACTATACTGTTCTCCTCAAACCCCATTAGGAATTAATGATGCCTCAGGAAGTATTAACTCTTGGAAATTTCTCTCCACTGCTGCTGCTACATGACTATGGCAACATCGCGGCTTCTGCCCAGCCTGTGCTATTAGGGGAAGAGATCCGCAATGGAAACAGAGCAGCATCAATTCCACGGGGACGTCTTACTGGTCTGCACATCACTTGGCTCCGTTAATCACAAATCTGGGATTCCCAGACTTTAACATTCCCACGGAGTGGTCCGTCTTCCCTAGAGCTCTGAGAGGACAGCAAATGTCAGCTGAGCCTCCCAAAAACTCCTGCTTTGTTTCCCTTCCTGTGGGATGTTGTTTCTGGAGTGCAATGATACATGTCTTTGCGTACACCTTTAATCGAGCCTAGATTCATTCTGTCAGCAACATATTAGGTTTATCAGAACAAATAGGTGAGAAAACTTTGCAGAATTAAAGGCAGCACTCAACCTTTTCTAATTATACACTGCATTAAACTTTTATGAGAGAAACCATACAAAAATGCTTTGCTTTGAGTGTATTCTCAGAGCACCTAATTGAGTTTGGTCAGTTGAACTGGTCGGGCAAACAAAAGTTTAACCCAACAAAGTAAAAATATTCATGCAAGGGTGGAATCCCACTTTAATGTCTGAGCAGAACAAAAACAAAGACAACAGCTCATTGCTGGCTCCAAGAGGTAATAAAGAACTTGCGGCTGTATGATAAGAAATCACCCTAATTCTAAAGCCAAAGACTGTTCTAAGGCACTATTTCCCAGCATACATGTTTGTCTTTTGCTCATTTTATTTATCTGCCTTTGACACATCAGCTGATGCTGAATTTTATTTATATTACTCTATTTATTTCTGCAGCTCCAACTCAGATGCACGTCCCTGCTGTGCAGTACAAACGTGTACATAATAAAACACCAGCTCTGTTTCAGAAAGCAAAGAACTTGAGGGCTAAACAGACAAGGCAAGAAAATCGGCAGGGAAAAAGAAGACTCAGAACACCCATTTCACATTGTGCCATTGAGGCACAGGACCATGATCTTACACTGGTAAATGGCAGCAATGTTTTGTCACTGAGAGATACAGGGATAGGGTCGCATTTTACACAGTGCACGCAGAGGGACATGGAACACCCACGGCAGAAGGGAGGACTGAGCCCCCGTCTGCTGCACACCATTCAGAGATGCCAGCACTCTTTCTTTGACTGTTTACCAGCACAAAATACTTTTGTATGGCATAAACACACACATTACATATACATTCTATACATAGTACGGAATACAACGTACTATTTACAACATAGTGTATATATTGTTTATACAGTACAGTATACTTTATACTTACCTCACAAAAAGCCCAACAATGTCAGAGCCAGTGGTTTTAAAGCCTGCGTGGTATTTATTAAAAAAACCAGCATGTGGCTCTGCCAGTAATTTGTAAGCGTCAATACCTGCTGGTTGACTTTTGAGAAACAGATAATTTGCTGTTGCTGATTTGCGACAGATGCTGGTAGGCTGGTGGGTGGGCAGCCACCCTTCCAGATCTGTGATTTCACCTTTTGAGAAACGGGAAGTGTGTGTGCTAAGAGAGAATGTGGGCTAAGCTGACCTGCCCTGCATCCTCACCTCTGGTGCTTAGAGAAGCGGCTTTGGAGTCAAGGGGTGTCCTGCTTTAACAGCAGCCATTGTCATGCTGGGCAAATCCTTTCACAAGTTTCCCCACTTGGTAGCTATCAGAGAAAGACAGTGATGCAAGTATATAATAAAGACTACACCTGGATGGAAACCAGAGCTTTGCCTAATGAAAGATGGTGATATTTCAAGATGGGAAGAAGCCCTTTAACATTTTTAAAATTCTACACAAGAACAACTTTTTAAAAGGGAATAAAAAACAAAAAAAATTCATTTCTGCTCCACTACAATCTTTTGATTCAATTTTAGTTGGTTTTTTTGACAACAGCTAAGAAAGCAATTGGAATACCTACATAATTTCAAACAACAAAAAACCCCCAACAAAACTCATTATTCTAAACATGCAAAAACTTAGCTAAATGCTTTTTTGTTTGGTTTTTTTTTTCAGAATTAACATAGGCAAGACTTATCTTTCAAAGCCCTTCAAAGTCAGTATCATCTCTGATGTATTGCCAACCAGCTCTAATAAAAATACCTGCTGTTGTGTGATACTTTGAGAATCACAAATAGGAGGTGAGATATACACGCAGTGAATAATAATAATTACTATTGCAGATAATAGATTTTATACTGTTTTAGTTAAGCTACATATTCATAGCTATAAAACAAGAACTTCAGCAAAACTAGGCTGACCTCTCTTGTGTGACATGATTGACAGAATGAGCAAGGGACACTAAACTCGACATGAAGACCTGCTAGCCTGAATCAAGAGCTTTCATGACATGTTGTCTTGAGTTTTCTCTGTGATTCCTACTGAATATTTCTGTGGAAAACATTCATTTGTTGTTAGCTTCAATTTATATATTGTAGTAATCATTTTAAGAGATATATACTGAAGCTTCAAATAGTAATTCTGATTAACTTCTATAGGCTTACTTTCCTAGTGGATATATTGCTAAAAAGATATACAAATTATCAAAGGGAAATGTGGTATTCAGTGCAGAAATTATTTAAAGAAGATCTTTATCTGGAGCACGCAGAAACTCAGTCACGATGGCCATACTGTCTTTTTCTTCATTAATATTCTGTCTTTTACTCACCTACCATGATGGAAACTGTGCTTAAAATGAAAAGAGCTGCTTCCTTATTGCAAACTTGGTGGTATTAGGCACAGCCTGAATTTAGTTTTGCTGCAGCATGTGTCATTCTGCTGAGGGCAATACCACTTAGCGATTCTTTGCTGCGAACTTTATCAACTAGCTTTGGCAGCTTCTCTGTACAGTTTAAGGCTTCTGGTCATGCAACATCTAAGACAGCAAGCTGTTTTCTTGTTCTGTGCCCTGCAGAAAAGGGCTTTGCCTGATTTGCCAATGTGCTTAAGCTCTGTTGCACACAGTGCTTCATGCTTCACAGTTATGGTCTCCTGCAGCAGCTGTGACTACAGCTATATGCTGACCTTGCTTACAAAGAAAGGCAATGCTTTACCCGATGACAAAGTATAAATGTCTACACCTTCATGACCTATCCAGACATTTCCAATCCTACCTGAACACACAAGCACACATTTTCTTTTAGGATTAAAACATTAGCTAATAATTTAGTATTTTTTTTTATTTGCTCTGCAGAAATTATGCGTGAGTTCAGAACAAGGGTAGGGAGCTCCATCCCAAAGGAAAAATTACTGAAAAAAAAAAGTTATGAGTTCCTAAAATAGAAGCACAGAAAGACAAGGCTGTGGTTTTTTTTTCCTTTGCTAGTCAAATAGCCATAGCAAAACACAGAAAGTACATCACTCTGTGACCTGAGATTATGTACATAATTCAGTGTCTTTATCTATTAGATTTTCTCCTATAGCTGAGGCACATTGTATCCAGAGACAAACAAGTGTCATCTTGTCACACAGAAAGAATCTTAGATATAAATACAGGTTCTGCCTGCATCAAAACAGCAAAAATTTATCCCTATTTCACATGCTGATATAATTAGAAATGTAATGGGCAAAGTTTGAAAAAAGATTGATACATTAAATACAAGAGTTTTCATTAAATCCAGATGGTACAATAGCATTAACAGTGAACACCTTTGTTTCAACCACTGGGAAAAAAAAGTAATTTTCCTCTATATCCAAGTTTTATAGTTTTAACTAAGTCACTAAAATCTATTTTTATATACAGAAAAGAATTACATAAATAAGTGTTATTTGAGGAATACTTGTACACTTTTAACATTTCTGTGACTGCAGTCCAGCCCTGAATAACTTGCCAGTGCCAGAAATCAGGATTTAGAAGAGAACAAAATGTACTTTACAGAGAAATTACTGGTAAAAGCACATAAACTTGTTCTGAAGAGGATTTTAGTGTGTGCCCTTTGAAAACTGTACGCCCCACCATCTAGAGCTATAGTGAGTCAGAGGTGTGAACTGGGCAAGGCATATTCCTCAGAGAGAAAAATGACTCACCAGAATCTGCTTAGACTGAACTCCCTGGTCCCGACTTCCTTCTAAAAGAAATACCACTGTGGGAGACATGGGGGTGCTCAGATGAAGAAACATTTGCCCCAGTGGGGCCACTTTTTCCTAGCCCTTTATCGTCTGCCTTAGTTTATAACTTCTTCTTCATATGTGGAACTGTAAGATGAGAAATTCTGATCTCTGAAAGTGCAGGTGCTTACAGGGGAGGATATCAATGATTCAAATGGAAGGAAAGAAAATACAGATAAAATGAAGGGCAAAGTTCACTGACAAAATTAGCAAATACTTGATGGTCTTAGAGATGGCCTAACTTAGAGAGAACAAAGTTTCATATGTGGCCTCTGTTTGTAGTTATCAGTGTTTTATTCTGTATGTGATCCCCTTTTCTCCGAAAGGCCAGAACCCCCCTCGCTGTGCTGCAATCGCAGATGGCCAACGCTGGTGCTACATTTCTGTCCCCAGTTCAGCAGAGATTACATGCAAAAGCTGGTCCAGCCTGGAACTGTAATGTGTCTTTCCAGAGACACACTCTGGGACAAAAGCCCTTCAAAGCGGTTATCAAAGCACTCAAAGGTAGGTAGGGAGTCCTTAGTGTGGGCTTAGCAGAATCACAGAGTGGGATGGCAATGGAATAATGTGAAAAGGAACATCATCATACCCTCCACTGTAGACCAATGTAGAATAATCTCTGAAAAAGGAATACCCAAAACCATCTGGTCAAGAAGGAGCTCTGGCACTGATGAGTGGGGAGCTTGCTGGAGGGACTGGTGGCTAAGAATCGCACGGAACAGACCAAGCTGTCAGTGGCGTGCCACAGCTTTCAGTGAGCCAGCACAGGCAGCACACTCTGCCTACAACAGCAGAAAGGAGAGATTCACAGATTCACAGAATCACAGAATCACAGAATGTTAAGGGTTGCAAGGGACCTCTGTGGGTCATCTAGTCCAACCCCCCTGCCGAAGCAGGGTCGCCTACAGCAGGCTGCACAGGACCTTGTCCAGGTGGCTCTTGAATATCTCCAGAGAAGGAGATTCACTCATTTCTGGGGTAACCTCCCATGGCAGACACAACCATCCCCATCCCAAGTGGATTTAACCAGGCACCAGGAACAAAGAGTGTGTACTCTTCACTACTTCTGCTAAGAATTGGTCTTCACACTTTTTACAAGGTTTCCATCCTATTCTCTGTCTGCAAAGACCCAGCTGTGGGATTTGTTTTATTTGAAATAGCACAGAGTAAATGACTATCTCATAATGGGACATGGAGCTTTCCTCATCATGTTTTTTTTTAAACAAGTTTAGTCTTGGTGCAATCTCATTCATTCCAAAAACTTCCCCCAAAAACTTCTTTCCAGGGACTTTACCTGTGGGACTACATTTCTTCTCGACAGGAATGATCTGACAGTAACCAGAAGTGGAATTAACTCTTCCACTGTGTAAAAGGCAATCAAAGCAACCTTGTCATTTTGTTTAGTGGCAGAATATTAGTGAGAGGCTCCCACAGGCCCCTTAAATAATGTTCTGCAATGAAATCCAGTTTAATTTAATATGGTCCCTGCCATCTTCAGAAATACTGTACATTTCAAGCTGCCACTCAGCCCTAGCTAAAACCCAGCACTGGCCTTGGAATGCACTTGTTTTTTATATACACTAAATATATTTATTTTCGGTGGTCTGGGGTTTTTGCAGGGTTTTTTTTTTCCTGAAGCAGTCAAAAATTATTTATACATTGCTTTCAGGGTTGATAGGCAGTTTATTTCATTATCGGCATTAACCACACTACTTGAATTTCCTGTTGTTTAACAGCATCCTAACTGATTAAAACAGGAGAATAGAGAACACTGAGTGCCTCTGCAGGAGACTGCCTGCCCTGTGTGAAATTAATGACAGAGATCTGCTGAATCTCAATAATTCTCTAAAGAGGTTCACACAGACAATGGCCAAGGAAAACAGAGGTCTGAAATGCAAAATATTTCTCAGTTTTTAGACTACTTAATCCAGCATTGCTCCCCTTGTTCAGAGATCACTTTGTTCAGAGGTCACTTGTGATGCTTTTTTAAGTCACAATTAAAAATTGTGTTATGTCTCAGCAAGCATTTGAGTAGAACCTGTGAGTCAACTACAAAACTGCAGATCCAATAAAAATATTTTTTTTATTTATTCCCCAGAAATATATGTGACTTTACAATCCATGTGTATGTATTGCTATTAAAATGTGGGCAATTATATCAAAGAATGCAGATATGACACCTGGATTGAGCTAGACATTAGATCAACTTATTCTCACTGAGTGCAATCGCTTAACAGTTGTTTTACATATAACTACCAATGAGATTTGGCAGAAAGCAGTATTTTTCAGGAGATAGTTTGAAATGTTATGACTTTGGTGTTATGTCTAGGAAGTTTTCAACAATAAGCCAGAAATTTCTAGTGGACACTGTTGTGATTAATATTTATTTCTTATTTGTATCACCATAATAACTAGGAAGCCTAAAAAAGGATCAGCCCATCTCCTATATAAAGAACTGTGCAAACATTGCGTAAGAAGTCCTCAAAAAATCAACAACCAAAACAACAATTACCAGGCTGTAACCTGAGCCAAATTCAGACCTGGTAGACAAATTCACATGGGCAGTATGCTTTAAACATAAGAAATATAGCTGTTAGAAAACCAGATGCACTTCGAAAAGTAGTGCAACCTGAATTGATTTGGTATTGGGCATGTACTGAGCGAAGGACCTCTTTTTGAACTGGTATCTTCTTCATGATTTTCTTATTTTCTCAGTCGTCTGAAACTAATAGATAAACCACAGCCATTCTGCATTGCTGCCATACAAGAAATCATAGCAAGTTCCATGTTTTTATTGCTCTCCAAAGTGTTTCCCTAATAACTTCAATGAAATGTTTAACACATTGTGCATCCCTGGTGAACTTTTTCCCTTCTAACTGCCAATATTAAAAAAGAATTATGAAGGGAATTATTTTAAAAGTACATGAATCCATATTACTCTTCCATTTTTATAGGTGGATGGTTATTAAATATTTGATTTATTATCATAGAATCATAGAATCATTTAGGTTGGAAAAGACCCTTAAGACCATTAAGTCCAACTGTTGTATAACTCTTTTTCTTTATGTCACAGGAAACAAAAAGGCAAGGGGAACATGGGTATGGTGATAATGGTTAAAGATTATGTTTCGATTCTATTATTGTGTAAAAAAAATTGCTATTCTACTAGCTGTTAATAACAAGATGATGTCATTATTACAAAGAAAAGAATGAATTTAGAAAAACTGGACAAAGATAATTTCAGCATAATTTTTTTTCCTAAGCTATTAAGCAGCACTTAACTTCTCTTGATTTTATTTGGTATCCATACAACTCATTCAAACGTTTCAAGACTGTTTATGTTCTCATTTGCACTGATGTGCTCTATTTACAGCAATGAAACTACTTATATTTTGCATCACTATAAGAGAAAAAAAGAAATAGTCCTTCCTTTAACGGAGTATAAGTTATTTGATTTGATTTGATTAAGTAAAATACTGTGGTTTTTTGACTGATTGCTATCAGCAACTTTTATCAATGAGATTATTGCAAAGAAAAAAACTGAAAAAGTATTGACATTTTGAAAACTTCTTGTAAGATACCCATATACCCACATTTATGAATTTCATTTTGATAGTAGCATTTTTCTTTAAATAGTGGAAGATGTGAGTTAGAGATAAAGCCACTGCCAGTAATCATGTGCAACTAATATTAGAAGTTCTGGAAAGTAGTTGCATGCTCTTTATCAGCCTTTTTTCCTCTCACCACTACAGAAGCACACTGTTTTCTAAAGCCAGACTTCTCTCCAGACACTCCATCATTCTGATAATGTAACATAATGACAGAAAATTAGCATTTAATTTTCAGTCCTGCCTTTCCAGAAACTCTGGATTTGTCATTCTTTGAACAACCAGAAACCGGAGCTTGTCACAGAAGGATGAAATCTGTATTGAATCACAAAATCTTGCTGAACACCTTCAAAAGTCGAATTTTAACTCCAGCTGAAATGAGATACAGAATAACTAAAAGCCAAAGTAAAAACACAAATTCAAGTAAAGGACATATTTCCAGGAATCTGAGTATCAGTTTTCAGTAGATCAGCACCCAAATAATGTTTAACTGAACTGGGGATGACCAAAAAAACAAATTCATCAAGATGATCCCATGCAAATGAATGATAAAAAAGCAAAAAACTCGGCTTTGATGCAGTATATGAATATTGATTGTAGCTCTTGAAATCTGGGAGATTCTTGCTCTGCTTTGTCCCCATCTCTCTACATGCTAAATTACGGACATAGGGAGTGCTTTTAGCTAAATCTGTGAAACTAACTGTTCAAATCAGCTACTGACTTGGAAACTGAGAAAAAAAATAAAACACCTCAGCCAGAAGTGTTACTCAATTTTTCTCTAGAGAAACAAACACAGAAGCCTGTAAAGAGTGCTGCCACCTTGGAAAGGCTATTCTTCCTTACTGCTACATGTAAATACGCTCAGAAGCAAAATGTTCTGAAATGGAAGTCTGAAGCATTTAATGAAAAAAAAAAATCAACTCAAAATACTTTCATTTTTGATAAAAACATTTGTATTTTTTATAGGCTTTCTTGACCAAATTGTTGAATTTGCACACAGTTTTGCTTCATCTAAATCGGCATTATTCTGAAGTGAATAAAATATTCTACTATTCTACATATTTTACCATCAGCCAACAATTTAAGCTGAACATGCTAAAAACCAGCTGGCCCATCACGTTTCTTTCAGAAAACATGCTGTTTACCCCAACACCAACTCAAGTCTCCTTGTTTACACACCTTTGTTCTTCCTCCTGGAACAAGCTCTCTTGTACTTGTTAAGTCCAACCCAGAAGACGAGTAGGGAGGAGAAAGGAGGGGTTCATGCATTTCTTCTTGTGGCATAGATTTGGTCAATCTCTCTGTCTCCTTTCCTCCTTCCCAGGCTCACTATTCTTTGCTAGCAGACAAAAATCAAGTTTTCCACCCGCTGCCCAGTCCGGCCCATTGCGATACATACCTGCCAGAAGTTAACGCCTCCTCATGCCTATGTAGCTGATCTGCTTGTCAATGGGTCTTTAAACTGGTGCTGTTAAAGTGGGGGGAAAGAACAGGAGGAGAAATGTTTTATCTCTGATGGATATTCCAGTTCAGAGGGGTGGAGGTGAGAAGTCTAGCAGAGCACATTACTTTGAATTTGGGAGCTGTTTAGTTTTAAAAGAAAATGTGTGAAAGATTCCTATGGGGAAGGACAAAAGGGAAAACTGCTTTGTTCCCTTCATGAAAAAAAGAGGTTAATGGAATAAATGTAACCCTTCTAATTCTAAAACTATTTTGTTTAAAACAGTCAAGTATTTTTTAACATTCAAATGCATTCTGCTTTAAAAAGGGGGTGTGTTTCTAGTTGCGAGCTCAGCATTTTAATTAGCCTCAGAAGAGGATGAAGGGTGGATCCTAGACCTGTTGTTCCAAGCAGAGTGCTGAGAGACACATAATGTGACACCAGTCGTCATCGCTATTAGACTTAACGCCAGTAATGCACACCATGAAGGTTAGAGGGGAACGCAACTCTTCAAACAGCTGAAGGCTTAAAGGCCAAGTTACACTCATCATTTCCACGTACGCAGAACAAGAGAGAGCACCAACCAGAGAGAGCGTTTACACACCACCTCCTGAAATAGCGCTGGGAAAAGCTCCAAGGAAGCCAATGAAATTATACAAGGGATTCATCTGTTTGACAAGCATCATCTCTGCAAGGTTTAACATAGCAAACAGAAAGACACCCTCAATGAAAGTAAAAATCTATTTCCAAACAGAACTGTAGTAAGGAAAATATTACCAGTCCATGAAAAAAAGATCACGAAATCTCAAACCTTGCAGATTTTTGAGAGTTTTAACTGTCCTCTGATGTCAGGGCATTTATGTTCACATTTTCAAGCTTTTCTTCACAGATACTATGGCTAGGAGCTTTCTTTAATTAAAAACTAACACTCCCAGGCTGTATATAAACCAAGCAGATTTTATAGACTAGAACCTCAGCAGTGACCCTGGAGGTGCCTGCCTGATCCACACAGCTGGGTTCACTTCCACTGGACTCTGAAGCAGAGACGAGGAAGAGCGCGCAATAAAGTCTCATCCCAGCATGGACCTAGGGCAGGCACAGGGTTCCTGCACAGGTCCCAGAATTAGGAAGGGCTCTTCTCAATAGTTCTTAACGGAAGAACTGCTGTGTCCGGTAACAAAGCAGTTCTAATCTCAATGTCAAAGCTGATAAGTTAAGGAAAACACACCAAATGAGATAAGACTATGATTTAAGATACAAACTGGCAACACTCAAAAGTACTATTTTTGTGCAACATATTCATGAAGTATTGACTGTGCTATATATCTGTAATGTGGAGCCGCTCTCTGGGAAAGTTACAGCCTTCCACGAAATTTGGGCAAGTAATTCCAAATCTACCACCTATTATTAACAACAGAATTTGACCAGTTGACTCAACACCACTGACAAGACTGCAAAACAATCGTGAACAAAAAAGGAACTGATTAGGAAATGATTAAGAAAAGGAAACAATTAGGCTGCATCAATTGAAGTCCCACATTCTGTTCTATACTTTGGCAAATCTCCAGTCAACTGCAGTGAAGAATATAAGAGCTGGAATATGTTGTGAGTGCTAGGGGTTACACTGAAGCTGTCTGAAGAACTCACAGTTCTTCCACGCCAAAACTTTTAGTGGAATTCTCTTTCTAACGGTCAGTTATTGTAGTATTGCAGTGAAAAATAAGCTGTTAAAAAAAATAACCAAGCACCTCTCACTCTGTTTCCTTAGAGTGCAGTTATATGCTTTTATTCTTCATTCCATAATCCATATCTGTTATTGTTAAGCTTTGTGCATCATTAAGAAAGCTGTTTATGAAAATGGTATCGTACTACTTTCTGTTTTGGTAGAGAATGAGAGTTATCTGCAAGACATGGAAACTCTATTCAATCAAAAATTAAATATAACCATTTTAGTGTCCAGAATGCAACTAGGACTGACTGCCTCAGATTTCTTCTTAATATCTCAGGGACTGACTCAACCCATGATCCCAACATCCATAAACAACATCCCTTTGTCAGCTGGAACAGGAGCTGAATGTAAGCTTTCCTACCTCTTTCAGTAGACAGTTATAGCAGTGTACAGTGAGGGCTGGCTACTCCCTAAGGGATGGGAAGGTGGGAGCCGAGCATGATGCCCAGCCAGCAGGCAGGTCTTGCCAGCCAGGGCCCATCCCCACAGTGCCCAGGCTGGGTGAACAGGGCAGGACAGATCCTGAGACAGCAGCCAGCCTCAACCAAGGGTCCCGATCATCAGGCAAATTCACAGTCATGAGGCAGGGCTGCGGTCAAGCCAGGAAATCAGTCTTCAGGTTAGGGTCTCGCTCAGCACAGCCCGTGGCCAGGCAGGACAGGGCTGTGGCTGAGCTGGAGAGCAGCAATCCTCCATCATAGCTCAGGCGGGGACTGCAGGCCCTGGGCTGAGCCGGAATCAGGATCCCAGGCCCGCTGGCAGGGCTATAGGCAGAGGCCCATGGTGAGGCTGATCAGTGCCCTGACAAGTTAAGCCTATGGTGCTGCATCAGTAACAACTGATTAAAACATTCCAGACATAGCTAAAATTTGCATGCAATGAGCATAGATCGATGTATGCTGGGCATGTCTAGTCAAAGGGCTAAGAACAGTGATGACCACACCAGGGAACAATAAACAGAATGACCAGTATCAATTTAGTGTTCATTTAGCAATGACAGATTTGGGACCAGCTTTGTGACTATCATTAACTGGGAAGGAAGCTGACATGCAATTCATGGTTTACAAAGGTAGTTTTTTGGTTTGTTGGGGGTTTTTTTGCCTATATATTATAAAATATTATGATCCACTACATATGAAAGAATTGCAGGCTTTACAATTACTGCCTCTGTTACATGCGTAAAGGTAATCTTAAATCTTGATATTTATATTTCACTGCTTCAGTTGCTGAACATGTAAATGCTCCATTACATTTTGACCCTGCTGAAATCAACGATGATCACTGTAATTCTCCTTTGTTAGAGTTAGGTTTTCAGTTTTTCATTCCTCAATATTTTACTGAAAATCAACAGATAAAATACGCAACTTTTACTACCCAGACATCTGGCTCAAGTTTTCATTAAAATATTGTTAAAATATTAGACAGATGGATTAACTGAGACCAAACATTACCCCATATAAATTAACACTACAAATATAATGAAAGTCCTCTTTCACACACACATACTATAAAGCCTTTGTTAATAAGAAATCCCCTTCTTGGATACTCAAAATGAAGTATTGTTCATTGCCATATGGCTCATATTAAATACAAGGAAACAAACAAAAACACAGTAAGTCTTTGACATTTTAATGACCACGGATCAGCTACTCCTACCAGAAGCTGCTCTATTGGCTAATTACACTCCCTGGTAAAAACATTAACTTTGTTTCTAGCCTAATTTCAGCTCCTGCCTTTTCCTAGTGTTTTTGAGTTCAAATCTTGGTGCTGGAAAAGATTATATGCATTATCAGTAGCCCTTAAAGACCCCATCTGAGATGAGGATCCCTTTGACACTGCATAATTAGAACGTAAAAGAAAGCTCTTGCATTAAGATTGATTACACAGGACAGAAACAGAGAAATGCTGAAAGTGAATGGACATCACAGTGCCCCCATTTTGGGATAGGGGGTTTTCTCCTATGGGGGAAAAGGTTGTTACAGGATCCATGCTGGTGGTCTGGCTGGCTCCAAGAGCTGGTCAATAAAATTTCTGACAAGCATAACCTTCCCATTAATCTTAGCTTTTAGAGCCCAAGTGAGTTACTGAATGGTACCTGCTCCTCGTGCTACCAGGAGCATTTGCAGGTATGCAGTAGTTCATAGGATCCTCTCCCAATCTCCATTTGAAAAGCAGAGATTTGCTATTGAATATAGATGAGACAGAAAAGATCCTTCCAGCAGAGTATTGTGTTAAATGTAAATGATTTATCTTTTGAAGGAGAGGCATGGTGATCAGACTTAGGAAGCACCATCTGATTAAAGAAGAAATGGGTCTGCACAGAATGGGAACAGAGTAATTCATGTAAGTCATACGAATGTAAGTCAAGTGAAAGACTGATGCATACCGTAAGAAGAGAGACACCACTGGACTGCTGACTACCATGATGTCAGAGTACTACCTGATAGTAGAAGAGATGTCCTGTCAAATGAAGACAAAAACACCTAACAATGTTAGGTGTTAGATGTTATTATCTAGTTATGAACAGTCTCCTGAGATCAGGCCAGCCGTGGCTGGAACCTTCACTTGTAGACAGACCCTTAGTATGTGGAGAGAAACTAATGAACCTTTGTGAATGGACAGACTGAGCTTCAGTATCACAGAGTTATGGCAGCATATCACAGATATGAGAAATGGAGAAAATGGAGTAACATTAAAACATTTCTTACAGTACAGCCCTATTAAAAGAAAATATTTTAAGGCTCTTATTTTAAGGCTCCCACTTAAAACATTTGGAAAGAGGACAAATTCAAAGAGAGAAAATACCCTGTTTTCAATAAGTCAAAGCCAGGCAAGCAGAATGATTTTCCTAAATAATGGTGTTCAGAAAACAAGGCATAGATGCTATGTGAATCTGATGGTGATGAAGGCAGCTGCACAGGCACGTGACCGGGGCTGCTAAAAGCTCAGAGCCCAGGCAACACACCAATTCTAACAGGGAAATCTGCCCTCATCGTTCTCTGCGCCCATACATTCACTCTGATAAATACACATAGAGAGAAAAGGATCTATTAGCTGCCTCCCTAGTCTCTACTGAAAGATGATTTTGACAGATTTTTTCTGTGAAAATCTTACATTATTTTAAATAAAACCAAGGGAAATGGAAAAGATTACATCTGGACTTCAGAAAGGTATTGAAAAGATAAGCATGCACCTCCAAAGGAACACAATTACTTTCAGGCACTGACTTGCTCTGCATGGAGTATTAGTTAGACATGATGGAGGAAATGAGTACAAGAAATGCGAGGTAGGTAAGAAACAGGCTAAATGGAACACAGTGATTTGTACTGAAAGTGGAACTACTCAAACGAGGAGCAATTCTTAAGGAGGTCTTCAAGGATCCATTTTAGGATGAGTCTTCTCTTAATATTTTCATTGATGACCTGGACACAAAAAATACATGTACTAATTAATGTTTACTGATGTTAAAAACTAGGAAGCAGCATCAGTCTGGCTGAGGACCAGAATATCGTACACAAAGAGCTGTATGACCTTGAGGACTGAAGTATATAGAAACTGGATTAAATTTTAATACCATAAATTACAGTGTTATGCACTTGAGGGCTGCTATGAAATATAGACAACAGGATACTCAAGACACCCATTTGATACAGCTGTGAAAAAAGCAACTGAAATACTATGATGCATCAGGAAAACTATATCCAGCAAAGAAAAGCAAGTATAAATGCCATTGTAGAAAGCACTTTTGATGTTGCAGCACAAATGCAGTCTACGCTTCCAAGCACCTATGTTAAAAAACGATACATTCAAACTGGATCAGGTGAAGAGAAGCCTTCCAGGATAATCAAAGGAATGCAGAGATTCTCTGTCTTCTGAGGGAAATCTTAAAAGAGAGTGGCCCACTTAGCCTGGGAAAATGAAAATTAAGTCAATTACGACAGCACATCTGTATTGGTTCTGCATGGCAAGGTTTTGGTAGTGGGAGGGCTACAGGGGTGGCCTCTGTGAGAAGCTGCCAGAAGCTTCCCCCATGTCCAATAGAGCCAGTGCCAGCCAGCTCCGAGATGGACCTGCTGCTGGCCAAGGCTGAGCCCATCAGCGACAGTGGTAGCGCCTCTGTGATAACATATTTAAGAAGGGCAAAAAACCCAAACTGTGTGGAAATAGCAGCAGAGAGAGGAGTGAGATGATGTGAGAGAGACAACTCTGCAGACACCAAGGTTGGTGAAGAAGGAGGGGGAGGAGGTGCTCCAGGTGCCCGAGCAGAGATTCCCCTGAAGCCCCTGGCGCAGACCATGGTGGGGCAGGCTGTGTCCCTGCAGCCCATGGAGGTCCACGGTGGAGCAGATATCTACCTGCAGCCCATGGAAGGGACCACACACCAGAGCAGGCGGATGCCCAAAGGAGGCTGTGACACTGTGGGGAGCCTGTGCTGGAGCAGGCTTCATGGGCAGGACTTGTGGCCCCGAGAATAGAGGAGCTCACGCCGCAGCAGGTTTGGTGGCAGGGCTTGTGACCCCGTGGGGGACCCACGCTGGAGCAGCCTGTTCCTGAAGGACTGCAGCCCGTGGGAAGAACTCACATTGGAGCAGTTTGTGAAGAACTGTCTCCCATGGGAGGGACCCCATGCTGGAGCAGGGGAAGAATGTGAGGAGTCTCCCCCTGAGGAGGAAGGAGCAGCAGATACAACGTGTGATGAACTGACCATAGCTCCCATTCCCCATGCCCCTGCGATGCTGGGCTGTGGAAGAGGTAAAGAATTCGTGACTGAAGTTGAGCCTGGGAAGAAGGGAGGGGTGGGGGGAAGGTTTTTTAAGATTTGGGTTTATTTCTCATTATCCTACTCTGATTTGATTGGTGATTAAAAATTAAAGTAATTTCCCCAAGTTGAGTCTGTTTTGCCCATGATGGTAATTGGTGAGTGATCTCTCCCTGTCCTTACCTCGACCCATGAGCCTTTCATTATATTTTTTCTTCCCTGTGCAGCTGAGGAGGGGGAGTGACAGAGCAGCTTTGGTGGGCACCTGGCCTCCAGCCAGGGTCAACCCACGATATCAGAAAGCGGAACCCTGGCAAGGAGAAGATCCATCTAGGCTAAACAATACTGCAACAAGAACAAATGGATTCATACTGGCCACAAATAAACTTAGGCCAGAATTAGGAAGAGGTTTCTAGTTTAACCAGCAAAATGAGGTTTTGGAAGAGCCTTCCAACAAGAGTAGTAAGTGCTAGAAATATGACTCCAAAATGCATCTTAAGCCGCTCATGAAAGGGACTCTGACATGTTCTATGATATGATTTCTGAAAACAGCTGGAGGCTACACTTAAGCGATCCAGAGATCATTTCACTCCTGTTCCCTATTTTCACCGATTACTATCCAACATTTAAATCCATATATGCGTACACTTACATATTACAGAAGAAACTATGGACTATGCTTGGCATTGTAGTAGGTGTAGCCATGAAGTAAAGACCTGTGCCGCTCCTACAACTTCACTTGACTGGGCAACTAAGCGAGGAGAAGGAGTAAAAATCCCTTTGCTCACCTTCTCATTAGTCCACATTTAACAGTTGGTTTTTCCCCCACCCAGTAGTCTGAGCCTATTTCAAATCAGCTTACTGAATAAACACACATTTAATCAATTACCATCTTCCGTCGATAGGTCACACAAGAAAAATACAGGAACAGTTCCTATTTGTGGCAGGAGTGGAAGATATAGGCATTGCTTAGGTATCTATACTTGTTTGGAAAAAGCAAATAGCATGTGTTATCATCTAAATCACTTTGTATGTTCTCTCCTTTGTAACATAGACTGTGACTAAGTATATCAAAGGCTTCAAAATATCTGATATAAAACAAAATAATAGAGCAGCAATCCTGCGGTACTGCTTTCAGACTCTACCAGTCTCCTTCTCATCTTCATGCAAATAACTAATTTACCCTAATAGTAACTGGGAGAAAAAAAGATTCCGTGGAAGAAACTGCAGAAAGAATAAAATTTTAGCAATGCTTTTTCTGGATATTGATAATGGCAGAATCTTTCATTTGCACATCATAATTCAGAGCTGATCTAGTAGTACGAATGTAGTTTAGTAAAAGCTAGCCTCTGTGAGACTAATATCATATTTCAAATATGACAGCACACCACATTTCAAAACTGAACAAAGTCACAGCTTTTCATAGTTACCTTCCCTATTGATAGGGAGTTTAACAAATATGCAGTAAACTGTTTCACTCCTTGAGACATGTTCCTCCTGCATGAACTCCTGCAGAATACTCCTGCAGAGCTTTGTCATTCCTATACCTATCTAACTCCACGAGCCAACAGGACATCTCTTCTTAGAGTAATGTTCACCAGAAACTAAGACAGGGAGTTAAAAGTGTTGGCTAACCCCAAATAAAATTTGGATTTATTCAAATGCTATTTAGTTATGATATGCCAGCAGAGACTCATGTGAATTTTTACAAATCAAATCAAGTTTTGCTAGATACAAGTAAACAAAAAAGGATTCCCTGTACACAAATACTGATAGAAAACACAAGTACATAAACCTTTTGGACAAATGAACAACCACTTATCAGAATTTTTTTTGCATTCCCTGCCCATCATAATTTTTTGTTGAAAACATTGTAACGATAAGTAATATAAAATCCTGATCTCTGTAACACAGCAAATGACTTTTTGCAATAAGCTGACAGACTACAGTCTAGGATTTACCAGCGTGGAAAACATTTTAAGCAGTTCTTTCCTATCACCCAAATCATCTTCACCTGGTTTATCCAGAAGTGTCACAACTGAAACGTTTAACATGTACACTCAAATTACAGGTTTTCTTCATTCTGCCCGAACACTTAGAAAACAATAATTCTGGCTCAGTTTGCAACGAGATGTGAAATTGTCTCAGGTCACCTTTGTACACGGTGCTTTTTTGGAAAACAGAGTGTAAGGATATCCCTAATATTTTTTTTAAAAATTTTGAAGGTGAAAAATACAAAAGCGAACACAGATAGAAGAACATGCAAAAGGACAGAGTCTCCTTTAGACATGCAAGGCAATGCAGAATTTGTAGCAGAAATAGTAGTATGGGACTCCACAGTAATGTTTCAGTCATTATATTATTGTGAACTGCTACCCTGCTCACATTAGTGAATTATGCTGCAGTTAAAATCATTCACTAGCTGGATCTGTCTTGAGGGACATTTACCTCACTCTTGGGCTGTTACCACAATTTATATGGCATACATACCTGCTTTTAGCTCATTCAGATAACAAAGTAGTCTTTAAACAGGTTTTTAACCTGACACAATCATCCATTCTAACACCCAACCCTGTCATATTCAGGACTAAATACTGTATTGAACTGCTATTTTTAAGGCTCTGATGAGAGTAATAAGATATCACCTCACAAACTCTAACTGTTTTGTCCTCCAAGGGGCATGTATTTGAATAAGGATAGCTCAAAACAGACTCTAAATTGACCCTGAGTTGAAGGCCAAACAGCAGGAATCTAATCTATCTGTAGGTGAAGTCAAATCTTAAATTTCCATTTGATTCTGTAAATACATAGAGGTCTTACAGACACTTTAGATACCCAGTTAGACTACCTGTGCTCTTCAGAGAGACAAATACATCCATACACAGACTTCTGTTCTCAAAAGACAGACAACTTGGCTGAGTGTGGGGTTGTAGAGTTACCTTACACCCAACCTTCACACAGGTTGTTTCATGGATCAGTTTCCTTCTGCAGAAAAATTATTTAGGGAAGTAAACACAGACTCTCTCCTCACTCTTCCTCAGCACCTGCACAAAACTGATCCTCCACTCTAGTATTTTCTGTTCGCACATTATTTTTTCACTAAGTTAATATCTGCTTAAAGGAATGATATTTAGGGAATCTCACAGAGTACCAACCACTTAACTGGGTCCACTGATGTGCCTCAGGCATGCAGGTATTTGACCAAAACTGCATAATAAGTATTAGCTTTGCAGACCAAAAAAGGGAGTCCATCCTTTTGAAAGTCTCAATATACCTATATTTTTAGTATTTTTGCTTCCAGAAGGAAAGACAGATTTAGCAGGGGGGCACATAAATGAGCTACAGTTCCTGCTCGACCCCATTTGCTCTGCACGGACTGATGTGCTCTCCATGTCATATGACAGAGGACGAGTTGTGCTGTTCAATAGCACCCTTATTCACATCCTGACTGCATCCAGCCCTGATGTATAGCAGTACTGTGTGAACAGATTGCTTTCATGACAGTTTTGAAACTCAGAAGAAGACAGTTTGAATTGCGATTTTATTTTTAACCATCCCATAAGTGATGTCTACAATACAAGACACAACTGTCTCCAGCATGGTGTGAGTGTAAATACGTGGACAGTTCTGAATGGTTACCTTCTATACGTTTAAAGGGCAAGCCACGACCCTGGGGAGATTCAGAGTCCTAGTACCGAATTAGCAAACAATCTTGACATTTATTTTTAGTTCCCGTCTTCTTTCTATTGTGGTAACTACATAAAAACATGATGAATTTAGGAAAATGCTCCAACAACTACATCAAGGACACATGTGCAGCTTGAATTCTGGATTCCTGGATAACCAGAATAGTATGACTCAGAGGACTCGATCAGCTTTCCAATCATCTATTTCACAAAAGTACTTGAAGCACTTTTTAAACATTTCCATCCACAATCGCATGATTATTTTAGCCCTTTGCACTTGCACTGTGAAACACCCAAATTAAACAAGACTAATTACGCATATTCTTTTTGTACAGGATGATATTCATCTCAAGTGGTATAATTGGCACTTTGGTTATGTGTACATTGTGTAATGCAGTGTAATACAGAGATACCCAAGCTAACAGGAAAGAACACGATCAAGGTAATTGCAGCAAGAGTGTAGACAATGTGGAAGGGAGGAGAACTTGGAGCAAAACTATCTTCCGGAACAAAACCTTCTTTAGCTTCCACACTTGGGCTCCTCTAAACAGCTTTAGAATATTTTTACCAGTGAATAAATCAAAGTGCCATGCAGTAATTGTCTTTGATAGACAAGAAAAAATGTTTATATCTCATTATTGGATCCTACTAGAGCAGCTTTCTTTTAATTAACCAGTTCCATACTCCTTTACTAGACAGAAGCCCAAGTCTTCCAGAATAAATGGCCACCTGATACACAGTCTCAAGGGCTTTACTGCTCTGCCTGGATAGTAATTATCCCATCAAGGTTTCCATGACAACTTTCTATGCTCATGATGGACCCCAAGTAAAGCCCTTCATTTAAAGTGATAGGACACATTTCAGTTCAAAGCTAGACGCAATGAACTTTCATCTTCCATCTCATTCTATCTACTCTGACAGGATACTCACAAGGGATTCCCAGCTTCTTTAGCCACATGTTGTATTCTCCACTGGATTAATGCTCCCACAAAGTGTAATCCACTTTTCACTTGTGGAACAGCTCAGTGACATGCAAAGCCACTGTCAAGACTGAGTAGGAGAGAGGAAATAAATGAATCACAAGGAAATAAGATTACATGCACTGACTACATGCAAGAAGTGCCAGAAACCATTTCATTTACCTATGTTTTTCAAAAAGCACGGGGACTCATTTAAAAGCTGTGCTGCATCCCATTAGAGGCAATACCATACAGGCAGAAAGAAAAAAAGCATCCTGGGGAAGGATTTCTGAGAAACACAAGGAGATCGCAATTAGCTACAAATTGCTTACTTAATTACTGAAGAATAAATGATGACACTAATTAATCTTGTTATAATAGACTGATTTAAGAATCACTGATAAGTACTATTATTAGTGAGAAATGCTGCTATATCATACAGTATTTCATTTGCTTTAGAAAAGATGAAACTGTAAGAGGTCAGTGCTCTTTCTGATTTACAGAAATTTAACTGTTTGCCTCCTATTACTGTTAGCAGCCATGTGGTTAAATCACCATGCTTTATTTTAAAGAACAGAAATAGTGATTCTTTAATGATTTCAGTTCTTAAATTCTCTCACAACAAAAGTCTCCATTTTGTGAACATACATTTTGGGGTTTGTCTCATACTACAAAAACCACTTGGTTATCAATATCATACTATACATATAGTACATAACTGTGTAACAATCCTGCCTACTTCAAATTATGTTTCTGCTGGCTTAGTTAATTTTTTGGTGTCTACATTTTAATTTTTTTCCCCACAAAAAATGAAGTAAACTCAAAAATACACAGAATGTCAACTTAAATGTTGTGAAGATACACATTTTGGGGGGTGGAGAGGAGGAAAAAGATAGTAGTCACATCGCAAAGCTAATATATTAATGGTGAATATGAGAGAAGATAATGGCAAAGTTAAACAATATTTTGTTACAAAGTAGAGATCAAATTTTACATCATTTTCTTACACCTCTAGCAGATAGTCAGCTCTCACATAACTGACTGAGCATGGAGCCTGCTTTGCACAGGAGTCGCTGCCTGCTCTATGTGGCTCAATTCAAAGAAATACTGAGAAGAAACTTCACATAAATGGCAAGCTTTCCATGGAGCACCCTTTCCACACATCTTGATTTTTCTTGCTGCTCAAGAATCACCATGCAGACAGCAGTGTTGGGCTGCACCAGCTACCACAATGCTCTTAGCAGTCAAGACATCTTCAGGGCAAAGGTGGGGACCAGAGAATAGGAATCTTATGAAAGCTTTAATGAGGAAGATGAGTTTCAAGCGGATACTTTGCTCTACCCCCAACTCCCATCTGAACTGCAACTCTAAATCTCTATGTTCTCCTTGGTTCTGATTTACTTAGGAAATAATACACTGCAGTCTTCTCAAGCCCATCACTCTCCTTTGGATTCTTGGTTATCAGCCCAGTTAATATTTTCATCAGACTTTGGCCCGTAACAGTAAATATTGTTGTACTAGTAAAAAGTCTGTATAGCATTAAGAGGACTAATCTGCAAACTTTTGTTAGGAAACTAGCCCCTCTCTTTGAAAGAGAAAATCACTCTTGGCCTTTTCTTATACAAGACGTAGACAGCAAATGCTTTTCTACAGGGTTTCTGAGATGTTGTTCCACAATTATATATAACCATAGTGTTTGACAAAAATCATAGCCTATTTCATTCAATGGCTTAATGCTAGCTGGTCAGCTGAAAGTCACAGGGGTCTCTACACAACAGAACAACGGTTCTTGCTAGAACGTCCTGAATGTAGAGGCACCTACATTCTTTCTTAAACAACTAAAATAATTACTGAACATAACATGACACTCACATACAGTAAAGTATATAATACGACATTTTAAAATACGCTAGAATTAACTATCACTACTTAAGTGTACTTAAGTCCCTCTACTTAACTTCTTCAATTGCTCAAAGCTTTTAATAACTTTCTATCCTATGTCCACAACACATTTGTGCATACTTTTTGCAGTTCACATTTCGCCATGAACTTCTGAAGTCCCTGATTGGAACCTATTTAAGGCTTGAATTATGCTATATAGTTTCCCAATCCAGAGGACACCCCTTCCTTGTCTGATCACAGCAGTGTTTTGATGATGGTCAGGGAAGTAAGTTCATGGAAGTCTTTCAGTAAAATACTACAGGAAGCCAGCAGAAAACAATCTTAGCATTTTGAATTCTGTTAGGAAGCATCACGCTTCAGAACTAAGGTGTTCTGTTCAGATATCACAGGGATCAAAAAAAAAATGAAAGAAACATGTTTCAATTTTCTGCAAGTCGTAAAAACTGTCCTTGTAAAATGCTGACATCCATGAGAGTTACAATTGATGGTGAAATAAAGACAAGAGATGGAGTTGATGACTGCAAGGATTTTTTTACTCATTTTGCCATATACTGCAGTTTGGATTTATTTTAAAATTCACATGTACTATGTTGCTGGAATCATGAACTGTGCAGCAAAACCCCTAATGCAATGAGTTTGCTCACAGAGGTCCGATCCTGAAAGGTGTATTGAGCCTGTGACTCACAGTTCCCAGAACCTTGCAGAAGGATCAGAGATACACACTTTTCTAGCAAAAAGGAATTTGATTTTAGGGTGTTTGACATTTCAGCTTAAATTCCATGCTGTAGGCTGTATTAGCACCATCAGGGCTTTATCTATGACTGATGATAGCAACTGAGAACCTAACAGATACCAATATGAAAAAATCAGTAATGCTTATATGGTTTATTTAGGTGCTTAAAAGGATAGACGGACAGTCTGAAGACACTGAGACTTTCAATAGTTTGCATTAAAAAGAAGTGGGTTTTAGAATGTATTTGTAATATCCAAGATTTATTTCTTTACTATTAACGCACCATGGTCCAATTATACCGAAAGCACAACTATCAGTAGTTCAACAAGAGTTTCCACAAGCCCTACTTGCAACATCCATGCCCTGTTTGTTGCTTTTCAGTACTTTCTTTTTCCTTAATTAGTTCCCGCTGGTTACACAGAATTATTTGAATCATAGAGTCAATATAGGAAGTACTGCTCTTCTTTTAAGCCAGCCTTGACACTGTAACAAAGACAAGACTTGCAACTGCCATATTAATGAGTACATTTTCTATGATGAAGTCTCTGCCTAGATTCCTCCTTTTTGTCAGAGGAAATTTTACACCTGTTATCTCTTCTGATAGGCAACATAAAGGAGAGGAGGTAAGCAGAAAAAATTGAACAAGTAAGGGAAAAATATGGAAATTATGCAGGAAAAAAAACAGCTGTGGTAAGATATACTGTGTTTTTCTGGGGGGACTACAAATTCCTCAAGCTAAATCCTGCTAAACAACCCAAAATCTTAAACCTCCTTTTTCCAGTTACATCTGCTGAAAACTGGAACCAGGAATGTGAGGGTTAAATGGCTAGGGAGCAGGTACAGCTGAGACCCTGCAACCCATCAGCCAGTGCTGATATCTTGGTAGGAGCACACCTACATAAGAGAACAAGCCATAGCAGCTTTGCTTCAGCCTGCTAAGAAGTCATACAGCTTTTTCTATGAAGTTACAGATTTGGGATTTTTTTGCCCTGCAATGGTAAGAATTTTCATTTGGAGTTGTTTGTTCTTTTAATCTGCTGGGATGTGTAATGTAATAAGAGGTTTTGTTCCTTTTTGCTCTGAGAGCAGTAAAAGAATGGAGAGCTTGTCTGACAGTAGCTGGTGTATTTATCTTTCTGCTGAGAAAGCAGTAACTGCTGATTGGTAAAGTAAGGTAGTAGCTAGGTTGTGTTGAGATGCAGTGCTGGCCTAACTTCTCTGTGAAGTACAGAAAAAAATACTTGAACTGTGAGGGAGCTGAGTGGTAAGAACTGGGTTACCTGGCTAAACTGTAGCAATTTGGCTCTGAATATAACACAAAAATACTTGTCTTGTGCACTAAAGCTATTTTGTATATAGTGTTCTTAAGATTAGAAAATGTTTAAAAATTAGAAAAGGCTATTATCAAATAGTTTCCTTGGTGTAAACACAGACTAAGAAAAGAGCAGAGAGAGATGCTGCCCTGTAATTCTTCACCAATGCGACTTGGGGATTCTCCTTCCGCTGTTTGTTGCGAAGGGTGGAGTTGATGACAAATGTGAGACAGTTATTGGTATTGAAATCAGAAAACTGGTCTCTCTGGATGTGGAGACTTGTATCTATGTAATACCTGGATGAGTTTCTATATGATCCAGGCTTTTTGTGTGGTAGTGTTTGTTTGCTTGTTTTTTTGGTTTGTTGGGGACTTTTTATGCTTTTTCTTGGTTTTGGATGTTGTGGAGTTTTCTTTGGGGGTGGGGTGGGGGGTTGGTGTTTTCTTTAAAGTCATCCTGGTTAGTTAGTACTAAACGTTAACTCAGGAGTTCCCAGGAATGGTCCCACATCAGCTTTCAAGACAGAGGCAAAGCCTGTGTATTTTTTGCCATTATGAATAAAATGCTTAAAGTTTGTATCATGCCAGTGATTAAGTTGGTGGCTTTCAAAGCTGGTGTACTACTATGGGTAGGTGGTGAAATGCAGTTTCATTATACTTGTGAATATTCGTAATCCCTAAGAGCTGTGGGTGTTTCTGGCTTGTGAAAAGTAGTACATGCCAACAATGACAAAGCTTAACTTCACAAAATCTCAACAGGAAACAGCGATGATGCTAAAGACAAAATCCTATTGTGAAAGAAGCGTTTGCTATCATTTGGGGCTATTAACCTATTTTTATATTTTGGTGTTGATACTACAGCTGTCTATATAATGTAATACTTATATATATTTTATATATCCGTGCAAAATGTTGTGGGCCCTAGAGAATTGAAGTTACGTAAGAAATACACTGCCTTCTTGAAGATGAGGGAGAATGTCGGTCTCTCCTTGTGGTGTGAAGGCCTGGTCTTTCAGACTCATTGTATTTGCAGCTTCCCAGTGGAGTCTGTAGCAACCAGGTTACTGCCTTAACAGCAGACTCAGCCCTGATGTGAAAGGGGTGGCAAGCCCAAGACTCTAGCAGGTCTGTATCAAGGGTGGATGCCAGGTGCCACCTTCTCCCACTGCCACCCTGATGAGAAGAGGCCCATCTCCTCATACAGGGTGTGAGCCTGCCTCAATGCCATGGTCTCTGAACATGCTGTAACCACAGGGGAGGGATTTAGACATATTTCTCTGCTGTGGCACTTGTTTATGGCAGCTTATAATACCAAGACAGGTGAATAGGAAATGGGATCACCTAAAACAGAGCTGGCTATGTTGTCAGTGCTACTTGTGTGGTACAGCATTACAGCGTAGCAAACCCAGGTGAGCGTCATACTTGACTGGTTCCACAGCTGGAAACAGTAGAGCTGTGACAGCATAGTGCTGCACCTGAATTAATTAGTCATGCTTATAAACAGCAAGCTAACTTATTTGGGAACAGACTGTGCTACTACTACGCAGCTCTAGGCACTGAAGCTGTTAGCTGGGAATGGCACAGTGAGAATACACAAGGTTCTGTGTCACTAGCTAGGAGAAGTCTACAGCAGAAGTCTACTGTTGCACGTGAAGCCATATGGAGTGGACACATCTGAGTGGGTCTGAGGGAAGAGCCTTAAATATGACCACGAGTCCAAAGTCAATATTATACTTCAGCGCTGCCCCTAAGATTTATGCTAAACCCAGCTTTTGTTCCTTTTAAAGTTTTTTGGTTGCCAGGGTGTCCCGAAACACACAAGAAGAAGTGTTTCTTACAGAAGCTGCTAAATATAGTTGGATTGATCACCCTAAACCATACACTAAATCCTCAGATTTAGGGACTCTGACAGCAGTAATGACTACAGAAGTTATTATTTGGGAGTGGTTTATCTGAAAACATAAACTACTGCATCTCAGGATGTTAAAATACAAAAATGGATTTACCCTGTTCCTAAAGGGGTCTTGCCAGTCAGTCGGCTATAGCCAGCAATTCTCTGTCTCTAAAGAGCAGATAATAGAAATATAATGAATTTGCCTAACTTCAGACCCTGAAGAAAAAGGAGAGAGGGAATTACACTGAGCTGCTTGCCTTCTGACTCACTCGAGCCTGAGCCAAAATGACTCAGAGACACTATTTTCCACCCCCTTGCCCCATTATCTGTTGGGGGAGGAAACCAAGGTATATGCATGAGATAAAAGTTAACGTCATCAGTCAACACTTAGTGAATACATACTGTTTTGTTATTTGTATGGATTGTCACCCTAACATCTGGTGACAGCAGAATGTGAATTGCTGTGTTAGGAAACTGTCCCATGAAAACAGGATTCTGAAACTGAAGATTGGGAGGTAGTGTGTATAAATATATGTAAATATAAAAGACATGACTGTCTTAGAAGTTACTAATGGTAAAACAATGTACACAGAGTTTGTCTTGGTGGTAAGCATGTTTATCAAGGGATTCTTCTTTCATATTAAAAATGTGAAGCCTCACAAGGAGGTTTCTACTAAGAAGCCAATGATTAAAATAACTTGCTGTTAGACTACTATTATTTTTATGTATCTAAGATTTTTTTTTATTTATTGCCTCCAGTGGCATCTATTTGACTTTATACATTTTATCTTCCTTACCTGTATGCTGTACTTTGTACATATGCAGGGAAGGGTTTAAGGTGAAAAGTTGCAGATTAAGAGAAGCATAACACCCATAAAAGACAAAAGAACAGAACTGGAAACATGAATCTTGTACCTAGATTGCCTGGCCTAGAAAACTATCCTATTAGAAATAAAATTGGGTTAGATCTACAGACTCAATGGTTCTACTTTTGTTGGGGGGAAACACTTTTTTGGATAGGTGTTCACACTGGGAGCCCCTTACAGGAGTAGATTCTTATGGGAAGACTCTTAACTTCCTGGGATAATACATTGAGGTGAACTGTGACGCGCTGCTGTTTTGAACATATGTAGCTCCGTTTCCAAGCAAACGAGGCAATTTATTATGTCTATGGCTATCAGTAAAACTTAACTGGTAGGTATGGCAAATGGTCCTACATAAATTGCAGTTCTGTACAATCGCAGGACTAACAAGTAATTTAAACGCAGGACAGGAGTCAGCGTTCCAAGCACTAATTTATGTTATCAGAATGGTTTCCCTATATTCAAAATAGAGCAGAAAGAAAAACTTTGGCTTGCAGTAAAATACTATTACCACCTTAAAATCATAGTCTACTGTTAGCTTCCAGATATAAATAAATAGTTGTTCAAAATGCTGGATTACAGCAGTACCAAGCTGTGAGTTTACACTCTTGTCAAGAGCAGTTATTGCAACGCTCACTGAATTGATGCCAAAATAATATTAATGAATATACTAGAATGTATATCTAACTTCAAGTCCTTCACAGCAAGAGTACTTTGTATCTTCACCCATATTCTGTTTTAAGCATTCACAATACAAAACAACCCGAAGCCTCCAGGATTTCTCACGAAATACATGTCCTGCAGTATCCTGATAAATTTTCTTCCAGTGACATGACTGCTTTTCCCCCCTCCTCCCACTGCGTTTTCTTCTTTCATTCATCCTGATATATATAGCCAGCCTCGCAGAACTGCAAGGGGAGATGGCAAGGACGCAGCGCAACCGATCAGCGCAGGCAGCAGTGAGGTGGTGACTCAGCAGAGGCACTGTGTGTCTTTGCAGGCTGCTGCGGCACTGCTCACTCGCAACCTTCCTGGCAGCAAATCTTGGCTTTGACACTGAATGTGTCCACACTTCCTGCTCATCCTTATTTTGAAGGAAAGGAGGACATGTCCTCCTCTGAACCTGAAAACATGGAGCTGCCCAACAGCAGCTAATAATCCAAGGAACAGAGGCTCTGTGTGATTTGAGGATTATTTGAGGCTTAACCTGAGAAGGCGGCTGGCAATTCTGTAAAGCAACTCATTAAGAACTAGACCTTTGCTTACACTGCACTGTTAAAACTAATTTAAAATTGCACAACTTCACTGTATTTGTGCCACGCTGCATTCTGTACAACTCCAAGAGGACAGCTGACACATACAAAAACCCAACATACTTGCTACGTATGCTGGGATTATTTAAAATAAGGTTAAATTATCTGGTGTTCGGAAACAAGATGTCTACTTTTAAAGGAGTTACACTGAGTGGCACAAAAGGACATCAACACGGCCAATAGTATCTTAAGATACTTTTTTTTGTCTTTGTCCTTCAAACTGCTTTTTTAATCACAAGAATTTAAATGACTCCCTCTTGTGGCAAGAAACATGCAGTATCATGTTCTTTGGCAAAAAATAGTCCTTGCACAGAAATTATTGTGTATATATATATTTATACTGCATACTGGTGACTGAGGAGACTGCACGCATCTATTCCTTGCTGCTTAGTTATTCTTGAAACTACCTAAAAAAGTACCTAAGTATGAATCAAACTGTTACCTTTCAGTTGTGTATGCTGAAGGGTAGGGAAAAATAGATTGTGAACCATAAGTATTGCACCCCATCTAACTTGCTAACGCAGGCTAGACTATATTGTGTCTCACAGAGAACTCTGTCCCTAAATACAAATCTCTGGAACATCTCAGCACAGAATACCTGAACAATATAGCTTATTTTTTTTGGTGTTTTTCACCCGTGAGCAAATCTAAACCTCCTAAGGGGTGGGAGGAAAGCAATCAGCTCTGGAGGAAAGCTATGAGCATAAATGAGTCACTGAATGGCAGTGAGGAAGCATAAATTGGATTTCAGCAGCCCTTCAAGACTTGTTTCCTTCTTTACTAGCTGACAAAGTTTTTACTTACACTTTTAACTCATGAAGGCTTTCTTCACAATTATTAGTAGCTATAAAACTCTGAAATGAAGAACTGAGATTTCGACATAGCATGGGGCATACTTTGGTAACTTTGGATATTAAGCAATAATATTTGAAAAGGACATAGAGGAAAAATCCTCATAAAACACACTAAGGTCTTGGTGACCTCAAGAGGCAAATTAAATGTATGCACAGGAAGTATCTACCAGTTTTTGAGCAAGCATGTCTGAAAAGCATTGTTTCAAGACAACAGACTCCAGTTCTCTGGTTTCTCACAAAATCTGTTACTGCATAGTGATGAATTTATAAGGAAAAAAAAAAGCTAGACTCACTGCAGAGTAGGACTAATCACCCAGATGGCTTTAGAGCTTGATAAAGCTACTCTGCAGATTAATCTGAGATGTTTATGCTGATTCAGAAGTCTGATGGTATAGACACAGGAGGCTATGTTAGTTTGAAGGAGGGGGCTTCAAAATACTGTATTGTAAACTCTGCTTTAGTCACTTATCCTTATTTATAAAAAAGTCTTCCATATTACAGCCTTACAGGTTGTTAACAGAATGAATGGCAGCATGACTACCATTATCAAATTATATATGCTTTTCAAATCTATGATAAGAATAGACTTAACTGAAGAATAACTAAGGATTTATCAAACCTGAAGTGTGTACCTAAACTCAAAAAAGCTGTTCTGAGAGCATCTTATCAGCTACCACCTGGGACTGGATAAATCTAACCTCAAAAATACTCCTTTTATCTATCCAGCCATTCAAATTTGGTTTTCTGAATGTAACCACCATCACGATCTTAATGTAACCAAACTATCTGCCTTGTATTACAAGCCTCATGGGACAGGATGAGGTAACTGGGCATTTAAGTACCTATTTCTCATGAGGTACTCATTCCAAAACTGTTTGGATTACAAGGATTACAAGTTGCACTATTATATACACACCTATAGAGACATAAAAATATTTTTTAAAGTCCATTTTATCTTAAATATGGCCAAACACTGCTACTATTAACCAATAATCTAGTGGTTGGAGTACCTGCCTGGGAAGTGTGAGAGACCAAGTTCCTCAGACGCAGAGGATTTAGTATCTTCCCTCCTGGATTCTGCATCTTTCTGTCCTGGGGTATCGCCAAACTGCAGGCTGTTATAGAAAAGAGTTTCTCTTGGAGACTTTAGTAGTTTGTGTGGAGAAAAGAATAAAAAAATCAACTGGTCAATAAATCTGCCAAGAGCTGCATCTTCAGTGAAGTGGTAAAGGCCTTTCGAGTTAGGCTTTTGAAACCTAGCACTAATATTAACAATAGGCCAACACAAGACTATTTTTCTTGTTAACTTGCATCTTTTCCAGCGTAGCTTTGCCTTGTGAGTTATTGGCATACCTAAAATGGGGCCACCACAAGTTTATTCCATGTCTCCATTACTTTTCTCTCAATGCTATAATGCAAAATATTGTAAGAGGCAAATGTCAATCTCTAAAGTTTTCAAAGTTTTCCACCTGTGAAAAGGTTCCATATTCTTCTTGACCCAAAATAAGGATAGAAGCTTTCATGCTGACTTCATTTACTTGTTTTGTAGCAGAAGACTAATGTGGCAGGAACACACCCTTTAGACTTCAGGCATGAAGCAGCCATGCTTCACTCTAAGTCATGAAGTGTGCTTGGGCTGTCCTTCCCATGTCCCTTTTGCATTCAGCTTAGTAAAATTGTAACTGAAACTGAAAATGGTTATGTGAAGCGTTTCTTTCAGCAAAAACTGAGAGGAGAACAGGAGGGCATGATAAGCCTCTGCAGAGCTATAGGTTTGGAGATGCTGTTAATTCCTTAATTAACTTCACCTTGCAATAGGGGAAAAAGCTTATCCTGAAATAGTATTGGATGACAGAACTTAGCATTTGTTAGCTTTCATACTGAAATGGGAAATACCGGTGCCTCTGGTGTCACTGAACCAATTTGCTTCACGAGGCTGGAATTTGGGTAAGCTAAGCTAGGGTATAAAATGGATACTCACGATAGGGGTGCGGGAGGTATGCCTTTATTCTACAGTCACCTAGAAAACTTTCCGCCAAGCTACTGAGGAAAATGTCATTCCTTTGTCTAGCCTCCACTACTAGAAATTATGGAGTGAGACTAATATTAGAAAGCATTTACCAAAGAAACCTCAGGGCAGTACTCTTCACGTTTTTCAGGAAGAAAATTAGGTTTGTGGTTTGTTAGTGAGCTTTTGTACCTCATTTCTGCTTAACCTCAGGTTATGAAACGCAATGCATCCCTTAAGGTTTGGGTTTGAAATGCAATATTTCTTCCTTATGTGTGCAGGATTTTATAAGCAAACCATTAATATGCTTGTTGATTTAAACAATAATTTTTCCAGCTGAAAGAGGAGGCTTTGTCACTGACTGTCCTGTACCTGTATGATATCAACCCGTGGCTTCTGTGAAGTGCCTAGCTGTTCTTACGTACAGGAAGTAACATCACCAGTCAGGATCAAGTTTCCTGTCATGTTGTGTTTCACTCTTAATAGTGAATGTTGTAGACACATTTAAAATTATCGAGCTTTTGTGTTAGCTGCGTAACTATCAATGCCGTATGTGGTTGAAAGGCACTGCAGCTTATTCCCAGACCTAAGCTAATAACCTATACCACAGCAAATATTTACGAATTTAATGGATTGCAGTATGATACGCCATATATGCATCTCCACTGAACACATACTGCTCACCAGAAAGAATTCCTGTAGCTAAACTACACTATGCTTCTTTAAATAAAACCACTGCAATTTTACCGAAACAGTGAAGATTTATATATAACCAGCTTCCCACCGCTTCCTTCTGTGCTATCGGTTTTCTAGTCCTCTTCTCCTATGCAAAGCATGTCAGCAATATGCCTAAATGAGTGGATGCAGCATAGGATGGCCCTGCTTTTCTAACCTCAGGAATGTGTCCTGTTTGCTGCACGTTACACTTTCCTACCTTGATTCTTTCACTGGAAGAGAAATTGTGATGACACTTTTATATTCCTGGCAGCTGTCAAATGCTAAAGCACAGGTTTAGGCGATTTTTTTTTTTCTTTTTCTGTGTCATGAAAACTAGTATCACTTCCTCTCTGTGTTTTTAGGTCTGAAAGATTACATTTATTTCAGGTAATCTTTTTTCCTCTGTCTCACCCCAATATACTACCCTAATCTGTATTGCAGGAATGTGCACGTATGTGTAACTGCGGTAAAAAAAAAAATGCGCCTCGGAAGCGCGTCTCGGCAGTCCCGAGGCGAGGCAGCCTACCACTGAGGGAAACACGGCTGCAGGCTTCCCGGCCTGCTCTCCAGCCGCGGCCGTGTCCGCCACCAAGGGTTAACCGCGTTCGCGCTCTCGTTCCCCGCCCGGAGGCCGCGATCGCTGCTCCAGCCCGGCCTGCAGGCCCTCCCCGGGCAGCCGGCTGGCTCCGGCGCTGGGCGGCCCCGTCCCCTCAGCGGGCGGCGGCCGGACCCCCCTCCCTCATCCGCCGCCTTCCGCCCGCTGCGCGAAGCTGGGGGGCGTGGCC